>OCTA010003300.1_pt1 | contig 14329 bp, 16 predicted proteins | sample 1538991 | NCBI WGS metagenome assembly OCTA01 (sample SAMEA3539302, study PRJEB22396) | soil metagenome | biome: tundra; feature: field; material: soil | place: USA | collected 2010-05 | depth 0.15 m
TGGTCAATCCTCAGCATGCCATCCGCTCCAGGCTCATCTTGTGTTGGAATCTCACCTCCCCTTCAGGCTCATCTTGTATTGGATAAGACTAATGCTGTTAATTCTGCCCTATTGGGGGTAGAATAACTACATGGAGACCATCGAATATACTCCGGCACAGGCTTCGGCGCTTGCAAATCTGCCGCTGCCTGCCGTTCATAAGCTTATCGAGCGTCGCCTCATTCGGCCGCGACGGCTCCGTACTGGCCGTTCGATACAACGAATGTTGAGCCGCGAACAGGTTTTATATCTGCGCCTCGAAGCGGAGGGCGTGCGCTTATTGCCGATAGCCGCTCGTCGGGCAATCGCGAAGGAGATTGAGTCATCTCCCGGAATTGACGTTGTAGTTCTTTCGGAGGGTTCAGCCCTGGTAATTCAGGTGAAATCGGTGCGGCTGGAACTCGACCAGGAGCTGAAGAAACTTGAGCGTGCAGCGAACCTAGTTATTTCCGACCCTGAGATTATGCGCGGTACGCCCGTGTATCGCGGGACGCGCATTCCAGTCGAACTTATTGCTGACATGTTGACCCAAGGGGCGAGACCAGAAGAGATCCTAGAGGGGTACCCAGCTCTTGATAGAGAGAAAGTCGAACTCGCTCCTCTTTATGTCCAAGCCTTTCCGCGCCGCGGGCGTCCGGCTTCTCGCCCTTGGGCGAAGCAAAAACCGATTCATGCAACCCGGCGTGCCCGTGCCCTTTCGGGGGCACGGTGAAACTTTTGATCGATGAATGCCTACACACTTCCCTGGTTGAACTGGCGCATGCTGCCGGTCACGTAGCCGATCATGTCAACTATCTCGGCCTCGGCAGTTCGAAAGACTGGGAGCTCATGGCTACCATCCGCGCGCAGGATTACACGTTTGTAACGAACAATCGTTCCGACTTTCTTGCTCTCCATGGACAAGAACCGTTGCATCCCGGAGTGATCATTATTGTTCCCAGTGTGACGCCTCTTCGTCAGCGAGAACTCTTCAGCGCGGCGCTCAAGCATATCGGCGCAAGAGATCTGACCAATACTGTGGTTGAGGTCAAGTACGCAGGGAATCGGATCGTCTGTTCTGAGTATGCCCTACCAGAAGCAGCCGGATAACACCTCTTAGAACGATTCGATTTCAATCAACCGTAGACGTCAGTTTCGAGGGCTGCACTCTACTTACCTGCACTACCCGCAGCGTCCCGTATAGTTTCTGCCTGTGAATACCCAACTTCCAGCGCAAGTCTCCAAAACTCTTCTTTTGCTACGCTTCGTTCCAAGCTCAGCCTTCTAGTTTCTGCCCGGACAAATTTGCATAGTTGATCCATCACCATGCTACTTGTCCCAGAATCTTCGATGAGAATCTCTCGAAACCCCTCGACAGTACTGGCGGGGAGTGCGGGGCCGTCCATAAAATATCGAAGATAGCTTACAAAGTGCGGGTGTTCAAAGATGGCATCTGCCGAACAACCATTTTTCACAAAAATATCCTGATGGGATTTCCCACGTCCACCCGGAAACGGTTCAGTGAAGTCACGAACCCTAGCCTCAGGAATTACGCCGCGAGTGGACAGTGATTTCAACAAGGCGTGGGCTGCTTTACCCGAATAAGGGCTGCTGCTCAAAAGTTCCGCGTCCATTTGCTTTCGGAGGGCAGCTTCTTCGGATGTTAGCTGGACAGGCTTAATTTCGGGAACGTTCATACTTTTAACTCAGGAATAGCAACAGCGACTTCGAGAGCCAAGAAGAAGTTTTCCAATCCGTAATCGACGCCCACTAGAACCTCCATTTGAAAATGGCTAGGAACTCTTCGACATTGCTATTAGAGCGAGAATCAACAGCGCCCCGATTGCGAGTGCCGCCATCGACTGTTGATTTTGTTTGGTCATCGAATTCTTCAGCACGGTCTCACGAAGCTGATACAGGCTTTGCTGTTGATTCTGATATGCAGCTACGTAGCGAAGCTCTTTTATGAATCCGGGAAGCGGCAACCCCGGCTCCAGCACAAACGGCAAAATGGTTCTCTGCGAAGCGTGGGCGATACCGATTTCTTGAGGCACCCATTCCGAGGCAGCAGCATTCTTGCTCCAGAGCAGAATGAAAAGGTCACAAGCAAGAATCGAAGTCTTTATGGTTGGGGCGAGTGGAGCACCCGGCTTGACCGCATATTCAGACACGAAACATTGAACATCGGGAAACTGCAAGAACTGACGCAGTTGGTCAACGTTCGGAATGTCTTTCGTGGAATAGCTGACGAAGACGCTATAGGGCATGACCCCATATTGTACCGCCTTCCTACAACGATCATCGCTGCGTGTCGGGCGTCCATCGTCACCATCAATGGGGAGCCACACACCACAGGGATTGTCAGGCTCGACAAGTTGTTCGCGGATGAAATCGAGTTGGCTGTCGGATACCAGATTGCGGAAAAGCTACTCGCAGAGGCAGAACCGGACGAGACGGACGAAGAAAGCGAACTGTGACCCTAGTAACCCCAGCGCCGGATGTTCATCGCTATGCCGCCAATCGGTGATCCATTCCGTAGCGCCGTCGATGCACAGGACGAACAAGCCGCCAGAATCAGGGAGGCTACAGTCTTAGGGCGCAGTAGAGCTACTGCAACCGCGATCAACGCGACCAACAAAATCAAAATCACCTTCACAACGTTAGTCCCTTTGGGAGTCGCACCCGACTCCAGATCGGGCGAAGCGAGTTTGGAATCCCGTCCATAGATTCTCAAAGATCAGCCTTGCCTGTCCACACCCCGGAATGCGATACACTGGCCTCCTGCAATACGAGTCACGAACCAAACCAAGAGGCCCCGCAGACTCCATACGCGGGGCCTCACTTCATTCTCAGGAGCGTTGGCACATCGCCCCATCGTCGTACGATATGTTGTCGCGTTGTGTGAAACACGCAGGCTTGCCGAAAACTCACGGATTTCTGAAACCCTCTGAAACCCGCCTTTTGGCTCTTCATGCACTTACAATGCGTTAGGTCGCTACCTGTGCGCTGTAAGTCCTTCGGTTTACGTTTGCAGGCGGGTTCGAATCCCACTCTCTCCGCCAGTTTTTCAACAACTTAGAAGCGCTTGCAATCAGTTTGCAATCACTTTACGGCGAAGAGCCATACCTACCACTTTGGAATGCGCCACCGCCATTTCATCCGTAACGACATCTCCGTAAATATTCAGAGTTGTCGTGATCGAAGCGTGACGCATGAGTTTCTGTTGTACCGCAATTGCTGTCCCCGCTGCATCGAGCCATGATCGGTAGCTGTGCCGCAATGAGTGCGTGCCCAGCCTTCCAATACCGGCTTTTGTGGCTGCCTTCTGGAACATCTGCCAGACCCAGGGATACGATACCGGCAACCGGCCGAGCTGCACCGCGCTGCCGAACATCCAGTCTTCGTTTAAGGAAAACGGGGCGTTCTGTCTCCAGGTCTTGAGCACTTCCAGCATTTCCGGGTCGATGGACATGAGTTTGCCCGAGTAGATGGTCTTAACGTCATCCACCTGCTGCCGGACAATCGCCCGTTCGACCCGAAGCTTGGCTTCGAGCCAGTCCACGTCCGACCACCTCAATGCAAGGCATTCGCTGATGCGCAGGCCAAAACAAACGCAGACCAGTGCAATTGTGCAGAAGGGCTCCTCGAAATTCTCCAGCAGAAGCTGAAACTCTTCCACTGTCAGACTGCGAGGCTTGCGCATTCGCCGGGTTGCTCCTTTGATCGTGACCAGTTCCATTGGGTTGCGTTGCGTGGGCGCGTCACCGCGCCACATGGCGTAATCCCAAAGCGCGTGGACTAGGCCACGCACATGGACTCTGCTCTTGGGAGAGAGGGGCAGGGTGTCCAGCCACAATTCCACGGGACGGGCTTGCAAGTCTGTAAGCGGGCAATTCCGCCAGCGCGGGAGTATGTGGTTGTTCAGCCAGGCCTCATAGCCCCGCCGTGTGCTGAGGCGTCGGGGCATTTTTTCGATACGGTACTGGGCGACGATGCTGTTCACTGTGATGATCGGGTTGCTGTTTACCGGGTTTTCCACCAGACGCCTGAATGGTTCAGCCGCCCGCCACGCTGATGTCTTCGTGGGGAACTCGCGTGCCGAGCCGATGAACCTCGTTCGTCGATGGCCATTCTCACACCAGAGGAAATTCCAGGATCTGCGACGCTTGTCGAAGACCACACTACCTTGTTGTAGCCGTGCTCGTTTCATGTGCTCCTTTCGTTTGCGAGCACGGACGGCTGCGTGATCATAACGCAGGCGTCACATTTTTTGGATCACTGTTTTCTCGCAATCGCAGATGCGAGCTCGGAGAGCCGGAACACCCAGATTTTGCGCTTCATTCCCATGCCCAGGGCATAGGCACCCGCGATGCCCTTGCGCGCAAGCGCGAGCAAGTGGCGTCGCTTGATGGACAGAAACTGGGCTGCTTCTTCTGCGGAAACAAAGGGTTCTGGGGTCATATCACATCGCCTCAAGTGGAAGTCTGCGATAAACAGGGGTTTTCCGGGAAGGTTAGTCGGGGTTAAGCGGGTGCCGAATTGCTACGTTTCACTTGAATTTGGCCGTCGATGACTGTAACAGCATTAATCATCGGCCCAACAGACTCCACTAACGCAGAAACAGAAAAGTGCATGTCAACCAAACACACGCGTAAAGCCAATGAGGTAGATGCCAATGGCATAGAAGTTCATTTTTCGCCTGAGGTGAAAAGTGCTTTCGCGGATCTGGCGGGCGCGGCGCACTTCAGTAAAGATTTTGACGGAGATATACTCAGCATCGTTCAGGACTGGGCAGCAGGCAAGCCAACCAGTGTGCACAGCGTTTTTACAGCCTTGCCTTTGATCGCTGAGGAGACTTTCAAGCACGTTCGCGCGACAGGGGATGAACGGGCGGCCGAGGCGTGGAGGGAGCTTTGTTTAAAGATGTCGGAAAAAGGATTCACGCTCACGCCACTGCGGCGTATAGGCAAATAGCAGAAGCTTTATTTCAAGGCAGGCAGTTTCATCCGGCCGATGAGTTCCTGAAACTTCGGGTGGTCCCGCAGCGGGTCGAATATCGGCCAGATATGCAGCCAGATCATGGACGGATGACGATCATCGCAGCCGCGCGCCAGCTCAGTGATGGCTTTTTCAGATTCTCCCAGGGCCATGTACATAAGAGCCAGTTGGGTTGGTTCCCTGTGCCCCGTCTTCTTGTGGTACTCCTCTAGTTCAGTCAGCTTATCCCTCGCGGATTTTTCATGTATGCCGCCGAGCCTCGCATAGGCAAGCACAGTCAATCCCGGCCAAATCTCTGGCTCAAATGCCATGTGTCGCATTACGTTGATAAGCCTGCCGTTTACCTTAAGGGCGAGTTCGTAACGTTCTAGGGCGAGGAAGACGAGGACCAGCGTGAGCATAATGAGCCAGTCGGTTTCGTATTTGTCATGTAGATTGCGAAGCGGCCGCTCGGCTTCCTTGAACTGCCGGGTCGCATAGAGAAACAACGGGTAGATTCGTTCAGCGCTGGGATCGCCCTCCTTTCTCTCCGCCTTGTCTTTTACGAGATGCAGAGCTTCGTCGCGCTTGCCTACCGCAAGCAGATAGAAGGCGTATGCCGAATAATCCCTGGTTTCCGGTTCGTTACGTTCCAGCGCGGCTCCAAAACTGATCGCGGCCTCATCCCACTCCCACAAGCAGGTATGCACGGCAGCAAGGGCCGCATGCCCTTGCCAAAGGTCGGGATTCAGCTGCACCGCCTGTGCCGCCGCTTCCTTCGTAACCTCGCCTTCCGTACAGACTTTGATATGGATATTATTGGTCTGCAGGACGCCGCCAAGGTCAGACTTATTTGATGCACCCGCACGTAACCGCTTGATCGTCGTTTCCTTGTTGCCGAAGGCTTCAAGAAAGGCATACGGGAATTTCGCCGCGTCGAACGGTTGTTCAGCGAGGTCGGTTATTGCTTGCTCTATTTCGACAGCGTTCAACTATCCTCTCCCCCTAATGCATTCCAGTCCTTGTAAGAGCAATACGAAAACGGCTCATATCCCCGAGCTTCCGTGAGCAATTGTTCTTGGTTGCCGAGATTTCCTATCCCTAACCGTAGCAGCTCCGTTGCTCTTTGGTTTGTTTGTTTTCGTCTTCAGCCCTCACAGCACCTCGGTAAGATTCACGACAACCCGTACCATATAGACCGCCCTGCCCCATGACGCACCAGAAGTCCTTTCTTTACCAGACTGCTGAAGGTCGCCTTCGCAGTATTCGGGCTTGCTGCATGCTCGCGCACCATGTCACGGGTAGTGACCCTGCCGTGGGCCTGGACGTAATCCATGATGTGCACCGCCAATTCAGAGAGAACAGAGAGTGCGGCTTTCTCCCTTTCCACCTTCGCGGCGAGGCGACGCTTCTGTTGCTGCAGCCCACGCAGGAAAAACAAAAGCCACGGTTGCCAGTTAGGCTTCTCGCTGTGCAGCGTGCCTTGTGTCTGGCGTAGCGCCAGGTAGTAGGACTCCTTGCTGTTCTCTATCACGCTCTCCAGAGAGCTGTAGGGTACGTAGGCGTAACCTGCCTGCAGCAAGAGCAGCGTCGTCAGAATGCGGCTTAAGCGGCCGTTGCCATCCTGAAAAGGGTGGATCTCCAGAAAGACAACAATAAAGACCGCAATGATGAGCAGCGGATGCGGCCTGCGAAGCTCGCGAGCGTCCTTCAGCCATGCGATGAGCTCGGTCATGCGCCGCGGTGTGTCGAACGGCGAAGCGGTCTCAAACACGACGCCGATCATCTTTCCGTCTGCATCAAAAGCGCCCACATCATTGCGGAGTGTCTTGTATTCGCCACGATGGCGCTCATCCTTGGAGCTGTGGCGCAGAAGGTCCCGGTGCAGCTGCTTAATATGATTCTCCGTGATAGGTATGTCGGCCCAGGCATGAAAGACCGTCTCCATGACCTCGGCGTATCCGGCAACTTCCTGCTCGTCCCGTGTGGCGAATTTCTTGATTTCAAGGTGGGCGAGCACCTGCTCAACCTCTCGGTCGGACAGCTTGCTCCCCTCGATGCGCGTCGAGGAGCCGATACTCTCAATGGTGGCGACCCGCCGAAGGGCGTTTAACCGGTCTGGAGCGATGGTACCAAGCGCCCGCCAGGCACCTTTGAATTCATCGATTTCCGAGAGAAGCTCCAGGAGATCGGCGGTGATCTGGATGGTTTCTATTGCGAGCATACCCAATTTTATGCCGGATTATACCGGATTTGTCTACCGGAAAAGACACCGGATTATACCTGATTACGGAGAACGGCCCTGATTTACCCCCTGCCCTTTTCTCTCGACGGCTGCAGCGGCGTTGCTGGCCGTAAGAACAGCGTATCTCTGTCCGTTCTCGCGCGCCTTGGAGCTTACCTGCATCAGCTGATTAGCGGTTTCGTCGGTGTTGAAGCCCCAATCGAGCGCCGTCATACACCAGACGAAGTCGGCGCGGCTGACATCCGGGCCGGTATCGCCGTGATTACGCGGAGCCCGTTCCAGGCATCGCTGATAGTCGGGCCATTTCCGAGCGCGTACCGCATTCTCGTGTCTGCGGGAAACTCGAAGGGGGATGACGGTCGCAGGCTTTACCGGCTCGGGCTCGGCGACCAGCCCCAGGGATTCCAGTTGGGATGGTGAGACCACACGGCCGGGGGCAGTATTAAGGATGGCGACTTTGGGAAAGTCAGGTTCGTATTTGCGTTTGTAGTTCATTGTGCCGGCCACGCGCGTGGCTCCCGAGGCAGTGGCATCGGCTCCGACGCCTTTCTTCAGTCTCCGCGTGAAGTCTTTCGCATCGTTGGAGTCGGTGAGGCCGGAGATGGCTACCCAGGCCTGGTGATTACCGGGGCTGGTCTGCAGCGTCAGGAAAGCGACCTCCCCTACCCTGCTCAGTCTTGCCTGGTCCAGATCATCGAGCTGCACAAGACAGGTTTTATCGCTATCAGGACGGATAATGATGCTGTTCCTGCGTTCCGTTGCGCCTGGAAAGAGTTTCGGCAAAGAATTCTTGAGTTGTGCAATGGACTGATGCCGCCGGAATCCACGCTTCTCTCCGTCGATGTCGAGATGCGTCAGGTCAAAGTGCGTCGCGCCAACACTGGCGAACGTATCGAGCATCCTGAAGGCTTCTTCCTGCTGACCCACACTCTTTCTCCTTTCGCGGTGGGTCTCTCGGTTTTACCGGCAGGCCAACCACGAAAAGAGTTGGCAGACGATACCGGCACGATTTGAGACATGCAAGCAATGCATGGATTGAAACTACATATAGACCTCTACCCCCGGCCGTGTTTCATGGGCTAGTCAAGGAAGGGTTTCCCTTCCTTGGGAAGCGAAAGCCCTTGATGGGCTTGAGCTTCCAGATCGAGCGGTTGAGAAATTGTCCACAGCGTAAGAATTCAAATTCAATAAGTTCAAGTTTCCCCATCAATAAAAATTTGGCAAATCAAGCGGTTAAAACGGTTACCGTAACTTTTGGGGGGATTTACGTCACTTTTGGGGGGAATATCACAACGTTGCGGGGGCACAGCGTAACCTTCCGGGGGGATCGATCAAGGTTTTCTGCGCAACTACACTGGCGGGAATGGCGCTCGTATGATTTGTTTGCCTATCGTAACCGCTGGGAACTGCCAATTCTCGAACCCTTCCGTGATCGTAACTTTTTGGGGAAGAGATATCGCATCGTAACTTCCTGGGGAGAGAATTGGTGGATTTCCGGTGTCTCGTCACCGTCAGCATTGCAGCGGAATTTGAGATCTGGGCAGGAACGTTGATGACTGCCGTTTCTGGGCGGGCAGCGCATCGTAACTTTTGGGGGACAGATAGCACATCGTAACTTTTCGGGGAGAGGTCGGGTTGATTTCCGGGTGCCTCGGTGAAGGCCGTATCGCAGAATAATGTGAGCTGTGGATGCGAGCGTTTGTGGCTGCCGTTTCTGGGCTGGCAACGCATCGTAACTTCTTGGGGGCATACGCGTGATCGTAACTTTTTGGGGGCAAGCAATTGCGTGCCGTCTAGTTCGAAGCGGGACAGGGAACGTAACCTTTTGGGGGCGATCATCGTAACATGAGCCGTTGACACAACGTTACGATACGGGTACCCCATGTAGTTGTGAGGTTCAGAACCATTGATCAAAAGCCTAATGGCGACGAATTCGCCAAGGCGCGCGAGCTGATAGAGATTCGCGGCACGGGAACTTTATCCCTGCAAGATCGCCGCGTGATGAATATTCTCTACGCAAATGCTGGTTCCAGATTGTGCGACGACCTTAATCACACTATCGGGATTGCGGAATTACGCGGTTCGCATAAAGGCGGAGAAAGAGTCACAGATTCCATCCGCCGCCTGATGACAACGCTTGTTGAAGTGCCTACCAAAGACAGCAAGGGTGCGCCCGCCACGAAGCTCGTACAAATTCTCTCGGACACCACCGTCACCGACAACGAGAATAATCCGGCAGGCCAAGTCGTTTATAGCTTCTCCAGGGGAATGCGTGAAATCATCAAAGATTCGACCCTGTGGGGGCGCGTGAAGAATGCGGTGATATTTGCATTCACCTCGAAGTATGCTCTGGCACTTTATGAGCTGATAACCGCAAGGATCAATCTCAAACATATGTGGCAGGAAGACTTCACCCTGGCTGACTTTCGGGCACTGCTGGGCGTACCTGATGGAAAACTGGAACGAGTGCCAAACCTTTTACAGCGAGTGATCCAACCTGCCACACTCGAAGTGAACGGCCTGGCCGACTTCGGTGTGAAAATTGAGCCGATTCGCAAAGGCGGTAGCATGCGAGGGTTAGTGACAGGGTTTCGCGTGTCATGGTGGCGCAAGGACGTACCTGATCTACAAGCCGCCTACAGCGAACTCAGGCGGCCGAAAGTGGGCCGCTCCGCCCGTTTGCGCGGTCTGGTTGAAACAACGGAGCCGGTTGGGGCAATGCCCCCTGCCCTACAGCATAAGGTTGACGCGACGGTCGCCGAGATGCGCAGAGCGGGAGCGCCGGAATCTGACATCGAGCAGTTCATGAAAAGCGCGGGAGTGACGGCTCAATAGGGAAGCTGCACAAAGGTAGGCCTCAACGGCTACTTCGATTTTTCTAGTTCCCGCCGCAAAGCCTCGACGGCCCTCTCAAGGGTCTCACCCAAAACCCAGTTCTGCTTTTCCGTGATGGAATAGAACGCGTCCACGGTTTCAAGGGAAGCCTTGATATTGAACTGGACATTGCGACCGGTCCGGTAAATGCGTGGAGCCCGTTTGTTGGGAGCCTTGGGCTTCGGAGCGGCTGGTTCGCGACTGCGGAACTGAGCGGCTTGTGAGACCGCCCTCACCTCTTCCTGCCTGGGCGCTTTGGGATCGATCGCGGTCTTTGGTGCAAAGCTACTAACATCAAGCCCCTCCTCTCCCTCTTCTGCGAAGATGCTAGCGCGCGGTTTGGACATCAGGCCACCTCCTCACGTTGCTTTGCTGGAGCGTTGGCTTTCAGCGTCTCGATAACTTCCCCTGCAAAGAGTTTTGCGTTTAACCGGGCTGCGGGAAGATTGGCTACCTGCGCCGGGTCGAGGTCTGTGAGTGTGCCCCCGAAAGCGAACAAGGCACGGTATGCCTCGCGTTCGTGAATCTGTGTGCCGAACATGGGAATCTTGTTTCCCGAAAATTCCGTCTCGATGCTTTGCAGCGAGCGCGGGCGGATGGCCGCGCTCGTTCGGGTGAAGAGGATGGCAAAGGGAATCTTTCTTTGAAAAGCCTTCTCCTGGCTTTTCACCAGCTTGATGGCTTTCACCGCCTCCGTTGCATCGAGGTGGGAACCCTGGGCGGGAATGATAACGAGATCCGCGCGGCTCATGGCATAGCCAGCCATCATGGACGCCGTGCCTTCCAAATCGACAATGACGAATATGGTCTGGAGCGCCGCCCTTTCTATTGTGTCGATGATGGAGTCTTCCGTGGCCGTGGCGATCACTGTGAGCTTTGCGGGCTTTCCTGGGCGATTGGCCCATTGGGTGAGCGGCCGATTGGGGTCCGCGTCGATCATGGTCACGGAGCCGCCGTGGCTCGCGAGCTCGGTGGCGAGCAGCACCGCTGCGGTGGATTTGCCGACGCCACCTTTGGGGCTTGCGAACACAATGGTTGGCATATAGGGTCTCCGCTGAATACAAAATCCGGTAGCGCACCCTATCCGATAGCTATCTGATACTCAAGCGGAATCTATACGCTACCGGTGAGCTTTCTGATATCTGAAAGATACTGGCTAGCTCACGGATATCTGTCGGATACTAGTTAGCTATCACGGTTTCTGATGGCTACCGGATACCTGTTGGTTACTAGATAGCCTTCTGATTTCGGTTGGCTATCGGATATCCATCGTGGCGATGTAAGGGCAGGGGGAGATGAAGGCAAAGGAGTGGCACGAACGGGGAAAGCAGGCCGCAGACCCTATTAACGCGCTGGCAGACTTCTGGCGTGGACTTAACCATCTGTACTTTCCGCTCGAAGGTGCGGACGAGCGCAAAAAAATACGAAAGCTCCTAATTGCTAAAGTCTCAGAACGAAACGCTCAGACCATCTTGGCTGAAAATGCCCAAGGGGTTGATGTCTTGTTGGCCCAACCTGTCATTGACATGCGTGGCAATGGTCGCAACACAAAGCCAAATATTGACGCCTTCAACACCGCTGGGGACTCGCTTGGCAAGCTGCAGGAAGTGTTTATGGTGATCTATCAGATCCGGTGCAACCTAGAACACGGACAAAAATCACCCAGCAGGGAACGCGACGTGCTGCTCTGTAAGGCATCTTCTCCCGTAGTCGCCAACGTCCTTGAGGTATGCATCTGAAGGTCGTGGCAGGGCAGGGGCCTGCTAAAATCTGCAATCAGTTTGCAATCAGTTAACGAGAACTATCGGGTACTTCCACGTTCTTATGCGCCGTCCGTGCTCTTTAAGTCCCTGAGGGTGGGCTCCAGGGAGGATTCGAATCCCACTCTCTCCGCCAGTTCTTTTGCTTTCAACGAGTTAAGTGCCATCCATACCGTCGTCCATACCGTAAAACCCATTCCACGGGCGGTATGTGATGAAATTCAGCGATCTTTACACTCCAGGAGCGAACTCGCCATACGGTGAGCCGACGCTCGCGTCGCACAAGCAAATAAGCGCTGCGTCGTGCTTCCAGCTCCCTTCAAGCGTCTCCTCTTCACTCACCACTCTCTCTCGGCGACACGCCAGCTTGACCCGAAGCCTCAAGAATTTGACCGAATTTCCGTTTGGACCTAATTTCTCCAAGCCTGATTTGGAGGTCATATGATGCGAACCGGCAACTCCCATGCGGGGCGCGTCAATCTCACAAAGTACGTGAAACTGGGCGGTGCCACGTCTGAGAAGTGGCGCTTCTGTCCAGTCGTCCGCACAGGCAATGGCCGAATTCGGCCAGACTACGTCTTGATCGATGGCAGGCCCGAGCTGCACAAAGAAGGCGCCTACTACATCGAGTGGTATCTCGATGGCAGACGATATCGAGAGTCAGTGGGCAAGAATCCAAGCGAGGCGTTTGCCGTTGCAGAGCGCAAAGCGCAAGTTCTCAAGAACCAGGCGCTCGGAATCGAAATCGTCGGCGAAGACAAGCAGACCGGAGCGACCCTGGCTGAAGCTTGCCGCGAGTTCCTCGAGGAAACCCGCCAACTGCCGATTTGTCACCTTGTACCGATCAATCTCAAATGCAGGAACTTCCACCTCGTGAGTTTCAAATTCATTGTCCCAGCCAAAGCTTTCGCCGCCCCGCGGGAGACCCAGTGTCACGACACCAGCAGGAACGGAAACCTCCCGGTGGGCGACTGGCGGACCAGCGAGATTCGGTGATTCGCGTTCCCATACTTTCCTATCGAGCAGCAACTGATGCAGCATGTAGGCCAGCGTTTCGGCATGCATCAGCCGATGCTCAACCGCGACGCTAAGCAAAGTGGACAGCGGAAAGCCGTTGTCTGTCGCGGAGTGTGGCTCGAGAACTGCCTTCTCAAGACGGTTGTCGAGAGCGCTGCGGATATCGCATACATAATCGCGGACCGCGTCCGCGGAGGGCCAGTCAGATGGCAAATCGGCAGGGAGTCCGCCGCCAACTGGATCGATGCCGAAGGCAAACAGCCGATCATATTCAGGATGGACGCTCTTCAGTCCAAAGGCGCGTTCGTTCAGTAAATTCCAATCAAATGCTTCGAGGTGCCCGACATAGAAGATGATGCGGTGCCGCTCCGGAATCGGCCGCTCATAAAGTGATCCGGCGCGGACCAAGCTGAAGAGTGCATCGCTCCGACGACGAGCATCGGACATCCGTTTCATGAGCTCATGCGGAACTACGACGCTTTCTTCTGCAGCAAGCATTCGGCGCTCCCGGTCTGATCGCGATGATTGGACGAATGGTGCGTCTGAAGGCAAGTCGACCCCCGACTGTACCCTCTGAGGGTTGGTTAGATGACAAGTGGCTTCCAGCGGTCGCAGGAGAGCGTATTTTTATTTCGCACCTTATTTGAGTGCCCGCAAAGCTCGAATCTTGGACATTGTTGCTCGCTCTTCCCCGGCCGACTTTCGGGGAATCGTGCGCCACACGGCAGCGAGTCTAGCATTCTTCGACCAAGTGGATTATTACGAAACTGCTGGGATCAAACCGCAGTAACCTTGAACTCCCCAGCGAACAGGGCCCCCGATTGCGGGCGGTTGACGGGCAAACAGGAAATAATCTGTAGCTCTTCGTGATCGGTACCGAAACGCCCTAGCAGTGATTGACCGATTGCTGGCGAGAAGCCGACTTCCCGTTACTAATCCGGCCAACTTCCTCGAAGCCCTTCGCCAAGAACGCGAAGGACGGGGCACCCCGCTGTGTTGGCGATGCCAGCGAGATCAAAAGCCTGGGCCACCCGCCGGGGGCGCTGTCCATAGTCGCCATTCCTCACCCGCCAGCCTCGCCACAGGGGAAAAGGGTCTTCGCTACAGTCTGGAAATGGGCGTGCGTTGCATCCGCGAAAGGCTTGCATTCGCGCTCGCCGATACGATCGATAATGGCGTTGTCGACCAGCCAAAAGCTTGAAAGCATACCTCTGTCATTTCTGTATCGCTCATCGAGCAGGTCTGCGAAGCTTGCCTCTCGGAAGTATCCGCATAACATTTCGAGATCTTGAGCGGAGAGAACGTGGGGCGGCGTCACCGTTACCGATACCAACTTGCGATTGAACAGGTCTCGGAATCTCGACACCAAGTATGCGTTTATGACTAGGAGTCTGTCGGGAATAGATTCTCCAGGAGCACCAAACATCACAGTTTTTCC
>OCTA010003301.1_pt1 | contig 14328 bp, 10 predicted proteins | sample 1538991 | NCBI WGS metagenome assembly OCTA01 (sample SAMEA3539302, study PRJEB22396) | soil metagenome | biome: tundra; feature: field; material: soil | place: USA | collected 2010-05 | depth 0.15 m
CGCGCCATACCTGCAGGCTGACGTCGACGCCGGCGCCGCGCGCAGAAGCGGCCGTGGTCACCGACGAATCGAGGAGCACTTCGGTGCTGCCGACCAGGATCCTGATCGGCGGCAGGCCGATATAGTCACCGAGCATCGGCGACACGTACGGATGGGCGACTTCGTCGGCATCGACGTACAGCGGAACGAGCTGAACGAGCGCTTTCGCCGCGATGAACGGATCGGCGTCGGCGTTGTCGGCATAGCTGGCGCCGCTGAAGGTCAGGTCGGCGCCCGGCGACAGGACGATGGCGCAACAGGGCAGCGCCACCTTCTCGTCGCGCGCGCGCAGCAGCGAGACGAGGGCGAGATTGCCGCCGGCCGAGTCGCCCACCACGCACATCGAAGCCGGTGCGCAGCCGTCGGCGAGGAGCTTGCGATAGACAGTCATACAGTCGTCGGTCGCGGCTGGGTAGCGATGCTCCGGCGCCAGCCGGTAGGCCGGCAGGTAGACCGTGGCGCCCATCGCGTCGGCGAGCGTGCGGGCGAATCGCTTGTAGCGGCGCGGCAGGTGCGCGAAGAAGCCGCCGCCATGAAGGTAGAGCACGACGCGCCCGCGCGCCGCGGGATGGCGCGGAACGACGACCTCGCAGGGAACGCCTCCAATGTCGACCGATTGCGAGCGTGCCGCGCCGCGAGGCCCCGGCGTGATCATCTCCAGCAATCGAATCGCGAAGCGCGCCGAGCTCGGTGTGATGCCTTCCTGAATCGGCCGCTTGATGGCGTGGCGCAGGAAGCTGTTGAGTAGGCGGGCCTGCCAGCTGACGCCGCCGGGCATGCCGTAGAGCGGTCCAGCCGACGCGGCAGCGGCCGATTCATTCATGGCGATGTTCTCGACGCGTTTGCTGTCGTTGCAGGACGGTCGCAGGTGCCACGTTCAGACCGCGCGCCACTGGTCGCCCCAGAACTTGGCTCGCACATCCTTCTTCAGCAGCTTGCCGACGGCGCTGCGCGGCAGCTCGGCCCAGAACTCCACCGTCTTCGGCGATTTCGTGCTGCCGAGCTGGTCCTTGCACAACGCGATCAGCTCGTCTTCGTCGGCGGCATGGCCCGGCTTGAGCTGGACCACGGCCTTGACGGCCTCGCCCCACTTCTCGTCGGGCACGCCGATGACGATGCAGTCGAGCACGGCCGGGTGGCCCTGGATCACCTTCTCGATCTCGACCGGGAAGATGTTGAAGCCACCCGAGACGATCATGTCCTTGATGCGGTCGACGATGGTGACGAAGCCGCGCTCGTCGATGATGCCGACGTCGCTCGTGTGGTGCCAACCGAAGGTGGAGACGGCCGCCGTCTCTTCGGGTTTCTTGTAGTAGCCCTGCATGACCATCGATGAGCGCACGACGATCTCGCCGCGCTCGCCCGCCGGCAGCAGCTTGCCCTCTGGATCCATGATGCCGACGCGAACCACGTCGACGGCCTTGCCAGCGGCACGAACGGCTTCCTCATCGAAGCTGCCATCGCTTTTCAGGTAGTCCGCCGGGCGCTTGATCAGAATCGGAATCAGCGTCTCGGTCTGCCCGAAGCCCTCGTACATCACGGGCCCGAATACACGCACGGCTTCCTTGAATTTCTCCGGCGCGATCGGCGCAGCGCCGACGATGAAGCCCTTCAACGACGAGAAGTCGGTCTGCTTCGTCCGCGGATGGGCGAGCAGCGCATACACAGCGGTCGGCGGAAGAAACAGGTGCGTGATTCTTTCATTCTCGATGCTCGTGAGAACGGCCTCCGCATCGAAACCGGGCAGGATGATGTTGGCGCCGCCGCGGATGGTGAAGCCGAGCGCGATCAGTCCGGCCGCATGCGTCAACGGCGCGATCACCAGGTGTCGCGAATCGGCGTCGACGCCGAATGCGGAAGCCACCGCAAGGCCCATCATCTCGAGCGTGCGATGCGTGTGCACTGCACCCTTGGAGGGCCCGGTCGTGCCGCCCGTGGGCTGCAGGAAGGCGGTCGTCGCAGGATCCTCCGGATTGTTGGCGAAAGGGACCCAGCAATCCGCCAGCCACTCCTCCATCGACTGGCCGTGTTCGGAAGTGCGGTCGATGCAGATGAAGAGCTCCGCCCTCGAAAGCTTCGCCTTCAGGATCGGCACGCTGCTCTCGAAATAGCTGTGGAAGAAGACGATGCTGGCGTCGAAATAGTCGAGCACTTCGGCATTCGTTTCGACCGTATTGCGGATGTGCACCGAGAGCCAGGCCATGTCGGCCAGGTTCGTGCCGAGATGCAGCAGCGAGACCCGATGATCGTTCGGTGCATAGATGGCGACATGCGTGCCGGCGCCGTTCTCGCGGGCCCGGGTCAGCGCCGTGGCCATCGCGTGCACGGTGCGGCGCGCTTCGGCGAATGTCAGGCGCACGGCACCTTCGACGAAGGCGAGGCTGTTCGGATGCTGGTCGGCGATGGCGTCGAAGGAATCGGCAAGTCTCATGAAAGTCTCCTGAATGCCCGGCTCGAAAGGCCGGGTCGTTGCAATCGGGTCGGCGGTTACCGGGCGCGCAGGCGAGACGCGGCGTCGAGACGGATCGTCTCGGCATTGACGTAGGCGTTCTCGACGATGAAGGCGCAGCAGTGGGCGAACTCGCGCATATCGCCCAGGCGCTTGGGCGACTCCATTTGCTCCTTCAGCGAAGCGAGGATTTTCTCGTCGAGGTTCGCGACCATGGTGGTCAGGAACAGGCCCGGCGCGATCGCGTTGACGCGCACGCCGATGGCCCCGAGCTCGCGCGCGGCCGGCATGTTCATGCCGATGATCGCGGCCTTCGAGGCGGCGTAGGCGCACTGCCCGACTTGGCCTTCGTAGGCAGCGCCCGACGACACGTTGATGACGACGCCGCGCTCTTCGCCGCCTTCGAGCTCATTCTTCGCCATCTGCTCGGCGCACTTCGACATCACGTTGAAGACGCCGTTGATGTTCACCGCGGTGGTCTGCGCGAAGCGGGCCAGCGGTGCGGCGTTGCCTTCCTTGCCGAGCACCTTGAAGCCGGCCGCGATGGCGGCGCCGTTGATGCAGACGTGGATGGCGCCGAAGCGCTCCATCACCGCCGCAACGGCGCGCTGCACCGAGGCTTCGTCGCTGACGTCGGCCTGCACGAACAGCGCGCGCTCTTCGCCGAGCTCGGCGGCGGCCTTCTGGCCGGCCTCGACGTTCATGTCGAAGATCGCGATGCGGGCGCCCTTTTCCTGCAGCAGGTAGTGAGCGGTGGCCAGGCCGAGGCCCGAAGCGCCGCCGGTGATGACGACGACCTTGTCTTGGATACGCATGATGAAGAGGAATCCTGTGAAATCTGGAGGTCTAGAACGCGTTGACGCCGGTCAGCGCGCGGGAAATGATCAGTTGCTGGATTTGCGTCGTTCCTTCCGGGATCGGCGCGACGATGGCTTCGCGGGCGAGCTTCTCGACCAGGAACTCCTTGGTCACGCCGTTGCCGCCGTGGATCTGCACCGCCTGGCGCGCGACCGTGACGGCGGCCTCGCAGGCGAAGTACTTGGCCATCGCCGCCTCGGTCTCGGCCGGCACGCCGGCTTCGATCATCGAAGCGGCGCGATAGGTCAGGAGGCGCGCCGCGTCGACGTTCGTCGCCATCTCGGCGAGCATCGCAGCGATCAGCTGGTGGCCGGCGATCACCTTGCCGTGCTGGCGCCGCTCTTTCGCGTAGCGCACCGCTTCTTCGAGCGCGCGGCGGGCGATGCCCAAGCCCTGGCCGGCGACGAAGACCCGCGAGCGCTCGAACATCGTCAGCGTGTTCTTCAACGCCTCGCCTTCGTTGCCGAGCATGTTGCTGGCCGGCACGCGCACGTCGGTGAGAAAGATCTGCGCCGTCGACTGGCTGTTCCAGGCGATCTTGTGGATCTCGCGCACCTCGTAAGGGTGTTCCTTGCGGTCGAGCAGGAAATGGGTCAGGCCCTTCCTCGGGTCATCGCCGGTTCGGCAGGTGCAGATCAGGAAGTCGGAATACGAGCCATTGCTGATCCAGGTCTTCTCGCCGTTGATGACGAAGTCGTCGCCGTCGCGGCGAGCACGGGTCTTGATCTCGAGCACGTTGGAGCCGACGTCGGGCTCGGAAATCGCGACGCTGCAGAACAGCTCGCCGCTCACCATGCCCGGCAGGTAGCGCTCGCGCAGGTGCGCCGGCGCGAGCTTTTCGAGCATGTGCGCGCCGAACGAGTTGATGAGCACCGGCACCGACAGGTCGACCGACGCCGCCGCGACTTCCTCGAACAGCATGATCGTCGTCAGCCAGTCGAGCGCCATGCCGCCGCCGGCTTCGCTGACCACGCCGGAGATGAGGCCGAATTCGGTGAGCTTGCGAACGATCGCGCCCATCCTGTCGCGCGGAACGAAGCTGTCGCGGTATTCCTTGTTGAACATCGGCTCGGCTTCGGCGGCAAGAAAGCGGCGCAGGCTGTCGACGGCCGCGGCCTGCTCTTCGGTTCTGATGACGTGTCCCATGGGATCTGCTCCGATGCCGGTCGACTTACTGCCTGGCGAGAATGGAGACCGCGACCACGGCCTCCTCGATGCCATAGAGACCGCCGCCGTTTTCCTGGATCGCGATGCGCGCGTTGCCTACCTGGCGCGCGCCGGCTTCGCCGCGCAACTGGGTCACCAGCTCGTGCAGCTGGCCGAGGCCGGTGGCGCCGATCGGGTGGCCCTTCGATTCGAGGCCGCCCGACGGGTTGACAGGGATGCGGCCGCCGATCGTCAGCTCGCCGCGCTCGGCCGCGGGGCCGCCTTCGCCGAACGGCACCAGCATCAGCGACTCGACGTTGAGGATCTCGCCCATCGCCGAGGCGTCGTGTACTTCGGCCACGTCGACGTCGCCCGGCCCGACACCGGCTTCCTCGTAGGCTTTCTTGGCCGCCAGGTGGGCGACGATCTTCGTCCGCTCATCGATGCCGCGCGAGCTGCCGGTCTGCACGACGCTCGAGAGCACGCGCATCGCGCGACCCGCCGCACCGTTGAGGCGCTTCAGGCCCGCGGCGTTGCAGAGCACGGCAGCCGCGGCGCCGTCACTGATTGGCGAACACATCAGCATCGTCAACGGATAGGCGATCGGCGGTGAGGCGAGCACCTGCTCGATGCTGCAGGCATCGCGGAACTGCGCCCGCGGGTTGTGCACCGAGTGGCCATGGTTCTTGGCCGCCACGGCGGCGATCTGCCGCTGCGTCGTGCCGTAGGTCTTCATGTGATAGCGGCACAGGGCGGCGTACACGTCCATGAAGATGCTGTAGGGACGCTCGGACATGGTGCCCGGCGGCGGCACGACGCCTTCGCCCAGGGCCAGGAGCGCGGCCTTGTTCTGCTCGACAGTGGACACATCCCAGCCGCCATCGAACGCCGAGAACATCTTCGCCTTGTCGGGAATGTTCATCTTCTCGGCACCGACCGCCAGGGCGATGTCGCAGCTGCCGGCGCGAAGCGCCATCGTCGCCAGGTTGAACGCCGACGAACCCGAAGCGCAGGCGTTCTCGACCGTGAACACCGGAATGCCTTCGAGCCCGAGGCGGCGCATCGCGATCGGCCCCGGGATCGCGGTCTGGCCCTGGAACTGGCCGTTGGTGAGCGTCGCGTAGAAGGCCGAGCCGATGTCGGCCGTGCCGCACGCGGCGTCTTTCAGTGCCAGGCCGACGGCTTCGTCGACCATGTCGTAGACGGTGCGGTCGAGCAGGCGGCCGAAGGGTGTCATGCCGACGCCGGCCACGTAGATGTCGTTCATTGCATCTTCCTTGAGTGAGCGGCCGTTCAGCGGCCCTGGAATTGCGGGGTGCGCCGTTCGGCGAAGGCCTGCAGGCCCTCTTGCAAGTCGAAGCTGCGCAGGTGCTGGCGCAGCATCACCTGCTCGTGAAGCAAGGCGTCGTCGCGCGACTTGTCGGCTGAAGTTCGGGCCACCGCCTTCATGCGGCGCAGAGCCGCCGGGCTCTTCGTCGCGACCAGCTCGGCCAGCGCCAGCGTGGCTTCGGCGAGCCGCGCGTCGGGGTGCACTTCGCAGACCAGGCCACAAGCCTTCATCTCGTCGGCCGAAAGCGCCTTGCCGGTGAGCAGCAGATACATCGCCATGTTGAGCGGAATCAGGCGCGGCAGGATCGCCGCGCCGCCGGCGCCGGGGTAGACGCCGAAGTTCGCGTGGGCGTCGGCGATCGTGGCGGTTTCTGCGGCCACGATCAGATCGGCGCACATCGCCAGCTCCAGGCCGCCCGCCATGGTCACGCCGTTGAGCGCCGCGATCACGGGTTTGGAGAAGTTGCGCAGCCGGCCGTAGACAAGGCTGGCACGGTCGAGGAAGTCGGCTTCGCCGGCGGCGACCGTTTGACCGGCCAGCACTTCCTTGAGATCGGCGCCGGCACAAAACGCCGGGCCAGTGCCGGTGATGACGAGGACACGCAGCTCGTCGTCGGCCTCGATGTCGATCAGGCAACGGTCCAACTCGGCCAGCATCGCCAGGTTCAGCGAGTTCATCGCCTTTGGACGGTTCAAGGTCAAACGCGCGACGGCTCCGATCGTTTCGATCAGCAGCACGGAATCGGTCATGGAACCTCCGGAACGGACAACATGTGAGCGGCTCATCGACCCGGTCGAGCCGTGAGCTGGCGATGAATGCATCGTAGGAACGCGGACCTGTCGCAACAGGTCATTGCGGGCAATGCGCCGGTCTCGCCGATAGACGCAGAATCCGCTTGACTCCGGGCACGAGGTCCCGAGCCAGGTTCAGCAACCGAGGAAACTCGATGACCACCAACATCGAAGCGACGCTCGCCGGCGGCGTGATGGAGCTCGTGTTCTGCTCTCAGGACGGGCTCAATACCATGGACGATCCGTGGTTCGCGCTGCTCGACTCGTCCTTGCAGCAGGCCGCTTGCGACTCGGCCGTGCGTGCGGTCCTGCTGAGTGCCCGCGGCGCCGTCTTTTGTGCCGGCGCAAACCTTCGCGGCATGGCGACGAGCGCCCTGCATCGAGGCTTCGCTGGCTCGCCCCTGGCGGGACTGATCGAGCGCCTGATCACCTTTGCCAAGCCGCTTGTCGCGGCCGTGCACGGCAAGGCCATCGGCGGCGGTGTCACCCTGCTGCTCCACTGCGACCTGGTGGTCGCCGCCGCCGATACCCAGTTTCGCTTGCCGTTCACGAGCCTGGGTGCCGTGCCCGAGCTGGCATCGAGCTTCCTGTTGCCCCGCGCGGCGGGTTCGCGACTCGCGAGCGAGCTGCTCCTGCTCGGCCATCCGTTCGACGCCCTCAAGGCGCAGCGCGCGGGCCTCGTGAACGAAGTGGTTTTCCCCGGTGAGGAGTTGCCATTGGCGCGCCAATGGTCACGACAACTCGCATCACTGGCACCGGCTTCGGTGCAGGCGACCAAGCAGCTGTTGCGCCAGGCCCAACAGGACGGCCTCGCCGATGCGATCGCGCGCGAGGGCGCCGCGTTGGTGACGGCTCTGGGAAGCGCCGAGCTGAAGGAAGCGAGCGATGCTTTCTTGGAGAAACGCCGCCCGGACTTCTCGTCATTTCATTGAGATTCGGATCGAGCCGAGCGCGAAGCCCGGGCTCATGCGCTCGGCAAGAGCCGCCCGATCTCGTCCGCGCCCAGGCCTGCGCCGCGAAGGATCTCGGCGCTGTGCTCGCCGCGCCGCGGAATGGGACCGGGGACTCGCGCCGTCGATCCGGAGAAGCGCGGCGCGGGCGCGGCCTGCAGCACGCCGTTACGCTCGGCGTAGACAGCGCGTGCTGCCATGTGCGGATGCACCATCGCCTCGGCCGGCGTCAGCACCGGCGCGAAGCAGGCGTCGCTGCCTTCGAGCAGCGCCGTCCAGTGATCGCGCGGCTGCGTCAGGAACAGGGCGGCCATGCGCGCGCGCAATGCGGGCCAGCAGCGCGGGTCGTATGGGCGCTTGAATTCGGGATCGGCGCCAAAGCCGAGCTTGTGGAACAGCAGTGCGTTGAACTGGGGCTCGAGGGCCTGGACGCTGACGAAGCGGCCGTCGGCGCAGGCATAGCTGCCGCACCAGTGCGGCCCGTCGAGCAGGCCCTGACCGCGCTCGAACGGCTGCTGGCCCGCTGCGTGCGCCGAGAGCAGCAGGTTCATGAGATTGGCGCTGCCGTCGACGATGGCGGCGTCGACGACCTGCCCGGCGCCGCCGGCGCGCACGTTCAGGATGCCCGCGAGCAGGCCTAGCGCGAGATAGAGGGCACCGCCGCCGAGGTCGCCGACCAGCGTCGGCGGTGCCAGGGGCGGCTTTCCGGCTTCGCCGGCGTACCAGAGCGCGCCGGAGATGGAGATGTAGTTGAGATCGTGCCCGGCCGCCTGGGCCAGCGGCCCGTGCTGGCCCCAGCCGGTCATGCGGCCATACACCAGGGACGGATTGCGCGCCAGGCAGACCTCGGGCCCCAGGCCCAGGCGCTCCATCACGCCGGGCCGCATGCCTTCGATCAGCGCGTCGGCGCCCTCGACGAGGCGCAGCACGGCGTCGACCGCGGGCTTCTCTTTCAGGTCGAGCGCGAGCGACCGCTTGCCGCGGTGCACGATCGCGTTCTTGCCCAGGTCGAGCGGATCGTTGGCGTTGGCGCTCGCGCGCTCGACGAGGATCACCTCGGCACCCATGTCGGCCAGCAACATGCCGCAGAACGGGCCCGGGCCGATGCCGGCCATCTCCACGATCCGGATGCCGTCAAGAACACCCATCGAGGTTCTCCGCGAGAGACAGGAACATCAGTTCTGTGCTCGGTTGCGAGCGCGCTGCGTCAGCGGCAGCCAATGCAGAGCGCCGAACAGCAAGGTCAGGAGCAGGCTCAGCGCCAAACCGCGCCGATAGCGACGGATCGGTGCGAGGGCGAATGCTGCTTCCAGCGCGTGTACGCCCAGCACGACCAGCGCGAAGATCTCCAAAGGCGCGGAAAAAGCGGTCGGCAGCCTGCCGGCCATCGCGGCGAGTGCCGACGCGTAGAGAGCGATGCATGCCAGCTTGAGGATCAGCAGCGTGCGCCCGCCGTCGTGCCACGGCTTCGATCGCGGAGCGCCTGAAGAATCACTCGGTCGTGGCAGCACGGGCGTTCCGCCAGGGTTCTGCGGCGTCCTGCGCAGCGGACGAGCGGGCCGCGGCGCCGCCGCGGCCGGCCAGGGCGCGCGCGGCACGGATCATGTCGGCCGCCTTCTCGGCGATCATGATCGTCGGCGCGTTGGTATTGCCCGATACGAGGTCCGGCATGACCGATGCATCGACCACCCGCAGCCCCTCGATGCCCTTGACGCGCAGCTGCGCATCGACCACGTCCATCGGCCCGTTGCCCATGCGGCAGGTGCCGATCGGGTGGTAGGCACAGTCGGCGTGACCGCGGATGAACTGCTCGATCTCGGCGTCGCTGCGAGCACGCGCCGAGTTCCTCGATTCGCGGCCACCGAAGCGCGTCAGCGCCGGCTGGCGCGTGATCTCCCGCACTCGCTTGAAGCCGCGCACGAGGCAATCGACATCGCTCTGCTCGGACAGGAAGTTGGTGTCGATCAGGGGTGGCGCCAGCGGATCCGCGCTGACGAGCGACACGCTGCCGCGCGACTTCGGGCGCAGCATGCAGGCGTGCAGCGAGTAGCCGTTGCCGAACAGGATCTTGCGGCCGTGGTCCATGATCTTGGCGACGACGAAGACCACCTGCAGATCGGGCACCGTCTCTTCGGCGCGCGTCTTCAAGAAGCCGTTGCCTTCGGCGAAGTTCGACGTGAGCACGCCGCGCCGGAACCGGCTCCAGTGAAACAGGCCCTTGAGCACCGTCCATGCGCCCGACAGCGACAGGCCGACCAGCCCGCGCGACGCGCCGGCCTCGTAGCTGTGGACGACGTCGATGTGGTCCTGCAAGTTCTGGCCCACACCGGGCGCGTCGTGAACCACGGCGATGCCATGCTTGTGCAGGACGGCGGCCGGGCCGATGCCCGAGAGCATGAGCACCTGCGGCGACTGCAGCGTCCCGGCCGAGAGCAGCACCTCGCGGCCTGCCCGAAGCTGCTTCAGCGTGCCCTGGGCATCGCGATACTCGACGCCGACCGCACGCTTGCCCTCCATGAGGATGCGCGTGGTGCGCGCTCGCGTGATGACTCGCAGATTTTTCCGACCGAGGTTCGGCGTGAGGTAGCCCTTGGCGGCGCTGCAGCGCTCGCCGTTCTTCTGGGTCAGCTGGGTCAGGCCCACGCCTTCGAGGTGGGCGCCGTTGAAGTCGGGATTCGGCCGGTGCCCGGCCTGCACCGCGGCCTCGACGAAGGCGCGCGCATAGACGCTGGGCTCCATGACGTCGGCGACGTTGAGCGGACCGCCGGCGCCGTGATATTCGCTCTGCCCCCAGAACTCGTTGTTCTCGGCCTTCTTGAAGTACGGCAGTACCTCGGCGAAGCTCCAGCCGGCGTTGCCTTGCGCCGCCCAAAGGTCGTAGTCGCTGTGATCGCCGCGCATGTACATCATGCCGTTGATCGAGCTGGAGCCGCCCAGTGCCTTGCCGCGCGGCTGATAGCCGATGCGGCCGTTCAAGCCCGGGTTGGGCGCGGTCTTGAAAGCCCAGTTGAAGATCGGATACGGCAACACGATCGGCAGACCTGACGGGCACTGGATCAGCGCGCTCCGGTCCGGGCCGCCGGCTTCGAGCAGGCAGACCTGAACGTCGGGGTCTTCGCTTAAGCGAGCCGCCAGCACGCAGCCGGCCGAGCCGCCGCCGATGACGATGTAGTCGACCATGGGAACTCCGGTCCGGTGAGAGAGAAGGGCGACCTGCCGGGAGCGCTCAGGTCGTGTAGACGACGTGCACGCTCTCGATCCGGCCGTTGAACTTGAACGGCGCACGGTCGTAGTAGTCGAGCGATACCGGCGAGCCGAAGCTGATGCCGACGTCGAAGGTCTCGCTGGCCGTGAAACACAGCGGCGCCGTGAAGGGAATCGCGCCGCGCGCCGCTTCTGCACCGTCGACACGCATGACGAAGGTGGCCGACGCCGCCGGTGCCGGCCCGCTCATGATCGTCTCGAGCTCGAACCGGTGCGGGCCCGAGGCGATGCGCCGGCCGCCGCGCAGCTTCAGGCGCGCGACGCTCAGGCTGTTGTATTCGAAGTGCAGGTGGCCGCCGTCCATGTAGAGCGCCAGGCCGCCGGCGATGCCGCCGAGGCTGTACAGCACACCGCTCGCCTTGGCCGGCACGTTGACATCGACCGTGACGCGATTGCTGCGCGCACGCAGGTTGGGCGCACAGAACTCGGGCAGGCGCGTCACGTCGGCGTTGAAGTGCCACTCGGTCTGCGTCGTGCCGATGCGCGCTGCCGGGTTGAGCAGCGGGCCGAGGCCGGCGCCGATCGGGTAGACGTTGTTGGCGCGCGCCTCTTCGTCGAACTTGCGCTGCAGCTCGGCCAGCTTCTTCGGGTGTTTGCTGGCGACGTCCGTCGCCTGCGAATAGTCGCTGCCGAGCTTGTACAAGGCCCATACGTCTTCGTTCGGCTTCCAGCTTGCGTACGCCGCCGCGGTGCCCGACAGCCAGGGCAGGCGCGGCCCGAACACCGAGGCCATCCAGCCGTCGGCGTAGATGCCGCGGCTGCCGAAGATCTCGAAGTACTGCTGTGCCTTGCGCGTGGCCGCCGACGCGTCGGCGAAGGTGTAGGCCAGGCTTGCGCCGTCCAATGGATCCTGGGCCGCGCCATTGACGGATTCAGGCGCAGCGATGCCGATCAGCTCGTAGATCGTCGGCGCGATGTCGTTGACGTGGTGGAACTGGCCACGGACCCGCTCGTCGGCCTGGATGCCCCTCGGCCACGACACTGCCATCGGCACGCGCGTGCCGCCGAAGTAGCCGGCCACGAGCTTGGTGCCCTGAAACGGGCTTTCGCCGGCCCAGGCCCAGCCCGCGTGGTACATGTTGGCCACCTTCGGGCCACCGAGCGCCTGCAGGCCGCCGTACTGCTCGTCCAGGATCTTCATCTGCTGCGCGAACGGCAGCGGGATGCCGCTGATCGAAAGAATCTCGTTGATCGTGCCGCCCGCGCCTTCGGCGGAAGCGCCGTTGTCGGAGAGCACGTAGAAGATCAGCGTGTTGTCGCGCAGGCCGAGCCGCTCGAGCTCGTCGACGACCTTGCCGGCCTGGACGTCGGCGTGCTCGAGGAAGCCGGCGTAGACCTCCATCAGGCGCGCCTGGTATTTCCGCTCGGCGTCGGGCAGGCTGTCCCAGGCGGCAAGGGTGTCGGGCCGCGGCGTCAGCTTGCTGTCGGCGGGAATCCAGCCCATCGCGACCTGGCGCTTGAACGCCTCTTCGCGGTAGACGTCCCAGCCGGCGTCGAACTTGCCTTTGTACTTGTCCGACCAGTCCCTGAAGACCTGGTGCGGGCCGTGGACCGCGCCCGGCGCCCAATACATGAAGAACGGCTTGCCCGGCGCCAGCGCGGTCTGCTCGCGCAGCCAGCTTTTCGCTTGCGCCGCCAGGTCTTCGCTCAAGTGGTACTTTGGATCGTTCGGCGCTTCGATCGGCGTCGTGTTGCGGTACAGGCTCGGCTGGTACTGCGAGGTCTCGGCGGCGATGAAGCCGTAGAAGTGATCGAAGCCGCAGCCGGTCGGCCAGCGGTCGAAGGGACCGGCCGCCGACGTCTGCGTCGCCGGCGTGTTGTGCCACTTGCCGAATGCGGCCGTGCTGTAGCCGTAGTGCCTGAGCACCTCGGGAATCGTTGCGGCGCTTTTCGGAATCTCGCCGGTGTAGCCGTCGAAATCGCTCGCGAACTCGGTGATCGTTCCCGACTCGACGCGGTGGTGGTTGCGCCCGGTCAGCAAGGACGCGCGTGTGGCCGAGCAGATCGCGGTGGTGTGAAATGCGTTGTAGCGCAGGCCGGTATCGGCGATCCGGCTGAGGGTGGGCGTGTGGATCGCACCGCCCACGGTATCGGCGTGCGCGAACCCCACGTCGTCGAGCATGATGACCAGCACGTTGGGAGCGTCGCTGCGCAGCTGCGAAGTCTTGTCGCGCCACCGGTGCGTCGATTCGGCGAGCGTGCGCCCGGCGACGCTCGCGGTCGGGGTCTTGGCAAACGGAAGCTGCTGCCGGACCGGCTGGGCAGCACTCTTGTCGCGCGAATTCTTGGCCATCTCGTCTCCAGACTGGGCTCTTGCCTGCGATGCACCGGGCACGTCGGCATGCACCGGGGTCCCTCGCAAGGCTGAAGGCCAGTCTAGGAATCGGGCCGGCGCGTTGCCGGTCTTTGCCGTCATTTCGTCAGTCTTGCCGAGCTTGGCGAGCGCAGCCCGGGTCGGTGCAAACGCGGTTGCCGGAACGGCCTCAGGCGGTGACGATTGGCGGTGATGACCCCGTCGAGCCCGAACCCGCAGCAGCCGACCACCATCAGTGGTTACGCGCTGGCCATCGCCAAGGCGCTGACCTTCAGCGGCATCGACAGCAACCGCGTGCTGAAGGCCGCCGGCGTGCCGATGACGATCAGCAACGACCCGATGATCCGCCTGCCTGTCGGCACGGTGACGCGCCTGTTCCGGATGTGCGCCGACGTCACCAACAGCCCCTACTTCGGCCTGACGGTCGCACGCTTCATCCACATCTCGAACCTGCACGCGCTCGGCTACGCGCTGGCGGCCAGCGCCAACCTGATGGATTTCTGCCAGCGCATCGAGCGCTACTTCCGGCTCGCTTCGCAGGTGGCCGAGATCAAGGTATCCACATCGCGCGACGAGGTCTCGCTCCACATCCGTTTGCTGGTCGATGTATGCGCCGAGAGCGAGGACGCGTTTCTCGGCTTCGTGGTCCTGGCGATGCGCCAGCTCTACAAGGCCGAGTTCAATCCGGCGCGCGTGGCGTTCTCGCATCCGGTGCCGCGGGAAGGCCCGGGGCCCTACGAAGCGCTGTTCCGCTCGCCGGTCAGCTTCGGCGCGCCGATGCCCGCCGTTGTGTTTCCGCGGTCCGATTTCGACCAGCCGCTGGCCGGCGCCTGCGCCGAGCTGGCGCAGATGAACGACAACCTGGCCAACCACTACATCGCCCGGCTTGACAAGGACGACGTCGTGACCCGGGTGCGCCAGAAGATCATCGAGTTCTTGCCCAACGGCGACTGCAGCCGCGACAAGGTGGCCGGTGCCCTGGCCATGAGCCCCACGACCCTGCAGTTCAAGCTGGCGGAACGCGATACCAGCTTTCACGATCTGCTCGACGCCACGCGGCGCGAGCTGGCCGCAAGCTACGTGCAGCAGGCGTCGCTGTCCATCACCGAGATCACATTCCTGCTCGGCTTCAGCGACACCAGCAACTTCACCCGCGCCTTCAAGCGCTGGGAGGGTGTTTCGCCGAC
>OCTA010003303.1_pt1 | contig 14320 bp, 14 predicted proteins | sample 1538991 | NCBI WGS metagenome assembly OCTA01 (sample SAMEA3539302, study PRJEB22396) | soil metagenome | biome: tundra; feature: field; material: soil | place: USA | collected 2010-05 | depth 0.15 m
GGTCGCGACGCAGAGCGATCAAGCGCGGCCGCCCGGCAAGCAGCAGACCGGATCTATCTGTATCCGGAACGAGCCGGCGCCATGCCACGATCCTGCCAGCAGCGCAATCCCGCACTCCCGGCTCGACAGCGCCACCTCGGCCGGCGTGCAGATCTCCCGGATCTGCGCCCACTACCACCAATGCCATCACTCCCCGCCGACCGCGCATATCAGGCGGATATTGGTGTCGGTGCCTAGGATGCGACCGTCACTAGACGTGACGTCTTCGGCCGGGCTGCCTGCGCTGTAACTCCAGCAAGAAGGACACCACCCTGGAGCGCAGCCGCCCACCAAGGCCGATCCGCGCGCATCGGAGCTAACGTCAGCAGAGGCCACCCCAGCACAAGCGCTCCTGCTAGCAAATCCACAGGATGTCAAAGATCCGGATCAGCTGCGCATCCTCGTCGAGGTAGAAGCCCAGGATGCCGCTGCCCGACCCGAACACGACCTCACGGAACCGAGGGTCATCTCCTGGAGGCCGCACCACCGCATCCCAGGGCTCTCCGGCTAACTCCGCGGCGCGTTCGATGAGCGCATCACGTGCATGCTCGGGCAGCGTGTGGAACCGCACCCACCTACAGCAGCCGCCCGGCGGAAATCCCGCTCCCCCTTACGCTCCCACAGCTAGCGCACAGCCGACACGGCTCACCTGCCCAAAGACCCACCGAACGTCGCCCACAGCACGCGTGCGCGGGCAACCAGCTCCCATCTGCGCTCCCACGGCCCGGAACTGGGCGACGTAAAACCACCGCCAAACCGCGTCCAACCTCGGCGAACGCTACTGAGCCCGACTCAGACCGCTCTCTGGGCAGCTAGTGATCACCCGCCGCCAAGACCCCTGAAACCCAACCGGCAACGTTCTGACCTGGGAGTGGGCACAGCTGGGTTCGAACCAGCGACCCCTCGCTTGTAAGGATTGTCACCACCACTCCCCCACCTGCAGCCTGTTCCATCACCCCAGGTCACAAGCAGCAGGACCGAGCACGATGAAGCATGACGGAGCCTGGCTGAGCAGAGCGGGCTCCCATTTGCGCTCCCACTTCATGATCACAGACATGGCCGGCCGCCCCGCCGCCTTGCCGACGCTGATTCTTGCCGCCGAGAGTTGCGATCTGCCCACTGGCAAACCGTCCGCACATGCCTATGCGCAGAACGTACGGTCAGCACCTCTCTAAAGGGCTGCAGGCTCGCGGCGACAAACCACCGACTCTGAGTGGCTGACAGCCGTGCCGGCCGGGCGGGCGCACGCAGATGATCCTCCTCTGGGCGGCGACCCTCACGCGATCGGCCGCGTTCGATGGATGACAATGGAGGAGGCGCCCGCGGACAAGATCGCTTGCCCTGTCCGTTTCGGACAAAATGAACGGCCGCAGGCGCAGGAGCGGTAGCGCGCCGCGGCAAAGGAGCATGCCCATGGTGCCGACGGCGGCATACGACGAAGTCGCGGATTGGTATGAGCGAGAGTTCCTCGCCAGGACCGGCCCGCCTGGCGCAGACCCGCTCGGCATCCAACGTGCCCTGCGCGGGCTCTTGGGCGAGGGCAGCGGCACCTGTTTGGAGATCGGCTGCGGCACCGGCGTCCACGCTGCCCAGATCCGCGAACTGGGCTGGACCCCTGCCGGCATCGACCTTTCTGGCGCGATGCTGCGGCACGCCCAGGGCCGCCTGCCCATCGCGCTGGCCGACGCCGAGCGGCTGCCGGTCCAGGACCGCTGCGTCCCGGCGGTCATGGCGGTGATGGTACACACCGACATGCCCGCCTACCCCGCGGTGCTGCGCGAGGTCGCGCGGGTCCTGCGCCCAGGTGGAGTGTTCGTCCATATCGGCGTCCACCCATGCTTCTGCGGCGGCTTCGCCGACCGCCGAAACCCCGGCGGAGTGGTTATCCGCCCCGGCTACCTCGACGGTCACTGGACGAAGGCGACGTGGACGGACCAGGGAGTACGCAATAAAGTGGGCGCCACCCACCTCCCCCTGCCCGGCCTCCTCCATGCCTTCCTCGACGCTGACCTAACGCTCGAACGGTTCGCGGAGGGTGCAGAACCCACCCCGGTCATTCTGGCCGTCAGGGCACGCAAATACCAATGATCAAGCCATACGCACGCGCTTCGGCAGATTTACGCACCACGGCCTCACGGGTAGACATCCGCCGGGGAGCACAGGCTACCGCCGCAGCATGCCCGAGGCCGACTACACCAGCCTGATCACCAAGCGCACGGCCCGGTCACCCTAATCTGGGACAACCTGGATACTACCTCAGTGCCCTGATGATCGGCTTCCTTGCATCCCACGCCGGACTGGCTGAGCGTGGTCCGGAGATGGCCGGACACGCGCTGACCGTCACGCCGACCAGCCTATATCCGTGCCATGTGAACGCACTTAACTGCCGTCCGGCTTCGGACCTCGTCAGCTCAACACAGGCACAGCACGAAGCGCGGGCAGGTCTTTGCCTAAACCGGTTCAGTCGAACATCCGTGCGAAAATTTCCCACTCGCCAGGAGCCTTGGTCTAGAAACAAACATATTTGCGGATCCTGCCCCCTTCGCGTACGCTGACCGTCAGGACATCTTGGTTCACTGATATGACTTACCTGGTTTACTTAATGGACATCTCACAGGCGAGAATATCGGTGTGAGTTGTAAAAAACATTCTCCCGCTAGGCCCTACTAGTGCTCCGGCCGTCGGCGGCACAGGACACGGTCTCGTGGCCAGTCACCGGCGGCGAAGCTGGGGCGCCTGGAAGGGAACGGCTGACCTTGTTCGCACGCTCGCGGATCGACCGGTCGGTGTGCCGCAATAGTTTGTATAGCGTCTTTTAATGGGCGGCCTGCGATCCACTCGCCCGGCTCGGCTGGCAGTGAACGAGGAATCGGGGCTGAAATCGCGACTACACATGGGCCCGCGCTCTCAGGCAAAGTACGGCAAGTGGTGGCAGGAGCACGCTGGGCGTGCAAGACGTATCACTACACCGATACGGAGAAGTTCAAATGCTGGGGCTCCGGAGCCCGGAACGAGGAAGTGGCGCGCATTCTCTTGGGAGAGGCCGTTCCAATCATCGGGGCTACGTGGGACGATGAAGAAGCGGAGCATGTCTTAATCGAGTGGATCGACGCTGAGCCACTCGATCCGGCAGTGGCCACAAGAAATCAATTCATTATGGCCGGGAAAGTCTTGGGACGAATCCATTCGCACGGTAACTCATATTGGGGTGCGCTCGACGGGAGTTTCCGATTCGAGAATCCAACAGACGCTTTACGGTCTCGGATCGGCGCTTCAGTCCGGCTGCTCGCCGCCACGGATCCTGCCCTAGCCGATGCCCTCACGCGGTGGAGCGATCAGCAGCTGAGCCGCGTCGCCTGGAATGAGCGACCCAGCCTCATCCACGGCGATTTCGGAGTAAGAAATCTGCTGTGCTCCGGAGTCGACCACCTCTACGTGATCGACTGGGAACACGCGCGTTGGGGCGACCCGCTTGAGGACTGGGCGATGATGCGGTTCTCGTTAGCTTTTCCCACCCCGAATAGCTTCGGATCAAGGCAAAACCTCTGCCAGGTCAAGACGGGGTGGCGTGAAACCGCGGGTAGGCCCCTACCGCGGGACGATGCCCTCGAGAAACTGCTTTACGCCTATTACGCTGCGTGCCTTGGTGTGTTCTTTGCTAAAAGTCAAAATTCTCGACTTCGCTGGCTTCGCCTTTTCCTAGAAGAACATGGAGGCCCGTGAAGGGCCGTGCGAAAGTATCTGACGAATGAGTGCACGGCCATCCCACGGAGGCGATGATGGCTCAAAAGCAGGTTGACCGAGTACTGTTTTCCACGGAAGCGGAGAGGCTGGATGCGCTGTCAGCCGCGGGGATCTGCAATGTCGCGGTTGTCGGAGGATCAGGGCGGCTTGGGGCGTATTTAGTTCGGCACTTGCTAAGGGGGCGCTGCAAGGTCCACGTGCTCGACTCCCAGCCGCCCGACGCGTTGCCAGGCGTCCGCTTCACTGCCTGCGACCTGGGGTGTCACGGCGGCTTCCCCGCCGACGCACTCCGCTCTAGTGACGCGGTGGTGCACCTAGCTGGACTGCACGGGGCCCATTTGGCCGACGGTGTCTCACGCCGCCAGTTCTGGCGGGTGAATGTGCAAGGTACGGAGCGTGTGCTCGAAGCGGCCGGGCGGGCAGGCGTCCGACGCGTCGTTATCGCCAGTTCCACCTCTGTCTACGGATCCGGCAGCCCGCGAGGACAGCTGGCGCGGGTGCTGAGCGAAAGCACCGAACTTAATCCGGAAGACATCTACGACCTTACCAAGGTCGCGGCCGAACGACTGCTGGAGGAAGCCACCGATGAGAAGACCGGCATGATCCTCCGCTTCGGCAGATTCTTCTTCCCATCGCATGCCGACTATCACCTGCGCAAGCTATCCACTGGGCTGGACGTTCGGGACGCCTGCCAGGCCATGATCCGCGCGCTGACTGCGGCGGATCCGCCGCGACGCGCGTACTGTATCGCCTCGGATCTCCCGTTGTCGGTGTCTGATCGCCAGCGCCTGGGCGTCGAAGCACGCCAGGTGCTGGACGAAGCACTCCCCGGCTTTGGCGAGGTCATCCGCCGGCGTGGCATGTCCTTGCCAGACCGAGTCGGAAAGTCCGTGGATACCGCTTTAGCCCGGGCCGAGCTCGGCTACCGGCCGGAACGCGCCCTCGACTGGGTGGCCACAGTGTGGGCAACAGGAAATCCGAGCACGCCTGCTCGGCCGCGGTTCCGTCATCTGCTACTCGCGGACCGAACGCTGCAGCGCGGCTAGTCAACTGAGACCCGGAGAGAATGTGCGCACAGACCAGTTGTTCGAGCAGTGGAATACCGACACCTCGGCAATCATGGCCGAGACGATCAAGCGCATCGGCCCATGCGACGTCTTCATCGGTGGATCGCTCGCTGACGATCTTGGCACCGCCGGCTCAGATGTTGACCTTTACTGCTTCAGGGCCACAGAAGCCCAGACTTCCCCATTCCCCATCCATACCACCTGCGGTGACGCCCGCCTGGAACTGTATATCGTCAACGTGAATTCAGCCATGTCCGGCGATTCCAGCCTGCGTTCGCTGGTCACAGATAACCCGCCACCGGCGCCGCATCGATGGCCATTACTATCCCCTCAGCGTTTTCGCCAGATGCATGCACTGTACAGGGATTGTGCACTGTCTGCCGGTGAGGCGTCCTCTGCCGCACGCGTCGCCCTCGCGCCTGACCTGCTGCACATATACGCAGGCCTGCGCGCCATCCTGAACGCGGGCGCACTGGCCGAGGACCTGCTGATGCATGACTGTGCCGAGCGTGCACCCACGCGGTTGTATTGCGCTCGGCTCCTGGCCGAAAGCGCAATCGACGCAGCACTTTCCACCCAGGAACTGGTCAATCCAAATCCTAAATGGCGTCTGCAGCTAGCCAGCCGGGCAGGTTTCACGGACCCTCGCTTTCCCGAGACCGACCGTTTGCTGCACGCGCTTTTTCCCGACATCTCAGACGCGGAGAAGGCAATCGCGCAGTGCCTCGCCATCGCGGCAGATTGCCTCCATCTGGTCGTGGCGGAAGGGTCTCTCCGCCGCTTCCCAAGCGTCGGAGAGTCTCTTGAGCTCGTCGAGGCAGCAGCCAATGGCAAATGACCCGCACAGCGGCCAGAGCGCAGCAACTGGGGGGACGGCTCACGCCCTCGTGACCGGTGCCAGTCGCGGACTGGGCCTAGCCTTCGCCACCCAGCTTCTCGCCGCGGGAGCAGAGGTAACGCTCGCCGTTCGCGATTTCGGCAGCGCACAGGCAGCCGAAGCGCTCGCTGCAGCGCATCCTCGACAGTCCCGGGTGATACGCGTCGACTATTCCGATCACTCGAGTCTGCCGGCCTGCCTGGCTGGATCTGGTCTGCGCAGACTCGACTTACTGATCAATTGCGGGAGCGCCAACATCGCCCACGGCCAGCCCGAGGTGGCCAGCAAGGGCCCCCTCCAGGAACTCGAAAGCACAGCCCTCGTCCAGCTTTTTGAAGTCAATGTGGCTGGGCCTGTCGCGCTCTGCCGGGCGGTGCTGCCCCTCTTGGTCGCCGCGCAGGGGCTGGTCGCCAATATCAGCACCAGCCGGGCGTCAATCAGCATGACTGACCGGCCTGGCTCCTTCAGCTACGCCGTGAGCAAGGCAGCACTCAACATGGCAACCCGCAAGCTAGCCGCTGAACTCGGTCCATCAGGTGTGACTGTCGTGGCCGTCGATCCAGGCTGGATCCGGACCCGCATGGGTGGCGAGCGCGCTCCACGACTCCCCGAGGAGGCCGCACACCAGGTGCTGCAGGTGCTGCTGCGCCCGAACCGCCCGCTGAGCGGCTGTTTCGTCGATGCCGAAGGAAATGACGTGCCGTGGTGATTATGCCGGTTGTCACTGACCGACCGCCCAGGATGCACCCGCAGGAGAGCCGGGTTTGCAGGAGAGCAGGGTTTATGGAAGGACCGTCGCCGATGTCGGCATCAGCTTGGAACCACCGGCTCATCAGTGGGTGGGATCTGCGCCCCGGGCGCCAAGGCCCAGGCGGACGCCACCTGAGCCGAGAATCCTGGGCTTCCCCGCCGCCTTCACCAATCGGAGACTGATGTGGCATATCCGCTGACCGAACGGTGGCTCAGCGAACTCGGCCTGGACCTCCATTCTGCCTACGCTGGCGTCGGCCCATGTCATGATCTTGGCCACGCCGTTCGGGTGTCAGCGCTGGCCGAACAGATTGCCCGAGCCGAAGACATTGACGGCCTGGGGGCGGTCTTGGCCGCCCTCCTGCACGACGCGGGACATGCCGCAGCCGCGCGGGCCGGCTCCGACGACCACGAGCAAAGCTCGGCCGCTGCAGCGACGCGGATACTCCACGGCCGCGTCTCTCCGGCAGTGCTGGACTGCGTCGTCGATGCCATCTCGGGGCGAAGATTCGCTAAGCTCTCGCTTCCCCGGGACCCCGCCGGAGCGATTCTCGACGACGCAGATAACCTCGACGCCATCGGATTTTGCGGCATAGCCCGCGCGTTTCTGTGGCTCGGGGAGCATGGCCGACCCCTTGACCTTCCCGGCGCCCCGGGCTGGACAGTGACCGGCCTTGCGCAGAGCGATATGAATGCGTTGTACCGGCATTGGTCGGAGAAGTTAGCGCGGCTGCCCGCCGTCATGCGGACCCAGACCGGGGCGCGTATTGCTAGTCGGCGGGCGGCAGATACCAGCCGTTTTCTGCGACGCCTAGAGGACGAGTTGAGCGAAATCCTCAGCCGACCGGACCAACTCGCCTAGGCGACCTCGAATAGCTGGCGCCCGTTAGCCGCGGTGCGGCTCTTCAGCTCATATGCGATCCCGCTAGGCCCACCCTGACCAGCGACTATGAAATAGGGATGCAATATGCAAATTAAGACGGACACAGACGTGCTACGGTCTGCACTCATCTGGGCTGCCTCTGGACGCGGGGCGTTCCCCGACTTTGGCTCGATCGATCAGGATCAGCTCTACGGCGCCCTGCGAGAGCATCGCCTGGACGGCCGGATGCTTGATCGGCTGAAGGGCGAGGAACAGGCTGCTCCGCGGCAATGGCTGGCCGCGCTAAGCGAACGACACATGCAGACCATGATGCGAGTAGGATCACAGATCGACCTGTACGCCAAGATCCGGGAACAACTTCGCCGGGCCGACCCGTCACGGGAGCTTATCGCGTTGAAGGGTTTTGAACTGTACGCGCATAGCGGATCTGACAGGCATATTCGCTACAGCGACGACATCGATGTTATGGCCGCGGATCCGGCCTCAGTCGTAGCCGCGGTCCAAGAACTTGGCCCCGTGGACGTAATTAAGAAGGAACACTCCTACGAGTATGCCGTCCTCATTACCCGCCCAGCGGGGCAGATCGTCGAGGTACACACGCGGTACAATGTCACGGGTTTCCGGCCTGACGCCGACGCCCGGGACTACAGCCCGACCGTCCTGTCCGGCCGAAGGGAAATGAGGGATAGATTCGACATTTCATCGGTCCGATATCCCGATCTCACGGATTACCTGACCACCCGCCTCGTCCGGGACACGGCGCTGCCGACACTCAGCCCGGAGGCGGCTGTGATCATCCGTTGCGCCCACCTATATGTAGGTTACCTGTCCCACCCGTATCCACTCCCGTTCGCGACCGTCAGGCTGGATGAACTGGCGACTGTGGTAGATCTTGCCGGTCTCCCGTCCTTCAATGCGCGCCGTTTTGACGCGCTGTGCCGGAAATTCTGCGCACAACTCGTCGTGGGGTTCACTCGAAGGCTGGCGATGGATATATTCGGAATTGATCCATTCGCGGGTCACTTGGCGCCACTTCTCGATTCTGAGGGACCAAGAGCATGGTTCCCGCACAACCTGTGGTGGGACGGCATCGGCGAGGGCGTTCCCATTAACCTCGGCTGGTCCCCGGCAGAGGTGGTGGCACGCTCGGCGGATTCCGCGGACGTGACGCAGACGCTCGGGCGAGCTGAGGTCAGGGCTAACCCGTCGGGACATACCAGGCTGACGATGCTGCGCGGCGATGAGGACGAGTTGCCGCGCTATTTCTTCAGAAGGCGCGCTGGAAGCCGGTTCGACGTGATACTAGAACTCGACGTGCTACCCGGGGCACTTGAAGTCAGCGCGTCGCTGCCGGCAACGCAGACAGACGAAATGGCGGCTATTGCCGTATCGTCCGGCGATTGGAAATACGAGCTGTTTTTCAAGCTCCGCGAGCAGCTCTCTGAATTTAATGACGAATCCGCACGGCGCGAATACGGCGCTGAGTGCGAAAGTAAGTGCGTGGCGGGCGGCTCGAGATACAGCCTGCGGATGACTCTCCCCTGGCGCGCCCTCGGCCGGGACGCACCCCCGGGAAGAGGTGAAGAGATACCCATTCTCTTTAAGGCGAGGCAGCAGGACCGCGGCTGGGGGGAAATTCGCGGAGTAGTAGTGGCCCCCATGGCGCTCGCTGGTCACGAGTGAACTACTGCTAATCTCGGCGGCTTGAAAAGCCTCGCCATATTAAATCTCTGGCCGCTCGCTGTCCCACGAGAACGGGGCATGAAATCATCAGGAGGATAGCTATGGTCACGACGGCCGTCGTACCGCGGAAGTCAGGTACCATTATAGAGGTGGTAGGGATCGACGGATCTGGCAAGTCTACGGTCGTTGCCGCATTGGTGGCCGAGCTGCATGGGACCCTGCGCAAGGTATCTCCTTTCTCGGCAACCATCCACGCAACGGCTGCACGCATCGAATCGTCAATAGGTGAAGAGCCGGCACTGGCGTTCCGCGCGTGCGCGATCGCGGAGGCGCTGATCGGCGAGGCTGCTGACGCTAAGCAGGGGCCGCAGATATTTGATCGCTATATCGAAGCGGCAAAGATGTTCTTCTCCGTGCAGGGAACCCGTCCGCTGTCGGACTCCGTTCTGGATGCTCTGCCTCAGCCGGACTTGGTCGTTCTCCTGGAAATTGATGTGGAACTAGCGATGACCAGGCGGCTGCGGCCCTCTCATGCGAGCCCATCAGCCGAGCAATCATACCTGCGCTCTTGTGCGGACTACTTCCGCCGCAAGGCACAGTCAAGCCCTTGGAGCGTCGTTGACGCGTCGCAGTCGCTTGACGTCGTCGTCGGACTCGCTGCGGCGCACGCACGTTCAGTCGCCGCTGATGCCTCCGTGTCGTGACCCGGCGGTTACCCGTAGACCCTGGCCTGCAACTGGAAAAGCTCCGCGTACAGGCCACGGCGGGCCATCAACTCGGCATGTGTGCCGTGTTCCACGAGGCTGCCTCCGTCGAGGACGGCGATGGTGTCAGCCATAAGGACGGTGGAAAACCGGTGTGAGACGAGAATGGTGATGCTGCCTGATGCCTGTGCCGCCGCCCTGGCTGAGGACGCGTACCGTTTGAAGAGCGCATGTTCGGCGGTTGCGTCTAGTGCTGCGGCTGGCTCATCGAGGATGAGGAGTTGGGGCCGTACGCGCATAAGGCAGCGGGCCAGCCCGACGGTTTGCCACTGACCGCCGGATAGCTCGGCGCCTGCCTCGTATCCGCGCCCGATGAAGCCATCTAGCCCACCGGGCACCACGGCCAGGATGTCGTTCGCGTGTGCCGCTGCGGTTGCCCGCATGATGGCAGCTGTATCGTCAAGCAGGCCGAGTTCGCCCAGGCCGATTCCCTCTCGGAGAGTCAGCTCGAAGCGGTAGAAGTCCTGGAACAATGTCGCCGCCCTGGAACGCCAGCTTGCAGGATCCAGGTCGGCCAGATCGTCGCCCTCTACGAGAATGCGGCCCCCGGTCGGGTAATACATCCCGCACAGCAGCTTAATTAGGGTCGACTTGCCGGCCCCGTTTTCCCCAACCAGAGCGAGCGTGTGGCCGGCTGGTATCTCCAAGCAGATGTCGCGTAGGACCGGGGTGGGGGAACCGCGATAGGAGAAGCTCAGGTTTTCCAGCGTAATGCCTTGCCGCAGCACTGCTGGGGCTGGAGCTGGAGCTTGGCCAGTGGTTCGCGTAGCCGATTGCGATGTCCGCCGCATCGTTCCGATCCGGGCAACCGTGGCGCCGGCCGACTGCAGGAAGGACATGAGCTGGAGCGCTCCCGCGATCTGCGTGCTGACCTGGATCGCAAGGGTGATGACAAGGACCAGGTCGCCGACGCTGGCATGCCCGGTGGCCGCTTGGCGCACCATAAGCAGAATTGCGGCGCCGTAGGACGCGGCAAAGATGATCTGGCCCAGGCTCCGCAGCGCAGCTCCCTTGGCTTGTCCGCGGCAGACCCGGCTGGTGATCTCTTGCCACGCTGCGTCGTGCCGCCGGATGAGTTCTTCGGCGGCCCCGAAGATCCTGATTTCCTTGACGGATGCGGCGTCCGTCGCAAGCTCGAGCAGATGCTGGTGCAGCCGCGTCTGCTCCGCACAGCTCTCGCGGGCGCGTTCCAGGACTGCCTGAGCGTGGCGGCCTAGCAGCACCGGGGGGACGGCGGCCAGCGGCAGCACAGCCAGCAGCGGGTTTAGCGAGATCAAGATGGCGACGGTCAGCGCCGTCTGCAAGAACAGCCCTCCGAGCTGCAGCACTCCTTCGAGCGCCCTGGTGTTGCTGAAGAGCCCCTCGCGCACCAGGCCGATATTGTCGGCGAACGTGGCGTCATCAAGGTGATCGACGGTCGCGGGGCCGTTGACTAGCTCGATCAGTTCGGTGCGCAGAGCGGATTCCTGGAGTTCGGCGAGCTCGTAGTAATCGAGGTGGGCGAAGTGGCTCAGCATCAGCTGCGCCACAAGCAGGACAGCGATCAGGACCGCGAGCGTGGACGCCGTTGCGGCGCGGTGGACGAGCACGTCATCGGTGAAGCGGCCGAGCGCTAACGAGACGAACGGGGCGGCAAGGTACCCGGCGAACATCAGAATCACGGCACGGACGAGGCGGGCGCGGTCGACGCGGGCCCCGAGAGATATCATGAACGTGGCGGTGCGGAACAAGTTCACCGGATATCCTCCGGTGCCTGGTGGGCGCTGCTGCCAGCGGAGAACCGACTGGCCTGGAGCCGGAACAGTTCCGCGTACCCGCCGTTGAGGCGGATCAGATCGTCGTGGCTTCCCCGCTCCGTGATGCGCCCGCGCTCAAGCACCACGATGTTGTCGGCTCGCCGCACTGTAGAGAAGCGGTGCGAGATGATGATGGTTGTCAGCCCCTCAGTCAGATCGAGGAAACGGTCAAAGAAAGCGACCTCCGCCCGCACGTCCAGTTGGGCGGTCGGCTCGTCGAGGACGAGTACTGAGGCTCCCGCCTCGACCGCGAAGAGCGCACGGGCGAGGGCTATCCGCTGCCATTGCCCACCGGACAGGTCGACGCCGCCGGCGTAGCGGCTCGACAACGGAGTGGCCAGCCCGGACGGCAGCGCACTGAGAAATTCAGCGGCACCGGCCGAGTCGGCCGCAGCGCACAGGGCCGTCATATCGCCGGCCCGAGCGGGTGCGCCAAGCCCAATGTTCGCGACCGCATCCAGTTCGTACCGCACGTAGTCCTGAAAGATGGCAGCCATGCGCTTTTGCCAGGACCGCATGTCGATCATGCTCAGGTCGACGCCATCCACGACAATCCTGCCGCTGGTCGGCCTGTAAAGGCCAGCCAGGAGCTTCACAAGCGTGGTCTTGCCAGCGCCGTTCAGACCTACAATCGCGGTCGATCGGCCAGCCTCGATCCGCAAATCCAGTCCGGACAGGATCAGTCTCTCGTTTCCTGGGTAGGCGAATCGGACGTCCTCGAAGCAAATGCATACTCGCGGCATCTCGTCAGCCAGGACCGTCCCCGGAAGTTCCTGGTGTGCCTGGACAGCGCAACGCTGGTCGAATTCAGTCAGTGTGTCGTATGCAGCCATTCCGTATTGCGTCTGAACGTCGCTCTCGGGGAAGAAGACTCCAAAACGCATGGTGACCAGGATCGCCTGGATGGCCAATGAGAGCTCCAATACCGATAGCGAGCCACCCACCGCCGCGTCGCGTAGCATGATTAGCACGGCCGTGGCCCCGGCAAGGGTCACTGCCGTGAGCAGCAGGAATGGGGCGAAATATATTCGTCGGCGTTCCCGCCACAGTGGCGTATAGAGGGACTCAGCCTCGCTTCGGCTCCGCGCTGTGTACCACGGCAGGAGGCCCAGTAGACGCATCTCTTTCGCGATGGCCGGATGGCTGCCGCTATCCATCACGTACCGCAGTTTCCGCCGCTGCGCCGCGAGGCGCCGGATGATCGCCGACCACCGGGCCAGGGACCCACGATTCCCGAAGCGTGCGACGAACGCCGTACCGCCCATGATCACGCCTGCCACCGGGCCCAGCACCAGCCCGACCAGCACAACTGCCGCCGCAAGCTGGGTGTACCGGGCGATGAGGGCCAGTAAGCCGGCTGCGGCCGATCCTGGAGTGGCAGAGCGCTCCGCCAGCCCGCTGCGCGCGTCGCTGAGCCCATCAAGCACATCGCGCTCCTCCAGCAGGGCCATCGGCGCGTCCGACAGTCCCACGGCCATGAGCCGCCGCGCGCAGTGCCCGTCCACTCGACGGGTCACCAGTTCGCCCAGCGCCGCCTGCGCCGGCGTCAGCGCGTTCTGGAACACCAGCGACCCAATCGCCACCCCGAACGCGACCAGCGTCGCACCCCAGTCCCCCGCTGAGTGATCCGGCTTGACCAGAGATGTGACGCGCTCAAGCATCACGCTCGTTCCCACAATGAAGCCGACCGGCAACAGCCCAATCGTAATATTCGCCGCAACCGACAGGGAGATGACCGGCCATCCAGCCGCCGTGGCCAGTCGTGCGATGGCCAGCCAGCGGCGGGTCCGACCGCGCACCCAACGGGCGGCGCCGGGGATCGAATCCTTCACCGCCGCCGTCCTCGCCGTCATATCGCCGCACGACACAGACGCGTCCGCCTGGATTCGCCCGCCCGTCCATAGCCTGCACCGAGGACGCGGTCACAGCTTTTTTTTCGAAAGTCCCGCGAGGAGGCTACGACACTTTTCTGACTTTCCGCGCATGATGTCGACACACCTGCGACCTGGCTTTCTATTTGAGAGAAGCGCATTCGTGAATGATAAATAAACCGGTTAAGGATACTAGGCTGCCTGACATGGCCACGTCAACTCACAACCCGGTTGCCAGCGGGCGCCGGGGACGCCAATGCCCGCTGCACCCGCCGTCAATGACCTGAACAGACGGCGGCCCGAGATCCTCACCCTGCCCAGCTGCCCCCCGGTCTGCTGCACCCTGGCTCTGACAGGTTCGTTTGGGATCTGGGATCTGGCAGAAAACCCCGCACAATGGTCCCATGACGGTGGCAGGCGACACGCCCGGCAGGAGGCGGCGGCTCGCTGTGGTTTACGCTCCCATCATCGCTCCCGCCACGGCTCGAGGCACGACCGCCCCAATCGGCGGACCGGGTCCTGGCTCGCGAAAGTCTTAGCTGTTCCTCGCCGCAGCAGCCCCAGAGCAACGGGGATCTTGCCCACCCACAGAGGCCGACGGCAGCGCCTCGGAGAAAATCCGGCTCCCATCCGCGCTCCCACAACCCAACCAGAAACGCCAAGATCACAGCCGGGCAGGGACGTGAGCTGGGCAAACGCCGCAGATCCCGACCTGTGACCCCTCACTCTCCAAGCTAGCCATCACCAGCCACCAAAGCCCCGGAAACCGCCCGACAACGCTCTGACCTGGGGGTGAGGTGTTCACGTTTAGGGCTGGCCTGGGGAAACGGGGTCTGGCTGGAAGGC
>OCTA010003306.1_pt1 | contig 14315 bp, 7 predicted proteins | sample 1538991 | NCBI WGS metagenome assembly OCTA01 (sample SAMEA3539302, study PRJEB22396) | soil metagenome | biome: tundra; feature: field; material: soil | place: USA | collected 2010-05 | depth 0.15 m
GTGAGCGCCTGCTACTGGGTACCGTTTTCCTGATTTCATGTTGCATCCGGTTGCACGCCGCGGCTGTTACGCGCGGTCGTTTTTTTCGACTTCATGTTGCATCGTGTGACATTTTGCTGCGCCGCAGTCGTATATTGAGAAATTGATGCAGGAAAGACGTGTTACCGCAGCAAGGCCAACCGACGGTTCCCGTTTCCGTGCTGCTCAAGGGTGAATCCTACCTCTCCCAATCCGCTGGCGAGTCGTAGGCGCGCCGGACGATCCGTGCCCCGACGCTGGGCGTGGAACGCAACACCCCGCCACCACAGATGCAAGCGCCTGGAAACGTGACCACGATCACAAGAATGCTAGAGCTTATCGAGGTCGAGACCGGCATCCCAGGTTTCGTTCGACCGGAGCAATTCGTCCCAGGTTGCTTCCTTGCCGGTGTAGGCGGCGGTACGCCCGAGCATGGCGGAGAGGGCCGATTCGGCGCCCAGCGCGGCTTGGTTATGGAATTTGCCGGTGACGATGCTTTGGATGAAATCGGCGTGCTTCTCGGAGTCGGCCTGCGCGAGGTTGTCCGAGAAATTGCCGGTAACGGAGAACTCGCCCGGCTTAGGCTTGTCGGGCTTCTCGCTGCCGCTCCAAGTCCACGGCTCATCTCCGGCGATCTGGAGGGGACCGGAGTAGGGCGATTGGGAACTGCCGCGCGTGCCGAAGAAGCGCTCGCTGGCTTCGAAACCCGTCTTGCCGAACTGGCACGAGCTGAAGCTGACATGGACGTCATTGGGATAATAGAAGACCACGTCGAAATGCGACCAGTTATCGCCCGGCGATTCGGTGCGGCCCTGGCGGCCGCCGGCGCCGATGGCCTTCACGGGATGGGATTCGAGCACCCAATTGCAGATATCGACGACGTGGATGTCCTGCTCGACGATGATGTCGCCGGACAGGACGCGGTCGTGCAGCCAGTGGCGGAGGCGAAGCTCGGCCGGGGACGCCTTCGGGTAATCGGGCATCTTCAGGAACGGGCAATAGTAGTAGGCTTCGCCGCAGGCGATCTCGCCAAGGGCGCCCGCATGGATGCGGCGCACCAATTCCACGAACGGCGGCGCTTTGCGGATCTGGAACCCGACATCCAGGCTGAGGCGGCCCTCGGCCCGCTTGCCGCTTTCGATGGCGCGCAGGGCTCCGGGCACGTCGACGCCCACGGGCTTTTCGCAATAGACGTGCTTGCCGGCGGCGACCGCGGCAGCCAGGTGCCGGGGATGGAAATAGGGCGGCGTGGCAACGACTACGGCGTCCACTTCGGCGGAGTTGAGAATCTGCTCGGCGGCATGCGGGCCTTGAAACATTTGGGAGGCGGCGACGCCGGCGTGATGTTGTTTATCGGCCACGTCGTCGAAATGCTTTTTGGCGGTGGCGAGGCGGTCTTCGAACAGGTCGGCCAGGGCGACGATGCGCGCCGGTCCGTTGGTGGCGATGCTGGTGGCGTCGGCGGTACCGCGACCGCCGCAACCGAGCAGGCCGACGCGCACGGCGGAGTTGGCTTGAGAGCCGCGCACGAGTTGCGGCTTCACGATCATGAAGCCGGCGGCGGCGGTGGCGCCGGCAAGGAATGCGCGGCGATTTGGATTGGGATTGTCAGTCATAGTAAGTTTTCCAAGTAAGCTTTCGACGCGCGGATGTCTTCGGCCTGTTTGGCGCCGGAGATTTCGCGCTCGATGGTGAGAGGGCCGCGGTATCCAACTTCCTTGAGGCGCTTGATGAAGGCCGGGAAATTGACCTTGCCCTGGCCGATGGGCACCTCGCGACCCAACTCGCGGGGGCCGGTCGGGTAGAGGCCGTCCTTGGCGTGGACTCCCTGCACCAGCGGGCCGAGGATGTCGAGGGCGTCCACCGGATTGGCCTTGCCGTAGAGGATGAGGTTGGCGGCGTCGAAGTTCACGCCGACATTGTCGAGGCCGACGTCGCGGATGGCGCGGAAGAGGGCGATGGGGGTTTCCTGGCCGGTTTCGCAGCGGAAGTTCTGGCCGTTGCGGCGGCAGTAGTCGGCCACGGTGCGGATGGCTTCGACGGCTTCCTTGTAAATGGGATCGTTCGGATTTTCGGGGATGAATCCGCAGTGAGTTTGGACGGCGGGGACGCCGCACTGTTTGGCGAAATCGGAGGCTTTCTTGATTTGGGCGATGCGCGCGTCGCGATATTCGCGCGGCACCAGGCCGATGGTGAGCGGACCTTTATAGAAGTCGTAGACTTCGGGGCCGGGGCCGCCGGAGACCAGCGAAGTGGCCTCGATTTTGTATTGGTCGAGGGCGGCGCGCAGGCGTGCGGGCATTCCGGAGTCGAACGCGCTCACGCCCACCTGGCAGGTGGGGAAGCCGAAGCTGTGGACTTTGCGGATGGCGGCTTCAGGATCGCTGCCGGCGGAGACGATGAGGCCGAGTCGCATGGTGGGCCGCATGACGGGGTGGGCGGCGGGCGTCTGCGATTTCAGGGTCAGCGCGGCGGCGGCGAGGGAGAGGAAACATCTGCGGGTGGGCATGGGGATTATTTAAGCATCATTTGGCGAGGCCGCGGGGCTTGCCCAACACCGCCGGGAGTTAGTCTGTGCTATTCTTGCAATCGGACTTAGAGTTATGAAAATCTCAAGTTCCCGCACGCTCCGCCTCCGCGCGCTTGCGCGAAGCGCCTATGTTGCTGTTCCTTTGCTTTGCCTTTTGTCTGCCCTCGTTCCCGTGCTTGGCCAACAGAAATCGGAACAGGAAGAAGATGGCATCAACACGAAACGCCACGAATGGTTTTTCGGGATGCGCGCCTATCCACGGGGCTTCATTCCCGGCACGGCGCGTCTGAAGGCCCTGGAGCAGATGCGGCGAATGTCTCCGCCGGCCCCCCGCGGTGTTCGCCAGAACGCGGCCATCTCATCGTCTGAATGGACGTCGATCGGCCCCCAGCCGATCAATACTTACTCCCAATTGAACGCCGGACGCATTTGGGCCCTGGCTGTAGACCCGGGCAACACCGCGGTGGTCTATGCCGGGACCGACGGAGGAGGCGTCTGGAAGACCATTAACGGCGGGACGACCTGGACCCCACTCACGGATCAACAAGCCTCCTTGGGAATCACCAGCCTCGCGCTCGACCCGTCAAACTCAGCCACCATCTACGCCGGCACTGGCGGCAGCGCCGCCTTAGCGGCCGGTATCCTCAAGTCGACCGACGGCGGCAATACATGGACGCAGATAACCGGTCCCTTCATCCCAGCCGGCTTGTACCCGCTCCAGGTCCAAGCCATTGCCGTCAGCGCCTCCAATGGTCAAGTCCTGCTGGCCGCTGCTGAGGGCTTTGGTATTTATCGTTCCACCGATGGAGGATCCACCTGGTCCCCCGCCCTCACTTACGTCTACGCCTATGAGGTTTTCTTCGACCCTTTGAACCCCAATACCGCTTATGCCAGTCTCAATTCGCAAGGCGTCTACAAGTCCACCGATACCGGCCAGACTTGGTCGCCCATCAACGGCAGCGGCGCGAATACCCTCCCCATCGCCTCCATGAGCGCGATCAATATCGCCATCGCGCCGTCTGCGCCCGGCACCATCTACGCAGCCCTAAAGAACTCCAGCGGTCTCCTGCTTGGGTTTTATAAGACGACCGATGGCGGCGCCAACTGGCTGCCAATCTCCGCGCCGCAGAACGACAATATCTCATATTGGAACTGGTCGCTCCGCGTGCACCCTACCAACCCAAACGTGGTTTTCGCCGGATCGCTCTTGCTTAGCGCCAGCCTCGACGGCGGCCTTACCTGGACCAACGTCGGCGACGAGGGCACATACCCGGCATTTGTCCACGTGGATCAGCATTCGCAAGTCTTCGCTCCCGACGGCAACACGCTTTACATCGGCAACGACGGCGGCGTGTGGAGTACGACCACCCCGTCCGCCTCCTCCGTTACGTGGAACGATCTGAACACTACGTTTACAACTGCGCTCTTCTATCCCGGGCTGTCCATTCATCCCACAAACGTTAACATCGCCTTCGGCGGAACCCAGGACAACGGGACGGAGAATTACCAGGGCAATCTTTCGTGGAACGAGGTGGCCTGCGGCGATGGCGGCTGGACCGCTATCGACTTCCTGAATCCACAGAACGTGTACGCTACCTGCCAGAACATCGATATTTTGAAGTCGACGGACGGCGGCAGTTCCTGGAACTCCGCGGAGAACGGTATCAGTACCAGCGACAGTTCGCAGTTCATTCCGCCCTTTGTGATGGATCCTTCCGATTCGCTCCGTCTGTACTTCGGTACCTCTGGGGTTTACCAGACCACTGATGGCGCGAATACGTGGAGCGCGATCTCCGGCGACCTGTCCGGCTCCTCGCTGACCGACATCGCGGTCGCGCCGTCGGATCCCAATACAGTTTATGCCGGTGGATACGGCCAACTCTACGTCACGACAAATGCGCTTTCGGGAGCCAGCGCAACCTGGTCGAGCATAACTGCCGGGCTGCCGGACCTGGCGGTCACCCAGATCGCGGTGAATCCCATCAGCTCGCTCACGGCGTATGTCACCCTGTCGGGGTTCAATCTCGGCGATGGGGCGGGCCATGTTTACCGAACTACAAACGGCGGACTCAACTGGACGAACGTAAGCGGTGATCTCCTGGACATCCCGGTTAACGACCTGGTCATCGACCCGGACATTCCAAACACGCTGTATATAGCGACCGATATTGGCGTATTCCGCAGCGTGGATGCGGGTGTAAGTTGGCTGCCGCTGGGATCGGGTCTTCCGTATGTGGTCGTGAATTCCTTGAAGCTACACGACCCCACACGAACTTTGCGGGCCGCCACCTATGGCCGGGGCGTCTGGGATTTGTGGGTTCCTGTGGGAAACCAGGTGCCCATAACCATTGCCTCATCGCCTTCCGGTGCTCCGTTTCAGCTCGAGGACGGCACCATCTTCCAGGCTCCCGTTACGTTCTCCTGGACTCCAGGCGCCCAACACACGGTCACGTGGCTCAGCACCTGGACTGGGCAGGCGAACACGCGATATGTCTTTCAGGGTTGGGCGGACGGCGGATCGAATCCGCGCACGATCACGGTCCCATCCACCTCCACTACTTACACCGCGAACATCACGGCTCAATATCAGCTTTCTTTGGCCGTAACGCCGGCCGCGGGAGGCCAGTTGACCGCGGCTCCTTCAACGAGTGACGGCTACTACAACTCCGGGGCATCCGTACAGATTCAGGCGGCGCCAGCCCCGGGGTACGGCTTCTGGTACTTCAGTGGCGGTGCTACAGGCACCACGAATCCGGTGAGCGTAACCATCACTCAGCCCTTATCGGTGACGGGAAACTTCTATTGCGCGATGAGCGCCTTCTCCTATCCACCCTATTCGACCAGCTCCGACAGTACGACCGGGCTTATGGACTTCTCGACTGGGGCGGGCTGCGCGTGGACGGCGGCAAGCGACTCGGCATGGCTTACGATAAGTCCGGCATACGGGACGGGAAGCTCGACCCTGCAGTACGGGATCGCAGCGAACTCGGGCTCAGCGCGCACGGGCAACGTGACACTGACCTACAACGGAGGTTGGACATGGCCGTCCGCTGTCAATCAGGATGCGGCCGGATCCCAAAGAGCGACGGTCATATCGCTTTCTCCGGTCTCGGGCACCGGGCCCTCTACCGTGGCCACATCTGAATTCTCCGCGTCTGGGGGATACGGTCAGATCTCTACCGCGATAGTGACCTACAGCAGCACCGACTCCAATTCCTACTGTGAAGCGGAGTTCTTGCACGGCTCTTCTGGCTGGAACGCGATTTTCCTGGGCGATGACTTGACTTCCAGTTGGCCCAGCTCCAGTTTGCCCGGAACCGGCACGCTTAGTGTTTCGAGGTGCTCTCTAAACGTCTCGGCAGTCTCAGTCTCAGGAAGCGGTAACGTTTTGACGCTGATGCTGCCATTCCAATTCGCAGCTACTTTCAATGGCACGAAGCTCGTCTTGCTGCAAGCGGGAACCTCCGGTTCCAATGGATGGACGTCCGATCAGCAGATGGGTAACTTCGTGGTAAATTCCGCCGGCTACACGATTTCCGGACAGGTGACCCTCTCCGGCAGCGGGCTGAGCGGAGTCACGGTGACGCTGAGCGGGTCTCAAAGTAACTCCGCCATAACAAACGGCTCCGGGAACTACAGCTTCACTGTACCGGCAGGCGGCAACTACACGGTGACACCTTCGCTGGCCGGATACACCTTTAACCCGACCAGCTTTACTTTCAATAATCTGAGCGGCAACCAGAGCGGCGCCAGCTTCGCGGCAAGCACCGTCACCTACACGATCTCCGGACAGGTGACCCTCTCCGGCAGCGGGCTGAACGGCGTCACGGTGACGCTGAGCGGGTCGCAGAGCAACTCCGCCACGACAAATGGCTTGGGGAACTACAGCTTCACTGTACCGGCAGGCGGCAGCTACACGGTTACGCCGTCGCTGGCCGGGTACACATTTAACCCGACCAGCCTGAGTTTCAACAACTTGAGTGGTAGCCAGACCGCCAACTTCAACGCAACCAGCACCCAAGGCCCGGTCGCTATTTCCGGAACGGTCACGCTATCCGGCAGCGGGCTGAACGGGGTCACGGTGACGCTGAGCGGCTCGCAGAGCGGCACCGCCACGACAAACGGCTCGGGGAACTACAGCTTCACTGTCGCGTCAGGCGGCAACTACACGGTGACGCCGTCGCTCAATGGGTACACCTTCAACCCGCCCAGTTCGACATTCAACAACCTGAGTAGCAACGAAACCGCGAATTTCGCTGCCGCGCCGGCGAGCGAGACGGGGGGAATAACTTCGCCGATGCTCGTCCTGCAAAACCAGCAGAGCAATGCTGTCAGCATATGGCTGATGGGCGCACCGAACGGAACCGCTATCCAGCAGTCGCCTATCGTCGCGACGGCGGCGCCTAACTGGCGCGTCGTGGGCACAGCGGACTTCAACAAAGACGGCTTTCCGGATATTCTCCTGCAAAACGAAGCGACCAACCAGATCAGTGCTTGGTATATGGGGGGCGTGGACGGGCTCAGCATCATGTCCTCGCCGATCGTGGGCCAGCCAGCCTCCGGGTGGAAAGTGGTCGGCATGGGCGATTTCAACCGGGATGGCTATGTGGACTTGCTGTTACAGAACTCGTCCAGCAACGCCCTGAGCGTCTGGTATCTGGGGCCGAACTTCACGGTTCTGTACACGGCGGCTCTCGCCGCACCGCTGGCGAACTGGCATGCGGTGGGAGTAGCGGATTTCAATGGAGACGGTTCGCCGGACATCCTTCTGCAGAACCAGGTCACCAACCAGGTGAGCGTTTGGTATATGAGTGGGGCCGACGGGACTACCGTCCTTTCGTCGCCGATTATCGCCACGGCTGCAGCGGGTTGGAAAGTGGTGGGAACCAGCGACTTCAACAATGACGGGGTGCCGGATATCGCGCTGCAGAACCAGGGCACCAATCAAGTGAGTGTCTGGTACATGGGCGGGCCGCAAGGGGCGACGATTACATCTTCACCGGTGATCGCGACGGCGGCTCCCAACTGGTCCATCTCAGGCAGCGGTAACACTCAGCCGCCGCCGACCCGCCAACCACGGCTGTTTTTGCAGAATCAGACGAGCAATGCGGTCAGCAAATGGGAGATGGGCGGAACGAGTCGAACAGTCCTCGAGGAGAGTCCGATCATCGCCACGGCGGCTGTCAACTGGCGCGTGGTAGCGACCGCGGACTTCAACAACGACGGGGTTCCGGACATACTGCTGCAGAACCAGGTCACCAATCAGATCAGCGTCTGGTACATGGGAGGTACCGATGGACTCACCATCATGTCCTCGCCCATTGTGGGGCAGCCGCTGCCCGGTTGGGAAGTGGTGGGCGCGGCCGATTTCAACCATGATGGCAACGCGGATCTGCTGTTGCAGAACAAGTCCACGAATGCTCTGAGCATCTGGTACTTGGGTCCCAACTTCACGGTTCTGTCGGCGCCCATAGTGGCCACACCGCTGGCGAACTGGCACGTGGTGGGAGTCGCGGATTTCGACCGCAACGGCTCGCCGGACTGGCTTCTGCAGAACCAAGTCACCAATCAAGTGAGCATATGGTACCTCAGCGGCAGCGAAGGGACCACCCTCCTGTCCGCACCGATTATTGAGACGGCTGCTGCAAATTGGAACATAGTGGGCGCCAGCGACTTCAATGATGACGGGGTGCCGGATATCGTGCTGCAGAACCACGCCACGAACCAAGTGAGCGTCTGGTATATGGGCCCGGCGCAAGGATCCCCGCCGCAAATACAGACATACACGTCAGCACTGATCATCCAGACCGCCGCTCCCGGCTGGAGCATCCTGGCGGCCTTTTGAGCGATCCACTTCCGGCGGCAGCTACACTGAGAGAAGCCGGGCGCGGGGAGTTTTCTACAGCCGAATACACTTGCACCGCTGACTGGGAGAACATGTTGCCGCCCGCGGCGCGCGCTGAGCGCCGATCGCTGAAAGCTGAAAGCTACTTTTGGCTATACTGGCATCCATGAAGCTCTGTGCGATCTGCCTGCTGGCTTTGGCCGCCCTGCCGGGTAACGCCGCCGACGCCACCGGCGCAAACTGGCCCCAGTTTCGCGGACCATCCGCCGGCGGCCTGGGCAGCGGCGCGCCCCCCACCGAATGGAACGTCGCGTCCGGCAAGAACATCCTCTGGGAAACCGCGATACCGGGCCTGGGCCACTCCAGCCCGGTCGTTTGGGGCAACCGCATCTTCGTCACCAGCGCCGTCCCGGCCAGCGGCGAGTCGTCATTGAAAGTCGGCCTGTACGGCGACATCGCGCCGGTCAAGGGCGAACCGGCGCAAAGCTTCAACGTGTATTGCGTGAATCGCAAATCCGGCAAGATTCTGTGGGAGCGCGTCGCGGCGAGCGGGCCGCCCAAGATCATGCGTCACCCGAAATCGACCCACGCCAATCCGACGCCAGCGACAGACGGCAAGCACCTGGTCGTGTTTTTCGGCTCGGAAGGTCTGTTCACTTACAACTTGGATGGCAAGCTGCTTTGGAAGAAAGATTTCGGCGTGCTGGATGCCGGCTTCTATATGGCGTCCGGCGCGCAGTGGGGATTCGCCAGTTCGCCCGTGATCCACGGCAACATGGTCATCATTCAGGCCGACGTGCAGAAGGGTTCGTTCGTCGCGGCGCTGGATATCGAAACCGGCAAGGAGATCTGGCGCACACCGCGCAACGATGTGCCCACGTTCGGCTCGCCGGCCGTAGTGCCCTACACGGCGGACGGGGCCAAAGGGTGGCAGGTGGTGGTGAACGGATGGAGGCACATCGCCGGATACGATCTGAAGACCGGCAAGGAACTGTGGAGCCTGAAGGGCGGCGGCGATATTCCGGTTCCCACGCCGGTTTTCGAGGACGGGCTGGTAGTCATTACAAACGCGCACGGCAAGGGGCGGCCCATTTACGCGATACGCGCCGACGCGGCCGGCGACATCACGGACAGCAAGTCCGCGATCGCCTGGACCGAACCGCGCGGGGGCAACTATATGCAGACCCCGTTGCTCGACAACGGCCTGGGTTATTTCTGTTTCGACTCCGGAGTGCTGAGCGTTTATAAGATGGCCACCGGAGAGCGCCAATATCAGCAGCGCCTGGGCGGCGGGACGTCCGGCTTTACGAGTTCGCCCGTGGCCGCCGGCGGCCACCTCTATATCACGAACGAGGAAGGCCACAGCTACGTGTTGGCGCTTGGCCCCGAATACAAACTGCTCGCCGAAAACGAAATCGGCGAGACCGTGATGGCCACGCCGGCGATTTCCGACGGCGTGCTGTATGTGCGGGGCGGCAAGCACTTATTCGCCATCGGGGCGAAGCAGTAGGCCAAACGCCGCGGGCCGGAGGCCTCATAAGCGCTAGTGTAAGCATTCTCGCTAGCGCTGGGCCCCATGAACTCTCAAGACTTCCTCTCCGTTTCCGAGGATCGCCCGAAAAGCCCAGTCTCCGATATGCGACAACTCGTCCGAGGGGATTCGTAAACACCGCTGCGTCAGTCGCGGGTAATGTGGATTGAGCGCGCAGGAGGTGGTTCACCGGACCTGGGCCTTTTGGACGGGCGAGCGATTCGCTACGAAATTTATCGTTGACATACGTTTGAAATCGTAGTATCGTTATTTCAGATGACTTCTCCGCGCCGTAACCGACCGCCAATGGCACTTCCAACAGCCGCCGAACTCGACATTCTTGCCGTCCTCTGGAGGCTGGGAACGGCGACCGTGCGGGAAGTTCACAACGAACTCGGCAAGGACAACGGCTACACCACCACGCTGAAGCAGATGCAATTGATGACGGAAAAGGGTCTGCTCATCCGCGGCGAGCGCTTCGGATCGCACGTCTACGAGGCCAGCGTCCCCAAAGAGCAAACACAGCAACAGATCGCGGGCGACCTGCTGAAAAGGGCGTTCGGCGGTTCGGCCCGAAGCCTGGTGATGGGCGCCCTGGCAGCACAGCCGGCCTCGCGCGAAGAATTGGACGAAATCCGCGGCATGCTGGACACCTTTGCTAAAGAGAAAGGACGCTCGTCATGAACGTCGTGCAAATACTCTCCTGGCAGCCGTGGGTGGAACGCTTCGGCTGGACCCTGGTCCACTTCCTCTGGCAGGGCTTATCGATTGCGGTTCTGTATACGGCCGCACGCCGAGGTGTGGCGCGCACATCGAGCCCGCAGGCGCGATACCTGCTCGCCTGCGCGGCACTGGCAGCCATGATGGCCGCTCCGCTGGTGACTTGGGGGCTGATGCGGCCATCGGACGCAAGTCCGGACACCGCCTATCGCATCCGAAGTACTCCCCCGGCCGCTTCCACCACCGCCATCGCCACCACCACCACGTTGCCCGCTTCCGTTCGCACCACGGTGTCCGGCGCGCAGCCGGCACAGTTCCTGCCTTGGGTGGTGATGCTCTGGCTCACCGGCGCGGTGGCGTTTTGGGTGCGGCTGGCGGGAGGCTGGGTGGTAGCTGCGCGGATGCGGTCGATGCTGGTCCGGCGTGCGCCGCCGGAATGGCAGGAGATTTTGAGGAAACTCGGCGCACGGATTGGTCTATCTTGTCCGGTGCGGTTGCTGGTCTCCGCGCTGGTGCAAGTGCCGACGGTGGTCGGCTGGCTGCGTCCGGTGGTGCTGGTACCGGTGGGGGCGCTCGGCGGTCTGCCTGCCGAGCATCTGGAAGCGCTACTGCTGCATGAGCTGGCGCACATCCGGCGGCACGATTATCTGGTTAACATTCTGCAGAGCGTCGCCGAAGCGATGCTGTTCTACCACCCCGCGGTCTGGTGGGTGTCGGGGCACATTCGCGCCGAGCGGGAACTGTGCTGCGACGATGTGGCCGTATCGGTCAGCGGCGATGCGCTCACGTATGCGCGCGCGCTGGCGCAGTTGGAATCGTACCGCCCGGCGCATCTCGGGGCCGCGGTTGCCGCCAACGGCGGATCCCTGGCCGATCGCATCGCAAGGTTGCTAGGCCAGTCGCGGCCAGCCGTCCGCACGGGTCTGGGACCGGGCGTCATCGCGGTCGCCATCCTGCTGGTGGCGGCGGCATACGGATTGTTCGGCCAGTCCGACGCGCATCCCGCGTTTGAGGTGGCGTCGATCAAACCAAATGCTTCTAACTGGAATGCACGCTTCCAACACCCGATGGGCGGTGGCTATCAACCCGGCGGGCGGCTGATCATGCGGAACGCATCGTTGTTGCTTCTCATCCAATTTGCGTACGCAGCCCACGACAACCCTATGAGCGGCCACTCACTCCCACTGCTGGCTTCTCAGGTGGTAGGAGGTCCATCCTGGATCAACTCCTTTGGCTACGATATCGAGGCCAAACCTGAGGGCGCCACTGATGCGAAGCACATGTGGCTGATGCTGCAAACGCTCCTGGCCGACAGGTTCAAGCTGGCACTCCACCGGGAGACGAGAGAGATCCCAGTTTATGCTTTGACTGCCGCGAAGGACGGCCTCAAACTGCCGCCGGCGAAGGAAGCAGGCTGCGTTTCTTTTCCACCCGGCACGACGCCGCGATACGTCCCGGGGAAGGTCGACTGTGGCTATGTCTCGGGACCCTTCCTGGGCGCGCGAGCAGCCGAGGCGCGAATGGAAGGAAGCAAGATCCACGTGGCGGACCTCGTTAGGGAGCTTGCGTTCGTACTGGACCGGCCGGTCTTGGATAAAACCGAATTCACTGGCGAATTCGATCTCAATCTGAGTTTCACTTCGGACGAGGCCCTTGGGTTTCCGGGCTTCGGAGGGCCGGGCGATCCGGGCGGCTCCAGGCTCCCGGCCGACCCCAACCTCCCAAACATCTTCGCCGCACTAGAGGAACAGCTCGGGTTGAAGCTCGTGCCGGCAAAGGGCCCGGTGGAAGTTCTCGTCATCGATCATGCGGAGAGACCGACCCAGAATTAAGTTGGCCGGTTGGGTACTTGGTCGTAAACGGAATCGGGCGGCGCTGCCGCGGCGGGATTGCCTCAAGTTAGCTGCCGGGTCGCAAACTTCGTGCCAGCCGAGCACGGATGCAAGGGGAACAACGCATGACCGTCACACCAATTCGAGTCCATCCGATGCGTGCTTCGGCCCTGCTGCTCACGCTGGCAGGCATCGCCACAACTGCCGATCAGTCGACGGTCCGCGCCATCCTGTACCCCGCAAATGAACGGAAGGCCGCGCCGGAGTTTGCACTGGAAGACAGTTCGGGCAATACGATAGGACTGAAGAACTACCATGGCAAAGTCGTTCTCCTTGATTTCTGGGCCACCTGGTGTACCGGATGCAAAAAGGAAATCCCCTGGTTTTCCGAATTCCAAAGAACATACGGCGCGCAGGGCCTTGCGGTGGTCGGCGTTTCGATGGACGAAGGCGGGTGGATGATCGATCGGCAGGGGAGGCTGGCAGCAGCTTATGTAGCAGGACTGGTGGACAAAGACGACGTCGAGGCTAATATCAAGGCGCTGCTCTCCAAGCGGTAGTGCCTGTCCGTAGCACCCGCTATTTAGCCGAAAAACGTGCAACGCTGGCATGTGAAGCGGCGGAAATGGGCTGAGCGTAGGCATCAGGGACGTCAGCAGCTTCCAGCGAAAAGGAAACTCGGGGGCACTGACAGTTGCTTACGTTAGTTAGCGCCCATGAGGCCGGAGCCCGCCCCACCCGACTACTCCAAACCCGCGGCCGCCTCTTCGATCAGCGCGGCTTCCTTCTCCAGCACTTTGCCTACGCGCACGATCTGCTCGTCGGCTTCCTTCCAACGCTTCTGCTCGATGGCTTCGCGCACGCCGGGCAGCGTCTTCACGCCATAGCCGGTGTAGAAGCCGGGGGCGTAGATCTGGTGCTGGAACCAGGGCCGTCCCGGCAGGCCGTCGGGCAGCGTCAGTCCGCGCTCCATCCGCACCAGCTTCTCGTTCACAGGCTGCAGTCCCGGCTTGTCGAGCTTGGCCTTCTGCACGGCTTTGTCATAGCGATCGGCCGCGCGGGTGAGCGCAGCCAACCCATTTTCGAGCGGCGCGAAATTCAGAAAGGGCGGCTGGGTCTCCACCGGCGGCGGCACGGACGTTTTGCGGGGATCGGCCGTGGCGCTGAAAACGCCTTCTTCGATCTCCTTGTTGCGCTCGCGGATTTCGTCGCTTTCGGTCTTCCAAAGTTTCTGTACTTCGTCCAGGTAGCGGCGGACGGTCTCGGCGAAGTTGGTGAAATCGTACGGCAGCAGGTCGGCGTCGGCAAAGCGCATCATGGCCGTGCCCGCGGTCTGCGCCAGCGCCCGGCCATAGATGAAATCGCCGTCCGAAAAATGCGTGTACCAGTAGAAATCGTCGTAGATGGAGTGATAGATGCCGCCGCCATCCTCGCCCCCGAAACCCAGGTTCAGCGACGCGATGCCCAGGTGGTCGATGAAAGCCGTGTAGTCGGAGCCGGAGCCCAGCGCGCCGATGCGCAGTTCGGAGCGCTTGCGCACCTCGTCGCGCTCGGCGGCCGGCGCGCGGGAGATGCGCGTGAGTAGATCGCGTTTCCATACGGGGATTTTCTTCTCGGGATCTTCGATATCGCGCGCCACGCCGTTGATGAATTTCTCCAGCGAGTGCGAGCCGGCCATGCCCAAGACGCCGCGGCTGTTGCCATCCGAGTTGATGTACATGGCCGCGTGGCTTCGCAATTCCGAGTCGTGCTCCTCGGCCCACTCGGTGGAGCCCAGCAGCCCCTCCTCCTCGCCATCCCACACGCAGTAGATGAGGGTGCGCTTCGGTTTCCAGCCCT
>OCTA010003307.1_pt1 | contig 14314 bp, 9 predicted proteins | sample 1538991 | NCBI WGS metagenome assembly OCTA01 (sample SAMEA3539302, study PRJEB22396) | soil metagenome | biome: tundra; feature: field; material: soil | place: USA | collected 2010-05 | depth 0.15 m
CGGTCAAATCACTCCAAACGAAAGACTCCCTGCCGGGAAGACATGATCGGCAGGGCAGGTCGAGGGAGACATGAATCAGGGGGGGGACCCTAAAATCGGACTGGGCCCTCGGCTGATAAGAGAATGTCTACCGTTCGATGGTAAGGCATTTTCACCGATGTGGTCAATGTTTTATTGGGTTTGCCGGTGAAGCTGAGGCGGGCAATGCGGGTGCTGCCGGTCGCCCCAAACCCAGAAAGCGCTGCTTCCGTCGCCCCCGAGTTCCCGAGTTTGCCCCCGAGTTCACAAGCGTGATTTGTGCTAGTATGCGGCCATACCGGATCTCTTAATCCGTTTTTGCGGAGGTAAAGATGGCAGCGGACCCTTGAAGGCCGTGTACATTTCAAGTCGAGCATCTGGGCTGGATCAGGGGCAGAAAGTCTCTTGTATTTGATGCTCGATGTTGGGATGGGCCAGGCGAAGTACGGGTCATTAGGACAATCGCTAAATCTATGAGGGCAGAAACTCCCTGGACCTGTCGGCGGCCCAGGACTTCCCAAAGAGTGAACCCCGAGATGCCGACTCTACGTGAGCAACCAGGGAGGTTTCAAAATGCGGACGATTCGAGCATGCTGCTTCAGCATGGGTGCTTTGGTTCTGGTGTGCAATTCCGCTAAGGCACAATGTGGCCCTACCTCGATCACGAGCGGGCAAACCTTGAACGGAACCCTGAGTTCGAGTTGCGCTTCGACACATCACTCCGGCGCGTACGCTAAGCTCTACACCTTTAGCGCGAATGCTAATGACTCCATTACGGTGTCACTGAACAGTTCCGCCTTCGATTCCTACCTGTATTTGCTTGGCCCCAGTGGATCGGTGGTGGCCTCCGATGACGACTCCGGCGGCGGAACCAATTCCTTGATCCGCTACACGGTGGTATCGGGCGGCACTTATACTATTGAGGCGACCTCCTACTATTCCATCTCAGCCGGAACTTTCACCTTGGCCTTGGCCATAGCGGGAGCTGGCACTCCCACGGGTTGCACTCCCAGCCCAATCAGCAACAACCAAACCTTGAGCGGAACCATGAGTTCGAGTTGCGCTTCGACACATCGCTCCGGCAAGTACGCCAAGCTCTACACCTTTAGCGCGAATGCTAATGACTCCATTACGGTGTCGCTGAACAGTTCCGCCTTCGATTCCTACCTGTATTTGCTTGGCCCCAGTGGATCGGTGGTGGCCTCCGATGACGACTCCGGCGGCGGAACCAATTCCTTGATCCGCTACACCGCGGCAACCGGTGGCACCTATACTATTGAGGCGACCTCCTACTCGTCCGGCTCAACCGGGAGTTTCGCCTTAGGCTTGAGCGTTACTGGAGGAGGCGGCACTCCCACAAGTTGTAGCCCCACCGCGATCAACACCAACCAGACGTTGAGTGGAACTCTCAGTTCAAGTTGCGCTTCCGCACAACGCCCCGGCAGGTACGCCAAGCTCTACACGTTTAATGCGAACGCCAACGACTCGATCACGGTCGCGTTGAACAGTTCTGCCTTTGACGCATATCTGTACTTGTCGGGCCCCAATGGAACGGTCGTCGCACATGATGACGACTCTGGAGGCGGAACTAACTCTCTGATCCGCTACACTGCCGCTGTTGGCGGCAGTTATACCATTGAGGCAACTTCCTACTCTTCTAGTGCAACCGGGAGTTTCAGTTTGGCTTTGACCGTTGCAGGCGGCAATGTTTCCACCAACAAGAGCACGATTTTCATCATCCACGGCATCTCGCAATTCGGTGGAGCTAATGTTGCAGTAGCGGCCGGAATCAACGGCCTGGCCGCTACTCTGCGATCCTCCGATGGCGTCGACCAGTCCCGCTTCACCATCGACGCCAACTTCGACTACGGGAGTACCTGTCCGGACCCCACCCATCCTCTTGTCGGCCCTGGCGTCAGTTGTGACACCAGTCTCTGCACAATTCCTAATCTCGGTCACCTCCTGGCGATCTATATCAACCGGGCCAACCCGCAGGGAGACATCATCTTGATCGGCTACAGTTTGGGCGGACTTGTCGCGCGTGATATGTTGCTGAACAACTACTCGAACGTGGTCACGAACCGTAGGGCGGCCGCGCTGATCACGTTAGGAACCCCAAATGTCGGGTATCCGTACGATCCGATCGATGACAGCCAAAAGTGCTCCAGTTTGGTTCAGCAAATGTCCAGCGATTTTCGCACCCACCAGGCGGACAACACCGTGGATCTCTCATCCTACCTGTATGGTCTCGATGTTTCCTGGGGAGCTAGCTCCTTTCCAGGGCTGCCGCGCACGTGGATGACCGCAGCGGGAAGATGCTGCACCGCGGCGACGCGTACCTTCACGGGTGGGCGCGGGAATGGCTGCCCCGACTACAATGTCGACAACGACGGCGTAGTCTGCGAGCAGAGTGCAGCTTTCCGGTTAAATGTCGGAAATATCCCAACTGTACGATGGCTCGACTCAGGCCGAAGCTATTCTCACACAGGCGGTTTTTCGAGCTGGTTTGTGCTCGATAGCGGATCTGGCACGCAACCCTTGTTCAATCCGCTAGGCACCGGCGATTTAATTCGGGCGATAAGGACGTTGATCAATGGTCTATAACAACCTTTGTAATCTTGGTGCGTTCGTCCTAGCGCTGACGCTTTCGCCGTTGGCCGCTCAGGACAATACGAACGGCACTAGTACCGCAGGCCCAAGCGATCAAGAGGTTCGACAGATGATCGAAACCGCCCTGGAAAAAGGCTTGCCCGAAGATTCAACCGATCGAGTTGCAGTACTCGCAATGCGACATAGCGCGATAGCTGTCCCTCTCCTACTTGAGCACGTCGAGAATTTCCGCCCTGAGACCACTACATCAAAGGAGGGAATCAAGCGCGTAGCCGATATCCTTGCGTACGTCGGCGATAACGTGGCTGTCGACGCAGTGATTCACCTTGCCGACTCCGACCCAGCCCGCTTCGGCTATCTGGTGGCCCGGCTGCTCGATTATGCTTGGGGCCGTCGCAACCCCTACTCAATGGCGTATCAAATCGTGGCGCGCAGCCATTCGCCGACGGTCGCTGAAGTCACAATATGGGTACAGCGGACCGCGGGCTCTCGTGCCTCGTACCGCGCTTGGGCAAGCGCGATCGCCGACCAGAATAAAGGGCGCACTCCGGAAGAGGCTCTGTCGGCGGACATTCTCGTCCGCATGCTCCCCCGTGGTGTGCCGGAGGACATGAACACAGAAGTTAGGGCGGCTTTCGCCGCCAGCGCCGCACGCAGTCCAGAGCGGTAACATTGATGTCGTCCAGTCCCAAATTAGGCCTCGGCCTCAATGCCTGTTCATTCCTGAAGGCGGCGACACTGTTGGTTGCTTCTATCCATTTGACGCACCTGTTAGTGGAGTCGAAATGAAAATGAAAATCATCACCACGAGGCCAGGCTTCTTCAGCACCGGGATCGTCGTCCGCTTGAATGAAATTCTGGGCACTATACTCAAACGCTCGTTAGGCGGTCTGATAGGTGGTCTGATCGGAATCGCCGTCTTGCTCCTCCCGGCTCCGTGTCGGGGACAGGGATACACCATTTCAACTGTTGCTGGGGGTGGTAGCGGGCCAAGCTACGGTGATGGGGGCCTTGCTACCAGTGCGTATCTCCGTGGGCCTAGCGGAGTGGCAGTAGATGCCGCCGGCAATATCTTCATCGCGGACACATTCAATGCTGTTCGCAAGGTCGCCCCAAGCGGCATGATCTCCACCGTCGCCGGCTCCTATCAGGCGGCGGGATACTCGGGGGATGGGGGAGCAGCCACGAAGGCCTCTCTCTACAGCCCAGCGGGATTGGCGGTGGACGGCGCCGGCAATCTTTATATTGCCGATCTTGGCAACAATCGGGTCCGCAAAGTCCTGCCAGACGGGACAATAACAACAGTGGCGGGAGGTGGTTCGCCGGCCACCAGTAACGGCGATGGCGGCCCGGCGACAAACGCTAAACTTTCTGCTCCCGGCAGTGTTGCAATCGACGCGAGCGGGAGCATCTACATCTCCGAGGGTGGCTTTGGCGCCAGTAGAATTCGCAAGGTGTCGGCGAACGGTACGATCTCAACCATAGCGGGTAACGGCGCTCTTTCCTTCTCGGGCGATGGCGGTCCAGCGACCAGCGCTGCACTGAACGTGCCCCTGGGTATTGCACTGGACGCCGCAGGCAACTTGTACATCGCAGATGGAGGCAACTCCAGGATACGCAAGGTGTCGGCAAGCGGCATCATCACGACGGTTGCGGGCAAGAGCACTTTTTCTTTCTCAGGCGACGGCGGTCCGGCTACCAGCGCTGGGCTCAACGCACCTACCTGGGTAGCAGTGGACTCCGCCGGGAACCTGTATATTACCGATGCTGGCAACGAGCGTGTGCGCATGGTCAATACAACCGGCATCATAACGACGATTGCCGGCAACGGCGTTCTTGGCACTTCAGGTGACGGTGGACCGGCCACCAGCGCCAGGTTAAACGTGCCTTTCGGAATCGCGCTCGGAACCGGTGGTACGGTTTACGTCTCAGAGGGCGGTAGCGGCCGTGTCAGGATGTTGACTCCATCAGCGTCCTCCCGACCGATCGCCGTGACAAACGCGGCCAGCTTCACCGGCACCACATCTGTGGCCGCCGGGGAAATCATCACGATCTTCGGTACTGGAATTGGTCCGGATTCGCTCACAACGCTGCTGCTTGACTCCTCTGGACGGGTGGCAACATCACTGGCCAGCACGCGGGTTTTGTTTGACGGGATTCCCGGCCCCCTCATCTACGTTTCAGCAAACCAAGTGAGCGCAGTAGTTCCCTACAAGCTGACGGGTAGCACGACAACCAAAGTGCAGGTCGAGTACCAGGGAAGTACATCTGATCCGCTCACATTGGCGGTGGCAGATTCTGTTCCAGGTATCTTCTCGATTGATTCTTCCGGTAAGGGCCGGGGCGCGATCCTGAACCAGGATTACGGCGTTAACTCGCCAACGAATCCCGCCAGCGCCGGTTCAATAATTTCGATATATGCCACGGGTGAAGGGCAAACCGACCCGGACGGAATTGATGGCCAGGTAGCTGGAGATACACTACCGAAGCCACGTTTGCCCGTCTCGGTAAAGATCGGCGGCGTGTCGGCCAACGTCCTCTATGCCGGAGCTGCGCCGGGAGCAGTTGCGGGGTTGTTTCAGGTGAATGTCAAGATACCTGACACAATCCAAGCTGGAACTGCTGTGCCCGTGTCGTTGACAGTCGGCAAGGATACGAGTCAGTCAGGCATTACCATGGCGGTGTCACAACCGCAGCCGTCGGTGGGCCTAGCCGGGTTGACACTCTCGACGAACGCAGTGACAGGGGGCACCAGCGTCACCGGCAACACTACATTGACGGGACCAGCCCCCTCTGGCGGCGTGGTTATCACGTTGCGCAGCAGCGGGAGCGCTGCTGTTGTTCCCGCCACCGTGACGGTGCCAGCGGGCCAATCTTCCGTTGTTTTCGCGGTCACAACCAGCGTGATCACTTCGATCCAGACGGTCACGATTACGGCAACATATGCAGGCGTGACTCAATCAGCGGCCCTTACGATCAACGTGCCGGCAGTAACGCTTGCCAGTCTCTCTTTGTCGAGTTCTTCGGTCACGGGTGGAACGAGCGTGACTGGCACAGTGCGACTTTCCGGCCCCGCACAAACGGGCGGTGCCCTAGTGACGCTACGAACCAGTGGGAGCGCGGCCAGCGTGCCTTCGAGCGTTACGGTAGCGGTAGGTCTGTCGTCCGCCACCTTCACGATCACAAGCAGCGCGGTCACTTCGAGCCAGACCATCACCATCACTGCTGGTTTCGGTTCGGCGTCCCAAACTGCGACCTTGACGGTCAATCCACCAGCCCAGGCGTCGCCGTGGACGTCAGGGGTTTACACGCTCGATGGAACCCTCACCGTGGACGGACAAACCGCGCATGTGCAGATCGTCAGTGCTTATGTCTTCAGCGGCTACATCGGGACGGTCACAAGCCAGCCAGACGTAAACAAAGTCGCAGTCGCGATTCTTTTTGACAAGGCCGCGACTGCATCCGGCAACACGATCACATATACGGGAGTTGACAGTGCTGGCAGCAACTACGTCAACTTTAGCCGCAGTTTTAATATCGAGCCAATCGTTTCGGGAACGATGACGCTCACGCTTAGCGCCGCTAGGGTAGGAGCCGCAGTAAACGGCACTATGAACTTCACGACTACCGCACGCACATTGACAGGGACCTTTACGGGCACGGTTCTATCGATCGACTGAGCCATACGCTAACATTGGGACGTGGGCAGTCAGAATAGGACGTTCTTGAATGAGACTGCTTGGGTTTGCTGACTTCCAGCATTTTCGCTGCCGCCTTCGCGCCGATCTACCATCCGATTGAATGCCCTGCGGGATGCACCAAGATTCGGTCCGTCGCCTGTCCGATAGCCACCTCCGGCGGCGAAGGTACAGGACGCCCTTCGAGCCGAGTTCGCCGGGCCGGGCGCTTGGGGCAATGATTGTCTCCGTGACCGCGATTCGACGATAGATCCCGCCGAATATTCGGCGGTTTGAGGTTGACTCACCTATTATCTCCCAGCCTTGCGCGCTTCGTCATCTTGATACTCGATCCGGCGTCCAGTCCGCGCTTCGAGGCTGGCAAGCACAGATCTGATGTTACCTTTTTTCACGCGGAAGACGAGTGCTTGCTGCCTACCTTCGCCGTCAAAGTACTGGATCGTAACGTAGTGCTTGCGGGCCTTGCTGAGCAACAGCATTGGGGAAATGAGTACCGCGGCGACGTAGCGGCGGCCAACGCGCTGACCATATTCCAAAGTCGCAATCTTCTGGCCGCTTTTGGGGTGACCGCCGAGGCTTCTGGTACGCGATATGCGTTTCGATTTTGCCACAATGGAGGACGAGCAAGTCGGCACTCGTCAGGTCCAATCGGACGCTCGACTTTGCGGACGCAATGGGGAGCGTTCCACCGATCAATTGTGCCCGAACGCCTGGCTCAGCGGCCGTTGTCACAAGGGAGAGTCCGCCCAAAAACACAAATAACATTCGGATGATGAGTTGCATAAACATATCGTGGAGCGACAGGGCTCGCGCTCTCAGAAATCTTTCGTCGCGGAGCGCACATGGAAGGCCGGCGACGACGAGACCCGCCAGGCGGCATTCGTCGCGCCTCGAGGATAGGAGTACCCTCGCGTCCTTGCTGGAGGTGGGTGGCTGCGGGAACTGGGAAATAGAACTTGATCGGGGCGCCAGAGAGAGTGATGAATGGTCGTGCAAGGAGACCAGCAGATGGCACGGACCACGAAGCAGACCAAGACGCCGGCGACGCCCGGATTCGCGATTGAGATCAAGGACGACACCGAGTTGGGGCTGGCGATCCTGGTCGCCGAGTTTGGCGACGGGGACGGCACAGGCGGCTATCAGCCCATCGGGGTGGTGGTGAGCATCAACGAGGCGCGCGAAATCGCCGACAGCGACATGTGCGGACGGATGCGCGACATCGAGTGCGGCAAGACGCCCGCCTGCTCCGAACGCTACCAGGAGCCAGAAGGAACTCAGCAAGGCCACCAGAAAAAGCCAATCTTGCGGGATAGGTCTGGAACCACAATGTCTCGGTCAGCGGCCTCGTCACATAGCCTCGCACAGAGATCACCTACAGCAAAGTGTGCCATTTCGGCTACCTCGGCTTGGTGACGTTCCTCACCTGGCATTCCTGGAAACGTGCCCATGAAGTGATGCTTAAGGGTCCACCGGTAAAGCCCGAGAGCATTAACAATGAACTTGAGGTCTGTCGGTTCAACTGTTTTGGATTGGACTCGTGTTCGTACCTCTTCAGATTTTGGAAAATCCGGTGGCATCGTTTCCGGAACGAGATGGGCCCCGCCGACATGATGAGATAGGCACTCCAAAGCATCCAGCACCCACATACGCTCGCTCGAGTTGAGCTTGATGTAAGGACTTGATTGGCGCGAGAAGAAGGGCCGATGGAATGGCATGGCGACTATCAGGATAACGGCATTCGCGCCGCTCTTACGCTGCGATCTCTAGAGCGCTTGGTTCGCGCCAATGCGCCTGTTGTGCAAACGACGTTTGCGGACAGAACCCTTGTGTTTGCAAGAGTCGCCCCCCCCCTGCGTTCGCGGCCTGCTGCTTCCTGGAACCGCCGAACTAGTGCGCGCAAGACAGATTCGGGCGAAATTGTCACGTTTCACAAAGGACCCAATTATTCCGCCAAACGCGCGAGTATTGGTTCGGCGGTAGGACCATCCGCATAGCAGCCGAAAGATCCGGCGTGAAGAAGGTCAGCTGGCTAAGGGCCCCGGAGGCGGAGTTTACGGCCTTCTCGTGAGCACTCCGAGGCTTAATCGAGGTCGCGACCGGTGCGTACAGATGGTCGCAGGCACGCGCGATTCAGATTGTCTTCTTCCTCAGGAGTGAAGCCCAATTCTGGACGATGTGCAGGGCGCTCTTTGAAACGTGCGTCGGAGCCGGGGGCGGGCGGAAGGAAGAGGAAGTTTGCCGCCGGCGTCGCAACGGTTTCCAGTAGGGCAGCCTGCGCCGAAGCCATTCCGAGAGCCAGGATCAACAGGCAGAGCACCTTCCACCAGGCTGGACCGCGCCGTAGGCTCCAGCCCAATACTAACAACAGTGCGACGAATCCCATCGAAGCCAATACGACATTAGTTCGCAAGCTCGTCCAGGCGAAGGCCACCGGTACCCAAAGAACAGCTCGTGTCAATTTGCGCGCCATGGAATGCACGCGCAACCACCCGGCGGCCCGCGGAGACCACTGATAGTACCATCTTACAAAGGCCCTTCCTGCCCAGGCGGACAGAAGCGTCCGGTCACGAAACACCCGGAGGCACTGTACCTGCCTCGCCATCGCGGAGCCGAACGCAGCCGTGGCGATGAAACACCCTCCGGCCGCTGTGCTGGTCTGCAGGGAGAAGTCGGTCTCGGCGATCACATTTAAGACCTGGTTTGTCCCTGACTTCGAAAAGTACACCTTTATGTGGTAGTCGCCGGAAGGAATGTCGTCCGTAACCTGAAAGATGCTTCCTCCGCCGGCGGGGATCGTCGATTGCCCCGTCTGTGGCGTGCCAACCCATGCAGGGCGGACCGTGCTGTGAAGCCACCGGCTGTTGTAATCGGTGGGGTCGTCGTAATAGTAATATGTGTTTCCGCTGGCAACCGAAACGATGGAAACCATGAGGTCGTACGTTCCCGCAATCGTTCCGGCTACGGATGTATAAGTCATCGCAAAGGGATCACCGGTCACATAGGTTCTCTGGCTTGTCCAGATCGAGGTCACCGCTGGCTGGGTCGAGTTCGCGTCCAGAATAGTAAAATTAAACGCAGTCGAGCTATTGTTCACGCCCGGATTCACGACCACCACCGGCACCGTTCCAGGCTTGGCTAAATCCGATGCACCCAGCGTGATCGTTACCTGGCCGGCATCGGAAGGCGTGCTGATGGCGTGTGATACACCGTTGAACTTCACCGTCGAACTCGACTGAAAGTTCTTTCCCCGCACCGTGAGCGCTTGTGAAGTCGTTCCCGCGGTCGCCGAAGAAGGGAAGAGACTGGTGATCTGCGGTTGAGGGCTCTGGATGACGCTCCCATTCACCAGGAAGTCCGCCTTCGAAGTTCCGCCGCCCGGCGCCGGATTGGTTACCGACAACTCCAGGCTCCCTGCTGTCCCCAGATCGGACGAGCTCAAGACCAGGATCAGTTGACCGCTCTGGGAAAACGATGCCGTACGTTTCTGATTGTTCACCGCTACGACGGAACTTTTCAGAAAATTCACCCCACTGATCGTCACGGTCTGCGAGTTGCCCCCAAGCTGCGCGAACAGAGGCGAGAGCAAAGTTATCGACGGAACCGGATTCATCACCAGCGCCGGTCCGGGTTTGATCGTGATCACGGCGGTCTCCACCGCGCTCGCCCGACTGGTCATTTCCCAGAAGCGCTGGGCCGCTTGCCCGAAATTGGAGACTGAGTCCAGACCCTGCAATACAGCTTCCACGATCGCGCCTACGCCGGTCGCCGCTGTCAGTACCTTAAGGACCATCTTGAACAGCGAAGATTTCACGGCCGTTTGCGCGCCCTGCTGCAAGGCGCACGATGCGGCGTCTTTAGCAACATTGACGGCCACATCCTTACATGTGTCGAGAAACCCCGAGATCGTGTTGGAGTTCGCAATCACCAAGCTGCCCTGCAAAAGCTCCTGGCTCGCATCTTGCAGCACACAGTCCAGAATGGGGGTCGCGCTATCCATTCCGGGAACCGCCGACACCAAGTTGAATGCGGTTTCGATCACATTCATCACGTTAGCTTGCACGGATAGCTTTCTGCCATCGGTGTAGGCATTGTTGGCTATGTACTGGTTCTCGGTTGCGTCCGCGGTGGCCCCGCTGTAGAACCTCGCGATATAGTCCGCCTCTTTCTGCGACGTGTTCTCCGGCAAAGAGAAATTTGTTCCGTCGATTGGTACCCCGAGCTTCGCTAGCCCCGCCGATAAACCAGTGACAAGGAGCCCCGGCAAATCCAGGAACTCAAACCAGCTCTTGCCGGTGACCCATGCGGAATAACATTTCGTCGAGGAATCGCACGTCAGCGAGTCGTAGTTCCCCGCACCGACCGGGCTTTCGGTTCCACCTTCCGGTAAGATGGTAGCCGGATTGGAAAGAGTCGGCTTGATCCGCGCCAGCCAGCCCATTGCGCATCCGCCGATCATGCCTGTGCAATTCTGCGGGCTGAAACCGTAGCCCCCGCCGCTTTGGCTCACCGTCACCGCATCGTCCGCCTGGAACGACAGATACCTCAGATCCAGGCAGGGCAGTCCGGTGGCGGGGGTGCTGAAAGATGGATAGCAATACGGCGTGACGCTCACGGTCGCCGGAAGGCCTGCGACGGCGGAGTCCGTTGGGGTCGAGCTATCAACGAGGGCCGCCTCCGCCCCGCCCTCAAGGTGCGCCATCGTGTTGCTCGGTTTCTGCTGGGCCAGTGCCCTTACCACCGCTTGCACGGCGCTCTGCGCGGCCGCCACAACAGATGGATCGCTCAAGGGGTCCGCCTTGCTTGCGCTCTGTGCCAACGCAGTGGCCAATTGCACCGTCGCCGGATTCGCCGCTATAACACTCAGGATCGCGGGCGCTCTCTGCTTGTCTTTCGTGAACAGCGAGGGCGTCAGAAAGATGAGTGACTCGGCCAGAGTCTGGACGTCTTGCACCAAACCGTTGGGAGAAACTGCCGCCAGCGACGAGGCGGTGATCTGCCAGCGAGTTCTGTAAACGCGAGGCGATGCCAGTGCGGCGGCCAGTTCCGGAGCTTCAAGTGCAGGTGCAACCTGGGACGACAACGGGACCGTGGCTGCCGCTCCGCCCACGGTGATCGATAGCAATCCGAAGTCTTTGCCCGGAACCATCGCCGCCACCAACCCTACACCTGCGGGATTCACCGATGCTGTGAAGCTCCCGTTCGTAGCCGGCGTGGAAGTCTGGCCTCCGAAGCTCACGACGGTCAGGTTCGCGGCGCTGATACCGGTCGGGGCTACGACCGTCCCGCTGACGCTGACGGGAGGAATCGTCGCGAAGGAAAACGTGGAGTCCGTACCCAGTGGATTCCCCGCCGCATTCCTTACCAGCGCCCCCACCGTTACGGTATAAGTCCTTTGCGGGCTGAGAACGCCCGCGGGCGCTAGCGACACCAGATTCTTCGCCGGATCGTACACCACCGACACCGGCAAAGGTGTCTTCCCGGCGGCCAAGCCGAACGTGGATGAGCCGACGCTTGCCGGATCCAGGCTTCCATTGAACTGGATCTGAATCGCCGCCGATAGTGACACACCGGAGGCCCCATTCGTGGGGGAAGTCGATGTGATCGTGAGCGGCCCCATCGCGGGCGGGGCCGCGAAGACCGTAAACATGCTATTGCCCGAGGCCACCTGCGCGCCGGTGGTTACCGTCACGGTGCGAAGTCCTGTGGACGCCGCCGGATCGATCATCACTGTGGCAGTGGCACTGGTCGGGCTCACCACGGTCAACATTCCGGGTTGACCCTCCTGGGCACCTGCCACGCTGATGCCCGCTCCGAAATTAGCATACGCCTGGCCTTGCAGGAAGCCGGTGTTCAAGCCCGTCAGCACTGCCGTAAAGACCCGGCCCGCGCTCCCCGAACTGGGATTGACGGACACTAGCGTCGCCGGGGGTCCGCCGGTCGCCGCTCGGACCGCGATCGTCACCGTGTTGGAGGTCCTTCCACCAATCGAAATCGTGACCGGCACCGCATTTCCCGGCGCGGCGGATGCCGGCACGAGAGCATTTACCTGGTACTCGCCGACAAAGCCGGGCGCAAGACCCGAGAAAATGACTTGGGCCGGCACACCGCCGATGGTCACCGCCGGTGTGGTTGGGGTGCTTGCCAGCGGATTGGTCGGCGACACAGCCCCGCTCGCCGGTTGATTCGACACCGGACCCAAACCGGTGCAATAAATCTGCAAGTACGTAGTGCCTGCCAGCGCGGGGTTCGATTGGTCCACCAACTTGTAGGACGTATCGAGAATCGCCCCTTGGCCCGTTCCTTGGCCGTTCATGCTAAAGATGCCCGGCGAAAATGCGGCAAGGCTCACAGTCTGCGCTGTGCTTGTGAGACCGTTCATCGTGGCCGTTAGCGGCGCCTGCGACTGGTTCGCCAACTCCCATGGCACCAGAAGGTTCACCTGTCCGCTGGAAACGTAGTAAAGGGGCGCCTTCGTCCCGCCCGCGAACTGCATGGACAGCCCGCCAAGGCTCGTCGGCCACGGCGCGCCAGGCGTCATGGCTGGCGCGCTCAATGGGAAACTTCCATAAACTGCCACAATGCTGCCCGGCGCCACTGGCGTTCCCACGGCATAACTGGCGGCGTTCAGAATTCCGCCCGCGCTGATCGACGGCGCGGACGCTGCAATTGTGAAGTTAAGGGTGAACAGTGCCGAACCGTTCCACGAAACGCGAACGCTCCAGTTACCTGGCGAAGACGCCGGCGGATTGCCGGCTATGTCGATCGACGACGGAAAGCACCAGTTACCAGAAGACGCGAGCGAATTCCAGTTGGCTGACTTGTATGCGGTCCCGTTTGGATAGTACCAAGTGGCCGAAGCGATATCCCCAGCGTTCGCGCCCGTTACGTTGAACCACACCCACACCCTCTGATCGGTGGTCAGGAAAGCGGTAGCAGGCGTGGGGACCGAGCAACCGCCACTGGTATCAACCGTCTTGGTGACCATGCGGTCGGTCACCGTGACCCCAAGACAAGGAAAAACCGGTAGAATCAAACTGACCAGAAAGCGGGCCAGATTCCATTTCATCGACTTTGCAAGCTGGTGACAGAGCTCGGCCTTTCCCGTAGTTCGCACAGGAACGATTTTCTCGCTGCTCTCGCAGGTCATACTTCTGACCTCCTACCTTTGAGCCCATAACCAGTCCTTGTTTTCAAGGGCGCCCTGTTGGATCCAGTCATTTCCCGATCGAACAGAGACCCATGCGGCACCGCTGCCGCAGGCATCGCTATCGCCTCCCACGATGAGGGTGCTTCCATCACCGGACAGTGCCACTGAGGTGACCTGTTTAGCCGGCGTCGCGAGCCACCGCTACCGACGAATTTGGTGCCCAGTTGGTGCCATTCGCCACCCGACCAAACAAATACCCACACCGCCCCGATACCCTCGACTTGGGTCGGCGGGACTTGGTCCGACGGCTCTCCCATAACGGCGACGTTCCCGCCAGCCGACAGCGCAACTGAAGAACCCTGACCCGCACGCCCGGCCGCATCCGCGCCAATAAGCTTGCTTCCCCGCTGGGCAAACCACTGCCCGAACACGGGTGTCAATACAAGGAGAAACACCAGGAGACCGAACAGTCTCCATGGAGCGGCACGCCGCCAAGCCATGTGAGTGGGAGCCGGGATTTCCATTTAGGACTTCCGAATCCTGTTTAGTATATACCCAGACGCCATCCCATAGGTAGATGGCACCGCTCGTCCAGTTGTCACTGTTGCCGGCGAACTGGCGCACGACGATCCACAGTCCGGTCTGCCCACTCGCCAGCGTGCCGGTGATTTTGAACCGCTGCCAGGCGGTCGTGAGCGTGATGTTCGTGGGGCCAGCGAGGTAGCCGGCATAGGCGTTGTCGACGATGGCGATAGACACTTGCTTGGTTCCGGAAGCGACCTTAATCCAGACGTAGAACGTGTACTGGCCTCCGGCCAGGCCCGCAATCTTCTGCTGAGTG
>OCTA010003308.1_pt1 | contig 14313 bp, 16 predicted proteins | sample 1538991 | NCBI WGS metagenome assembly OCTA01 (sample SAMEA3539302, study PRJEB22396) | soil metagenome | biome: tundra; feature: field; material: soil | place: USA | collected 2010-05 | depth 0.15 m
GTAGATGAAGCGTCCTTGCCGTCGGGAACTGCAAACTAGCATTCACATTTCAAACTATCGTGGGCGGCAACAGTAGTCTGCCAAGCCGCGGCTTGGCGTCGTGTGTCCGTTTCGGCTCCTCGCCGCCGACGCCGCAGCAGCGATCAACGAGCTCCTCGACACACTCGCCCGATAGCTCTCGACCGCCGTCCACCAGTGTTCCCCAGGGGATGAGCCCGTGTTGAAAAGCGCTCTGCTCTCTTGCCGCGCTCCGATCCGGCGACATCAGCTTCTCGGCGGGCCGCTCGTGCGCTCGATAGCTCCAGGCCCTCCACGCGTCGTGCCTGGATCCTCGCCAAGGACAATCACGGCGCGGGTCGAAGACGAAGCGGACACTAGCTCGGAAAGACGGCGCTTCGTCTCGGTGTCGCGCGTGTCTTGTCTGAGGCAAGAGCCATGATGCTCGCGAACCCCTCATCACACCTGCCTCGATGATGCTGCTGCTCATTGCTCTCGCCATCTGGCTCACCCTGGTCCTCTTCTTCGTGGTCCTCTGCCGCATCGCGGCATCCGCGGACGGCAGAGACGCCGCTCTCACCGAGCGGTACTCCGCAGGCTCCGCCACGGGACCTCGCACGCTCGCTGCGGGACTCGTCGTCTGGAAGGAGCAGCCCGAACTGATACGGACGGACCCGCGGGCTAGAGTCCCCGGCGCCCGAGGACGTGCGGAACGGTACCCAGCAGGATCTTGACGTCCTTCCACAGCGACCAGTTCGCGACGTACAGGTAGCCGATCGCCACCATCTCCCCGAGCGGCACGCGCGCGGCCCCAGGATCTGCCAGTGGCCGGTCATCCCCGGCATCAGCCCCAGCCCGCGCAGCAGAAGCTCTGCCAGCAGGGCGCTCTTGCCGCCGCCCAATGACCCTGTTCGAGACGAGCGCAAGCAGTGGGGAGGTCTCACTCGCGCATCTGCTCGCAGGTGAGCCCGCGCGCAGCGCCGACTCCGGCCTGACGGTCGCGGACCTCGCGCGCGAGATCGCGATCGGTGGCTGGCCTGGCTTCCGCGGCCTGAAAGTCGATCAGGCGCTGCACGCCGTACGCGACTACCTCGAGGAGATCCGCCGTGTCGACGTGAGCCGCCTCGAGGACAGACGCCGTGACCCCGCCAAGGTGGGAGCGCTGCTGCGCAGCCTCGCCCGCAATAGCGGCACCTACGCCGCCGCCACCACACTTGCCCGCGACACCGGAGCAGCCGACGGACCCCTGAAGGACGACACGGTCCGCTCCTACCTCGACGCGCTCGAGCGGCTGATGATCGTCGAGGACCAGCCGGCCTGGGCGCCACATCTGAGATCCAGGTACACCCTGCGCAGCGCAGCCAAGCGGCATTTCGCCGATCCCTCCCTGGCCGTGGCCGCTCTGCGCGCCACACCCGGGCGCCTCCTCGGCGACATAAATCTGTTCGGCTTCCTCTTCGAGTCGCTCGTCATACGAGATCTTCGCGTCTACGCCCAAGCAGCCGACGCCCGCGTGCTCCAGTACCGCGACAGCCACGGCTTGGAGGTCGACGCGATCATCGAAGTCGCCGACGGGCGCTGGGCGGCGTTCGAGATCAAGCTCGGACCGGGACAGCTTGATAAGGCCGCCGCCAACCTGCAAAAGCTCGCCAGGCAAATCGACACCGAAAGGTGCGGCAGCGCCGCGGCGCTCGGCGTGATCGTCGGGACAGGCTACGGCTACCTTCGCGAGGACGGGATCATGGTCATCCCAATCGGAGCACTCGGACCGTGAGCACCGATGTGGCCTGGTCGTGATCGACACGCCGCCGCCGGACGGCGCCTACGACTACGCCGCCACCGGAGCCGCGCCGCCCGCATCCGCCGCCATGGCGTCTCCCAACGGCGCTGTCTCGACTGAGGAGCCCATGGCCGGGGTGGATGTTCGACGGCTTCTGGCCGGCACCGCGTCGCCGCCACCCGCGGGAGCTGGTCGCAGGCCGGTCGAGAGCTGGGCGGCGGGGGTCTGCTTGAGCGGGCGCTCCGATCTGGTCGACCGTGCTGCTCCGGACTGGTCCGGTCCGCGCACGACGAGATGCTCTACGCCATGAGCCATCATGTTCAGCTCGACGCCCGCAAGAAGATGATGAGCTCCTCGACCCGCACTCCACGCAGGTGGCCTCCCGGCCGATCCTCTCGCGGGCGAAGCGGTCCAGCTGCAGCGTCAGGCCGCGCTGTCCACGGACCCTCTGAGGGTCCTGCGCATCGCGGTCCTCCACGGGCGAGCAGAGCTCACGACGGGGACCCGATCGAATCGCGGCACACCCTCCTTCAACGGCCGGGGACGGCCGCAGCCCACGCCCTGATGCTCTGAACACGAACCAAAAGGCTGGTTCTCATCAGGGCAGCGCTACGAGTATCCGCATGGGCTCTCCCCAGCGATCAGCCGGCTCGTGTCGCTGTCGCGGCGTCCCGTGATCACGGTCGAAGATCACCCCGAGAGCCCGGGCGTGAGACAGCGGTGGCCTTCCCCAACCATTCACATCCATGCCGCGGCCGAGGGATAGCCTGCTTCGCGCCCGGCCTGTGGATCACCCGTGAGCCTGCGATGAATCGCCTTTCCACCCCTCCTTCATCACCTGCCGTGCCCAGCTGCACCAGCCTCGTGCGTGATCCCTCATCCACCTCTCCACCAGCCGGGCGCGCCGACCTCACCCACAACCACCCATCCGCTGTCTCACCACTGGCTGGGCGCATCAGCCTCACCCACGACTACCTGTTGGTCATGCGCGGCGCCGAGCGCACCTTCGCCGCTATCGCCGACCTCTACCCCGAGGCCCCGATCTTCACCCTGCTCCACGACGAGCACGCCACGAACGGGCGTTTCGCTCACCGCTCGATCACAACCTCGCCTCTCCAGCGCCTCGGGATAGACCAGTCCACGTTCAGACGCCTGCTGGTGCTCTACCCACTCGCCGTCGAGCAGCTCAAGCTTCCCGACTCGGATGTCGTGCTGAGCAGCAGCAGCGCCTTCGCCCACGGCGTTCGCGTTCCAGAATGCGCTGTGCACATCTGCTACTGCTACACACCATTTCGCTACGCGTGGGATGAGGAAGACTACGCCCTCGGCGAGATCTCGCCGCTGCTGCGTCCGCTGCTGCGCCGGCAGCTGCGCCGCATACGCAGCTGGGACCTCTCCACCAGCCGCCGGGTCGACGCATACATCTCCGTCTCCGAGCTCGGCCGCGAACGGATCAGACGCCACTACGGCCGCGACGCCCCCGTCATCCATCCGCCGGTGGAGACCCACCGCTTCGCGCCCGGAAGCCCCGGCGACTCGCTGCTCATCGTCTCAGAGAACCTCCGCCACAAGCGCCTCGAGCTAGCGCTCGAGGCCGCGCGCCGCGCGCACGCACCAATCCAGGTCGTCGGCGCAGGACCCCACCACGCCGCCCTCAGAGACGCCTACCCAGAGGCCGAGTTCCTGGGACGCGTATGCGACGAGGATCTCGCAGAGCTCTACGCGAGCGCCCGCGCGGTGCTCATGCCCGGCATAGAGGAGTTCGGCATCACCGCCGTCGAGGCCCAGGCCGCGGGACGACCGGTCATCGCCGCCGCTGCAGGCGGGGCGCTGGAGACGGTGCTCGACGGACAGACCGGGCGCCTCGCGAGGCTCGATGACGTCGACTCCTTCGTGCAGGCAATCGAGGACATCGAGGAGCTCGACTTCGACCCCGCCCACGCGGTGCAGAACGCCGAGCGCTTCTCGGTCGCCGCCTTCCAACGTCGCCTGTCGGCGCACGTGACGGGAGTCCTCAAACGCAGCAGAGACAAATCTCCGTGACCGTTGCTCCTACGCATGAAAGTCAAGGGACACTTGCGTGACTATCTCCTCCTGTGGCAAGGTTCGTGTTTGTACGGGTGACCGCGAGCTAAAGCACAGGGTTTGGGGCTGCTCCCTGCCGCGCTGCATTTGGTGCGCGCCCCGGTGCGGCACCCGCACTCTTCTTGCTGGGAGCGCTCGCTTTCCAGTCGGCGACGAGCTGGCTGTAGGCGTGCTCGGCTTGCTCGGTGAGCGCGCGCTCTTGGGCGGCACGCGCGGCTGCTGTCCGGTCGCCGGAGGTCACGAGCGCGCGCTCGAGGTGGTGGGAGACGTGCCGGCAGTCCTCAAGCGCCCAGACGATGTCGGGGTCCAGCGCGTGCGCCCAGCGCACGACCGGCTCCATCCCCAAACGCCGTTGGCGCGTATGGCGACCTGAGGCCCGAGACGATTGCTCGCAGCCTGACCCGACCGAATAGATGCACCCCACAGGCAGCGCTGGAGCGGCTGGCAAAGGCCCCGGCGCTCACCTGACGGCTTCCGGGCTGGGGAGCCGAGAGATCTGGAACAGGCTCTTGCAGGGCCCCAGGCGGCCAAGCGTCACATCCTGCCTGCACGGCTCACGGTAGCTCGGGCGGGTGCCGATCTTTCCATGGCATTGCGTGTTCTAGCTGGCGCGCGACCGCCAGCAGCTCGCCCTCGGTGAACAGTGCGCCGGCGAGCTGGACTCCCATCGGCAGGCCGTCGGTCGTGAGCCCGAGCGGAAGGCTGATCGCGGGTTGGCCGGTGATGTTGGCGAGCGCTGTGAACGCGCCCAGCTGCGCCGCGGCGGCGAAGGCCTCGGCTGGGGGCAGATCCCGGACGGCGCCAATCAACGGTGGCGGTTGCGTCACCGTCGGGGTGACCCACAGCTCGGCCTGGGCGAGCAGCGGCTGGAAGCGGGCTTCGAGCCTGGCGTGCAGCGCGTCCATGTCGCGTGCACGCAACGCCCGGCCGGGCTCTACGAGCCAGCGCGTGATCGGCTGTAGGCGGCTTCGGCGCGTCAATGGTATCTGCGCGGTCAGGTGCTGGAACAGCGGCAGGAACTCCTCGAGCGTGCCGTCGTGGGGCGGGCCTTCCTCAACCGCGTGGCCGAGCTCGCCGAGCAGCTGCGCCACGCGCTGCACCGCGACGGCGATCTCGGGATGGGTCGCGCCGATCGGCGAGCGTGTCGTGAACCGGATCCTCATGGGGCGAGGTTGCTCGCCGGCCAGCTCGCGAAACGGGCGGGGCGGTCGCGGCGCCCAGTGGGGACGGCCCTCCTGCAGGCCGGCCATCACGTCCAGCATGGCTGCCGCGTCGCCGACGGTGCGCGTCAGTGCCCCTGAGGTGTAGAGCACGCGGCGATCTTTCAGCCCGAACTGGTTCTTCAGCCGCCCGCGCGAAGGCTTCAGGCCGACAAGGTGGCAGAACGCGGCGGGAATGCGGATCGAGCCGGCGCCGTCGGATCCCTGCGCGACGGGAAGCATCGCCGCGGCCACGGCAGCCCCCGAGCCGCCGCTCGATCCGCCCGCGCTGTGCTCAGGCGCCCAGGGGTTTCGCGTGGGTGGATGAATGTCCGGCTCGGTCACCGGCATCGCACCGAGCTCGGAGGTGGAGAGCTTGCCGAGGATCACGAAGCCGGCGCGTCGCAGGGTGGCGACGGTCCGATCGTCGATCGGGAGGGTTGGATGTGGCGTGGCCCGCGTGCCGAAGCGGGTCGGCATCCAGCGCACCACGTTGAGGTCCTTGATGGCGATCGGCACACCGTGAAATGCAGGGAGCTCGCCACGCGCGCGCCGGCGCCTGCTGTCCTTGGAGCGCGCAGCCGCAAGCGCACGCTTCGGAAACACCTGAACAAAAGCCGACAGGCGCGGGTTCAAGATGGCGATACGCTCGAGATAGAGCCGCACGAGCTCCTCGCTGGAGAGCTGTCCCTCGCGCACCAGCTTGGCCTGCTCCACGGCGCTGGCGCCAAACACCTCGCTCCAGCTGCTCATCCGCGCATCCTAGAGAGTTGATGTGCGTTGACAGGAGCGAGGTCTTCGCAGGCCAGAGCGCGCGGCAGCGGGCTGATCGGCCGAACGATCAGAACTCAGGATCGGATTCGGTGCTTAACCATTCGGTCGAAGCGCTAGCGTGAGGCGGGCCGCCAGATCCAGCCCAGCTGCATCATCACGACCAGGGCCACGATGACGCTGAGGATGGCGAAGCGGGTGAGGCGTTGCTGGCACCAGACTGCCAGGTATCCGAGTTTGGGCAACTTGAAGTCCTCGTGCCAAACGGTGGAGCGAGCGACCCGTGCACGCCACGGGTCCCGGGCGTTGTTCGCATCGCCCTTCGTATGGATGATGGCGCCGTCCTCGGTCTGCTTCACCGAGACGGCTCGGTGGGTGACGGTCAGATTCGGCTCGCCGGGCGGGTGAAAGGCGACGATCTGACCTGTCTGCAGCGCGGCGGTCGGCTCGGACGTCAGGATCGCGACATCTCCCGGGTCCAGCGTCGGGCGCATCGACCCGGTGTCGATGACGGTGAAGCGCCAGAGGCCGAGCGCCATCCCCAACACCACTGTCAGGATGAGCAGAACGACGCCCCCAAGCATGATCGAGGAGAGCGCCCTGACTGCCCTTCCCCGTCTCCGAGCCACGCGGCGCGACGCGGCCGGGATACTCAGCGGGCGCGTCTCGGTGTATGCGGTTGCTTGCGGGGGCATCTACTGCCAGCCTCCCTGATTGAAGCCCAGCTGATAGGTCGCCGACGCGGTGAGGGCGCTCTGCCAGCCGCCGTGACCCGCCTGCAGCTTGTAGAAGTACTGAGAGGGCGTTGCGAGCACCGCATAGGGTTCTTTGCCGACCGTCGCTTCGGCCAGCGTGGAGGAGACGGTGTTCGTCGCGGTCGCGATGACCGACACGGAGTTTGCGTTGTGGTTGGCGACGTAGACGTGCGTGCTGTCCGGCGTCACCGACATGCCGGTCGGGTCCCCGCCGCTCCCGACCGCCGTGGAGGCGGCGACCGCATCGCTCGACACCGTGACCGCGTCCACCTGATTGTTGGCGTGGTCGTGCACGTAGAGCTGACAGCCGTTGGGCGCCAGCGCGAGCGCGTTCGGGTTGGGGCTGCTCCCCGGGAGCGTGATCGTCTTGGTCACCGTGTCGGTGGAGGTGGCGATGTCCGCCACCGTGCCTCCCGTGTAGCTCGCCACATACAGCTTTGACCCTTCCGGGGTGACCGCGAGGATGTTGGGGTCGCCTCCGCCCACGACATTGGCGTCGGCCATGCTGGGAACGGCGACCGTGTGTGCGACGGTGTTGCTCGATGTCGCGATGTCGTCGATCTGTCCGTTTCCCTGGTCGGCGACGTAGACGTCGGCCGAGCTTGGGGTGACGGCGAGCGCGATCGGCTTGCCCGTTGCGCCGGCGCCGATTGCGACGGTGGCGGTGACCGTGTTAGAGGCCGTGGCGATCACCGACACGTTGTGAGAGGAGTAATCGGCGACGTACACCTGTTTCCCATTTCCCGTCACGACGATCGCTCCGGGGTCGCCCTGCGTGCCGACGGCGATCGGAGTGCCGACTTTGGCCGAGGAGATCGTGATCGGGTAGACGAGATTGTTGGCGCCGTCAAGGACGTACGCCGTCAGGCCGTTGGGGGTGATCGCGACCGCGTCCGGCCGCGATTTGACGCCGGCCACTTCCGGGATCGCCACCGCCGCGCCCACGGCGTGGGAGGAGACGGTGATGACCTGCACCTGATGGGAGGCGCCCTCGGCCACGACGACCTTTCCTCCTTCGGGGGTGACGGCCATGCCGTTGGGCTCGATCCCGATCGTCCCTGTGGTGACGAGCGAGGCGGCTTCGTTGGTGGAGGTTTTGACGGCGTGCACTGTTTGAAGACCGCCGTTGCCGAGGAAGACCTGCGGGGTTTCCGCTCCGGAGGGATTGACGTCGGTGAAGCTCGTGGCAACACCTGTGCTGCCAACAGAGGCATAGCTGCCCCCCGAGGTGATCGATCGCAGCAGTGTGTAGCCGTTGATCAGGGCGTTACCGTTGGCGTCGAGTTCCGCGGATGCGGTCCATTTGGCGGACACGTTCGTCTGCCCGACGGCGCCGGCGCAACCCCCGTTGGCGGTTGCGAGGCCGGTGGGGGTCGCCAGTTTTGCCGATTTCAGCGCCCCTGGACCGGCGGTCTTCGTTCCTGCGAAGCTCGCCAGCGCCGTGCCCAGTACGGTGAGCTGCAGGGCAACGGCGATGCAAACGGCGCCCACGGACCGAGGGGCGCGGGCTCCTATCGACCGATACAGAGCACCGGCCGGCCCGCGCGCCCAGGAAGCCATCGCTACTGGGCGACCGCGTTCCGCTGCGTCGCCTGGAAGTTATAGGTCAGGGTCGAGGAGCAGCCCTGCAGATCCTCGGTCGCTTCGGTGCCGCCTGAGGTGCCCGAGCACACGGCCAATTTGCCGACGTTACCCGGTGCGGTCGAGGGAAGCGTGAGCGTGAACACCAGGTAGTCCTGTCCGCCCATCGCCAAGGCGCTCAGCGGCGTCAGAGCGCCCGGCGTCGACTCGAGCGAGCTGACCGATGCCGTTTCGGCTCCGCCGACTTTGACCGTCGATTCAGTGCCGCCACAGGTGTATTTGAAGGCCGGAGGCGGCGTTTCGACTTTGCGGGTCCACGCCACGGTGCACGCCTTGATGCTGACCTGCAGCCCGTTGGTCGGGTCGGTGTCGAGCAGCGATGTAGGCGAAGCGGTGAACTTCAGCGTGATTTCCTTGTTCGCGATGGTCGCTCCCGTCGAGTTCAGGTCGGCCTCGCGGGCGATCGTGTCCCCGGCGGCGACGTTGGTCGCCCCGGTCGCCGCGTCGTTTACCGGGCCCACAGCGATTTTGATCGTGCCCGAGGAGATCGCCTGGGGGCCGGCCGTCACGGTGTCTGTGAAGGTCGCGAAGGCCCCGCCGATGAGCGCCGCAGCGGCCCCGAGCAGCAGCGCGACCGACAGGACGATCTTGCGATAGTCCTTCGACCGGTCGTTGGCCTCGGTGATTGCTGCCTGGCGCTCGCTCATGGCCCCCTTATCGGCTCAGAGGCGAGAACCTTTAGCGCAGTAAACGATGACGTAGGATAAACCGTCGCCGCCGACCCCCACGGACCTCACCGTCTATCGCCGCGTACGGCGTCCCTGTTTCTGGCCTCTACACGCGTGGCCGATGAGATCCCGCCATTCCGGGGAGCGGTGCCGGCGAGCGCGAATAAACACCTGTCGGGAGCCGACTGGACGGGCCTATACGAGGTCCGCGGATGCGGACCTCGCAGCTCGGAGCGCACCGGTGTACGACTTGGACTGGCTGTTCTGCTTGCCCCTCTCCGGTCGTCGGCGCCTCATTACTTGCCCCATCTTCGACACCGCCGGACTGGCGCTTCAACCCCCGCAAGGGGGGTTCCCCTCAGCCCCTTCGGGCCCTCGGTTCCGCTCGCCGATCGGCGTCGTTTGAGGGCTGCGTAACTAGCACCCACAACCGAAGGAGCACCGACATGAACATCAACAAGTACCTTTGCACGGGTCGCCTGACCAAGGACCCCGAGCTTCGACAGGTCTCTGAGGAGCAGAGCGTCTGCCAGCTGCGTGTGGCGGTCGACGGAATGGGCCGAGCCCGCGAGGTCGGCTACATCAACGTGAGCGTCTTCGGCAAGGCGGGAGAGGCCGCCGCCGAGTACCTCTCAAAGGGCTGGCTCGTCGCAGTTGACGGGCGCCTCGAGTACGGCGAGTGGGACAGCGAGGGAACCAAACGCCACGACTACAGCGTCGTGGGCAACGTCGAGTTCCTGACCGCCCCCCGACCGGCTGAGGAGCCCACACCGGCGAAGCCGGCCCGCAACGGCCGGAAGCCCGTCGCGGCCTGAGTGACCGGGTGGCCCGCACCCGTGGCCGGGTGCGGGCCTTGGCGGTCTGAACACTCGGGGATCTCCGACCGCAGGCTTCGTTACAACCAATCTAATACTGGATTCGCTATAATATGTCAATGCGAAGCGCTGATCTACTGGTTGCGGGCCGCCGCCGGGCCGGGCTCTCCCAGGAGCAGCTCGCGGAGCGTCTCGGCCGCGCGCAGTCCACGGTCGCCCGCTGGGAGACCGGTGCTCAGCGTCCGCCGCTTGAGAGCGTGCTTGACGCTCTGCATGCCTGCGGGCTGGAGCTGGCCGTCGGTATGCCCCGCTATGACGACTCCTACGGGTCGCTGATCGCACAGCAGCTGCGGCGCGACCCCGCCGAGCGGGTGAGACATCTTGCGCCGGAGGGCTTTGACCCGGTCGGCATGCTGAGCGAGCTGGGGCGGCACACGCGGTTCGTAGTGACCGGGGGTGTCGCGGGCGCTCTGCATGGCTGGCCGATCATGCTCGGCACACGCACGCTTGAGGTGGTGCCGGCGGACCCCGCGATGCGACGGGTCGAGGCAGCCGCGCGGCGTCTTGGAGGCGAGCCCGCGCAGGATGACCCGGATGGGTCGCGTCGCTGGGTGCTGCCCGCGGGCGCTGAGCTTCACGGGACGCCCGTTCCGTCCGGCACGCGCGGTTACAGCGATCTTGTGCGCGATGCGCAGAGCATGCAGATCGCGCCCGGCGTGTCGGTCAGGGTGTGCTCGCTGATCGACCTGATCCGCATCGCCGAGGCCTCGCCGGATCCCGACGCTCGGATGTTCGTCTCGGCGCTGTGGGCCACGCTTGAGAGAAGCCGCCGCTACGAAACGGAAGCTCCGGAGGCAGAGCATGCCGGCCGGTGAGCGCCCCGAGCCGGGGCGCGAAGCGATCCTGCGGGCGCTGGAGCGCCACGAGGTGCTCTACGTCGTGATCGGCGGAGCCGCAGCGCAGGCCCGTGGTTGGCCCGAGCGCACCGACGACCTGGACGTGACCCCGGAGCGCTCGCAGGGCAATCTCGCACGCCTGGCCGCCGCGGTGGAGGACCTCGCTGGCGGCTTCCGCGTGGATGACAGGCGCTACCCCGACAGCTTCCGGCCACCGGGCGGGGTGGACGCGCGCACGTTCCGCAACCAGATCTGCGTGGCGTTCGCGACCGCCACGGCAACTTCGACGTCGTTCTTCGCCCCGACGGCACCCGAGGCTATGAGGAGATCGTCCAGACATCGACCCGCGAGAGGATGGCCGGCACCCGCATCGTGGTGCCCGTCGCATCCGCTGAGAGCATCCTGCACTCCAAGGCCACCGCAAACCGCCAGAAGGACCGCGACACCCTCACGCGCGTGCGCGAGATACTCAACCCCCTCTCCACGCGTACACCGCACGAGCCCTGGTCCCCACGCGAAGGCCACGACCCCGGACGCTCACGCTCAGAGCACGACCGCTCCGATCGATGAGCAGCAGCGCCGGTCGTTGTGCTCGCCAGGCTCAGTCGGAGCTCAGGCGTCCCGGTCCTCGACGGACTCGAGGACGCTGCGCGCCCAGCTGACGGCTGAGGCGGCCCACTGCAACGCCGCCTGAGTGTCTACCGCCCCCGCCGGGCTATCGTCGTATCGCAGGATGGCTGCATAGGGCGTCAGCGCGTCCACGCCGGCCAGCTCCTGCGGCAGGAGGCCACCTGATTGCTCACACAGCTCCGCCAGACCCGCGATGTCGTGGATGAAGGGGAACTCGACGCGACGAGCGGCGAGGACGGCCTTCAGCGACTTCTCGACCGCCTGCTGAGCGTGAAAGCCAACAATCGCATCGGTGACCGACGGGACGGGGAGCATCGCCCGCGCCGCCGCCTCATCCTCACTGGCACGGCGCAGCAGCTGTGCCGCCAGATCGCTCTCGCTGGCCATCAGGCCGCCAGCTGCCTGCCGTCGGCCAGCGCCGCGTGAACGAGGCTGCCGCGAACGTCCTGCCATTCGCCGGCGTGGCGCTCGCTGACCACGATCACATCCGCAGCGAGCACAAGCCCGCGCAACGTCCTGCGCAGCCGCACAGACTCAGCGACCGTGTTCTCTACCTCCGGCTCGATCACCAGGAAGTCCAGGTCGCTGTGCCGAGTCGCCTCGCCGCGCGCGTGCGACCCGAACAGGATCACCCGCGTGCCCGGCGGCGCGGCCTGCGAAAGACGGCGGCCCGCCTCAGCGATCAACGCCTCCTCTGACATGTGCCCACAGTAGCGTGAGGTAAGGAGGTGACGATCACCGGCCGCACTCGACGTTATCGAGCAGCCGTTGGGGAGACATCTCCCGCGAAAGGTCTGGGTCGCAACCGGTGGGGCGCGAGGTCGACGCGTCAGCGCGCCACCCCGACGACCATCCTCGACAGCGTGCGTCGCGCTGCGCATCGCACACGCGACCAAGCCGCCCCCGCGCGGCCGAACAGCGGCGGTCCGGCCCGATTTGTCACAGCCGGCTCGGAAGTGGCACTTTTGGGGTGATGGCTGATGATCGAGGACTCGACATGGGGGCGCTCTACGTTCGCCACCGCGATGAGCTGCTGGCGTTCTTCGTGCGTCGCACGAGCGACACCGAGGTCGCCCTGGATCTGTGGGGCGAGACGTTCGCCCAGGTGCTCGCCGGTCGTGGGCGCTTTCGCGGGGCCACCGAGGAGGAGGCCGGGGCGTGGCTGTACGGGATCGCGCGGCGCCAGCTCGCGCGCTATTACCGTCGCGGGAGCGCCGAGCGCCGTGCAATGACACGGCTGGGGATCGAGCGCCCGACGATCAATCCCCACACAGAAGCCGAAATGAACCGCCCCGGGGCGGTTCAGTGCTCGATGGCGAGCAAGATCATCACCAAGGGCCAGTACTCGACTTCCATCAGCTACGGCTCCCACCTTGCGACACCGAAGGAAGAGGTGCCGTCGTCTGAGTTTGGTCGGTTCGAGGGCCTTGCCCGGAAGCTCGTCCGAACGCCGAAGCCCGAGGTAGACGAGCAGCGCGAGAAATCCTGACACGGTAGTCCCCCGACCAGGGGATCGGTTGGAGGCTTGGGCCCTGTCCCGTTTGCTCGCAACCGCTCCCGCACCCAGCCGCAACAAGCGCTGGGCACCCTCGCCGCCGGCACAGCCACACACCGCCACAGCGGCAGGCCGGCCGCCCCGCCGAGCTGCGGAGCACGACCGGCCAGAGCCGCTGAACCGCACCCAGCCTGACCCGGCGAGTGAGCCCAACAGCACGGGTGCGCGAGCGCTGCCGGCGTCTCACGGGCCGGCTCTCCGTCCGCCGCCGTGGCCGCGTCTCGCGGAGAGTAGGGTCGCTCGAAACATCCGAGGAGAGGACCCGAAATGGCAGTCGGCATAAGGCTCAAGTTCAGCGGGGGAACACAGGAGAACTACGACGCAGCTCACGGGGTAATGGAGATAGACACCGACCCACCCGAGGGGATGATCGTGCACTCCGCTGGCCCGGTCGAGGGTGGTTGGGGCGTAATCGACTTCTGGGAGTCACGCGACGCGTTCGACCGATTCGTTATGGAGCGGCTCATGCCACACCTCCACGGACTTGGCGACCGAGGGTTTCCGGGCCCGCCAGACGTAAAGGAGTTCCCGGTCCACAACCTCCAGACGCCCTAGGTCACAGCACGCGAGCGACGCGCCCGAGGTCCCGCCGTCGCTCCGGGGGGAGGTAGGGTTGCGCGCACATACACAAACCGCCCCCGCACCGTTGACACGGCCGGGCATGGCACAGGAGGTTCCAGCTCCCACGCAATCCACAAGCCCAGAGCCAAGGCACCCGCTATCCGCACAAGGGCGCATGGCCGCGAGACCCGAAAGGACCGAGCGGGCCGGGCGCAACGAACGTGCGCGACGCACCACAACGAAGCTGCTCGCCCCGCCGCTGGCGAGCACATCGGAGATGCGCCGCATCATTGCCGAGGCGGCACTCGCCGCAACAGAAGGGGGCAAGTGATGGATGCTGACGACGAGGACTGGCTGCCGAGGTTCCTATATGAGTTCGCTTCGATGTCGGAGGAGCAGCGCGACGCCGCGATCGACGCACTCTCCCCGGAGGACCGGGATGCGCTCGTGGCGCTCGCAGAGGCTAGAGCGGCAGCCGCCGGCGCGGACCTGATCGAGGTTCTGGACGCCGGTCAGGGCGGGCTCGACAAGCTCCACGGGCTGACACAGCCCGTCGACCTGTTCACAGTGATCAACCTCGCCGTTAGGGAGCACCCGAATATCGTCGTCGAGACCCTGTTCGCCACTGTCGTCCTGCATCGGGGATGGCATCAAGAAGAGCCAGCCGCGATCGTCGCGCTGCGCGAACAGTGGCATTGGCATGTGCACCAACAGATCACGGCCGCGCAACAGCGCGAAGATGACGACCAGGACGCAGGCGAGTGATGGCCGCGGGTGTCCGTCAACGTCACAGCCAGGCCTGCAGCCGCAAGATGACGTGCGGCTCTCGCCCGGACGCGACCTGTTTGCTCGCAACCGCTCCCGCGCGCAGCTGCAACAAGCACTGGGCACCCTCGCCGCCGCCGGCAGAGCCACACACCGGCACAGCGGCCCGCCCGCCCGCCCCCCGGCCTGTGGAGC
>OCTA010003309.1_pt1 | contig 14312 bp, 15 predicted proteins | sample 1538991 | NCBI WGS metagenome assembly OCTA01 (sample SAMEA3539302, study PRJEB22396) | soil metagenome | biome: tundra; feature: field; material: soil | place: USA | collected 2010-05 | depth 0.15 m
AACACCCCAGACACTACGGACGGGGACGGCGTGCCCCCGGCCAGCCACGATTCCCACTGCCCGTTTTTCTTTGCTTCCGGCAAGCCTCACCTTGCGCTGGGTCCTGTCCAGGCTGGAAGCAGGGACCCTGGCACTGGCGAACCAGGGCACCGCAAGGCGGCATCACCCACGACAGCCCGGCACTGGCTCCCGGCCAGCTACATCTACTGCCTTGCACCGCATCCCAGCCGCTGCCCCTATCCCAGCGACCCACGGAACCGGCAGGGGAGCCTCCTTTGACTCTTGCCGCACAGTCGCGCGGCCGTGCTGGCCAGGCAGTTCCAGCATTGACTCCTGGCGCCAGTGCAGGCGGTCAGCAGGGCCTGTCATCCGGTCGGCGCCCGGGTCGTGGAGTGTGGGTGTGGCGGCATGGTGCCGGTGCGCGGCGCGGCTGTGCGCCGTTGGCTTGAGCCTGTGGCGCGGGCACGGCGCCGGTTCGCGCCTGGCGCGGGCAACCTTGCTGTCGGAGTGCGCTTCCTGTGCGCCGCGGCGCACCTGGGCGCGGGGCAGCCGTGCTGCGGAAGCGTTACGCGGCGGCGGGCGCAGGGATGCGCCCCGGCCGGCGCGGCCAGGGGCCTTGGTGCCCGTGGACGACAGGCAGCGTATGGCAGCCCCAGTGACCGGTTATGGCGTCCCGGCCGCCATGGGGGAGGGTGGCCGTCCTGATCGAGGACGGCCTTCGCGATCTGATCCCGGGCAACCGTCGGGCAGTAATCTTGCTGACTACTTGAAGTGAGCATGAATCGGAGCGCGATCAGCCCCTGGCCGCGCCGAACGCCGAATAGGCGCGAGTGACCAGCCGGCCAGATTGGCTATAGCCGGATGGCCAGATCCGCCAGTTCTGTGCGCGGCCGCCCGATGTCATCCTTCGTCGTCGGTCCTCGGCTTTGCTCTCGGCCGACGCCGACCTGCCGTGAGCTGGATCTTCGGTCGGCGTTGACAGTCGGCGTCTCAAGCGTGCGGCAGTTCGTGATCTGTGACCCTTCGCCCGGCCACTAGATACGGGCTCGATAGCTCAGATCGGTTCCCGACACAGCGCATGAGACGGAAGGCGCAGTCATTCAGTTCACTGTTCCTGAACAAGGCGGTGCCAATGATCGTAGGTGCCACGGTCAGATCGTGATCGCTATCGCAGCACCAAGAGTCGGATGCCAACACTCCAAATGCCGACCGGGGCTCCGGGCCGGAAGCCACCCCAGTGCCGACTGGCCGCCAGCGGACCTAGTGCTGCGGCAGGTTGGGTTTGCCCGCCAGCGGACTCGACAGCGACCCCGCCGCAGCGGTCGTGGGCGGAGAGTCGTTCGGGACGCTGATCGTCCAGTTCTGCCGCGCCGAAGCCAACGGCCTGCCATCCCGAACAGCTCCTGCTGCGAGCGGTCGAGGCCAGCGGGCTCGACGACGCTAACGACCCGGCCGCGCGGTCGGCGGCCACCACGATGACGACCAGCGCGGCGGTCAGTGGCTTGGCCGGTGGCGGCGGCGTCCTCGGACCGGCGCGGATGTCGATCCACGGTGCCGACGACGTAGTTGCCGAGCTGATGCGCGGCTACGTGGCCGAGCAGGCAGCGCAGTCCTGGGTGGCCCATTCTCATGCCCGAGTAGCCGACATCGAGCCCGTGGACATGAACAAGCTCCATTTACACGGGCATTGCGAACACTCGTCGCCGCGCGGACTTACCGCTCGGTTGGGTCGGAGGGAACGGGCGGGGTGCGTAGGCCATCGAGTGCTGTTCGCAGGATCGGTGCGATGTAGCCGGAGTCGGGATGGATCATGGTGATCGCCATGACCAGGCGGAGGATCTGCTCAAGGGTGAGATCGTCACGGATCTCGTGCGTCTGCTGAGCGGCGAGCAGTAGGGGTCGCCCAGCGGCGAGCACGCGAGCCTTGTTTGCGGCATGGGACGGGCCTGCGGCGTCGGTTTGGTCGAGGAGCTCAACGAGGTGGTGCTTGTTGTCGAGGGACTCGCAGAATCGCCGCAGCCACGCCTCGAATCGCTGACCGGGCGTCTCCCCGTCGATGGTCTCGGCGGCCTCACAGACGACGTCGATCTCATCGAGATACAGCGCTTCGAGCAGCTCGCGGCGACTTGGGAAGTTGCGGTAGAGCGTCGCCATCCCAACACCGGCGCGCCTGGAGATCTCTGCCATCGAGACCTCAGCGTCCTGCTCGGCGAAAGCAGTGCGGGCGACGGTGAGGATCTTGTCACGGTTGCGCTCGGCCTTCGCCCGCCTGGTCGGGAAGGAGGGTGCACCGGGGGTAACGGGAGTCATTGCCGGACAGTCTATCCGGAATCCGTGCTAACGTTGCCGGACAGCCTATCCGTAAGTGCTAGGAGAACATCGTGCCCGCAACACCTGTCGCTCTGGTCACCGGAGCCAACAAAGGCATCGGCCTGCAAATCGCCAAGGACCTCGCTGCGCACGATCTCACCGTCCTTGTCGGATCGCGCGAGCTTGATCGTGGAGAGGCGGCGGCGAAGTCAATCGAGGGCGATGCTCGCGCTGTCCAGCTCGACGTCACCGACCAGTCCTCGATTGCTGCTGCGGCAGAACGCATCCGGGATGAATTCGGCCGTCTCGACGTGCTTGTCAACAATGCCGGCATCTCCCACGCAGCCGCACCGGGCCGATCGATGGAGGAGATCGTGCAGGCTGGCCGTCTGAGCGCCGCATCGCTCGACGAGATCCGCTCCGTGTTCGAGACCAACGTGTTCGGCGTCATCGCCGTCACCCAGGCGATGCTCCCACTGCTACGAGAGGCGCCAGCCGGGCGCGTCGTCAATGTCTCAAGCAGCGGCGGTTCCCTGACGCTGAACTCCGATCCGACCAACCCGCACCGCGCGATGTTCGGGACCTATTCCGCATCCAAGGCGGCCGCCAACGCGGTCACGGTCGCCTTCGCCGCCGACCTTGAAGCGGACGGCATCAAGGTCAATGCGGCATGCCCCGGCTTCACTGGGACCGACCTCAATTTCTTTCGAGGTACCCGCACCGTCGAGCAGGGCGCGCGCGAGCCGGTGCGCCTCGCACTCATCGGGCCGGACGGACCAACGGGCACGTTCTCCAATGAGGACGGTCCCCTCCCATGGTGACCGCAGTCGCACACCGGCAGGCCGCGCACGGACCAGTTCACCAAGATTCCCGGTATGTGACCTCGATCGCCAGACGGCGGGCTGAGCTGGCCAGACTGTTGCGGGATTTATTGGCCGGGTTTGGGCGGCCTGGATGTGTCAACCGTTGAGCTTGCCCTGAGCCCTGGAAAGTCCTAAGGTCCATGCCTAATAACGTAGGCCACAGCCTAAAGTGGTGTGCCGAGGCGAGCCCGGCACACCACTTTCGCCAGTAAGTGGCCTGACATAGCTGCCTGCTAGGGCCGCATCAGGCTACGTTCGCCCGGTCGACGATTCGGCGGAGTCGTTCGTCGTAAGCGTGGTTGTTGCGCCAGATGATGTACCGGCGGATCATGCTGCCTTGTTCTTTGTGGCTGGCGTGGTCGGTGCCGTCGAGCGCGAAGTACCGCAGCGCGGTGAACTGCGCTTCTATGCGGTTTAACCAGGACGAGTTCGTCGGCGTATAGGCGATCTCGACGTTGTTCGCCTTCGCCCAGGCGCCGACCCGGCTGTCCCGCGTGGTGGTCAGGTGCGGGCTGAAGTTGTCGCAGATGATCGCAATCCTGGTAGCAGGCGGATAGAGGGTTCGCAGGTAGCGGCAGAACTCCAGGAACGGGGCCCGGGTCTTGCGCGGCTTGACATGCCCGAACAGCTTGTCCTCGCCCAGCTCGTAAGCGGCGAATAGATGCCGGACCCCCTCGGTGCGGGTGTAGGTGGCGCGCATCCGCGGACGCGGCGCCCGGCCGGGCTCTTTGCCCTTCCCGCTGACCGCGGCCCAGTGCCGCCCGGGTCGCGGCTGCAGGTTCAGCGGCCCGAACTCATCGACGCAGAAGATCACTTCCGGATCGCTGTCCTCCGGGGCCGCTTCCCGGTCGGCGATGGCATGCAGCTCCTCGACCCGGGCCTTCTTCTCCGCGTAGTCCGGGTCCTTGGAGGCTTTCCAGGTTTTCAGGCGCTGAAAGGTGGCGCCTTCCTCTCGGAGCAGGACCCGCAGGCCCTCGTGGCTGATGTCGTTGACCACCCCCTCAGCCACCACGAAATCGGCCAGCTTGGCCAGGCTCCAGGTGGAGAACGGCAGGTCATGCTCGGCCGGCTTGGACTTGGCGATCTTCTTGATCTCCCGCCGCTGGCCCAGCGTGAACTTCGGCGGATGGCCGCCCTTGTACTTCGGGTAAAGGGAGCTGAACCCGTCGGCGTTAAAGTTGCCGATCACATCGCGGATCCGGTCCTCGCTGGTGAAGGCCACCTTCGCGATCGCGGGGACGTCCATGCCCTGAGCGGACAGCAGCACCATCTGCGCCCGCCGCCAGGTCACCACCGACCCGCTGCCCCGGCGGATGATCCGCACCAGCCGCCCGCCCTCATCATCATCGATCTCACGCACCCGCAGCCGTTCGCTCACCGAGCCAGCCTCGAGGATCAGCACTCGCGAGGAAAGCCCCGGCCGGGGCAAACGAAATCTGCTACGGCACTAGCTCCCCGCCGCGGCTGTCGCATTGCCTACCGAACTGACGTTGGGCCGTGGGGACTTCGCGTCCGTCGGTCAGCGTAGTGATCATGGTGTCCACACCTAAGCTCTAACGGTCCCGATTGCCTCCACTCGACCAGACCGACCGGCGATCTGCGGCAGCCTGAAAGGAGCAGATCAGGATCCGCTATCTGACGCAGATCCATCAGCACCGGCATGACACAATCTGCAGTTCAGCGCTTGGCCACGCCCTGGCCGCCAGTGACGGTAGCGGGTTGAAGGCCTGGAACATGGGACTGCTCCGGTTGCGCCCGAGGCTTTGACTTATACGTCCGCTCAGCGTGACTTCTCGAATGCCAAAGATAAGGGTACCGTGACTCCTTAGGCGGTTGCCGGAGCTTGGATGGGGTCGAGGTGCAGTACGACGTCGAAGTTGCTCCTGCGCCACGGAAGTTCTTGGAGGCAATCCTGGATATCTGGAATCGTGGCGAGCGGATTCCACTTACCCGGAATTCGCAAATAATCTTGGCCTCGTTAGATCGAGGGTTTCAAGGCGTGATTAGCAAACTCACCGATAAGAGTTATCATAAAGGTGATAAGATGCACTCTGATCATGTAAAGCCCGGTAGCGTCGTGCCAATCAAGAAGGCGCGGTACCGGCCCCAACGGTCTCGAGCAGCGGGAAATGCGCCTCTTCGTGACAGCTGGCCTTCACCCGTGAATGGACACCGATGAACTTCTCCAACCTTCCCAGCCCTGGCGGCGTCATCAAGGAGCTGCTCATTGGCGTTTTCGGTCCCAGCGCGGCGATCGTGGCCATATTCACGATTGCCAACTTTGCATTATCGTGGTTCGGTGTCGCCAAGTCCGGAGTCCGGCTCGGTCGGCGATCAGTGGTCGCCGCTTCGCAGGCGCATACAAGGGTCATGGGAATGCGTCCCGCCGCCGTTGCGATCGGATCGCTGATCACCGTATTTATGCTTTTCTTGCAGATTGCATGGCTCTGGAGCGCATCGCGGATCTCAAACGGCCTGTCGTATCTATGGAATGCGCCCTTCGGGCGCGGAAACCCCGAGTGGAGTGGGCTAGTCAGCTATACTAATTGGGGCTGGATCGCTACATTGTACATGCTGGCCTCGGTAGGCATTCTCGTAAAATGCTATATCTTCGCTTTTGGCGACAGAAAGGATCCAGTCGGCGGTGGTGTCGTTCTGCTGACTCTTCCGCTGTTACTTCCGTGGGGTCTATTGACGGTTCTTGGATCACTCGTGTCGCTTCTCAACTTCGCGTTGCACTGGCTCACCAACCATTCGTACAGGATGCCAGGTTATGGCTGGACCTTCATGGTCATGACATTGCTCGTCCTTTCCTACACAATCGCCGTCAGCACGGCGCTAAATTCGACCATTACGATTGCCCGGATCTGGCGGTCCTACGGCGGCACTCCATGACCCATACGTTTTGCGGCTTGACGCGACTGCGGGCGCCTTAAGCCGCTTTAGGCTGACGCGGCGGCTGCGATCTTTTAGGCGCTCTCCGCGATTCCTGTGAGCACAGCCTGATCCGTTTCATGCCTATTGCTCGGCGATCGCCTTGCTGTCGCCACCCCCTTCAGCTGGCGGAAGGCTATACATTCCGGACAGTATCGCAGTGGCCGCAGCTTCTGCCATAGCCTCAGCCCACGTATAACTGCTATCGCGAGACCGCTGTGCGACCATACCGGTATGGGCGCCGATGTCCGAAAGTAGCGTTGCCAAGAGGTCATCGGGATCCCATGGGCGTAGATAGTACTCAAACGTTGCCAGTCCATTGAGCGGATTTATCTCCCAAGCGCTAAGGGAAGACTTGCTATCGGCGCGAAGGGATTCATCCACGGCTGATCTACCATCGAACCAATGTCCTAGGTGAAACTCCTTCGCACATTCGTTGTAGATCAGATAGAGAGTGCGTTGTTTTCTCCCGCCGCCCAGCCTATCTAGGCATCCAATGAACTCGAAAATCCGCGCGTCCTCTGTCACTGCAAGGGAAGTCGTGTAAGAACCCCAATTCCTCGCTCTCGGGGCCATAACCCATGCCCGCGTGACGAGTTCGTACGTCATACGGGTGTAGGTTCCCCGCCGAACTCGCTGCTGGCTTAACTGCGCCCGCCGCAGTTCAAAGGCTGGGACTCGGTGGTTGTTCGCGATCTGAACAAGCTCGGTCAGCGCGGAAACACTGCGCGCGCGCAGAGGCGTCTCAAGCTCCACCTGCTGTTGCCTCTGTTGTGCAGCATCGAAAGCCTGGCGTTGCGCGTTCCTCGCATGCTCCTCGTCTGCCGCCCTCTGCGCAGCTACGTTTGCCCGCGCCCTGTCTTCTAGGCTAGCCATGTCGCTTCCCCTGCCACTCGATTGGGACTCGGACGGCGCTTTCCGCCTGTCGTCGGTCCGACGATCACCGCGTCTCCGAGTTCTAGCGTAAGCGGTAAGTGGTGACGCGTTCGTTATACGGCGGGATCCGGCCGCTGCTGGAGCCGTACCACGATCTTCGGAGGGCTGTTCCAAGGGGCACCCGCCACCTGGATGAGAGCCTGCCTACCGAGAGACCTGGCCACGCTGCCGACTGTCGCCGCCGGATAGCTCCGGGCCCGCTACTACAGCCTGTCCCTCTTCTGGTCCCTGGTGATGCTCCAGGCGATCAGCGCCGCACCAGCTGGGTCGAGGCCAGTGGTTACCTCAGCGATGTCGACGATCACCTCTTCTCTGCTGGAGCTGTCGGTGACCTGCCGGGCAGGCTATGCAGACTGAGCCAGCAGTTGATGAGCACGGCCAGAGTCGGTGCGCGCCGCCATCCGGGCGACGGCCACCGCGCCCCCGGGAGTTCCGCGGTCATCTGCTGCACGCTCGCCAGCGAGCAGGCGGATCCGGGTGCTGGTCCACCTGCCAACCCCACACGTAGAGCGCGCAGAACATCCAGATCTCCGCGGCCGAATCATCCATTCCGAGCAGCAATGACCCGCGCCAGAACGGCGGGTACGCGCGCGCCTGCTGGCCGGGGTGCCGACCACGCTCTGCGATCATCGGCGGCATGCTCGAAGCCGAACGCCGCCAGCATGGGAAGCGGTAGTCCAGACCTACCTCATCGCGGCTACGCGGACGTTGGAGCGCGCATCTTGGAGGCTGGACCGAAGCGTGGGCGGTTCTGGCCGCTGTCGCGAGGCCCGAGAAAATCTGGTCGCATCCATGCGAGGTCTACCGTGACAGCTGGAATACATTCGGTTGCGGCGTCAGGAATGGGATATGGATAAGGCTCGGATACCGGACGGCGCTCCTGCCCCTCACGACGTGGCGCTTCGGCTCCAAGGCCAGGTCGGCGATGGGATCACCTGGGCACGGCACCGTAAAGCACGGTTCCGCAGGTCCGCGTCAGCTATCCGGGTCTTGAGCCTTGCCCTCGCTGCCGGGTCAACCATCATCCTGGGTCTGCAGCATCTCAACTTGTGGACCGGCCTGGCGTTCTCACTGGTCGCCGTTGGCACGCTGGTCAATGCCGTGGAACCGTTCTTCAACTGGCGATCCCGGTGGATCTTGATGGAGGAAGCCCAGTACCGGCTCCAGCGGATCCGGGACGAGCTGGAGTACCTACTCCTCAAGACCCCCTCTCCCGACGTCAAATTTGACGATCTTGACCCATTCTTCGAACGTATTCAGGGGGTCTGGACCGATACCAGTGAGCGCTGGCTCGAGTACCGACGCGCCGGTCAGGTCGGATCGGGGTAACGCCTGTGCCGCCACCAGGACGTGCCCGCGGATCGAGCACGCCACGCGGCAGAAGAGTGCACGTGGTGCGCCCGCTGCGTTGGGTCTCGTAAGTGTGGAAGAGTCGCTGGTCCCACGTGTTCGTGGCGCTGCAGCGGGGGGCTGACGATCTTGTTGAACGACACGCTTGCCCCCTCACGCTGGCGGAATTCGTTAGTTCGTGCAGGCGAGATGGATGACCACGGGTTGGCTACGGGTGCCTGCGGTGTCGTAGATCCAGGCTTCCACGTCGTTCTGGTCCTCTTGGTCGGTCCCGCATGCCAGATTGAACGGATAGTCGATTCTTCCCGGTCCGACGAGGCCGAAGGAGGGACTGGAGAATGGATGGTTCTCTTCCGACAAGAAAGTCCCATCAACGCCGACAAACCCGAAGCCATCCGCATCATGATACGGGTCGGTGTAATAGATTCTGAAATATACCAGTACTCCTTCCTGGTATGTCTCTACGCGAGTTATATGCGGCGCCCGCAGCGCCGCCACTCGGCTGCCTGATTGGGTCGGTACTATGACTGGGGCTGCGGAGGAGCCTCCCTCCTTGATGTTCGCGGTCCAGCCTCCGGAGTTACGAGAGAAGTTGTCATCGTTCACGCCTAGGTACAGGCGCCCGGATGTCGTGGTGACAGTGGTGGAGGTCCCGACCTCGAACGGTGCGCCGTTGCCGATGCGGGCGATGAGCGACCAGCAATACAGGGTTGGCGCTGGAAAGCTTCCCCCGGGGTGATCCCTCTCCGGAATGCATGAGTGGTCGCCGGCCGCGCTCACCGGATGTCCCGTGTGTATGTACACCGTGCCGCTTGCCATGATGCCCAGCGTGATCCCAGCCGGAACGTTGACCCCGGTATCTGTCCAGGCACTCGTGCCGGGCACGAAAAGGCCAGGCGTCGACGTGCACCCATAGTTCGACCATCCTGATGTGCCGAGGCTGTTGAAAGCCTGCGCCTCGAAGCACTGATACGTGCCAGGCGTCACTGCGAAGTCAGCTGTGGTGACTGAGCCGGTCGTCTTGGCCAACGACGCACCAGGGCGGCACGAGCCAATGGGGCACCCGTTATCGACGTTGTACCCCGTGGCACCCGGGACGGCCGCCCACGTGACCAGGATTCGGTACTCACTCAGCGCAGTCGCGGAGACGGTCCTTGGGGCTGTCGGAACCAGCACGACCACCGGTGCGAGAGACACCGCGATCAGGCCCCCGGTCACCCAGACCCATGCCAAGCGTCGTAGGTGGTCACGTTGTGGCGCCTGGCCCGATGCTTCTTGCTGCGGGGTTTCCGGCTGGATAGCCAGCCTCTCCGGATTCCCCGCTGTCCTTGCCTGGCAGGCAAGGCGATCCTGCAAGCGGGCATGGCGGAACTGGTAGATGGGCCCGACAGTGCGCAGAACATCGCGCTGATGGGCATCCTCAAGGAATCGCATAAGTCGAAAAGGAGCATGCCGACGGCTGGCAAGCTGCGCAAACGCCAGAGAAGCCGACCAGGTTTCGGGATATGTGAGCCCTACCCCGAGCCCTACCCCGAGCCCAGCTCCGAGCCCGGCCACTAGGCCGTCTACCAGCCCGTCTACCAGCCCCGACCCGGCACCTGCCCCGGCCACGACCCGCGCCCCGAACCCAATAACGGTCCCGACCACTACCCCAGTTAAGAGCCCGGCCAGCAGCCCGGCCAGCAGCCCGGCCAGGCGCCCGAAGGCCTTATCGGACCGCCATGAGGCAAGCGGATCGTGAGGATTGGCGTTGCCCGCCACAGGCTGGGAGAGAGCTTCCACGAGCCCCGCCACGAGCCAGGATCCGAGCGCGAACCCGAGCCCGGCCACAAGCCCGAACCCTGGGCCGAAGCCCACCCCGAAGCCGAGCCCGACCCCGAGCCCGGCCACAAGCCCAGTCCCGAGTGCGACGCGGCTGAAGAGCCGCCGCCACCGTAGGGGAGTTAGTTGCTGGGGTGATCCGCTGGCCCTCCGGCGTCTGGCTCCGGCTAGGAACTCGACTCCGGGCCCGGCCACTAACCCGGCCCCGAGCCCGACCACGAGCCCGACCACGAGCCCCGTCCCATGCCCAGCCACGATCCCGGCGATGATCCCGGCCCTGCGCCCAGCCACCTTCCCGATTGCGAGCCCGGTCATGAGCCCAGTGAGGGACCCGATCACGAGGCCGGTCACGATAGCGCGAGGGCCGCGGGACACCCACGCAGGAATGCGCCACCATGCGAGATCCCGCGTGCCATCCTGGTTCATCTGCGCGGCGATGTAGCCCAAGGCACGCTGGGCTACGTGGAGTTCGTATCGGGGTCGCGCTTCCCCAGGGACCGGCTCGTAGGCCGCAGGCAGCACCCGGTCGAGGAGGTGGTCCTCGATCCTTTCCCGCGACGGGGCGCGAACGCTGGCATCACAGAATTCGAGGAGCTCGCGGACGTCGTCGGCGCTGCGGTAGGTATCCCGGACCAGGGTCAGCGTCAGCGGGCTGCTCAACGCGCTGGCGAGGGGACTGTCTGCTTCCAGGCGCAGGCGGTCAATCAGTTCACGCCACGCGCCCGGTGCCGGGTCGAGCTGGATGCGTGTTAGATAGTCCGCCGCTGCCTGGGGATCAACCGCTTGCAGTTCGAGCGCTACCGCGCCTTCCAGCAGGCTCTGCTGGGCAGCCGCTGCCATCTCGGCGCTGCGGGTCAGGACGACCAGACGGAAGGCAGCCTGTCGGCTAAGGGCTTCCAGGGCAACCGGGCGCAGCTCGTCCGAGATCTCATCGAGCCCGTCCAGGATCACCGCGATCTTGTTCCCGCTGACCAGGGCCACGGCATCAGCACCGCCACGCCTGCCTGCGAGGAGCGGATAGGTTTGCTGGAGCCGGAAAGCGAGCCAATCCTGGAACCGCTGAGTGACCGGGTTCCAGCCGTTCAAGGTAAACATCACTGGTACGGGCACCAGTGGCCGGTCTTTAACGGGTACTTGCTCCCTGTGCTTCAAAGCGGCCAGAAGCAACAGGATGGCCGCGCTGCTCTTCCCTGATCCCGGGCCACCAGCGACTACCATCCGGCCAGAACCAAGCCCCCCGTACACGGCGTGAAGGTCCGGCAGCCAACCCTCTAGTAGCTGTTCCTCAACCACCGTGGATAGCCCGGGCAGAGGCGGGAACTGCTGCGAGGCGGCCGCGGCCAGCACGGGCCCGGCCAACGGCCTGGACGGTCTTCCCCATCGCACCAGAATCGGTTCCGGCTGCAGTCGCCGGTCCGCGGCGGCGCGAGTCCACTGATCCTTAATCATCCCCGCGAGCAGGTCAGCCACGCTCTCAAGAGCCCGCCCGCGGTCCCCACCATCACGCCGCCTAAGACTCCCAGCGCTGCCAATCAGGCCAAGCGCGATCGCAACGATCGCCGCGACGAACGACCAGAATGTGGCAAGATCGCTCCGGTGCGGAGACCTCCAGACCAACAACGCGAACCAAAGCAAGCCCACGGCAATCACCACGATCGCCGCGAACAGCAACCAACCGGGAACCTTCCGCATCACAGATAGCAGTCTGACAGACCACCCTCGCGCATACATAGTGGCCGCGACCGGCCACACGGTGGACACCAGACTGAAGGATCGAGACAATGAGAAATAACAGCCCGCATTGACGGCGCCGGAGAATGGCCACGCGACTAATGCGCAGGCTGCCCGATGACACGGAGCGCCATCAGTGATCTTTGCGCAAGAACGGTACGAGCAGCGGTCGGGCGGTCTTTCGCTCGGGATCGGCGGCACGTCTCGGGCAAGTGCGGCAGTGGAATGGTCAGTCTGGCCGCTTAGCAGAAGAATGTCACTGACTCTTTTTCATCCTGATCGTGGGGCGGCTCAGAATATTTGACAATCAATGACGGGCGAGACGAGCAAGCGCGGCGCATCGAGGGTTCCGATCTGGCCGTAGCGGGACATGCTGTAGCTGGGATTAGTTATATCGCCTTGGGCATTAGATGTATCGCACTCACATCGGCAGATGAGTAGGATCGGAGCATGAGGACAGGGCATCTCAGGGCGCTGGCCTGGGCACAACTCGGCGCTGCGATACGCGGTGCTGGTAGTGGGCGTCCGGGCGCTCAGCTCATGGGGGAGGGGGCTTCGGGTCGTACAGCAGGAAAGTACCGCAACAGGCCTGGATTCCGGTGGACTCGTGCGGACGTCCTGGGACGGTGACCTGCGCCTATACACTCTGGTGGACGGGTTGCCGCTGGATGGCATGCAAGAGGTCTGGGGTTCGAATCCCCATAGCTCCACTGCAGTTCACAGCCGTAATTCGAAATCCTGAGCCCCATAGTTCAGGGACCCGGTACAGCAGCAAAGTACCGCAACGGCAGCGGCGTGAGGTCTCGTACGCCAATTCGGATAAGGCTCTGCCACCGATGAGGGCTGCTGGCATGGCCTGCTGCGCCCCGGACGCTGAGACGGTGCAGAGCCTCCTGACCAGGCAGAATGTTTGTTTTCGCTGCGTGTGACACTTGCCCCGCCGTCAGTGTGCGGCCCGAGCGGCTCCCCGGCAGCGCGGGGTTTGCGGGTGACCCTTGCTGCTTGTGCAGACGGTCAGCTTGGGCTGGTCGCGCCATTCGCTGTAGTGGTCTTCCCTGGCCGCGTGGAAGCGTTGCCGGGCCCGAAGTGCGCCGAGATCATGCCGTCGGCTGTCGCGCAGCGCGTGGTGGCGGCCCTGGCCCTGCTCACAAAGAGGCTGGGCCGATGGCGTCGGCACGGCGCCGCGCTCGGTGCTTCCGGTGCGGGAGCGCGCCTGTTTTGCGCCGCGGCGCGTCGGCGCGGCCGTAGCGCGAGGCGCGGGCGGGGCAGTGGCGCCGGTTCGCCGTTGTTACCTGGTGTGACAGCAACTGCAATGCCCCGCGCACTCGCAGAGGCGCCGATTCGGCGCTGGTGGTGGGTGGCGTCATCGGCGATGCTGGAAAGCGCAGAATGGGTGTTCTGGCGGTGCCTCTGCTTGGCCTGCAGGGTGAGAAGTACCCGGAGACTGGCAGGTGTGGAGTATCGGGATCAGTTCGGTCTACACCGTGCTTTGGACGGCGATCTGGCAGAGTTCCGGTAGCCTGCTCTCGGCCTCGCGGGCCGCGAACTGGACGCCGGCCCAGGCGAGCGCGAGGCCGTAAGCGGCGGAGCAGACCAGGAGCACCGGTGTGCGGACCGCCGCCGGGTCGGAGCTGGTGACCGCGGCCGCGATTATCTCCGGGGTGACCGCGATGGCGACGTCGGCCAGGGTGGCGAGGATGCCGCCGAAGGTGTAGGACGCGTATCCGGGGGCGGCCTGGCGCATTGGGCTGCCGGTTCGCGTGGCCATCGGGTAGGCAAGGGTGACGGTGAGGATGTTGCTGAGGCCCAGGGCTGCGCCCAGGCCGGCCAGGGCGACCGCGGCAGCCGATACGCCCTCCGCTGGCTGCCTGACCCCGGCGGCCAGGCCGAAGCACATCGCGGCGAGCAGCGGCACGGAGATCACGCTGAGCGCGATGTTCTGGCCGGAGAAATAGGGTCCGCAAGGAGCGGCGGCTGGTCAGCGCCAGCGCTTCGATGACGAACGGAGGCCCGGTCAGGCCGACCGAGTTCGCGTGGAAGTACCCGACGAATCCGGCGCCGAGGACGGCGCTGGCGATCACGATGCCGGGATGCTGGTGCGGTCCCAGGATGGTGCTGGCCGATACGACAGCCATGATGATTGCGGTCATGGCCCAGAAGACCAGCGATATGGGCTCGCGGCGCTGGTAGATCCAGAACCTGGCCGCTACGGCGCCGCGCAGCCCGTAGCGGGCCAGCGGCAGCGCGGTGCCGCGCAGCTGCGATGACCCGGTGGAGGTGTCGGCGGTGACCAGGGCGCGGCTCAGCGAGCCTATCCAGCCCCAGCCCAGCACGATGATGATGGCGGCCAGCAGCGCCAGCCGCGCC
>OCTA010003310.1_pt1 | contig 14311 bp, 13 predicted proteins | sample 1538991 | NCBI WGS metagenome assembly OCTA01 (sample SAMEA3539302, study PRJEB22396) | soil metagenome | biome: tundra; feature: field; material: soil | place: USA | collected 2010-05 | depth 0.15 m
GCAACAGCAGCTCAGCAACGAGCAGGATGCGGACGCGGCCCAAGCCTCCCTGGATCTGACCCAAGCCACCACCGATGAGCAGGCCGCCATGTCTTCGCAGGCTATGCTCAAGCCCCAAAGCTTGTTTAACTACCTGGGATAACGAAAGTCCCGCCGCCGGCCTGCAGGACCGCTCCCACCCCCTGTTCCCAGATCCGGCGGGCTGCTGACGCAGCGATCCCCGGTTTGCCGACCGCTTTTATGGCCCACCGCAGGAGAACGCACCAATGAATGGCGTGACGAGACGAGGCGAGGGGAGACGTATTCCCGATGACCTATTTCCAACCTTCGGCACACCTCGTGCCAGTTCGAAACCGGTCCGCGACCGAGGCCCCGTCCGTAGCGGATCCCCGATCCTGTTCTACAGGTCAACCCTGACCTCAACCTGGAAAACGCCAGCGAAATCGGAGGGCGCGGTCTTGAAAACACCAAGCCTCTCCTGTTCCACGCCGCTTCTGCCGATTACTGAACTGTGATCCAGCACGCCGCATCGAGAGGAGACAGCACGCTATGGCTGGCCCGGAGGATATAGCAGATCTTTTGGTTAGTCTGGATACCAGCATTCGGGATGCCATGGTCCGAATTAACGCCAGCGGAAAAGGAATCGTGCTAGCGGTGGGCCTGAATCGCCGCCTGATCGCGACGATTACGGATGGAGACATCCGCCGAGCCATTCTGTCGGGAATCAATCTGGACTCCTCGCTTGCCACTCTGTTGAGCCAAAGGGAAGGTACGTTGCGTCCGGTTACCGCTCATCCCGGATCGGACAACGCGCTATTGCTGCAGCTAATGAGGGAGAATAACCTGCGCCATATCCCCATGGTCCGCGAGGACCAGGTGCCGGTGGGTCTGGCTTTATTGAGTGACCTGATCCACATTTCTGAATTGAAGCTAGGAGCGGTGGTCATGGCCGGCGGACACGGTACCCGCCTGCGCCCCTTGACCAATGAGACGCCGAAACCGATGTTGCCGGTGGGCAATCGCCCTCTACTCGAAGACACCATCAACCATATCCGGGCCTCAGGCATACGCCACGTGCACCTCACCACTCACTACAAGCCGGAGGTGATTCGAAGCCATTTTAAGAATGGGAATGATTTCGGCGTGGACATTAGCTATACCGACGAAGCCCAGCCCCTGGGCACCGCGGGAGCTTTGGGCAACCTGCCCGACGTCAATGACCGGCTGCTGGTAATCAACGGCGACATTCTCACGAGGCTGAATTTTCGCGCCATGCTGGAATTCCACGAGGATCACCGGGCCGATATCACGATGGTGGTGCGCGAATATGCCGTAACGGTGCCCTATGGGGTGGTAACCACAGGCGAGGACGGGGTCTCGATCTCGGGTATCACCGAAAAACCCACGCTACGGCACTTTGTGAACGCCGGCATCTATCTGCTGAATCAAGGCGTCTCTCATCTGCTCGGGCGCGGCGAGCGGTGCGACATGCCCGAACTGATCGAGCGCGCTCTGGCGGCGGGCCGTAGAGCCGTATGTTTTCCGGTGGGCGAATATTGGCTCGACATCGGCTCCAAGAGCGACTACGAGAAAGCGCAGGCGGACTACATGGCCGGCCGGGTTTGAAGGCTCCAGGTCCACCTTCGGAAGAGTAGCCGCCCGTGGACTCTTATCCTACCCCTCCAGGCCCTCACAGATCCGTGTATGATCCTCTCCGGTCACACGCCAAACCCGACCTCTGCGCGACGGTCCTTCGCTCCACGAGCATTACCCAAATCCCACTATTACGAAGCAGTACGCCTCTGGTTGACGCGCCGGTACGTTCGTCCTGCTCAGCGCGCACGATTCCGGATCCGATTCGACGGCGATCAACATAACCGGGTAGTTGGAGCTGTTTCCAGATTTGTGAAATACTGGTGGTGTGTGGGAAGGTCCGATGACAGTTCCCACTCGCAAAGTGAGGGATTCTGGAACACCATGCCAGGCACAGCGCACAGAACGGTTCCGGCTTTGACGGCGGCTGGCGGTGCAGTCTTTCGGCCGAACGGGACTTTTGCTGCCTTTATCGGGGCGCATGGACTCGTTCTTGAATGCTGGGCGGCGCCAAAGATATTCTGCCCGAGGAATAACCCACGATCGATTTTGCGCCCGCTTTCATGGCGGTCATTCGTGGCCATGGCCTCCGGCGAACGTCTCAGCCGTGAAGACGCGCGGCGGCAGCGTCCGGGCACCGGAGAAATTAAGGCCGTCCATTTCGCTTCCCTGCTTGGGAAGCCGGCCAGACCTGCGATCTGTCTGAACGTGCAACTGCGTTCGCAGAATATGGGATAGGCGGAATGCATCGAGAAGGGATACGGCGGCGGGTGGTGGCGATCTTTACCGGGAATCGTTCCGAATACGGCCTCCAGTTTCCTATCTTGCGCGCGATTGCAGCCGACCCGCGATTGGATTATCGCCTGCTGGCCGGCGGGTCGCACTTGAATCAGGATTTTGGCCGAACCGTTTCTGAAATCGAAGCCGACGGTTTCCAGGTGTGGCGCGAGGTGACAATTCCCTGCCGACCTGCCTCGGCGGCTTACACCGCACTATCGATTGCGGCCGGCATCGAGAGCGTGAGCCGCATCCTTACCGAGCTCGCGCCCGACTTTATCCTGCTCTACGGCGACCGCTCTGAAAGCTTCGCAGCTATGATCGCATCCACCCAGATGAACATCCCCACCGTACATGTAGAAGGCGGCGACTATACCGAAGGGGGCGCTTTAGACGATTCGGTCCGCCACGCCATGACCAAACTGGCGCACCTTCACCTCACTACCAATCGGGAGGCGGCCGAGCGTCTGCTGAAACTTGGCGAGGAGCCGTGGCGCGTTTTTACCGTCGGTCTGCCAACGCTGGACCTGGCGCGCCAAAAGGTCTTCGCGCAACCCGCGGAGTTGGTGGCGCAATTCAACTTCGATCTGGCACGGCCCGTGATTCTGTTTTGCCAGCATCCCATCGCCACTGAGCCAGGGAAGACGCTAGAGCAGATTCAGCCCTCTCTGGAGGCGTTGGTGGAATTCGCGGGCGAGGGCGGTCAGGTACTGGTCACGTACCCGAACAACGACGCCGGCTGCGAAATCATCATTGGCGAGATCAAGCGCTTCGCGGGACTCGGTTTGAGGGATGTGCACGTGATGCCAAGCCTGGGACGGCGCCGTTTTCACGGCATGTTGCATCTCATGGGCGCGGTTGGCTGCGGCGTACTGGTGGGCAATTCGTCGGCCGGCGTCAAGGAAACCCGCGCGTTTGGATGCCCATGCGTCAATATTGGTTCGCGGCAGCGCGGGCGGCTCCGATCCGCCAACGTGATCGACGTGGAGTACGAGAAGACCCCCATCATCGCGGCTATCCGCAGGTGCGTGCGCGACCAGAGTTTTCGCGAGCTATGCCGCACTTGTGCGAGCGTTTACGGAGAAGGCGACAGCGGCGCGCGCATTGCGGAGATCCTGGCTACGGTTCCAATTAATCTCCGGCTTTTGCAAAAACGGTTGACGTATTGAAGGTTAATTTGGCAACGCGTTGGATTACTGGACGCGGGATTGTGAATTCATGACAATGAACCGACTGGCCGGCCGGCTCATGTGGAAGGAGAGCTTAATGAATTGGGCCGGCAAGAGCGTTCTCGTTACCGGGTCCGCGGGATTCATCGGCAGCCACCTGGTAGAACAATTAATTGAATTAGGCGCGAAGGTGACCGGCTTCGTTCGCTACAATAGCCGGAATTATCGCGGATTTCTGCCGGCGGACTGCGGCGTGATCGCCGGCGATCTCGGCGACCTCACATCTGTTGAGCGGGCGGTGGGTGGTAACGAAGTTGTCTTCCATTTGGGCGCTTTGATCTCGGTCCCCTATTCTTTCGATCATTCCGAGGAAGTGATGCGCACCAACGCTCTCGGAACATTCAACGTGCTTGAATCGGTGCGGCGGCATGGATGCGAGAGTCTCGTGGTGACATCCACCTCCGAGGTTTATGGGACTGCACAATATGTACCTATCGATGAGAAGCATCCGAAGAATCCGCAGTCACCCTATGCCGCTTCGAAGATCGCGGCTGATGCTTTGGCGCTCTCATTTCACGCGGTCCATCAGTTGCCCGTGTCGGTTGTGCGGCCATTCAATACTTTCGGACCCAGGCAAAGCGACAGGGCTATTATTCCTGCGCTCATCGGTCAGATTCTTAACCGGGATCGGGTAGAAGTCGGCAACCTCGACACCACGCGAGATTTTACGTTCGTGTCGGACACGGTTGACGGGATGATATGCGCGGCCTCATCGCTCGCCGCAATCGGACAGGAGATAAATCTGGGAACCGGCGCGGAGGTGACCATAGCGCAACTGGTTGAAGTCCTTATGCAAGAGCTTGGCAAACGGCCGCCAGTCACTATATCGCCACAACGTGTACGCAGTTCCGGTTCCGAAGTGCGGCAATTGTTGAGCGACAATCGAAAGGCTAAGAAACTGATCGATTGGTCTCCGAAAATGACCTTTATTGAAGGCTTGCGACGCACGATTGTTTTTGTGCGGGAGCATCCGGAGCTCTACGACCCAGAGAGTTACCGCGTGTGATCGCGCCGGGCAGATGACCATGGGCATAGATTTGCTTGGAGTATTGGCGAGTGCGGCCGATTGGCTCTTGCTTGCCGGCCACGCGGATTGCTCGCAGCACGGCGCCAGCATGCACGAAGGTTCAAAGCCGCCAGATCGAAACTCTTGCCCGTTCGGGGGATGGCTCCGGTGGACTGGCGCCGCCCGCCAGCGGCTCCGCTAACGCTAACGGCTTGCGAACACCGCCTCGGCCATCGCCAGATCAAGCCTCGTATCGACATCGATACTGACCCCTGCCTCCATCACGAATGGCATTACCGGAGCCACCAGGAGCCGGTGGGTTTCGAGGAACATCGCGGAGCTGGTCAGGTAAATCGCTCCGTTTTGGTTGTAGACGCGGGGAAGCGTCTGGCGGGGAGCGTGCAACACTTCGTAATCGAACAGGGGCAGCAGTTCCCCTCCTTTTTCAACCAACATCTTATACGGACTCTCTCGGGCCTCGGTGACACTCACTGCGGATTGCGCTTCCGACTGGAAGAACTGCTCGATGCACGCCGTAATATGCCCGCTGGTGCGCAGCGGAGAAGTCGGTTGCAAGAGCACAAGATAGTCCGGTAGTCCCCCGTTGCCAGCCAGGTATTCAAGAGCATGACGAACTACGGCCTCCGTGGGTACCAGGTCGCCCGCCAGATCCGCGGGGCGATTTACGATCTGCGCTCCGTAACGTAGGGCGGCGTCGCGAATCTCGGGGTCTTCAGTCGTCACCAGGCAGGCGCAGACGTGCGGACACGCGCGCGCGGCCAGGATGGTATGCGCGATCAAGGGTATGCCACCGAGCAGTTCCAAATTCTTGCGCGGCAGTCCTTTTGATCCCCCACGCGCGGGCACGATTGCACAGACCTTCGGAATGGCTGGCATCCTCATAGGAGGTTTAGGGGCACTGTCTCATGTGGAGGCAGCGCGGGGAGCATGGAGATGTCGCAGAACTGTTGTGACAGGGCGCATCCCAGAGCGTAGGGTCGCAGCGGGCATCCGGGAAAGCGCGGTGCGCTGTGCCAGTCGCCGAAAAAGCGCCGAGGCCGCGGCGAACGCACCCGGCATGGCCCGAAAAGGCCGCACGTATCACCGTCCACATAAGCGGCTTCAGCTTGCCAAAAATCGGCTCTGGTGCCAGTGAGGAAAACGATGCGCCGGATCACTGGAGCCACGCCCATTGCAATTGTTCGTCCTTCTTCACGTCTTTCAGAGCGCGCCGGGAAAGCACGAGTGGCAGGTCTTGGGCGCGGATATCGCCGGTTCCGGGCCGTTTCACCCAGGTGTTCTCCAACGTGAGGGTCTCGCCGGCAACAATGTCGCGTAGCGCGACCACGGAGGCGTATGCGAACGTAATGGTCGTCTCTTCCCCAGCCAAGATTTCCTTCGATCCCCCCAACGCCTCGCTGACGGCTCGGCTGCCTTCGACCAATTGCTGCAACTCCTCCGGCGTCATGGAAATGGCCATGTCGGGGCCGGGCCAGGCTTTGTTCGAGGTGAAATGCCGTTCCAGGATCGAGGCTCCCAAAGCCACCGCACCAAAGCACGGGTAGTTCCCCGCGGAGTGATCCGACAGACCGATCACCGCATCGGGAAACGCATCGGTAAGTTGCCTCAGTGCGCCCAGCCGGACCGCGCTGTAAGGCGTTGGATACATGCTGGTGCAGTGCAGCAGGGCGAAGGGAATCGCGTGCCGCCGGAATATCTCGACCGACCTGCCCACGCTCGCCAGATCGTTCATGCCCGTACTGAGAATGACCGGCTTGCCGAAGGCGGCTATGTGTTCCACCAGCGGATAGTTATTGCACTCGCCCGAGCCGATCTTGTAAGCGGCCACCCCCAGCTTCTCCAGCCGGTCCGCCGCGGCTCTGGAAAACGGTGTACTTAGGAATATCACCCCCTTGGATTCGGCATGTCGTTTCAGCCTGGCCTCCTCCTGCTCGGTGAGAGCGCAGCGCGTCATGATGTCCCAGATGGATTCTGTGGCATGGACGGGAATCACGCTGTTTGGAATCATCTCGTCTTCAATGACGTGGGTTTGGAACTTGACGCATTCGCAGCCGCGCGCAGCGGCCTCGTTAACCATCCGAATGGCTTTGTCCACGTCGCCTTCATGATTGATGCCGATTTCTGCGATGACCAGCGGTGGATGGGCGGGTCCGATTCTTCGGCCGGCAATAACAAGCTCTGGCATTAGCTTTAAACGGCGCGCCGATGATCGAAGGCCTATTTGATCTTCAACACCCGAGCTAATACTGTGCCGTTTGGGCCGAATTATTCTCTGGCTCATTGTCATTACCGGCGCTCTCACCGGCCAGCTTACGTCCCATGCTCGCCTGTCCGAATGGGAACAGGTTGCAGTCGTATCGGGGCAGCGCCAGGGGACGGCGGGAGAAATCCGCGCCCGTCAGGTCGCGCGGTTCGACGTTGAAGCACAGGGTGCAGCCGTTGCGGGCCAGCAGACGCTCCGTATCCGCGGTGAACGTTTGGAATCCGCCGTACGGATAGCAGAACGTCGTGATAGGACTTCCAGTGACGTCCTGGAGAAAGGCCAGAGAGTCGCGAATCTCGGCTTCCTGTTCGCGGGTGCCCAGCCTGCTGAACACAGGGTGAGTGACGCTGTGACCGCCGATCACCATGCCGGCGTTGTGCATCTCCCGAATTTGCTCCGGTTGCACGTAGAAGTTGTGTGCCACTTTCCGCTCATCTCCGAATACGTCAAGCATCAGCGCATCGAGGGTGCTCGCCCGGCGAGGATGCGAAATGTAATAGTTCAGGGCCCGCTTGAACAGCAGCGTCGCGCCGTCGCCATCCTGCTGGCAGTAAGTTGTCGAGCGGAACTCTTGCACGTCCGCATGGCTGAACATCCCGTCCCGCGCATATGAATTCAGCGCTTTCATCATCTGCACACCGCCTTGCCGGCCGAGCAGCACGTGAATCCGGTGCACGTCCAGGAGTTTGCCGGTGCGGTACGTCGCGGTGGGCACGAAAAAGAAGCCCCACAGTCCCCGCGCTTGTAACTCGGGCAGCACCCACTGATGGTGATCGCTGAATCCGTCGTCGAATGTGAGGACCACTCCTTCACAATCGCTCCCGTGCGCAGCCGCCTCAAAGAACTCGTCGCGGCCGACAAAGCGCGAAGTGCCCGCGAACCAGTCGAGTTGGCGGCGGAAGTGATCGATGTGCAGGTAGCGAAAGAAGTCCAGTCCCTCCGGACAAGGACGGATGTAGTGGTACATGATGCATTTCATGACGGCATCTCTGCCACCGGGAAAATTAACGCGAATAAAGCAGTGCCGATTGGCGGACGATTTCTCGCGCCGCGCCGCTTTTTTTTTGAGAACTGGGCTCGGGTTGTGACACCACTTTCATGGTGCTTCCCATTGACGACCATAATCGTTTCTACATTTCTGAGGACAGGCGGCAGCAACCCAGGGAATATTTTAAGTTCCTCGTCCAACAGGCCCAGCCGCGGCTGGCCATGCCTTCCCCTCGCGTGCTCGATATAGGCTGCGCCACCGGGGATTTCCTCTACTTTTTGCGCACGCTATATCCCGACGCTTCTTTGACTGGAATTGATTTGGAGCCGGAGTTCGTCGCCAGGGCCAGCCAGGCGGTGCCCGACGCCGATTTCACGACAGCCGACATATTTTCCGGCGCGAACCTCCCCGCGGACAAGTTCGACCTGGTTTTCATGAGCGGCTTCAACTACCTTTTTTCACAGTACGAGCCTTGGATCCGCAATGTAGTCTCGCTGACGCGGTACAGCGCGTACGTATTCGGTTGGTTTAACCCGGAAGACCTGGACGTGCGCGCGACCGTGCAGCGCTCCGGCGACAACGCCTCCAGTACACCATGGAACTTGATTTCGCGAAGATCCATCAGCCTTTTCCTCGACAGCTTGCATCTCCGTCACCAATTCATCGGTTGGGAACTGCCTATCGCCAACCCACGTTGCAAGGAAGACCCGATTCGATCGTGGACCATCGAGCAGAAGGATGGCCACTTCCTGGTCGTGAACGGCACGCAGATGATTCAGCGCTTTGCGCTACTCCGTATTGACGTTGCTGTGCCGGCTCCATGATGCTGTGTTCGGGTATCCGGCGCTGCTGGAGCGGCTAGCGTGCCCGCCTCGAAGGAGCGCGGCTCTTTGAGAACCATTCATGGTTTCTACCACTACCTTGATCATGAACCGAGCTCTTCAAAAAACCTTCCGGGCGGCCGTGGCGCACCATCAGGCCGGCCGCCTGTCTCATGCCGAGGCGCTTTATCGCAAAATAATTGCCGGCCAGCCGAACGAAGCTCGGGCGCTTCACCTTCTCGGCGTGATCGCCCACCAAAGGGGTTGTGAGGAGGAGGCCGAAGAGTGGGTCCGGCAGGCCATTTCCGTGAACGGTCACCCCGCGGCGGAATTCTGCATCACCCTCGGCACTGTGTTCGCTGCTCGCGGCCAGCCGGCCGAGGCGGTCGGTTGCTTCCAGGAGGCCATTGCGCTCAGGCCGGAATATGCCGAGGCTCACCAACACCTGGGCAGGATGCTGCTCGCCTGCGGTCGCGTGGAGGAGGCCGCGGCCCAATTCGAAAAAGTGCTGCAACTGACTCCCGGCGATGCGGCGGCGCACCACGATATGGGCAGCGTATTTGTAGAGAGGAAAATGCCCGCCGAAGCAATGGCATGCTTCGAAAAGGCGGTCCAACTCGACCCGCGGCACGCCGAAGCCTGGAACAACCTCGGCAACGTCCTGCGCGGACGCGGCCGGCTCACGGAGGCCATCGTTTGCCTGAGAAAGGCGATCACCCTCCAGCCGGGACTTGGAGTGGCCTACAACAACCTGGGAATCATGCTCAAAGCACAGGGCGCGCTTACCGGAGATGCGCAGCTGAGCGACGAGGCTTTGACATACTTCGAAAAGGCGGTGCAGCTCGATCCGCGTCACGCTGCAGCGTGGAACAACCTAGGCAATGCAGTACACGCACGTGGCCGGCTGGAGGACGCCATCGTTTGCTTTGGGAAGGCGCTCGCTCTGAAGTCAGGATTTGCGGCGGCCCACAGCAACCTGGGCGCCGTGCTGGCTGAACAAGGCAAAATAGCTGAAGCGGTCCTTTCTCTGCAACAGGCGGTGGCACTCCAGCCCAGTGACGTTGGGGCGTATTGCAATTTGGGCAACTGCCTGAAAGCCCAGGGCCGCTATGTGGAAGCCATCTGCTGCTACGACAAGGTCATAGAGCTCGATCCCAAGTTCATACTCGCGCGATGGAACTGCTCCACCGCGCTGTTCATGGTGGGGGAAATCGAACGCGCGTGGAGGGAATACGAATGGGGCTGGGCGGCTGGTCAGCGCAGCCTACGCCCGTTCGGCCAACCCCGTTGGGACGGCAGCCCGCTCACCGGCAAAAGGCTGCTTTTCTGGGGCGAGCAGGGCGTGGGCGACGAAATCATCTGGGCCGGGATGATTCCGGAACTGGGCGACCGGCCCATCGTGGAATGCGACCCGCGCCTTGTTGCGCTGTTCGCCCGCTCGTTCCCGGCGGTGGAAGCCATTCCGCGCACCACGCCGCCGCACCTCGCCACAGCCCAGGCAGATGTCCAGATTCCCGCCGGCAGCGTCGGCCGATGGCTGCGCACATCGCTTGAGCGGTTTCCACGCCACCACGGCTACCTGCGCGCCGATCCGGAGCGGGTGGTCCATTGGCGGCAGCGGCTGGACGGTCTCGGCCCGGGTCTTACCGTCGGAATCTGCTGGCGCAGTGGCACGATGGCTGGTATTCGCGCGCTGTCCCACACGGACCTGCAGCAATGGGGGCCCGTCCTGTCCGTGCCCGGCGTCCACTTCATCAACCTGCAGTACGGCGAGTGCCGCGCCGAGTTGGACCAGGCCCGCGCCCGTTTCGGCGTCCGGATTCACGAGTTATCCGGCATCAACCTGAAACAAGACCTCGACGATGGGGCCGCCCTGACCGCCGCGCTCGATTTGGTCGTTTCCACCTCCACCGCCGTCGCCGTTATGGCGGGAGCACTCGGGAAGCCGGTCTGGTTACTGGAGTTCCCAAGCATGGACAACTGGTTCACCATGGGCCAGAAGTATATCCCCTGGTTTCCCTCCATGCGCATGTACGGGCGCGCGTGGGACCAGCCCTGGGATGATGTGATCGAGCGCCTCTCCATGGACCTCGCCGAACTGGTTTTGCGCAATGCTGCTGCCTCCGATGCGGCGCAGACGTTGATGCCCTTACTACGGCTCGGCTGCTAAAGCTCTTAGGGCGGCCGTATGCGTCTAATCGGGACCGATCATCCTGAAGGAACTGAGCGACGGCTCTTGAACTGAATATCCAGCGAGAGCATTGCCCACGTTGACCACCGGATCTCGTCCGTGTGCCGTCAGGCGACGGGTTCTGTAACAACAACGCATGGCGGCGGCCGGAATACCCCAAGCCACCTTCCGCAGTTACTTTCATTTCGCGCCTATCGGCATTGGATCTTGCCCCACACCCTCAAATAGCCCTCAGACTGGACGAAATCCGCGAAACGTGGCGTCCCCGTGCAGGTAGAGCCGCTGGGCAGCGTCGAGGGTCGCCGCGAGCTTCTTTTCGGAGTGGTTCTTGAGCAGGATCGTGTTCGCTTCGAGCAAAGCGCCGTGGAACTCCTCATCGCTCAGTCCAGTGAAATTCACGGACAATAGATCTGAATTAGTGTGTTTTCTCTCGTAAAAATCCTCGCAGCCCTCCAGCAGCCCGGAATCAACCGCATAGTCGTACAGTTCCGATCCTGGGTACGGGGTTACAGGCCGGATGGTACGGAGCTGGGCCTGGTCGTCGTATTTCAACAGAAACTCGACACCTTTCCGCAGCGTGGTGCGGCTGTCCCCGATGTTCCCGAAAATGATGTTCAGCCCAGGACTGATTCGCGCCGCGAGGGTTGCTTCGATACCTTCGATGATTTGCGCAACGCACAGACCCTTCTTGATATTTTTTAGCACCTGATCATCCAGCGACTCGATGCCATAGTTTATGAAGACGCAACCAGCGCGCTTCATCAGTTCGAGAAGTGGTTTGCGGGCGTAGTTCAGACGACCATTGCAGCTCCACTTGAGACCGAGTCCCGCTTCTAGGAGCGCTTCACAGATGGCGGTGGTGCGATCGACTGAGGACATCAGCAACTCGTCCGCGAACTCAATGTAGGTTACGTCATAGGTCTGCTTAAGGAACCTCATTTCCTCGATGATGCTAACGCTGCCTCTAGGTCTGAATCCCGGATCCATGCGATAACAAAAAGTGCACCGGAAAGGACACCCGCGACCGCTGAGCATCGGCATGACGAAATCACAGTTCTCCGCGTGGGGCTGGCGAAAGAGGCGATAATATTGGATCGGGAACAGGTCGTAGGCAGGCCACGGCAGCGCGTCGATTGCCTGGATTAACGGGCGCCTGGGATTCGCTATGATTCGGGATCCGTCACGGTAGGCGATACCCTGGATTCCACTCAGGGAAGTCCGCGCGTCCAAGGCGCCGAGAAGTTCGACTATAGTCTCCTCACCCTCCCCCAGGACGACTGCGTCAGCCTGCGTCTTCCGGAGAAAATATTCCGGATCCGGCGATGGCCCACTCCCGCCAAGGACGTAGAAGGGGCGCTGTTTGGATGCATGGATCGCGGCCGAAACACTCAGAAGTCTTCGGTATTGATAATACCCCGCAATCACCCCGACTCCCACAACGTCGAACCGGTTGGCATCCAGGTATTGCGTGAGATGATCACTGGGATAGTGTTGTATGTCCTGGTTATAGATCGATACTTCGTGTCCCGCATTGCGTAGTGCCGAAGCAATGTAGGCAGCCCCTAAAGGAAAGAACGTGATGTAAGATTCGTTATCGTAAATGATAAGCAGTATCTTCATAGAAACAGTACCTTTAAGGCTACAGCAGGAGCTCGATCCCCATGGGCAGCCTCGCTGGAGGAGCAATCGCAACTCAGGCCAGCACCTCCCACCAGGTATAGTGAAAGGCCCTTCGTTTTCCTCTCGGAGATGTTTGGCTGCGTCCAAAGTGAAGAGTGTTCAATACGTTGCATTGCCCTCCGAATAAAAGTTTCGCGAGAACAGTCCGAAAGAGCCGCCACTACTATCGCAAGCGCCTGCGACGATCCGCGCGGCTATTCGCGTTTCTAGTTTCGACCCTGTCCGCATATTGAACAGGGCGGTCTCCGCCACTCGCATTCAATGACCGCGCCAACCGTGTACCACCACATCCCATGATGGATCCGCCCAATTGGGGCGGGTCTGCGTCATTCCCTCTGGATCGTCTATTGAGCGATATTGACCCCGGAAACCCCGGATCAGCCGGCCAATCCTTCGTGAGAGCAGCCGTAGTGGCCCGCAGTTCGCGTCCCGCGACGTGAGTATCACTCGTGGTTCTGAGTTGGTTAACTCTGACCGGATGCGCCAGGGGACGCTGGATGCGTCAGGCGGCCGCGCCAGTGCGACCTTTGGCCGACTTCTTTGTCGATTGCTCGCCATAAAGCGCAGACAGATATTCTGCCGACTTCCGCGAGGATGCGGCCGTTCGTGAACCTCTTGCCGGCGAATCGTGCCGGGCCGTGGTCCGTTTCTCAATCTACGAGAGACGTTTCGCGGGACGGACACGTCTTGCTGCCAGAATCGACTTCGCAATCGAAGCACGATCTCTTTCAGGTCAATCCCATGTTAGAGCAAAAGTCCCTTCTCGCCCAGAAAAATGGTACGGATCCATTCGACCGCGGCGGGTTCCACCTTTGGAGCCACCTCGTCCATGTGGTTGCCGACCAGCCTTTCACCCAGCCGGCGCAAGTCTCCCTGGCTTCATCGGAGGTGAACTCCGTCTGAGGGACCTGTTCCATCCAGGCCTCCCGAAAAACCATGACGACTCTGGTGGTCTCCTGGCTCCGGAAGCGGCGCTCATGAAATTACCCGCGACGGATGGAGCCATGGCCGCCAAGACCGATCCGGCTCCGGTGCTGTCGCCCAGCCAGGCCCGATGCTTCTCCGACTGCCCGGCGCGGTGGTGGTTCAATTCAAGGACGGACTCCAATTGCCCGAGCGGAAAAACAGTTCGCTTGCTTTGGGCTTGGCTGTCCCACCAGGCCCTCGAAGTCAATTTCCGCGAGAAGCTGGCAAACCCGGGAGGACCTAACTTATTGGGCTGGGTTCTGTCGTCAACATGGCGGCGGGCGCCGCATGGGCTCGCGGACCGAGCCGCCGCCGCTCAAAATCAATGATGCTTGTTCCAGCGCGCATACGCGGCCTCTCTGGGGCCACGGCTTTAGCCGCGCTTTAGCCGGCAGGTTACTCCTAATGGAGGCCGGTACTATCGGGCAGCCAGAGGCGCTCCCGCACCGCGGCTTCGCAATGCCCGGCGCAGCTAATGTGGAAACGTCTGCACCGAGGCGGGCACATCTTCATCGTCACCCAGGAAGGCAGCCCGCTCAGGCAGTGCCTAAGATGAGCCTTGTCCGCGCTCCCGCTCGTCGACCAGTTGCAGGAAGGATTTGGCCTCGGCGTAGCCCGGACGGAGCTTCAACGCCTGGCTAAAATCGGCTCGCGCACGCGCCAGATCGGGCTTGTACAGCAGATGATAAACGCCCACGAACAAGTGAGCCCTCGGGTCCAGCGGCCTCACACGCGCGATGCGTTCCGCGATTTCAGTGGCTTCATGGAACATTTCG
>OCTA010003314.1_pt1 | contig 14305 bp, 10 predicted proteins | sample 1538991 | NCBI WGS metagenome assembly OCTA01 (sample SAMEA3539302, study PRJEB22396) | soil metagenome | biome: tundra; feature: field; material: soil | place: USA | collected 2010-05 | depth 0.15 m
TCCCCATCGCCTTCCCCCGCTCGTCCTGCGGGAAGGCGTCGGTCAGGATGGCGGTCGAGTTGGCGAACAGGAAGGCGCCGCCGACCCCCTGCAGCACGCGCATGATGATGATCCACAGAGCGCCGGCCGGTCCGGTGAGCCAGGTCACCGACAGCAGGATCGAGAAGAACGTGAAGACGGCGAAGCCCAGGTTGTACATCTTCACCCGGCCGTAAATATCGCCGACCCGGCCCAGGCTGACCACCAGCACTGCGGTGACCAGCAAGAATCCCAGGAATACCCAGAGGAAATAGGACGTGTTGGACGGAACGAGCGGGTTGAGCTTGATGCCGCGGAACAGCGCCGGAAGCGAGATCAGCAAGATCGACTGGTTGATCGTGACCATCAAGATCCCGAGCGTGGTGTTGGACAGCGCGATCCACTTGTAATGGACGCTCCTGCCGTCCGCGGCCGAAGGCACCGCCTGCCCCTGTTCCGCCACCGGCATGAACTCTCCCAATGTCGTCGGTGATCTGCTTGCTGGTGGATCGATCCTACCGACCTTAACGTCAACGTCAGATGCGGCCCCCTGCCGCAGGGTGGAGCAGGATGACGTGGGAGCGCGCCGCCGGATGGAACCGACCGTGCTCCTGGCGGCTCCGCGCTCAGAGGCGGCGGGCCGGAGAACTCTCCGCTGCCTGGCGCCGCGGAGGTGAGCGGCCGCTCACCGTTTCAGAATAGAGCTGGCTGGTTTTGCGCTGGCGGCCAACTGTAGACCGGCTCAGCGGCAGCTTGTCGTGATCCCCGGTACCGCGGATCACGGTCTGTTATCGGCTACCTGCTGCCACACTGCGGCGTCCTTCAGCGGTTCCAGCCGTGCCGGGGCCCGCATGATCAGGCCGGTTTCCGGCCGACGCCGCCGAGCATCCACGACTGCCCTGCGCCGGCCGGGCCGGGCTCGTCGGGCCGCCAGTGCTGCACAGGGACCAGGCCCGGTTCCAGAACCTCCAGGCCGTCGAAGAACGCGAGGATCTCCCCATGGGTGCGCAGGGTGTTCGGGTTCGCAGTGCCGGCGTACACCGCCGTGAACGCCGCGGCGGCCTCCGGATCTGGGTCGCCGGTGATGTGTGACAGCACGAGGTAGCTGCCCGGTGCCGCGGCGCCGGTGAACCTGGCCACGGCTTGGTGCGCGTCAGGGCCGCCGACGAAGTGCAGAACCGCCACGAACAGGACAGCCAGCGGTTCGCTGAAGTCGATCAGCCGTCTCGTGTCCGGGTGATCCAGGATCGTGTCCGGGTCGCGCAGGTCGGCCCGGATCACCGCGGTGCCCTCGCCGGTTTTCAGTGCCCGCGAGTGGGCCAGCACCATCGGGTCGTTGTCCACGTAGACGACCCGTGCGCCCGGCGCGGTCGCCTGGGCGACCTGGTGCACGTTGCCCCTGGTGGGCAGCCCAGTGCCCAGGTCGAGGAACTGCCGGATTCCCGCCTCGCCAGCCAGGAACCGGACCGCGCGCCCGAGAAACTTGCGGTTCCCCTGGGCGACGAACGGAGCCTCGGGTGAGCGGTCGCTGATTTTCAGTGCCGCGATCCGGTCGGCGGCGAAGTTATCGTGGCCGCCGAGCCAGTAGTCGTACATCCGGGCGGCGGTCGCGACGCTCGCGTCGATACCCGGGGGTGGCTGCCTGTCGGCTGCCGCTGCAGATCTCTCGTCCGTCACGGCGCTGTCCGGTGGCTGAGGTATGTGCGGCCTCGACACAGTTGTTACCGGAACCGCCACATGATCGGGCCGGTTCCGTCCGACGCCGCCGAGCAGCCACACCTTGCCAGGGTCGGCCGCATCAGGCTCGTCGGGCCGCCACTGCTGCACCGGGACCAGGCCCGGTTTGAGGATCTCCAGGCCGGCGAAGAACTCCAGGATCTCCTCACGGGTCCGCGGGGTGACCGGGCTGGCGGTGCTGGCAAGCAGTGCCGCGCCTGCCGCAGCGCGCTGCGGATCTGGCTCGCTGCTACCGTGCGACAGGACCAGGTAGCTGCCGGGTGCTGCGGCGCCGGTGAACCTGGCTACGGCTGCGTGTGCGTCAGGGTCGCCGACGAAGTGCAGGACCGCGACGAACAGGACGGCCAGCGGCTCGCTGAAGTCGATCAGCCGCCTGGTGTCCGGATGGCCCAGGATCGTGTCCGGGTCGCGCAGGTCGGCCCGGATCACCGCGGTGCCCTCGCCGGTTTTCAGTGCCCGCGAGTGGGCCAGCACCATCGGGTCGTTGTCCACGTACACCACCCGCGCGCCCGGCGCGATCGCCTGGGCCACCTGGTGCACGTTCCCCTTAGTGGGCAGGCCGGTACCCAGGTCGAGAAACTGCCTGATCCCCGCCTCGCCGGCCAGGAACCGCACGGCGCGGCCGAGGAACGCCCTGTTGGCCCTGGCTACCAGCGGCATCTCGGGGGACATCTCGGCGACCTTGAGCGCCGCGATCCGGTCAGGCGCGAAGTTGTCATGGCCGCCTAACCAGTAGTCATACATCCGGGCCGCGGTCGCGACGGTCGCGTCGATACCCGGGGGCGCCTGGCCGCCGTCTGTCACCTGTGGATCTCCCGTCCTGGTCGAAGCTGCCCCGTGGCTGCTACAGGTCGTACGTGCCGCGCTTGATGTCGGTGATGAACGCCTCCCAGGCCTCCGCGCCGAAGGTCAGGTGGCCGCCGTCAGGGTTCTTGGAGTCGCGGACGGCAGAGATGCCGCCGGCCTGCGCGACCTCGACACAGTTGTTGCCGCCACCGCTGTAGCTGGACTTGCGCCACCTGGCGGGGGCCTCGGGGGTCTCGGAGCTGGTCATCGGTTCTCCTTCACTAACTCGGTGATCATGGCCGTGGACTCGGCCGGGCTGAGTGCCTTCTCCAGAAGGTGGGTCCAGGCGAAGCTGTACCGGTCGAGTTCCTCTTTGGATTCCAGGTACAGGTCGCCGAACAGGCCCTCGGCGTAGGCGACGGGCGGGTCTTCGGGGTCGGGGAACGCCAGGATGACGAAGTCGCCTTCGAGGGCCGCGTTGGCTCCGGCGGCGAACGGCAGCACCTGGAGGGTGACGCCGGGCTGGGTGCTGGCCTTCGCGAGGGCGGCGAGCTGCCGCATCATCACGTCCGCACCGCCCACGCTGCGGTGCAGCGCCGCCTCGTCGAGTACGGAGTGGATCTCCGGCGGGTTGTCCCGGCCGAGGACGGCGTCCTGCCGGGCGGTGCGTGCTACCACCCTGCGTTCCGCTTCGTCGGCATCCAGCACCGGCCGCGTCGCGGCGATGACGGCGCGGGCGTAGTCCGCGGTCTGGAAGAGGCCCGGCACGATGTGCGAGGCCACCTGGATCCTGGCCGCCTCTGACTCCAGGCCCACGTAGGACCCGGTGAACACATCCTTGTAGGTCGTCCACCAGCCGCGGCGGCGGGAATCCCGGCCAAGCGCGACAAGCGCGTCGCGTTCCGGTGACCGCACGTCGAACAGGTCGAGCATGTCCTCCAGGTCGTCGTGGTCGACGCGGGCCTTGCCGTTCTCGATCCGGTAGAGCTTGCTCTTGCTGAAGTCGAGCCGCTGCGCTACCTCGTCAGGGCCCATGCCGGACGCCTCGCGGAGCCGTTTGAGTTCCCGCACCAGGCGCCTGCCACGGACCGTCGGACTGTGGTCCACGCATACCCCCCCAAGTCTGATGGGTGAACGGTGGCTACAGAATGCGCCATCTCCGCATGTCATGCAACTCGTCATGCTGACAGATGCCTAGTCCGCGACAAGCCCGTGCGCGACAACCCGATGCTGATACTTGCGAAAGTGACATCAGTCATACGATGATGTAGCCGCATACAGTGACAAACCGGTGGCAACTGTTCGGAGCGTTGCATGGTCGAGGTCATATGCGGTGAGCGGGCGTCCAGCCCGCCTGGCTTACCCCGCGCCGCCAGGCCGGGCGCCCGGGCGCTGCGGCTGACGGCATTCGCCTTGACGCACGCGCCCGCCGGCCCTGGCCCCGCCGGAGCCGCCGCCGCAATGGACAGGCTCCGCGCCACAGCCGCCCGCACGCTCCGCGACCACGTCAACGACGGCGGGATATGCACCAGCTGCCACCTCGCCTGGCCGTGCGATCCTGCGCACCTGGCATCCTCAGCCCTCGGGGCAGGGTAGCCGTGAGCGGAGGACACCGCGGCGGCGAGCCGCTCCCTCCCTCCCCGGAGGCCCGGCATGCCGCGGAATCCCACGGCCGCGCTGAACGCCTGATCCTGGCCATGCCATCGTGGGCCCGGGCCTTCCCAGGCACTCCTCAGCAGGTCCGCGCCGCGCGCCGCTTTGCCGCGTCGCTGCTGGACGGATCGCCTTTCTGTGATGACGCCGTCCTCGTCATCTCAGAGCTGTTCACAAACGCGCTCCTGCACACCAATTCCGGGAAAGCGGGGGGACTGGTCATTGTCCAGGTCAGCCGGTGGCTGCTCGGTGTGCGGGTAGCTGTGACCGATCAGGGATCAAGCCAGCGGCCTGTCATCTGTGACGCCGGCCCGTGTCGCGAGCTGGCGGAGAGCGGCCACGGCCTCTACATGGTCGGTCATCTCGCCGAGCGCCTCGACTGGCACGACGACGCCTCCGGCCGCACTATCCACGCCATCCTCGGCACCCGCCCGCCTGAGCATTGCCGCCAGCAGCCGGGCAGCCAGCCCAGCGAGTCATCCAGGCTCCCGCAAACCCGCATGAGCGGCAATGACCACAAGCCCAGACCTGGTCGCGGGGGAGAGCCCAGGGTCGCCAGCCCACCGGGCGCCCAGAGCCTGCTCTGGGGCGTCGAGGTGATCATCCGCCCATGACGCAGATGACCGCGCTTGCCGGCCCCCGGCATTGCTACTAGCCGACCAGGACCAGCTCGGCTGACTGGCCCGGATCCGCCCCGGCCGGCGTCCCGCTCACTTCGTTCGGCGTCTATCTCACGCCGGGTCAGGAGACAGTCTTCCGGGCCGGGAGGTGCTGGCGGAGGAACTGGCCGGCACAGGCTCGACCCGTTGCTGCATGGCAACTCCTCCTGGCGGCAGGCCTGACGTCCGGCCAGGTCGTTGCGGCCTGGCCCGCCCTGATCCTAGGGAGCGGGCTGCGCCCCGGCACCCCGATCACCGTCGCGCCCGGCTGCGCCGGGCTCGTCTGGCTGCCGTCCGCGCAGGGCCACGAACGTGAACAGGCCGGCCGCGAGCACGAGAAATGCGGAGAGGTAGAGGGCGGCGTGCAGTCCGGCGTAGAAGGCGCTGTACGCGGCGTGGATGACTTCCTGCACGAGGGAGCCCTGACCGGCCCCGGCCGCGCCGCCCGCGCCCTTGGTGTTGCCGCTGGAGGGCACGCCGCCTGTCTCGATCGCATGGATCACGATCGACTGGAAGTTGACCGGGATGCCCAGGTGCTTGAGCTTGCTGGTGAGGCTGGACCTTAGCTCGGCGTTGACCAGCGCACCCAGGACCGCCACGCCGGTTACGGCACCGATTTCGCGGCTGGTGTTCGCGGCGGAGGCGGCCATGCCCGACCGCTCGGCGGGGACCGCGGAGAGGGCCGAGGAGGTGATGGGCACGACGGTGGTGCCGATGCCGATGCCGGTCAGGGCGAGCGCCGCCGCCAGCGGCAGGTAGGCCGGGCTGGGGCTGAGCGTCAGCGTCGTCAGCAGCAGGCCCGCGCCGAACAGCAGGCAGCCGAGGAAGATCGACCACCTCGGCCCGGCCGCCGCGGTCCACCGGCCGGCCAGCAGGGAGGCGAGGATCATCAGCGCAGTCATCGGCAGGAAGATCAGCGCGAGCTGGTAACCGGTGTCACCGACCACCTCCTGCAGATACAGCGCGGTGAAGAAGAAGACGGCGAATGTCGCGAAGTACGTGCAGAAGGCGACCACGTTAGCGGTGAGGAAACGCGGGACGCGCAGGAACCTCAGGTCGAGCAGGGGATGGGCGGCACGGCTTTCCCACCAGAAGAACGCCGCCGCCGCGGCCGCGCTGACGCACAGCAGCGTGATCACGCTGGCCGAGGAGAAGCCGGTCCCCTCGCCGATGATCACCGCGAAGGCTCCCGCGGTGAGGGCGGCCGCGCCGAGCACCGTCCCGGCGACGTCCACCCGGTGCGCGTCGGGATCGGAGTTCTCGGGCAGCACGATCAGGCCGGCCACCAGCGCCGCCAGGCCGAAGAACAGGTTGAACCAGAAGATCGCGCGCCAGTTCCACACGCCCACCAGGGCGCCCCCGATGACGGGACCGAGGGCGAGAGCGAGGCCGGACACCGCCGCCCAGACGCCCAGGGCCCTGGTCCGTCTGCGCTCATCGGTGTACAGGTGCCGCAGCATCGACAGCGTGCCCGGCTCGCTGGCGGCGGCGCCGAGCCCCATCACCGCCCGCCCGGCGATCAGCAGGCCGATGTTCGGGGCCAGGGCCGAAAGGACCGATCCGGCGCAGAAGATGCCGGCGCCGGCCAGCATGACCTTTTTGCGGCCGAATTCGTCGCTGACCATGCCGAAGGCGAGCATGGCGCCGGCGAAGGTCAGCGCGTACGCGCTGACCACCCACTGCAGGGCCGTGACGCCAGCGTGCAGCTCGCCCTGCACGCTGCCGAGCGCGACGCTCACGATCGTGTTGTCCAGGAACGTCAGGAACAGCACCGTGCACAGCACCGCCAAGGCGACCCCGCGGCCGCCATGGCGCGCGGTAGGCGCCTGCCCGGCGGGCGCGCCTACCGAGCGGACCACCTGGCTAGCCCGCGGTCTTGCACGCCGCTGGCAGCGAGGAGGAACTCCCGCCGTTCTCCAGGGTGAGCAGCCCACAGAAGCTGGCCAGCCCGACCTTCCAGGTCCCGCTCTGGTAGACGGCGACACCATTCTGGTTCGCCAGCGCGGTCTGGCCGCTAACCAGGATCGAGTAGACGACCTTGGCCTGCGTCGCCGACTCCACCGTCACGCTGGTGACCTTCGCGCTCGCCGTCGCGGCCAGCCCGCCGGCGGCCTGCGACTGGATGACCGAGGCAAAGACCTGGCCATCCTGGAGCAGGCTGATCCGCGTGGCGACCGGAGTCTTCGGATTGAAGAACTCGGTCCAGTTGGCCGCGATGAGCTTCGCAGCGGAACTGCCTGCCGCGGCCGACGGTGACGCCGACGCGGCCGAGGGCGACGCCGAGGTGGGCGCCGCGGACGGGCTCGGTGCCGAACTGCTGGCTGCCGAGCTGCCGCTGCCGCTGCTGCCGCAGGCAGCGAGACCAGCACCGACCGCGCAGGCCAGAACTATCTGGGAGAGTAGCTTGTGAGCCTGCATTCAGACCCTCCTCGGTCCACGGTGACGAGCGTTTCCCAGGTGCAGCATCGCAAACACCTTCCCTGAGTCTGGCGTGGGCGCCGTTGCTCGGCTGCTGGCATGGGTTACGACTTGGCGGCATTGTGGTTACTCTCAGCGTTCTTCCAGGTGGCGCTCGACCGCCCGGTCTAGTGCGGTTTGGATCCTCTTCTCCGATACGGGAGCGGGCGTGCCCAGCGTCTGGGCGAAGAGGCTGACTCGTAGCTCCTCGATCATCCAGCGGACCGCGCTGGCCTCCTCGCTGCGGCGGCCGGACGCCGCCAGCTCCGCCATGGCCCGCTGGTAGGCGTCCGCCGCCCGGTGCACGGCCGCCATCCGCTCGGCGTCGCGCCCGGGAGCTTCCGGCAGCTTCTCCAGCCGCCGGGTGATGGCCCGCAGGTAACGGACCAGGTCGGGCAGGCGCCGCGAGCTGGTCTCGGAGACAAACCCTGAATAGATCAGACCGGAAAGCTGGCCGCGCATGTCGGCCACCGCTGGCGCCAGCGCCGGGCTGGTGGCCCGCCCGAGGGCGGCCTCGGCCTGATGCGCCTCGACGAGAACCCGCGCGACGGCCGCGACCACGTCGGCCGTGGCGGCGGGCAGCGCTGAGCGGGCTGCCTCCAGGAGACGCGCGAACCCATCCGCGTCCCAGGCCGGGCCGCCCGCTTCCGCGATCACCTGGTCTGCCGCGCAGGCCGCGCAGTCCTCGAGCAGCGCGCCGGCGCTCGGGTACGGGTGCCGGCTCATGGCCAGCTTCGCGTCGACTGGCAGCCGGCTGGCCACGCCGCGCGCACCGGATGGGACCTCGATCAACAGCAGGCGGCGGGTGCCCCGCCACATGGCCTCGTTGGCCTCGGCCTCGGTGTCGAACAGCCGGACGTCAACGGCGTCGCCGGCGTCCGCCAGCGCTGGGTAGGCGCGGACTCGCCCAGCGGTGAAAACCCGGGGCAGCGAGCCGAGATCCCAGGTCCGCAGCCCGGTGCGGGTGATGCCGCCGGCTGCCTCGGTGAGCGCTTCCTGCAGGCGCGGCCGCAGTTGCAGGCGCAGCGCACCCAGATCCTTGCCGCTAGCGAGCACGCGGCCGTCGTCAAGCACCCGGAACGTGATCGTCAAGTGGGCGGGCAGCCGGGACACATCCCACGCCTCACGCGGAATCGTCACGCCGCCGAGCCGGCCGAGTTCTGCCGCCAGGGCACCCAGCAGGTCGCCGTGCGCCGGGCCCAGCCGGCTAAGCACGGCCCGGGCCGTGTCCGGGGCAGGCACGAAGACGGTCCGCAGCTGCTTCGGCAACGACCGGATCAGCTCCGTCACCAGCTCCTCGCGCCGGCCGGGCACCTGCCAGCTGAGTTCTTCGCCGTTCACCTGATTGAGCATCGCCAGCGGGATGTCCACGGTCACCCCGTCATCCCGCTCGCCGGGAGCGAACTCATAGGACAACGGAAGGTCGCCCCACGTGCTGGGATAGTCGGCGGGGTGGATCTCGTCGGCGGCCGGGCCCACGAGATCGGCTGGAGTGAAGGTCAGCAGGTCGGGGTCGGCTGACCGCGCCTTCTTCCACCAGGTGTCGAAATGCCGCGCGGATGTCACGGTCGCGGGTATCCGGCGGTCATAGAAGTCGAACACGGCAGTGTCGTCGGCCACGATGCCGCGCCGCCGGGCCTTGCGCTCCAGATCCTCGGCTTCTTCAAGCAGGCGCCGGTTGCGGGCGAAGAACCGGTGGTGCGTCCGCCAGTCGCCTTCCACCAGGGCATGCTGGATGAACAGCGTCCGGGCCGCCACCGGGTCGAGCGCTGAGTAGTTGACCGGCCGCGCCGTCACGATCGGCAGCCCGTACAGGGTGACCTTCTCTGACGCCATCACCGCGCCGCGCCGCGCGTCCCAGTGCGGATCGCTGTAGCTGCGCCGGACCAGGTGGCCGGCCAGCGGCTCCACCCATTCAGGCTCGATGCGCGCGGTGGTCCTGGCCCATAGCCGGGACGTCTCGACCAGTTCGGCCGCGACGACCCATGGCGGCGGCTTCTTGGCCAGCACGGAGTCAGGGAAGATGGCGAAGCGGGCGCCGCGGGCCCCGGCGAACTCGGTCAGCGCGCGTCGTTTCCCGCGTGGCTTCTGGTCGCCATCCTTGCTGTCAACCGCCTTCATCCCGATATGCGAGAGCAGGCCGGCCAGCATGGACATGTGCACGCGGTCCGCGACGTCGGGCGGGAACCGGCTCTCGGGCGCCGCGGCGCCTCGCGTGGCCGTCTCCGGCGCGGCCGTGGAGCGTGCGGGGGCAACGGCGGTGGTCCGTTGGGTATCTGAACTGAGATCTTTATCCGCAGCGACGCCCAGGTCCCGGGCGGCCTGCCGGAGCTGGCCGTACACGTCCTGCCATTCCCGCACCCGGAGGTAGTGCAGGTACTCGCGGCGGCACAACCGGCGGAACGCGGATGAGGACAGCTCACGCTGCTGGTCGCGCACGTAGTCCCACAGGGTGAGGAAGGCCAGGAAGTCGGACCCCGGCTCGGCGAAGCGCGCGTGCATGGCGTCCGCCGCCTCGCGAGACTCGGCGGGCCGTTCCCTGGGGTCCTGGATGGACAGCGCCGCGGTGATGATCAGCACCTCGCGGGCACATCCGTTGCGGCCGGCCTCCAGGATCATCCGGCCCAGCCGCGGATCCACCGGGAGCTGCGCGAGTTTCCGTCCCACATCAGTCAGCCGGGACCTGCCGCGGGCTGGCGCCGGTGGGCCGAGCGCCGGTGGGCCGGGTTTTAGTGTGCCGAGTTTTTGTGTGCTGAGCTCCAGTGCGCCGAGTTCTTCCAGCAACCGGACGCCGTCCGTGATGTTCCTGGAGTCCGGCGGGTCAACGAACGGGAAGTCCGCTACCTCGCCGAGGTCGAGCGCTGCCATCTGCAAGATGACCGAGGCCAGATTGGTGCGCAGGATCTCCGGGTCGGTGAACTCGGGGCGGGAGGCGAAGTCCTCCTCGCTGTAGAGCCGGATGCACACACCGTCAGAGGTGCGGCCGCACCGCCCCTTGCGCTGGTTCGCCGACGCCTGGGAGATCGGCTCGATCGGCAGCCGCTGGACCTTGGTCCGCAGGCTGTAGCGGGAGATCCGCGCGGTGCCCGGGTCGATCACGTACTTGATGCCAGGGACGGTCAGTGAGGTCTCCGCGATGTTGGTGGCCAGGATCACGCGCCGACCCCCGCGCTTGGGTGCCTCGAAGACCCGGTGCTGCTCGGCCGCGGACAGCCGGGCATAAAGCGGCACAACCTCCAGGGCATCGCGTCCGTCATCGCGGTCGGCCACGGCGTCGGCGGTGTCCCTGATCTCCCGCTCGCCGCTGAGGAAGACGAGGATGTCGCCGGGCCCTTCGGCGCGCAGTTCGTCGATGGCGTCGAGGATTCCCTGCACCTGATCCCGGGGCTCGTCGCCCGGATTGTCCAGGTCGGCGATAGGCCGGTACCGCACCTCGACCGGGTACGTGCGGCCCGACACCTCGATCACCGGCGCTCCGCCGGTCTCTTTGCCTGATTCGGCTTCGGCGCTCTGCTTTCCTGATTCGGCTTCGGCGCTCTGCTTTCCCGATTCGCCTCCGGCAAAATGCTGGCTGAAGCGCTCGGAGTCGATCGTGGCCGAGGTGATGATGACCTTGAGGTCGGGCCGGCGGGGGAGTAGCTGCTTCAGGTAGCCGAGGATGAAGTCGATGTTCAGGCTGCGCTCGTGGGCCTCGTCGATGATGAGGGTGTCGTAGCGCAGCAAATCCCGGTCGCGCCGCATCTCGGTCAGCAGGATGCCGTCGGTCATCACCTTGATCAGCGTGTCGTCGCTGGAGGTGTCGGCGAAGCGCACCTTGTAGCCGACGGCGGTGCCGGGTTCGGTCCGGAGTTCGTGAGCTATCCGCTCGGCCACGGTGCGGGCCGCGATCCGCCGGGGCTGGGTGTGGCCGATCTGGCCGGTCACGCCGCGGCCGAGTTCGAGGCAGATCTTCGGCAGCTGCGTGGTCTTACCGGAGCCCGTCTCACCCGCGATGATCACCACCTGGTTGTCGCGGATGACCTCGGCGATCTCATCTTTCAGCTGGCTGACCGGAAGCTCGGCCGGGTACGAGATGACCGGCACCGCGCGCCTGCGCGCCTCCACGCGGGCCACTGCCGTGTCCAGTTCTGCGAGGACCTGGCTGAGGGCCCGCTCACGGGCCCCGGCGCCGCGCTGCGCGGCGGCTTTCTCGACGCCTCGGCCAAGCCGGAGTTGATCGCGCAGCATCAGCTCGGGCAGGCGAGCTCGCAGCGCGGCGAGCGAGGGCATCAAGGCGGCAGTCTCCATGGCGGGCGCAGCGGTACACAGCAAAGGATGGTCAGGAAGGCCCCGGCGACCTAACGCTTTTGCGGCGCGCCTGCTTCCACGGCGCTCGGACTGGCCGCCCGGCGGCCGATCGGCCCCTCCCGGACGGCCAACGCTCGCGCACCGTTAACCACAAAAGTGGGGTTTCGTCATCCGGGCTCGGTACGTTCAGCCGAGCCTGCTGCCGTCGGCACGGGCGGGTCTACGACCTTGGGGGAAGCTCGACATGCGGAGACTGTGGACGTTGCCGACCAGGGCTCTTGCTTTTCTGATGCTGCTGCCCACCGCGCTGCTGGCGGCAGGCAGTGCGAACGCGGCGGTGGCACCGGCCCATGCCGGGGCGGCCGCAACGTTCAGCACCAGGGTCTTTGCCTCTGCCGCCCATCTGGCGCACGCCACCCCCAAGGGCAGGGAGGCGATATCCGGGCCCGACGACATCACCGCACTGGGGCACGACATCTTCGTCGGCTTCCAGAACGGCGTCGGCCCGCAGGGTCAGCCGAGCACGACGGGCAACCTGGACAGCACCATTGTCGAGTTCAACTCCTGGGCCCGTGCCGTCGCCCAGTGGGACATCGCCGGGAAATGTGACGGCCTGACCGCAGATCCGCTCACGGGCCGGCTCATCGCGACAGTCAACGAGGACGCCAACTCGAGCGTTTACCTCATCGACCCGTTCGGCGGGGCGAAGCCGGCGGGATACCACTACAACGAGCCACTGCCGAGCAAGGGCGGCACCGATGCCATCTCCGTCTACCACGGCATGGTCCTGATCAGCGCCTCTGCCCCGGGCACCACCGGCCTGGCGGCCCCCCAGCCGACCTATCCAGCCGTGTACCGGGTGGCCTTCGACCCCAAGACCCTGGTCGCCACCGTCACCCCGCTCTTCTTCGACGAGGCGACGGCGACCGTGGCCAACTCCAACAGCGCGGCGCTCGGCCAGGCCGAGAAGCTGGCGCTCACTGACCCGGATTCCAACGAGGTCGTGCCGGCCTTCGCGGCCCGGTTCGCGGGTGACTTCATGCTTACCAGTCAGGGCGACAAGGAGCAGATCTTCATCCACGCCGCTGGCGGGCACCATCAGACGCTGTCGGTCCTGCAGCTATCCGACTCGGTGGACGACACGGCGTGGCCCGCCGGCCGCTGGGGCGCGATCTACGCCACCGACAGCGCCAACGACACGATCTACAAAGTCACCGGCCCCTTCCGCCCAGGCTCGGTATTCGTGGTTGACACTCCCTGTGGCGCCAACAATGCGCCAAGCACCTGCCCAGCGCCCGGGTTCCCCGACAACTACTTCGGCCAGCTGAACCCATGGACCGGTGCCATCACGCGAGTCGCCCTGACCGGCCCCGCGTTCGTCCCCCAGGGCGGCCTCCTGTTCCTCCCCTGAGATCTCAGCCGCCGTGACCAGAAACCGCGAAGGCAAGATCCCCTCGGTAGCCGCGCTCGCGTGGTGACGGCCAGGTGACCGCTGGCCTGGGAGTGTCGCATAATCCGGTTTCTGCAGAACCAGACACCGGTTGCGGCATCAGCGCGCTCCCGTCCGGGTGGGGGCCCGGGATCCGCGGCGGGATGCGCGCCCGGTTTGCCGGGTTACGGGCCTGGTGTCCGGCGCGGCCGGTGCCGTGCGATCCGTCGATGTGACATCGGGCGGGCAAGGGCTTTTGGGTTCTGGGTAACATCTGCGCGCTCGCCATGGGGCTCACCGCGATCGCGCGAAGCCCGGCCCTAGCTCTCGTAATCATGATGCCGCTGCTGTTCCTCGACCAGGCAAACTCCGGGTCTTGGCTGTTGCGTGACGATCTGGGCGCTGTTCGATCGTCATCTCGGTGCAGATGTCGCCGTGGGCGCGACACTGGGATCGGAGGAGATGACGATGCGTTACGCACTGCTGATGCATTACCGGGAGCCGGCCGAGGGCGAGATCAGCGAGGACGCGATCGCTGAGGCGATGGAGGCCTTCGGCGCGTATGGCCGCGCGCTTGAGCAGGCGGGGGTGCTGCTGTCGGCCGACGTGCTGCAGCCGACGATGGCGACGACGACCGTCACCCGCAGGGAAGGAGTCTTGCGGGTGCAGGATGGACCCTTCGCCGAGACGAAGGAGGCGCTGGCCGGGGTGTTCGTCCTGGACGTGCCCGACCTTGACGCGGCCATCGGCTGGGCCGAGAAGTGCCCGGGCGCACAGTGGGGCGTGATCGAGGTTCGCCCGACCGCGACCGCGTTCGTCGACGGCCGGTGGACGCGCTGACGTCAGAGGATGGACGCTGGGTAGCCGGCCCCGGTCCGGGTGCGACGGGGTCGGCGGCCCATGCCGCTGGCCTGGCGGCACGCGACAGTTACGGTCGGCTGCTCGCGCTCCTGTCTGCCTCGACGAGCGACCTCGCCTCTGCGCAAGACGCCTTAGCCGACGCCTTCGAGGGTGCCTTGCGGACGTGGCCCGCCCAGGGGGTGCCGGGCAACCCCGACGCGTGGCTGTTCACCGTCGCCCGCAACCGGCTCCGCGACCGCTGGAAGTCCGCGCAGGCTCAGCGGGTCTTTCCCCTCGACGCCGAGCAGGACGCACCGGCGCATATTGATGACCTCGACGTCGACGCGATCCCTGATCGGCGGCTTGAGCTGATGCTCGTGTGCGCTCACCCGGCGATCGAACGCGCCACGCACACCCCCCTCATGCTCAACACGGTGCT
>OCTA010003317.1_pt1 | contig 14302 bp, 18 predicted proteins | sample 1538991 | NCBI WGS metagenome assembly OCTA01 (sample SAMEA3539302, study PRJEB22396) | soil metagenome | biome: tundra; feature: field; material: soil | place: USA | collected 2010-05 | depth 0.15 m
CCGCCGGTCACCCCGGACGCGGCACCTCCGGTGTTCCCGGCCGCGCCCGTCCCCCCGGATCCGCCACCGCCGCCGCCGCCACCACTACCGCCGGCCACGCCGGCACCGCCAGCGCCGCCGGCATAGCCGCCGGCTCCCGCCGCCCCGCCAGCGCCGCCGCTGATACTGGTCGCACCGGACCCGCCTGGCGCGGTCACCGTGACCGCGTCCCCGGTGAACCACGTGGAATGCCCGTTCCCGCCGCCCGCGCCCTTGCCGCCCGGTCCGACGAACAGGTCGTAGGTATTGCCGGGCGTCACCACCACCGCGGCGTTAGCCGCAGACCCGGCCCCGCCGCCGCCGCCCCAGCCGTTACCGGAGTTAAACGGGGCGCCCTGCCCGCCGCCGCCGATCCCGAACACGGCGACGGTCCCCGTCATCCCTACCGGCGCCGTCCACTTCCCCGCACCCGCCAGGGTGATCGTCTTCGTCACCAGCACCGCCGTGCCCGGCTGCTGGAACTGCAAGCTCACGGGCGCCCGCGCCGTCCCCGCCATCCCCGCCAGGTCATACACGACGCCGCGCTGCAGCACCCCGACGGGCACCGGCGGCGGCACCGCGATCAGGCTGTCAATGTACAGCTGCGTGTATTTCAGTTCCCCGGTGCCCCGGTTCGTGACCACCACCGTGTACGCGCTGACCGACGCGAAGTTGAACACGGACGACGACGGGAGCGGGACGCGGATCTTCGTGAACACCGGCGTCGACGCCGAGTTGCCGCCGCGGACCGTCACCGTCTTGGAGAACGCCAGCGTGTGCGATGCGTTGTCGGTGAGGGTGAACGCGAATGTGACCCGGCCGCCGAGCCGCGCCCACTGGTGGTAGTAGCCGTTCGACCCGAACCCGGCCCAGATCGTCAAAGCAGCGAGACCGGTCAGGTTCAGGCCGCCCAGGGCACTGTTGGTGTAGGTGGCGTTAAGACCGTTCCCGGTCGGGTTGGACGCCGGCGCGGCCGACGGATCCCAGAACGCTGACGAGCCGCTGCCGGCGGGCATCCCCAGCGGCGACGACGCCCACTGCGTCCCGGACACGCTCGAGTAGTTGTCGATGGTGACCGCGGCTGGAGGGGCGGTGCGGCCGGTCAGCGGCGACGGGAAGTCCACCAGGGTGGGCACGTCAGCGCGGCCGTACGGCATGGCCTGGAACGTGAGCGTCATCAGGCCGATGGGATGCAGGTCGAAAGTGTCCGCGCCGCCCCACTGCACCACTGTCGGCTGCGCCCGGAAACAGTCAAACAAAATCGGCAGCGCGGTGGTGTTCCCCGCGTACGCGCCGCTGGTGTCCCGCGTCCACCGCAGCGTCCACGTCTGCTGGTTAATCTCCTGCATCAGCACTTCACGGGCCGCAACCAGCAGCTGGAACGTGGGCGCCTTGATCTGGATCGGTAGCGTGATAGTCCGGTTCGATGACCGGTACCCGAAGGGCCGTTCCCCGTCGAGGAGCAGGCTGCCGACAATGTCAGTTGTGGGGGCCGGCGCGCCCAGGCTGAAGCCGGGCATCAGCCGGAACGACGCCCCCGCACACAGCGGATTCGCTGACACTGTGCCGCCAGGCGCGCCGATCAGCTCGATGGACTCGCCGATGATGAGGCTGTCGGTCATGTAGCTGAAGCCTCCGCTGTAAGTGGCGGCATATGTTGCGCTGTAGACGGGGCTGCCCATGGTTGTTGCGTGGCCTCCGTCACGTCGAGTACAGCGACTTGTACATTGACGTCCGCGCCGCGCCGGTCAAGACGCCCGCGAACCCCGCCGGGGCGTCCGCCGTCACGCCGATCAGCTGCCCCAGCAGATGGTTACCTGTCTCCACCGACCCGATCAGGTCGTCGAGCTGGCTGCCGGACACGACATGCTCCGCGCGGCCTGAGGTGTTCAGCGCCAGCGACAGGCCCTTCGGGATCATGCCGCCCTTGTCGTACCAGCTGAACGCCATCTCATGCGCGGCCGCGCCCTGCGGGCCGCCGTACCGCTGCTGGATGTAGCTGATCATCCACCGGATCTGCGCGGTGGGGTTCGACTCGGGGGGGTTCGCCGCGGCGCCCATCTTGCTCGGCGGCAGCGCCTGCGGGATGCCGTAGGCGCCTGAGGCGGGATTCCTCGCGAACTGGTTCCAGCCCGCTTCGCGCATCTCGACGTAGTTCCACGCTGCCCAGGGGGCACCCGCCGACCAGGCGGGCATCAGCCGGCGGGCCAGGGCGGCGTTCGCCGACGGAGCGCCGCCACCAGGCCCTGCGGCGCCGGCGCCGATCGAGGCGGCCTGCGCGGCGGCCTGGATCCCCGCGGCCGTCGCGGCGGCGGTGGCCGCCTGGATCGCTTTCACGGTCTGCGCGTACTCCGACGTCAGCCACGTCGTCTGGCCGGGCACTGACCCCGAGTAGTTCCCGACGACACCGCCGGCGGCGAACCCGGGAAGCCTGCCCCGCAGGTGATCGACGGCGCCGGCCGCGACCATCGACGTGGGGACCAGGACCTCGCCGGGCATCGCCAGGATCGGGACGCTGTCCTTCCCCGCGACCCCGCCGGACACCAGCATCCCCTTCGCGCCCACCTTGTGGCCAGGGCCGCCGGGGCCGACGTTCGTGACCGACCACGCGCCGGTGCCGGTGACCGACACCGCCGAATGCTCAGTCTTCGGGATGTGCGTCAGCGACCGGCTGAGGCCGTCCACGTACGCGGCGGCCTGCTTCGCGGACAGCCCGGAGTTCTCCAGGTCGGTGATCAGCCGCGCCCGGTCGCCGTGACCCGCCGCCGTGTTCTGCCGGTTGTGCGCCAGGTCCGCGGTGAAGATCCGCAGCTGGCCGCTGGCGCCGCTCGCGGCCAGCAGGTCCTGGCGGAACTGGACGTTCAGGTCACTCTGCAGGGTCCCGGCGAGGGTCCCCGCCTGGATCGTGGACTTGGCGATGATCGCGTTGAACCCGGCCATCGTGGTGGAGTTGGCTTTCACCCACGCGTTCAGGGTCTTAAGGCTGACCGTCCCCGGCCCCAGCGCGCCGTTGATCAGGTCGACGATGACGCTGCGGGCCTCCACGTTCTTGCCCGCGAAAGACTCCAGCTCCCCCGCCGTCGTCGCGGTCGCGGTCCGCAGGTTCGCCGTCGATATCCCCTGCTGCTGCAGCGCATCGATCTGCTTCTGCGCGGCCGGTATCACAGTGCCGTAATAGTCGGACGCCAGCTGCAGGCTGGCCGCGGACAGGCCGCCGATCTGCTTCTGCCCGATGACCATCTGCTGCCCGGTGATCCTCAGCGTATACAGGTTCAGTTTCAGCGCCCCGCTCGAAATCCCGGCGTCCACAGCCAACTGCGCGAAACCCTGCTGCAGGCTGATGAACGCCTGCCGGCCGCCGAGGACCGTGCTGATCAGGTTGTCTTCAGCGGTGGTGACCTTCTGGATCGACGGGAGGGTACTGGTCAGGAACGTGTTCCCGAGGGCGTTCTCCGCGGCGTTGACCCGCGGGATCGACGAATCGCCCATCGCCATCAGCGCATCCGCCGCGGCCCGGATCTGCACCTCCGCCGCTTTCCATTGCGCCGTGTTCGTGCCGGTGATCTGCGCGGAAGTGATCCCGGCCTGATTCATCAGCCCCATCGCCGCCGCGTTCCCGCCGTACTCATGCGACAGCCACGCGACCCGCTTGCCGACCAGATCCTGCTGAGCGTTGAATCCCTGCAGGCCGCTGGTCAGGTCATTGACTTTCCGCGCCTGCTCCTGGTACGCCGCCGACCCGCGGGTCGCCATCGACACGAACGGGCCCGTCTTGACGGTCAGCTCCCCCATCCGGACCGCCGCCGAGTTCAGCGCCGTGGCCGTCTGCTGCTGAGCGGACCCGATCAGCGTGATCGCTGCGGCGATGGTCGGCCCCGACGTGATCAGCTGCTGCAGGTTTCCGATCCAGTTCTGGGTGGCGTCCTTCGCGGACAGCAGATGGACCGTCAGGATCGCCAGGCCGGCGACGGCGACCAGGATGAACCCCCACGGCAAGCCTGCCAGCGACCCCACCGCTGACTGGATCCCCAGCAGCCCCTTACTGGCTGCGCTGCCAGCCAGCCCCAGCCGCGCCAGCCCCGTCACACCGGACGCGGCCAGGCCCCCGATCAGCGACAAGCCGCCCCGCACCAGGTACGTCGCCGCCGTGGACAGCAACCCGATGTACAGCACCGCGCCGTGCGCCGCCAGGCCCAGGTGAATGATCGGGACGGCCGCCCCCGACACGGTCTCCAGCACCTTCGTCGCAGAATCGATGCTGGTCAGGATGACCTCGGCGTACCCCGGCATCGCCTTCAGCAGGTTCCCGATGATGCCGCCGACGTTCCCCGCGACGTCACCCAGCCTCGACAGGTCCGACACCGCGTTTTTCAGGAACACAGTCAGGCCGCCGGACGTCAAGGCGGCCACCGCCCGGCCGCCGAGCTGATCCAGCGCCGTCCCCGCACCGGTCGCCAGCTTCGTGAACTCGCCGGTCTTGGCGCTGATCAGGACCAGCGCCTCACCGAACAGGTCATAAACCTTCGGCTGCACCGCCGCGGCCATATTCGCGAACCCGCCGGTCAGCGGGTACACGTTCACGCCGAGCGCCTCAGTGATCGTGTTCAGGTTCGTCATCTTGGCGGTGATCGCCTGAATCGTGGGGATCGCCGCCACCCCGAACGCGCCGAACGCGATCCCCGCCGGGATCGCCACCGCCAGGAACTCGACGACAACGTCGGTGAGGATGTGCCAGACGCCTACCTGGGTGAGCAGCTTCGGGAGGATCCCCTCGAACGCCCCGCCGAACAGCAGGACTTTCGTCCCGAGGAACCCCCACACGCGGCCCGCGTTATTCGCCGGGACGATCATGCTCTGCAATGCGGCGTTCGCTGCCTTCGCCCGCGCCGTCGCGACGACGAGGCCGTCACTGTTGACGTTCATGTTGACGTTCTTCGCCAGCTTCGCCGTCTCCGCGTTCAGCACAGCGAGACCAGCCGTCACCGCCTGCGAATCAACCCTGACCTTGATCGTCGGGTCGAGCTTGCCAATCGCCTCAGCCCTGGCCGCGATCACGTCGAGCTGGCGCCGCGCATCGTCGCTCTGGGCGATGATCTTAAGGTCGACGACCTTAACCAAAGCCACCGCTCAGCCTCCCTGCTGCTGCTGTTCCTGAAGCTGCTCGATGCCTTCCGTCAGCCGCACGAAATCACGGACCGTCATCTCATCCACCACCGGCGGGCTCACGTGACACACCGACGCCAGAACAAACAGGAACTCGGCGCGGACCTCGCCTACGCCTTCCGCGAGCGCCCGCGGGAGGTCGTCACGCCATTCCCGGAGGTCTCCGGGGTTGCGTCCGGCGGCGGCGATAGCGGCACCGCGGGCAGCCCGGTAGGGTCCGTCTCGTCGTCCCGCGCCGCCGCACGTTCAGCGGTCTGGGCTTCCTGGAATGCCCGCGCCATCTTGACGACCTTCACCTCAACATCGGCGATCGGCACCATCTTGCCGTCGTGGAGGACCAGCCACGCCAGGGCCTGCACGCAATCCGACCGGCCCCGCAGCAGCCCCATCTCCCAGTCCAGCAACGTCCCCGCACCGCCGGCCTCGGCGGCCGTCGCGAGCTCGTCGACAGCCTGCCGCACCGCCGCCAGGTCGAGGGCCGGGTTGGCTTGCTGCAGGAGCTGCAGCTGGATCAGCACGCCGGCTTTCACCGCATCGACGGTGCCCCGCCAGATGTGCCGCTCAATTTTCGCGGCCTGCTTCACGGACAGATCTTCCGCGTCGTAGTCGTACGACTGCCCGTCATACTCGATCTTCACGTGGCTCCTGTCCTGGCACGGTCACCGGAAACCGCACTGTTTCGCCCAGTCGTCGGTGACTTTGGCGTACTGGATCATCGCCGCATCAGCCATCGCATCCGCCGCCGGCCCCAGGAACGGCCGCGGGTCCTGCCGCACCCACGTCCAGTCTTTCCGCTCTTGATATGCGAACACAGGATGCCACACCCCAGGCGGCCCCTTCGGTGCCTCGAACGTGTACGCCATCGGCGCCGGCGGCCCGCCTGCGGTGATCAGCGCGATGTCCCCCGCGACGGTGACGGTGAACGACCCGGGGATCCGCCGGGACCACACCCCGGCGAGGCGTTTCGCGTCAGCGGCGATCAGGTCCGCGGCCTGCCGCAGCCGGGTGGGTGAGGTGACCGCAAGCGTCGGCACAGGTGCCTCCTTGACGGGCGGTATACCACCGGATAGGTTAGGGACAGGTAAAGGAGACGAAAACCATGAGCACGATTAGCCCTACCGAACTGGCCGCCCTGAAAAACCCGAAGGTCCGCGCGGCGATCGCGGCAGCAAAGGCCGGAAACCCTAGCGAGCTTCGCCGCCGCGACCGCCGAAGTCGCCGCCGCGCCACACCGACCCAACCCGAAAGAACTGAAAACCCATGACAGACACACCCGGATTTGACGTAGTCGGCGTCGACTTCGAACCGCAGAAGCATCCCGCCAGCACCCCGCGCACACACGCCCGCGGCACCGAAACCGAAACCAGCCGCTACCAGCGGCAAACCCGGAACGCCACCGTATTCATCGCCTGGACCATCGGCATCTTCGCCCTGCTCGCCCTCATCGGCGGCATCATCGGCGTCACCGAAATCATCCACGCATTCAACGCCACCACCGCCACCAGCGCCTGCATCCCCAACGTCACCTGCTAAACGGAGACACCAATGAACGAGGTACGGGTGTACGACCGCAACTGCGGCTGGGCGAAGTGCACCGATGGCGTGTGGCGTCGGCCTGATGACTATCCGGGTCAGCAGCTTCCGGTGCCCGTTCTCGCGGCACAGCCCGCGCGCGAGTGGCCTGACGCGCCGATCTACCGTGAGCCTGGGCCATATGCGGAAGCGGAGACCACGTCATGACCGATCTCAAGGCAGGCGACGAGGTCACCGCGCTCAGCGACATGACGATCCCCGAACGACTCCGCCGCGCCGACCAGCTAACCGACGTCGGCACCCGGTGCGTCATCATCCGGCTAGCCCTCGACCACCCCGGGCTGCTCGAACAGATCATGGCCACCATCCCCGCCGCCGAAGGCGGCACCGGCCAGCCAGGAGAGGGATCATGACTGCCGGGCCGCAAATGTGCACGGTCGACGACCTGGTCGGCGGCACAGCCTGCCTGCGGGTAGCGCGATGGGTCTGGCATCCAGTCCAGGATGACCACCTGGTCTACCTATGCAACTTCCACGCCGAGCCGCTGGAGCCGGTCAGCGCAATTGCAGGGAGACCGATTCGTAGGTCAGCTGAATGACCGGCAACCACGAACACGGACCCGTCTGCTTCCGCCCCACCACCGCCGAGCGGGAGCGCCTCCACCAGCTCGCCGACGCCACTGGCCGCGCCGTCAACGACATCCTCAAAGACGCCCTCACCGCCTACCTCGACGACCTCGACACCCACCCGGAAATCACCCGATGACCGAAGCCCAAGCAGGCGGACTTGAGGACGGCCCGCGCCGCAGCGAGCCGACACTAACCGCCGTCGCCGTCAATGCGCTCTTGGAGCGCATTGACAACCCGACCTACCGAAGAATCATCGAGACCCGGGCCGTCAACGGCGGCTGGGGAGGTGCGCGCGGCGCCGGGCTGCGGAATACCCGCCAGTCCGATGCCGTGGCCATCGCTGCCATTGAGGCCGTCTGGGATCTGTTCAGGTTGTGGGCAGCCGAGTGTGACGATGCTGCACCAGCAACGGAGTACCAGCCAGACAAGCGGACCTACGTGCCCAGACCGCCAGCACCATAGCGCTGGATCTGACTCGCTGCGTTCCAGGTGGACTTGATGGCGGCCGCAGCAGCCACGCCACTAGTGACAGCGAAGTCCGGGAGGATCGTCCCGAAGAAGTATTGGGTCGCGGACAGCGTGGACGGGTACAGGTAGAAGTTCCTGCTCAGCCCGTCCGTCGCCGCGACGTACGTCTGCGACGAGGCGTTGTCGTAGAACCCCGAGAAGTCACCGGACGCGTCAGGGAGACCCGCGACATAGATCAAGTTGGCATCGCCCATTGCGGTCACGTCGACCTTGTTGACCACAAAGTTGATGGACCAATCTGAGAGGAATGCGACTGGTGACGCCGCCGCACCGTTCGTCGCGCCGACATATGCGATGCCATTTCTGCCGTGGATCCTAGCGATTGTAACCACTCCCTAACTGTGCGTTACATCCTTATTGGCTGCCGGTCGAGCAACCGGAGCAGTGACTTCGCGTTGTTCTCGAACGTGCGGTCTTCGATGGCGGCGCGGGCTTGCCGTGCGGCTTCGCCCCGGAATCCGTCGTGGGCGAGCCACCACCGGAGTTTCTCTGACGCGTCGCCGGGGCTGTCGAAGGTGGGCAGCATCCGGAACAGCTCATCGCCTTCGCCGCGGGGGTCGCGGAGGAAGAACAGCCCGCAGGCGGCTTGCTCGATCTCACGCGGGCCGCACGCCCAGCCTTCGCCGGCGTGGTCGTCTTCGGCTTCGCGGCGGTAGAAGTTGATGCCGGCCCTGGCGGACCGGTAGATGTGGATGGCCTGGTCGTTGGGGAGGCATTCGCCGATGTCGTGGCCGACGTAGCGGCGGAGCGGCGAGTCGTCGGGGAGGAATTTCCAGTGCCCGGCGAGGAGCACGTCGAGGCCGGTGAGGTCCATGCCGGTGAAGAAATCGATGCGGGACTGGAAGCCGGTGCCGACGAACCCGAGGTCGCATTCGACGCTGGGCACGGATGGCCCTGGGCTGTGGAGGGCCGGCCGGTAGACGTGCGGCATGTATTCGGCTGGCATCCCGAGGTCACGGTAGGCGCCGATGTTGCACGGGTCGTTGAGGAGGTTGATGTCTGCGTGCGCGGCGCGGCCGAGCTGGAGGTCGTGTTCGTAGGGTTCCTCGGTGTGCAGCAGGACGACTTTGTGGCCGCGGGCGCGCATCAGGTCCAGGTACGACTCCGGGACGAAAAACCCGGAGATCAGCAGGACGACATCCGGCCACCAGTCGTAGAGCGCTTTCCCCAGCCCGGCGCACGCGGCGGTGACGGCCTGCTCATGGGTCATGGCCTTGCGGACTTCGGGGTGCCCGTCGGACCAGTCCCCGGTTTCCAGCAGCGACGCGTCGTAAAACTGGAGGCGGTCGTCGAGGTTGAATGTGGCGACGTCCTGGCCGAGCGCGCCGAGCGCTTCCACCCAGCCGTCGTAGACGTCGCTGACGGAGAACTGCGGTCCGGGGTGGCCTATGAGCCAGCGCACCAGTTCACCGTCCAGGCTTCTTCGATGGTCGCGTCGGGGAAATCCGCGGGCTGCCACAGCTGCCCCCACGACCACCAGCCAGCCGGGGTGGCGTACACCGCATGCGGTCCGGGGAGATCCACGCCGAGCAGCACCTCAGTTGGCCAGTCTTCTGACCTGGAGTGATGCGTGAAGGCATTCCCATTACTGCAGGTCAGCGCATCGAGCAGATGATAGTCGGGCCAAGCATCCAGATCCGCCTCCGCGTAGCCGGCGATCATTCCCCGGCCGGCCAGCACCTCGAGGACGGCTTCGATGAACACGCCGCCGTCCGGCCGGCCGCCCGCAGCCTGGAATATGTCCCAGCCGCAGCCGAGGGCTTCGGCGACGCACCCGTCCCAGTCGCCGGGCCCGGCGAGGCCGCGTGCTTTGGCTTTCTTCGCTTTGGCCGCGTTTTTCTTCCGGGTCGCGGCGGCTTTCACCGCGCCGCGGTGCCGGGCCGCGCGGACGGCTTTGGTCACTACCGGTTTCTTGCTGCCTGTGCCGGTGCGGACGGCCGGGGCTTTCGCCGCCGGGGTTCTGCCGGTGCGGAGGTGACCGGTGACGGAGCCTGCGCCGCGGCCTTGCAGGACCGGGAGGGCGCCGGTTTTCTTCGCGGATGGTTTCTTCACCTGGTCACCTCAGTCAGGCGACCGGCGTCGCCCAGGTGTTGGCCGGGTTCGGAGTGGTGCAGCAGCCGATGCCGACTGTTGCGCCGTTGGCGATGTCCGAGGCGTAAGCCCAGGCGTTCGTCGCGTAGAAATTCGACGCACCAGCATTGACCAGGAAGCTCGCGTTGTGCCACCAGAGGTTGTTCACGGCCCCGGGTACGCAGGGCTTGTCATAGACCGGGCCGCCCACGGTGTACCAGTCCAGGCAGTCTGATCCGCCGTTGATGCGCATCAGGTAGACGTTGTGGCCCTTCCACGTGGTCTCATCAGTGAACGTGTAGAACGTGCTAGCACCGCCCGTCTTGACGACGCCGCCGACGCCCGGGTTGTTCATGTAATAACCGCCGGGCTGCCCGCCGTTGTCCATGATCCAGTAGTGAGTAGCGGCGGCCGGGACCTTCGGAGCGTGCTGGGCAGCTTGTGCAGCTGGGGCCACTAGCGCGACCAGAGCAAGAACAGGTGCCGCTAGCAGGAAACAGATCTTACGCATTATCACATCTCCTGTTCTCTGTACGAGGGCCGCTAGGCGACCGGAGTCGCCCAGCTGTCCTGGTTATTGATAGAGCAGCAACCGATGTACACCTTTGCGCCGTAGCCGTACGACCCGGCATAAGCCACCGAGTTTTCGTGGTACAGGTTCGTGGCCGCGGCGTTGACGAACTGATTACCGTTATGCCACCACTGCTCGTTAGCGTTGACGACGCAGCTTTCGTCGAAGACCGCGCCACCGGAGGACGTGCTGAATTCCAGGCAGGTGCTGCCGCCGTTTATGTGCATCAGGTAGACGTTGTGGCCGTCCCACGTGCCAGCGCTCGTGAAGGTGTAGGTCGCGGCCTGCGCTGTGGCGACGATGTTGTTGTGGCCCGGGTTGTTCATGTAGTAGCCGGCACCGTTTCCGTCGACCACGTAGTAGGAGGTGACGGCCGGGATGTCCTGGCTGGCGCGGGCGGCTGGCGCGGCCAGTAGCGCGAGGGCTAGCGCGGGCGCGGCCGTGAGCAGGGCGAGTTTCCGCAACGGAGGTTCCTCTTTCTCTGTGAGACGCCGGGTCACCACGGCGACGAGTAGCCGACGGTGAACGCGCACATCACCGCGCAGCCCTGGGTGTTCTGCCGGTACACGAAGGTCGCTTGGATGGTGCCGTCGAACATGATCCCGGCGGCGTCCTGCGCTCCGGTGGCGGCGTCTTCGCAGGCGTCGAGAAGGACCTGGACGCGGGCGCGGCGGCCGGGGATGTCCGCGGCGTCGCCGGTCTGGGAGACGGCGACGCAGTGGATGCTGCCTTTCTCATCCCGCGCGGGGGGTGCGAGGCTCATCCATTCCTGGGTGACTTCACCCGCCGGCGCGACACTGGCGAGGGCGCCGGTGTTGTCGATGCTGCCGTCGTGGCCGGTGATGATGAAGTCCTGGTCGGCGCGGGCGGTGACGGTGTCACCGTCGTAGACCGGAACCCCGCCGAGGGCGATCGAGGCGGTGTAGGCGGCGGCAAGGGCCGTGACAGCATCACCGAACCGGGTTGCGGGCACAGTTCAGACCCACGCTTCGGTGCAGAACGGGATGCCGTTCTGGCTGCCGTTCTCCAGCAGCTCAGCGGCCCGGTTGGGGATCGCGAACCCGAACCCTGGCAGCGACGCTGTCTCTTCGCCGCCCATCAGCGGGGGTGATACGGCGCCGCGCTGGGTTTGCCACAGGTGCGCGAGGATGATCCTGGCCGCGCTGTTCATCGACGGCGGGACGGCGGTGCCCCATCCGGCCACATAGGTGACGGTGAAGATGGGCAGCCAGGTGAAGTACGGGCCGTAGAACGGGAGGCCGAGGGCGCGGCGGATGGTGCCGGCGTTGGGGTCGAGGTCGGTCATGTCGGTGATCGTCAGCGGCTGCCCGCTCGAGGCGCTGACCACGGACACGAGGCTGACCAGTGGTCGCTGGCGGACGACGAGGACCGTGTAGCCGGCGGTGATCTCCACCCGTTCGGTGATGGACCGGTTGACGATGGGGCCGCCGGTCATGGATTCCATCGACGATTCGATGGTGGCGATCCACGACAGCAGTTCAGCGTCGTCCGACGTGTCGGTGGCGGGGATGTTGAGCATCTGCTTGGCGTCTTGCAGGGGGAGGATCGCGGTGTCGGTGGCGGCGTTGAAAACGTCGAAGTCGCCGAACGATTCGCCGGCGTTCGTGCCGGTCGACGTCCACACGTACTGGTAGTGGCCGACGATGCCCAGGTCGGTGACGGGCGAGTCCTGGTGGTAGAGGCCGGGGCCGTCGTTGACCGGCGAACTGTAGGCGACCTGGGTGGTGTCGGGGCGGGTGATGGTGAGGGTGAGGCTGCCGGGGTTGCCGAGGACCCCGGCGAGGCTCGTGACCGTAGTACTCAACCGGACGGGCTGGCCCAGCGAGTAGCGGCTCACATCATGATCCCCACGCGCACAGGGCGAATGCAGCGCCCTGGCTGTTCGACGCTGGGGTGATCGAGCCGGGCAGCGTCGTAAGCCCCGTCCCGTTGGTGCAATAACGGTAGGCGGATGCGGCCAGGTTGATGTTGCCCAAGCTGGCGGCTGAGACGCTGCGAAATATCCCTGGCTGGGTGGTCGCCATGTTGACCAGCAGCGCCGCCCACACGAACGTGCCGGGGGCTAGCGCCTGCGGGGTGGTCACCGCCATCATCTTCGGCCCGGTTGACAGGAGGTTCGCGGCGGCGATGTCAGAGGAACCGGTCAGCAGCGTCCCGGCGCTGGAGTACAGGCCGGTGAAACTGCCGGTCGAGGACCCTAGCCCGGCGGCGAACACGTCCCACCACAAGTTAGTGATGGTCAGCGGGTAGCGGATCATCAGCTTGGTCAGGTACAGCGTCCCGGCGATCAGCGTGGCGCTGCCCTGCGCCTCATTGGGCGGCACATCACAGACGAGCAGGCCGTTGTCCGATGGAGCCCAGGCGCTAGTAAGGCCAGGCCCTCCCGTGGCACCTCCGGTCGCAATAAAGAGCGTGTCGGGGGCAAGGGATCTGACGGGCGCGGTAACAGGGTTGATGATCCGGTTAGCTGCCAGCACGCCAGCGGTGTCGGTGGCGTCTGCCAGGTTGATGCCATAGCGGCTGCTCGACGCACAGTCCATAACATTTCCGGTAATAAAGTTCCCGGCAGCGCTGTACGTGCCATGCGCGACATTGATCTCATCGGCGGCGCCGGTCGTCCCCCCGGTGGTCACGTAGCTGTTGCTGAGGAAAAAGTTTCCGTCAACAGTGCAGTTGGCGTCGTCAAGCAGCAGCCCGTGCGTGGCATTGAATGCCACCGTGTTGCCGATGAACTCGATTCCCTCGTTGCCGCCTGTAATGTGGACGCCGGTGCCGCGGTTATTGCCAATCTTGTTGCCGATGGCCTTTTGTCCTGACCCGGACAAGATCAGGCCGTACGGGCCGCTGTTGCTGGTAATCTCATTGCCCAGCACCACAGCATCGGTCACTGACTGCCCGTTGGTGGCGCCGATAGTGACACCTGCCAGGCCGTTAATCTTGAAAGTGCCGTTAACGATCCGGGGAGGGCTGTCGTTGAATGCGCCGCCAGCGATATTGCAGCCGTTGCCGCCACAGTATTCGCCCAGGACGTGATCAAGGACGTACCCGTGGCCTGCCGTGGAATAGTAACCGTCATTCGCCCAGTTGTTAAACCAGACGTCCCGCAGGTAGAAATCCCAGAACGTGTAAGACGCCAGCGAGTAGTCGATGCGACAGCCGTAGCCGCTGGTGTTGCCTGCCCCCGCGTTGTAGTTGCCATTGAAGGTCATGCCTTCGATAGCGCAGAAGATCAGGTTGTAAAGCTGGGTGGCGGAATTGTACTGGTAGCCGTTGCAGTTCGCGCCCACGGCGGCCTGGATGAGCGTGGCCTGCGGCCCCTGGCCGAGCAGCCGGGAGTTGTTGACGGTAGGGATGATCGGCGCCGAAAGGCTGAATGTGCCGTCTGACAGCAGGACGGTTCCGCCCTGTGCTGGCAGCGCGGCCAGTGCGGCATTAATATGCACGTTATCGGCGGTGCCGGTGCAGACCTGGTCGGCGAAGTTCTTCCACCCGGCGCTGGCGTTAGATGCGGCGACGACAAAAGTGGCGGGGCGCCGAACCGACGTGAACAGCCCGTTCAGGGCATCAACGACCTGGTCCATGTCAGCAGGCGGATTGCCGCTGCCCAGGGTACGGGTGTCAGGCGGAAGCGGGAACGTCACTGGGTGCTCCTGTCCTGGTCGTCATCGGGCAGCGGGCTAGGCAACTCAGCCTCCGGTCGTCGCTGTCAGGGTGGTGAGGGGCGCGTCGGAGGAAGCGAGTACGGCCGCGGCGCCGTAGGTTGCGCCGT
>OCTA010003318.1_pt1 | contig 14300 bp, 9 predicted proteins | sample 1538991 | NCBI WGS metagenome assembly OCTA01 (sample SAMEA3539302, study PRJEB22396) | soil metagenome | biome: tundra; feature: field; material: soil | place: USA | collected 2010-05 | depth 0.15 m
CAAATCGGCGTACGTATACACCGCAACACTGCGCAGCCATTGTGAATCATGCTAAACAGTAGTGGGTTGCAAGTCAGCCGAGATTTCGGGCGACCGGGCGCGGAGACCCATGGCATGGGGGATGCACGAAAAGTTGAGCCGAGAAGACACGATACGCGTCCATTTATGCTTATGCCGACTGCAGCGACCGTGAAGGCGACCGGGCTGCTTGCTCTGGTCGCAGGCTTTGCTCTGGCCGCATTTCCGTTGCGGGCCGACCAAATCCCGGTCGACAATTTCGGCTTCATCAGGGTCAATCCGTATTTCAGCCGTCTTGGCCAGGGGGACATATTCGGACAGGACAACCTCTGGTACGTGTCCAGCGGCACGGTCGATCTCATCACCGGCTATTGGGATTCGCCGGAAGGCGACCCATATCATTCCGTCGACCTGGACGGCACGACTGCGGGGGCCATCGCAACGACGATTGATGTCACGAATCCCGGCCCGGTCACGATAACCTTCGATTTGGCGGGCAACCCGGATGGCCCCCCGCTCGTCAAGGAACTGCTGGTTCAGTTGGGGACGGCGGTGCCGGAAACCGACAATGAATTCCAATTTACGCTGCCCGACGGTTTTGACTGGAACCACACCGACATGGGCTGGACGCCGGAATCGGTGGTATTCGACGTTTCGGTCGCGGGCTCGTATACCCTGTCCTTCGCGAGCCTGGACGACAACAGCGGTGCGGCGTACGGCCCTGTGGTGGCGGATGTCGCCGCTTACCAGATCCCCGATTCCGGTTCGTGCCTCGCGTTTCTCATCCTGGGCATCGGCGGATTGGCCTTCCTTTGCCGGCTTCCGGCCATTTCTGCCAAACCGGTCCGAGTCAGGGCGCCGTAGGGCGCTTTCACAAGCGGGCCCCCTATTGACCCGGCGGCTTTTGTCGCCGCGCATCGCATGCCCGGACGGCATTGGCGCAAACCGGGCTTACCGGGCAATGCCTGCGTTCTCGAAGTGTCGGATGACCGGCGGGCCTGCTCCCAACTCCACTTCGATCACGTCGAAACGAAAGGTGTGCGGGGGGCCGGGATGCAGGCTGAGATAGGCGCGGATCGCCCTGCCCAGCGCCTTCCGTTTCCGCCGGCCGACCGCAAAGTATCCGGGCACAAGGCTGCCGTTTCTTCGCGTCTTGACCTCGACAAAAACGGTCGCACCGGCGTTCCGCGCGACCAGGTCGATTTCCTCGCGCCTGTCGTTCGGATTGTGCCAGTTGCGGGCGAGAATGGCGAAGCCTCGTTGACGCCGCAGGAATTCTGCGGCAAGCGCCTCGCCGCGCGCCCCCCGTTCTGCGGAGGATTCGGCTGCTGGAACCTGCGGGCGGCCGCGTCCAGCGGCCGCGTCGCCCCGCACGGCGACCTGACCGATCTGGCTTTGCAGGCCTTTGTTCTTCTGCGCATTCTCGGCCATACCTCCATTATGGCAACTTTCCACACCGCAGCGCCGCTCGCGCACAAGCTCGCCGTCCTCGTGTTCCTGGAAAACAAGGCCGGCGAACACCTGCTGATGCTTCGCGCGAAACAGCCAAACCTGGGCGTTTGGAGCCCGATCGGAGGGAAGGTTGAAACGGGCGCCGGTGAATCCCCCTTCGAGTGCGCGGTTCGGGAGACGTTCGAGGAAACGGGGCACGCGGTCACCGCGGCCGATCTCCACCTCTTTGCCACGATTGCCGAAAAGGCCTACGAGGGGCAGGCCCACTGGCTCATGTTTCTGTTCCGCTGCCGCCGGCCCATCGCGGCGCTGCCGAAGGACATTCACGAGGGGAAGTTCGGATTCTTCTCACGGGCCGCGGTATCGAACCTCCCCATCCCCGAAACCGATCGCGCGGCCCTTTGGCCGATCTATGATTCCCACCGCGACCAATTTGTGTCCTTGAAGGCCGACTGCTCCCCGGGAAAGCCGGTTCGCGTGGAGATCGAGGAGATCATGCCGGCGCAGGGCGCAGGGCGTCGTGGAGGATCTCGGCGGGATGGAAGGCCGGCCGGCCGGTTGCGTCCCTGATCTGGTGCCGGCAGCTTGTGCCCGGGGCGGCTATGAGCGCGTCGGCTGCGGTGGCCCGGATCGCGGGAAACAGAACGAGCTCCCCGATCTGTTGCGAGACGGCGAAGTGTTCCTTTTCGAAGCCAAACGAGCCGGCCATTCCGCAGCATCCCGACGGGATGACCTGCACCCTGTAGCTGCTTGGAAGCTCGAGCATCCTGACCGTGGGGCCAAGCGAGGCGAGCGCCTTTTGGTGACAATGGCCGTGCAGCCTGATCGAGCGCGGCTCATCGGTAAAGGCGTCGCGCGCAATTCTTCCGCCATCGGCTTCGCGCGCGATGAATTCGTCGATGAGCAGCGCGCGTCGGGAGAGCGCCTGCGCCGCCGCGCGAAGCGGCGGCGGGACGAGGTCGGGAAATTCGTCGCGGAAACCCAGGATGGCCGACGGCTCGATCCCGATCAGGGGCTCGGCGTCCGTAATGACACCCTTCAGGAGCTCCACATTCCGGATGGCAAGACCCCGGGCGGCCCGCAGAAGACCCTTGGAAATCTTCGCGCGGCCGCTCTCGCCATGCTCGGGAATGACGACTTCGTAGCCGAGCCGGTTGAGCAGCCGGACGGCCTTGATCCCGATCGGCGTGTCGTTGTAATCGGTGAATTCGTCGCAAAACAGGTGCACCCGCCCGCGGGGGAACGGACCGGAGCGATTGGCATGCTTCCCATGCCAGCGGCGCAAGGTCGTCGCGTGCAGCCGGGGAAGGCTGCGCTGGGGCGCAAAGCCGGCGATGCGCTTTAGCAGGCCGGAAGTGAAATGATTTCCGGCGACAAAATTATGCAGGCCGGGAGCCAGGGAGCCGACCCGCTCGAGGGCTGCAAATCCGCCGACCAGGCGGCTGCGCAGCGGCAGACCCCGCGCGTCGTGGTAATGCTGGAGCCATTCGGCCTTGAGCCTCGCCACATCCACATTGGAGGGGCACTCGGACCTGCACCCCTTGCAGGAGAGGCACAGGTCCATGACCGAGGCGATTGCATCGCTGTCGAACGGGTTCGCACCGGGCGAACGGGTGAGAACTTCGCGGAGGATGTTGGCCCGCGCCCGCGTCGTCGCATCCTCCCGCCGGGTGGCCATGTAGCTGGGGCACATGGTGCCCCCCATGAGGTGGGACTTCCGGCAATCGGCCGAACCGTTGCACCGCTCGGCCGCGCGCAGGAACCCGCCGGAAGCCGAAAAGTCGAGGACGGTCTCGAAATCGCGCGTCGCCTGCCCCGGCTCGTAGCGGAGACTCGTATCCATGGGAGGCGCATCCGTTATTTTCCCCGGGTTGAATATTCCCGCGGGATCCCAGGCTGCCTTGATGGTCCGGAACAGGGCGTAGTTCCTCTCCCCGACCATGAGCGGCAGGAATTCGCCGCGCAGCCGCCCGTCTCCATGCTCGCCGCTCAGCGAGCCGCCGTAGCGTTTGACCAGGTGGGCAACCTCGGTCGCCACGACCCGGTAAAGCCTTAGGCCCTCGGGATCCTTGAGGTTGAGGATCGGCCTGAGATGCAGCTCCCCGGCTCCGGCGTGGCCGTAGTGAACCGAGGACAGGCGGTGGCTGTCGAGAATCGCATCGAAATCCCGCACAAAAGCCGGCAGATCGGCCGGATCGACAGCGGTGTCCTCGACGACCGCCACGGGTCGTCCATCGCCCGGAATGTTGGCCAGCAGCCCGAGTGCGGCCTTTCGGACGTTCCAGACCCTGTCCTGGTCCGCGCCGCGCACGCGCTTGCACGCGCAACCGAGGCCGGCCGACCGCAGGTCCGCCTCGAATCGCCCCGCCGCCGCCTCGATCTCCCCGATCGACGCGGCCCCAAACTCCACCACAAGCATGGCGCCCGGATCGCCCTCGACGAAGAACCGGTTCCTGCGCTGTTCGAGATTGGTCTTCGTGCTGTCCAGGATGTACCGATCGAGGAGTTCGCTCGAACGCGGGGAGTGGCGCAGGGCGACCAGATTTGCGCGGAGCGACTCGTCGACCGTCGCGCAGTGGACGCAGACGAGCAGCGTCTCCCGGGGTGGCAGGGGAACGCAGGCAAGCGTGATCTCCGTCAGGAAGGCGAGGGTGCCCTCGGATCCCGCCAGCATCCTGCAAAAATTGAACGGAGGGCCCCCGGGAGAGAACGGTTCGCAGGAGGCGAGGGAGTCGACGGCGTAGCCCATGCAACGCCTGCGCACGGTCTTCTTCGGGAAACCCCGAGCGATCTCATTCCGCACGGCGGCGTCGCCAAGGATTGTCCGCGCCTGGCGATAGAGCGCGTTCTCAAGGGATTGCCCCGCGCACCGTGCGCGAAACTCGTCCGGCGTGACCAGGCCGAACTCGGCGGCTGTTGCGTCCGAGAGCAGCACCCGGGCGGCGAGGACATGATCGCGGGTGCTCCCATAGACCAGCGAGTTCGCGCCGCAGGAATTGTTCCCGACCATTCCCCCGATCATGGCCCGGTTCTGGGTCGCCGTCTCCGGACCAAAGCAAAGCCCATGCGGCGCGAGCGCCAGATTGAGCTCGTTTCGGACAACCCCAGGCTGGACGCGGACCCTGGCCCGTGCGGCGTCGATCTCCAGGATGCGGGTCATGTGCCGCGAGACGTCGACCACGATGCCGCGGCCGACGACCTGCCCCGCAAGCGAAGTGCCGGCCGTTCTCGGAATGAGGGAGGTGCCGTGCTCGCGCGCAAAAAGGATCAACGTCCGGATTTCCGCCTCGTCCTTCGGGTAGGCGACCGCCAGGGGCATCTCCCGATAATCGGAGGCGTCGGTCGCGTAGAGGGCCCGCGCCGTTTCGTCGGTTTGCAGCCTGCCTTCCAGCATGGCGGAAAGGCCTGCGAAGGCTGATCCAGGGGGGGGCTGGTCTCCGGCGGGTCTCACGACGGGCGGGGCTTTGGGGGCGTGGCGCCCGGCTGGCGCCCGGCAGGCGGCGGCTCAGGGCCGGTCCGAGGCGCGCAGGACCGCGTAGGTGCGTTTGCCCTTGCGAAGGAGGAGGTACTTGCCGAAGAGGAGGTCATTGACCGTTGTGGCGCGGGAGGCTTCCTGGACTCGCACATTGTTGAGATAGATTCCCCCGCCTTCAATGTCCTTTCGGGCCTGACCCTTGGACGGGCTCAATCCGCTTGAGACGAGGAGCTCGGCGATCGGTGTTCCCGCGCCTTCCAGCCGCACGCCTTGGAAATCCTTCGTCGGAATCTCGCCGACGACATCGCGAAAGAGCGCCTCCGTGATTCCGTCCAGGCCGCCGCCGAACATGACCTCGCTTGCGCGAACGGCGTCGGCGCAGGCGGACTGGCCGTGCACAAGGCCCGTGATCTCCCGTGCGAGCGCCTTGTGCGCCTCGCGCGATCCGGGATCGGACAGGTGGCGCGCCTCGAGGGCGGCGATCGCCTCGGCGGACAGCAGCGTGAATCTTTTGAGATAGCTGACGACCATGCTGTCCTCCGTATTGACGAAGAACTGATAGAAGCGGTAGGGGCTCGTTTTCGCTGGATCGAGCCACACGGCCCCGGTTTCCGTTTTGCCGAATTTCGCCCCGTCCGCGCGGGTGATCAGGGGAAAGGTGAGGCCCCACGCCGGGCTGCCGAGCGTCCTGCGGATCAAGTCGGTTCCCGCCGTTATGTTTCCCCATTGGTCGCTCCCGCCGATCTGCAGCTCGCAGTCATAGGCTTTCCGCAGGTGAAGGAAGTCGTGGGCCTGCAGGAGCATGTAGCTGAACTCCGTGTAGCTGATTCCCCCCTCGCTCTCCATCCGGGCGCGGACGCTTTCCTTGGAGACCATTACGTTGATCGAGAAATGTTTTCCGACATCGCGCAGGAAATCGAGGTAACGCAGGGGCGCGCTCCAGTCGGCGTTGTCGACCAGGCGCGCCGGATTGACCCGGGTCTCGAAATCGAGGAGGCGGGAGAGCTGGCGCTTGATGCAGGAGACATTGTGCTCCAGTTGCTCGCGGCTGAGGAGATTGCGCTCCGCGGACCTGCCGCTCGGGTCGCCCACCATGCCGGTCGCCCCGCCGGCGAGCGGCAGGGGATGATGCCCGGCGAGCTGAAAGCGCCGGAGGGTGAGCTGCCCCATGAGGTGGCCCACGTGGAGGCTGTCCCCGGTTGGATCGAAGCCGCAGTACAGCGTGAGGGGGCCGGCCGCCAGGCGCCGGCCAAGGGCATCCGGGTCGGTGCAATCGGCCACAAGGCCGCGCCATCGGAGGTCGTCGAGAAGGCTCATGGGCAGGGTGGGCATATTCGGCCGTGCTCGGGCCGGGGCGTCAAATATGGAAAATCGGTTTGCGACTGGGTCGAGTCGGGTTCTAATCTTGTAGTCTTTTCGTCCCTCAACCTCAACGGATTGTTTAAACCAAAGACCCATGCCCATTCCCGTCGGCTCCAAAGCCCCCGATTTCACCCTTAAGACAAAGACTGCAGACGGCCTGAAGGACGTCAAACTAAGCGACAACCTGGGGAAGAAACAGACCGTTATCCTCTTTTTCCCGCTCGCCTACACGAGTGTGTGCACCCAGGAGATGTGCGATGTCACATCCGGTCTGGACCGATACACGGGGCTCAATGCCGACATATATGCGATCAGCGTGGACAGTCCGTTCGCCCAGGAAGCTTGGGCGAAGCAAAACAACATCAAGATCACCCTCCTGTCCGATCTCAACAAGACGGTTACCAAGGCCTACCAGGTCCTCTTTCCGATGCTCGCCGGCGTCGGCGACACGGCGGCCCGCGCGGCTTTTGTGATCGGCACGGACGGGCATGTGAAGTACGCGGAGCAAACGGCGACCCCGAAGGACCTTCCCAACTTCGACGCAATCGTTGCGGCGCTCTCCCACTGACGCCGCGCGCGATGAGCCATCCGCCCGACCCGTTTCATTCGCGCCAGACCTTCTCCGTTTCCGGGAAAGCGCACGCCTTCCATTCCCTGCCCGCGCTGGAGAAGGCGGGCTATGCGGTCGGGCGCCTTCCGGTTTCGATCCGTTTGGTCCTCGAGTCGCTGCTTCGCAATTGCGACGGAAAGCGGGTTTCGGAGGGGGCCGTGCGCTCCCTCGCCTCGTGGGGCGCAAAGGCGGCCCGCACGGAGGAGATTCCCTTCCTCGTGGCCCGCATCGTGCTCCAGGACTTCACGGGCGTGCCCCTGCTCGTCGACCTCGCGGCCATGCGCTCGGCGGTGGCCAGGATGGGCGGGAACCCAAAGATCATCGAACCCCTGGTTCCGGTCGACCTGGTCGTCGATCACTCCGTCCAGGTCGATTTTGCGGGAAGCGCCGACGCGGTGGAGCGGAACATGGAGCTTGAGTTCTCGCGCAACCGGGAGCGCTACCAGTTCCTGAAGTGGGGTATGCAGGCGTTCGATACGTTCAAGGTGGTTCCGCCGGGAATAGGGATCGTCCACCAGGTGAACCTGGAGTACCTGGCCAAGGGGGTGCTGACCGATGCACAGGGCTTGTGCTATCCCGACACCCTCGTCGGCACGGACTCCCACACGACGATGATCAACGGCCTCGGGGTCGTCGGCTGGGGTGTGGGGGGAATCGAGGCGGAGGCGGGGATGCTCGGCCAGCCGGTCTACTTTCTCACCCCGGATGTCGTCGGCGTGCACCTGACGGGAGCCCTCGCGGAGGGCGTCACGGCGACCGACCTGGCGCTGACCGTGACGCAGCTCCTTCGAAAGGCGAAGGTCGTCGGCAGCTTCGTGGAGTTCTACGGTCCCGGCGCCGCCGCCCTGCCCGTCGTGGACCGCGCCACGATCGCAAACATGGCGCCGGAGTACGGGGCGACGATGGGATTCTTTCCCATCGACGGCGAATGCTCGGCCTACCTCCGGGCGACCGGACGCAGCGAGGATCACGTTGCCCTGTACGAGGCCTACTACAAGGCCCAGGGCCTCTGGGGAGTCCCGCGAGCCGGCGAGATCGACTATTCGCGGGACCTTGCGCTCGACCTGGGCTCGATCGTCCCCAGCGTCGCCGGCCCGAAACGGCCCCAGGACCGGATCGAGCTCCGGAACCTCAAGCAGGAGTTCATTTCGGCCTTCTCGAGGCCTGTCGCGGAGAGCGGGTTTGGCCGGCCGCCTGCCGATTTGAAGGGTGTCTTTCATGTCGCCGGGGCGTTTTCCAAGGCCGATGGCGAGATAGGCCACGGCAGCGTCCTCATCGCGGCGATCACAAGCTGCACGAACACGTCGAACCCCAGTGTGATGCTGGCGGCAGGTTTGCTCGCAAAGAAGGCCGTGGAACGGGGTCTCGAAGTGCGTCCCACGGTCAAGACGTCGCTCGCGCCCGGCAGCCGGGTCGTGACCGATTATCTTGGGAAGACCGGTCTGCAGCCCTATCTGGACAAACTGGGCTTCCAGACCGTGGGCTACGGTTGCACGACCTGCATCGGAAACTCGGGCCCTCTGCATCCATCGATAGAGGAAACGGTTGTGAAGAACGATCTCGTTGCGGCATCGGTCCTTTCGGGCAATCGCAACTTCGAGGCACGCGTGCACCAGAGCATCAAGGCGAATTTTCTCATGTCCCCGCCGCTGGTTGTCGCGTTCGCGCTCGCGGGCCGGGTGGATATCGACCTTGCCCACGAGCCTCTCGGGCGGGATCGCGACGGTCGCGACGTCTTCCTGAAGGAACTCTGGCCTACTCTCCGGGAAATTCGCGAACATATGCAGGCGGCCCTCAGGCCGGAAGTGTTCCGGAAGCTGTATTCGGATTTTGCTTCGCAGAACCCCAGGTGGAACGCAGTTCCCTCGGCAACGGGCGACGTGTACGGCTTTGACGCCAAGTCCACCTACATCCAGGAGCCTCCTTTTTTCGACGGCTTCTCCCTCCAGCCGGGCCGGATCGAAGCCATCACGGGGGCGCGGGCCCTTGGAATTTTCGGGGATTCGGTCACCACCGACCACATTTCGCCGGCCGGGGCCATAAAGAAGACGTCGCCTGCCGGCCGGTTTCTGATTGAAAATGGGGTCGGATTCGAGGACTTCAACAGCTATGGCTCCCGCCGCGGAAATGACCGCGTGATGACCCGCGGGACTTTTGCCAACGTCCGGATAAAGAACCTGATGCTGGGCGGCGAAGAGGGCGGAAACACGCTTTTTTGGGCGGGCAGTGGAGCAGCCGAGAAACTGTCCATCTATGACGCGGCCATGCGCTACAGGGCGCAGGGCACCCCGTTGGTCATCATTGCGGGCCAGGAGTACGGCACCGGATCATCGCGCGATTGGGCGGCCAAGGGGACCCATCTCCTTGGGGTCAAGGCGGTTGTCGCGCAGAGTTTTGAGAGAATCCACCGCTCGAACCTCGTCGGGATGGGCGTGCTGCCCCTCCAGTTCAAGGAGGGCACCCGTGCGGAGACCCTTGGCCTGGACGGCACCGAGACCTACGACGTTGTCGGTCTCGGTGCGTCCATGAAGCCACAGCAGGACCTGACCCTCCGGATCACGCGGAAGAGCGGCGGGAAAACGGACATATCGGTTCGTTGCCGGATCGATACGCCGATCGAGATCGACTATTACCAACATGGCGGCATTCTGCCATACGTCCTCCGGCAAATCGTGGCTGGCTAGCCAAAGACGGCGCAGCCGAGCCTCGACGGGGATAGGCACGGGCAAACAGTAGTATCTGTCTCTTAGGATATTAGACGCTATCGCTTGCTGCCGGGCGTCAAACGCATTGATTTTTTTGTTCCACACCGCTCCGCCCGTCATGTCCGAGATTGCCACAAAGCCGGTCTATCTGGTGGATGCCTACTCCGACCCGGTTCTTGTGCGGATTGAGGGGCGGGCCAGTTTTCAGAACAGCGCCTGCCTGCGGGACTTCGTTGCCGAAATGGTGCAGCGGGGCCGCATGCGGTATGTCTTGGATTTTCTCCGCTGCTCGGGGATGGACAGCACTTTCCTGGGAGTTCTGGCGGGAGCGGCCCTGGATCTGCGCAAGCGCGTGCCGGCCGGCAGTCTTGTTCTGGTGAGGCTTGGACCGCGCAATCTCGAGTTGATCCGCAATTTGGGGTTGCACCGCCTCCTCACGGTCGATTCCGGCGAGTTTCCGATGGATTTTGGAGCGGGGAATACGGCCCTGGTCTGCAAGGACTCCGGCGAATTGGACTGCGCGCGGCTCGTCCTTGAGGCGCACGAGAACCTGGTTGCAGCCGATGAGGGCAACCGGGCGAAATTCCAGGATGTCCTGATCTTCCTCAAGAACCGCGTCGAACAGCGGTAGGCATGCTTTTGGAGCTTCTCTTCGGCGCCTTGATCGGCGGAACGCTGATGCTGGTGCCCGTGCTTCGCGCCCGCGCTTTTGCCCGGCGCCAGGAGCAGGAACGGCAGCAGTTTTCCCAGGACCGCCAGCATGTCATCGATTTCATGCACCTGATGGCCGAAGCGCTGGGCGAAGGGCTCACCCCGCAGGAGCTTCGCCAGAGGATTGTGCACGCCTCGATCGTTTGCACGGGCGCCCTGAGCGCCTGCATTTTCGAGAAGACACCGGCGGACATGATGCGGGCGGTCGCGGTGGAGGGCCTGTTTCCTCCCCACAGGCCGCTGACAGCGGCCGCGAAGGAGCTCATTACGACGAGGGCGAGATTCATCGAACAAGTCCTGAAGTCGGAGGAGTTTCCGGCGAGCGAGGGAATCGTCGGCTGGGTTGCCCGGAGCGGCCGCCCGGAACTGATTGCCGACGCAGCCTCCGATTCGCGGATTGTGAAGCATGACGACAGGGCCCTTGCAGTCCGGTCGGTGATCGCCGTGCCCTTGTGTTTTCGCGACCGGTTCTTCGGCGTTCTCGCGGTAACGAATCCGGCCGACGACCTGCCGTTCACGCAGGTCGAGTTCTCGCTTCTCCAGTCGCTGGCCGAACAAGCGGCCCTCGCGTTGCACAATGCCGAGCTGCTGGACCTGCGGATTGAGAAATCCCGGCTCGACCTCGACCTGTCGATAGCCAGAGGGATCCAACAGATGCTCCTGCCCCGGCAGGTGGTGAGCTTCGACAGGCTTGACCTCGACGCCCGGTACAAGCCCGCACAGAAGATCGGCGGGGATCTCTACGACATTTTGCTCCTGCCCGGCGGCCGGCTTGGCGTGGCTGTCGCGGACGTGTCCGGAAAGGGGATTCCGGCGTCGCTCATGATGGCGATTGCGCGCACGCATTTGCGCCAAATCGCCCCGCGGCACGAATCGCCGGCCCGGGCGCTGGCCGAGCTGAATCGCGCCGTTGCGCCGGACGTCCACGGCGGGATCTACGTGACGGTCCTGTATGCTGTCATCGACTGCGCGCGCGGGCAGGTCGCGATCGCCCGGGCCGGCCACGAGTTGCCGCTGCTCGGGCGCTTCGAAGCTGCGAGCGGCGTATGCCGCCCGCGGTTCATCGGATCGGAAGGCATGCCGATCGGCATGGTGCCCGATGCTCTTTTCGCCTCGGCGATCGCCGATCAGATCGAGTCCTTCGCCCCGGGCGACATCCTCGTGTTGTACACCGACGGAATCACGGAGGCGCCCAATGAGGACGGGAAGGAATTTTCCGGAGCGCGCCTCGCGGACGTGGTCCGCCTGTGCAGCAGGCAGGGCGCGAAAGAGATCAATGATGCCGTCCTGGAGGCGGTCGAGCGTTTTTCCGGAGACGTCCCGCAGCATGACGACCTGACTCTGGTGACCGTCAAACACCGGTGAGTTTCGGCAGTGGCACATTTTGGCCGGAAGGCCCCGAGCGAGGCAAAGCTCGCCGAAGCCGGGAGTGTTCGCCTGTCCGCCCGCAAGCGGGCGCCCGGCCAGCCTCACCCCTCGCTTTGCTCGGGGCTTCGCCATCTCCGCGCTTCGCGCTGCGTGCCCGCCAAACCGGGCCAGGCGGGATCCCAGCCCGTCCTGGCCCCAGAGGCGGGCAGGAGGCTCGCAACGCCTCTTTCGGGGCCTCCCGGTCAAAATATGCCACGGCCTGATTTTCCTCTTGCCTCTTTCGCGGCACCGAAAGTGGGTAGAGATTCCATGCCCGAAGACGCAAAACCGGTCGACCGCCTTTCCCTGCCCGACGCGGCAGGGCATTTCGGCCCCTACGGCGGCGTCTTCGTCCCGGAGACGCTCATGTCGGCCCTCGACGAGCTTGCGCAGGCCTTTGAGAAGGCGAGACATGATCCCTCCTTCCGGGAGGAGCTGGAGGGGCATCTCGCTGAATACGCCGGCAGGCCGACGCCGCTGTATTTCGCGGAGCGCCTGACGCGGCATTTCGGGGGCGCCAGGATCTATTTCAAGCGCGAGGATCTCCTGCACACGGGGGCCCACAAGATCAACAACGCAATCGGGCAGGCGATTCTCGCCAAGCGGATGGGAAAGCGCCGCATCATCGCCGAGACGGGCGCCGGGCAGCACGGGGTCGCCACCGCCGCGGTCTGCGCCAAGTTCGGATTCCAGTGCGTCGTTTACATGGGTTCCGTCGACATGGAACGGCAAGCCCTCAACGTCTTTCGGATGCGCCTCATGGGAGCGGAAGTCCGCGCCGTCGATGCCGGCCAGAAGACGCTTAAGGAGGCGATCAACGAGGCGATGCGCGATTGGGTGACCAATGTGCGCTCGACCCACTATATCCTTGGCACCGTTTATGGAGCCCATCCGTATCCGATGATGGTGCGCGAGTTTCAGCGGGTGATTGGACGCGAAGCCAGGGCGCAGATCCTCGCAAGGGAAGGGCGCCTTCCGGACGAGCTGATCGCCTGCGTCGGCGGCGGGAGCAATGCGATGGGCCTTTTCTTCGAGTTTCTGGATGACGCGGGCGTCCGCATGACCGGGGTCGAGGCCGGGGGACGGGGCATCCGAAAGGGCGAGCACGCCGCCCGCTTTGCCGGCGGCCGGCTGGGAGTGCTCCAGGGTTGCAAGACGTTCATCCTCCAGGATGCCGACGGCCAGATCGAAAGCACGCACTCCGTGTCGGCTGGCCTGGATTACGCGGCCGTGGGTCCCGAACACGCGTTTTACCGCGATCGGGGCCGCATCGAGTTCACGTACGCGACAGATGACGAGGTCCTGGCGGCTTTCCGCCTGTGCTCGGAACTCGAGGGCATAATCCCCGCCCTCGAAAGCAGCCACGCATTGGCGCACGCATTCAAGCGCGCGAAGGAACTGTCGCCGGACAAGATCATTGTCATCAATCTGAGCGGCCGCGGCGACAAGGACGTCCAGCAGGTTGCGGCGTTGCTCAAATAAGCAACGACCTCAGGCTTCCAGTATTGAAATTGTCCCCAAGGCATGGGGCCGGATCAGACATTATCCGGGTGTGACCGATTCACCGCGGATTGGCCACGCTCCCGAAAAAGAGGCAGACTCCGCTCGCGAAGTGCTGGACTGCGAAGAAAAAGGGATGGTCGACGCGGACCTCGATCGGCTTGGGCGGGTTCGGCCTGACCGCTGCACCGAGAAACATGGCAACTGCCGTCGCCGCGGCGGCCTCGGTGCCCTGCTCGTCAACCGCGATGAATGCCTGGTGATACACCTCCGAGATCAGGAGATAGTTGTCAGGCCTGCGAGGGGCCGCCCGGTCGAAATTGGCGCTGCCGGCGGGAATGTCGAAGGCGGTCCTCATTCCCAGCGCCTGCAGCTTGCCTGCCAAGGGGATCGTCGAGCCTTCCAACCGGAATTTTGGCAGGTAAAGGGCGACGCGTTGCGGAAGACCGCGGCCGCAGGCGCGCAGCAACTCGGGCGTAATCTTTGCAGCCAGGCGGCCAAGCCCGTCGCGCTCGTCCGGCAGCAGGATGAGAAACTGCAGTTCACCGTCGAGGTACGGAAGGGCGACGGCGGTGAATCCGTCTCCCTTCATGTAAGCGAGCCCCGTCGTCTTCTGCATGGTTGGAACCGTTTCGGTTCTTCCTCCTCCGGGGTAGAACGGCAGATCGGCTGTCGCCGTCTCCACGAAATGGCTAGCCCACGGCGCCTTCAGGTAAAGAGCGTTCACGAGCGCCAGCTTCGTCTTCCTGCTGACGCCACCGCCCGGGACCAAGTTCCGGATTCTGTTCCCGGTCTGGTCCTCAACCCATGAATTGATCCTCAGCCGTTCCTGTTCGGCATGGTTCTTGAAATCGGCCGGTTCGAAGGGCGCGTCGTAGCCGTCCTTCAGGACGGCTAGAAAGGAGCTCCGAAAGGCATAGTCTTTTTGGCCGAAAAGCCTGTTGGCCGCGTGCCATTCGATGGCATCCCTTCGGCCGCCCCTCTTCTCCGACTGTCTTTTTGCCTGCACCGAATTATCGGCAATCCGATCAAGGGACACTCGAAGCGAAGCGAATGCGGC
>OCTA010003320.1_pt1 | contig 14290 bp, 12 predicted proteins | sample 1538991 | NCBI WGS metagenome assembly OCTA01 (sample SAMEA3539302, study PRJEB22396) | soil metagenome | biome: tundra; feature: field; material: soil | place: USA | collected 2010-05 | depth 0.15 m
TGATCGTCCTCGCCAGCGACCCCAGCGACGACGACTGAGCCAGCCGCGAATCGACGCCACGGAGCTTGATGGACACCCATGATCACCCTGTAGCCACGCAAGCCCGCGCGGCGATGCCATCCGGATTGTGCGAGTCCCGGTCAGAACCAGGCTTCCTGCCGGGCTTGGTCTTCCGCGGGACGCCCATGCCTTAGCCGCCCAGTCACGTCCTGGAGGCTCGTCTCGATGGTGGGTTGACGTTCCCGCAGCGCGGGTTCACCCTCGGGTGCATGCTTGATCCCTGCCGTCGCGGTCCTGTAGAGGAGGGCCATGTTGTCGAACAGTCGCGCGCGCGTGAGCTCTGGATCCTCGTTCCAGAGTGTGGCGAGGGCGGCCACGAGGGCGGGGACGGTACTCGGGTCGTTGGGACGGCCGAGCTGCCTCGTGTAGGGACCGTCCGTCTCGGTAACGACCCGCTCTGGTGGCAGGGCGGCGAGGATCCGCCGGCCGTTGCGGCTGGAGAGCATTGAGGTGTTCACGGAGAACCACATCCCGGCGCCCAGCGCGGCGTCCAGGTGCTTCAGCGCTCCGGAGTACCAGTGCAGGATCGCGTGTGCGTGCGCGTCGATGAGTAGCCGAATGGTGTCGCCCTCGGCCCCGCGTGAGTGCACCGTCAGGACCTTGGCGTGGATGTCGGGCTCGGCGAGGATGTGTTCGAAGATCTCGACTTGGCGTGCTCTTGTCGGTCGGCCTTGAGGAGAGAAGTCGAGCCCGACCTCTCCCACGTAGTCGGTTCGTTGCAGCATCCGCGTGAACAGCAGCAGTTCGTGGCGGCTGATCCGTGCGGCACGCATCGGGTGTAGCCCGAGTGCGACGCGTAGCATCGGTCTGCGTCCGGCCTTGACCGTGAGGGCCTGGAAGGCTGATGGTGTCTCGGTGACGGCGACGGTCACGACGCGCGCGAGCTCGGCGGCGTCGAGGACCTCGGTGGGGTGCGGGTAGCGGTCGATGTGGCAGTGCGAATCGACGTACACCCCTGGGGAGCCTACGCCGCTGGCAGCCGCTTGCGCAGTGACGGTCCGCCGCCGCTGCGTAGCCAGGTTCGCAGCTCTTCGCAGCCTCGGCGGTACAGCGCGTCGAAGTCCCGGGCCTCGCCGTCCGGGATCGGTCCGTTGCGCAGTACTGCGTAGCGGTCGTCGGGACCGCTCAAGCTGGCGAGCGCTGCCCGCAGCGATGCGCCGGTCTGCGTGCCGGGATCGAGCAGGGTGTCGTCGGTGAGGGCGTCCCAGGCGTATTGGTCGCTTCGGTCCCATCCTGCGTGGTGCATGGACGCGCGGCGTATCAGGCAGGGCCAGCAGTATCCGCAGTTGCCGAGGGGCTTCTTGCGCCAGCGCCCGGCCGTGGGGTGAGCGCAGGACACGCTGCCCAGGGCGAGCTCCGCGAGTAGCGCGGTGTCCTGTGTCGCGGCGAGTATCTCGCCCTTGGTGTTGAGCCGGTACGGGTTCTTGATCGCGTCTGTGTCCAGCTGTAGTGCGGTCAGCGCCTCGCCGAGCGTGGCGAGGAAGTGCGGGTGGGTGGTGCGTGTGCTGAGCGCGCCGCGCCGCGCCGGCACGAGCGGCACGTTGACGCCGATGAAGCCGTTCTCTGGGATGTAGAGCGGCGTCTGGCTTCCGAGGGTGTCAGCGAGTGCGAGGCCGGCAGCAATGAACAGCAACGAACGGCTGCGCGTGGTGTCCTCTCGCTCCTTCGGGAGGGGTGTCGCTTGCCCGGCGTGCGGGACGGAGGGCGTGAGGAACAGCTGGCGTAGTCGCACATGCGTCTTGCCGTATCGGTTGGTGACGGCGCGGGCAAGGTCAGTCTGGACGTGGGTGATCAGGCCGCCCTCGTGGTGCCCGAGTAGCACGATCGACATGCTCTGGGCGAGCAGGTCGATCGCCCCGGTCAGCGAATCGAGTCCGCCGGAGAACAGGCATACCGCGTCGGCCGGAGTTCCGGAGGTCGTCTTCCTGGTTCGCCCGGACGAGGGTCGAAACCTCAGCGTCCAGTGATCGCCGGTGAGGAACCTCAGCGCCCGGTGTAGCGGCTCCTCGGCTGCCACGAAGCGTTCGGGGTCGCTCACGGGGATGCGGAGTTCCAGGTCGCGAGTGAAGCCGTCGGGTGCATCGGCTCGGAGCGCGAGCTTGTCGGCGCAGTAGACGGCGACAGCCAGCCCGAACAGGTCTCGGGCGGCCGATGAGGGTGAGATCGCCTGCAGGAAGTTCCCGGTCGAGTGGACGGTCGATCGCTGATCGCCGGGCCACCAGTCGAGTGCATATAGCCCGGCGTCGGTGTCGAGTCGCTGGGAACGGTCGGTGCGCAGCTGGAACGCCTTCACGCCGGTCGGGGGCTCCTCACGGCTCGAGCGCCTCGAGCTGTTGGAAAACCGCGAGGATGGCGCGGTCGAGCAGTCCTCGACCGTCGTCGCTCGTCCAATCCACGGTCAGAGGGTCTCGACCGTCGAGTTCGAGAGCGACGACCGCACGCGTGTAGTCGCGGAGCTCCTGCTCGCGTCGTCGGACCATGTTCGCGTCGCCGAGCCTGTTCAGACGCTCATCAAGTGCTGGCGCGAGCCGTGCGTATATGTAGGCGGCGAGGAACGCCTGCAGGATCGAGAGCACTCCGTCCGTGTCGAGTTTCATCGCCTCCAGCTCTTCGTAGGTCTCCGCGTCGCCGAACAGCTCGTCGAGAACGTCGCAGGCGGCGGTTCGGGCGGCCTGCTCCTCGAGCGCGTCGCCCTCTCCGGCGATCTGGTCGAGCAGGCCCTCGATCACCTCGAAACGCGAAGACCCGACGAGGCGTTGCAGTCCAAGGCGCTCCAGGGTCGGGGTGAGTCCCGGCCCGGCGAGACCTGAGCTCAGAGCACCGACCTGCTGTGCGCTTCGCACGCCGGCTCCTTCGCCGGCGGCGGCTGCTGCGGTGACCGCGCCGCCGAGTACCTTGACCAGCCGGGCTAGGACCCGGCCGGCCCGCTCGTCGCCGCCGTGCTTGCCGAACGATGTGCTCGCTCTGCGAAGGCCCGTCCAGGCCGGCGAGCGTCCGCCACCAAAGTCGCTTGAGGTTCCCATCGGTTTAGGCGCTCCGTGCCTTCTCGACGGCGACGCGAAGGGGTTTGGGGCCGCCCGCCCATTGATCCAGGACGCTCGTCAGCTCGGGCGTTCCCGAAAGCGTGACCTTCAGCTTCAGCGGTAGCGCGGGCGGCACGGCGGCCAGCGAGAGTCCTCTGAGGGCCTCGAGGAGTGCCGCGACCAGTTCGGGGACGCCGCGAGCGATGTCGAGCGCGCTGTCCATCGCTGCTCCGGACGGTTCTCGCGCCGCGCGTTCGAGCACTGCGAGGTACACGGCGCGCCTCTCCTCTTGCGGGAGATCCTTCGCCTGGCTGACCGCCGCGCGTCGTCGTGGCGGCGCGTCGGAGCACAGTCGGCCGGCTAGCTCTTGCAGGGCCGGGGCGAGTCGCGCCGCGGGGGCCGCCGGCGAGAGCCGGTCCCTGGAGAAGAAGAAGTATGCGCCGAGGTTGTGCTCGGCGAGGGGCGGGTCGAGTTCAAGCCAGGCGCGTGTGCGGGGCTCCTCCAGCCAGGGGCGGGCTTCCTCGTCGGGATCCTCGGGGGTCGCGCCTTCGCGCGCGATGGCCTCGGCACCGGCGAGCTGGGAGGGACACCCGTCCTGCTGGAGCTGCCAGACGAATAGTTCCTCGAAGCGGTCGAACGCCAACTCCTCGAGCACCATGAGCTTGGCGAGCACCGCGCCGTCGAGCGCGACCTGTCGCCGCGCGGCCGTGCGCGTACGCAGGATGAAGGTGTTCAGGAAGCGCTTGAGCTGGCGTGGGTTGCCACGCAGGCCCCGGGCGAGTGTCGGCGCGATCCGCCCCGCGAGCGCGAACGCCGTGGCCAGGCCATCCGGCATCTGCCCGAGCACGGCGCGGGCGATTCCCTCGTTCATCGCGACCGTGAGCTGGCCGCCTGAGCGGTGTTCCCGGGCCGCCGCGAGGAGCCGTTGATAGGCGTCGTGGTCGAGCTCCAGTTCGGCGAGCAGCAGCCCGATGTAGGTCTCGACCTCCGGCTCGCTGAGCGGCGGGATCGCGACGGTGACCTGCATGATCTTCTCCAGGTAATTGCGTCCGAGCGATTCGGCTGCCTCGGGGCTGGCAGGGTAGCGGTGGTCGATCGCGGCCTGAACGAGGCGTTGGTCGGCGCCGATGACGTAGGCCGTCTTCTCGACGTGCAGGAAGAGGCGTATGGCCTCGAAGGTGTCGACGACCGCGTCGGTGAGGCAGCGATCGACGTCGTCGACGAACACAACGACGGCGCGGACGTCCTCGCCGAGGTCCTGCATCAGTTGCGCGAAGTCGCTGCGGAAGCGTGCGACGTTGTCATACCGCCGGTCCGGCGGGTCAGAGGCTGCCGACGGTGCGGCGAGGCCTTGCGCCGCCTCACCGGCAATCGTCGCCAGGGCTGGATCCGCGCCGGCCAGCAGAGCGCCGCCGGTGGCTGCTCCACGTGCAACGCCCATTTGCCACACGCGCTCACGGAGTTTCGTGAGGCGGTCGCCTACGCGCTCTCGTAGAGATGGCTGTGAGCTGACGCGCTCGTCGAGGGCATCGATGACGGCCGTCATGAGGGCCGCCTTGACGTCCTCGTAGTCCTCGAAGCGCCACGGGCTGAACGTGACCGTCACGAAACGGGGGTCCTCGGCGTGCAGGGCTGCGGCTGTCATCGACATGAGGCTCGTCTTCCCGGAGCCCCAGTCACCCGCCAGTCCGACGGTGACCGGCAGCAACTTGGGCTCGGTGAGTACGACGAGCAGCGCGTCGACCAGATAGTCGAATCCGAGTAGATCAACTGTGGTCTCGTTGTCAGCCCACATGAGCCAAAAAGCTTCTCAGCTCGGTCGGTCGGAAGTTCGCAGCCACGAACGCGCAACGCCGCGCGACAGAGCCGCGCTAGCGCCAGCACGCCCGCCGAAGGCACAACCGGCGCCAACCGTCCAGACCGAGTGACTGACGAGCCCACGACCTCGATCCTTGAAGCGGCGACCTCAGATCCCCTCGAGTTCGAGATCACGCGAGCCCGGCGCATGATCGATCAGCCAGTTGTGCAGGTTGCGCGTGCCGTCCGCACGATCTGCTCGACGCGGTCGGCGGCGTGCGACGTGTTCTCATGCTCCCAGACGACCACGAGGGTCCAGCCGGCGTCGATGAGCGCCTGCTCGTTGCGCCGATCCCGCTCGACGTTGCGTGCGAGCTTGGGAAGCCAGTAGTCAAGGTTCGACTTCGGCAGCGCCGCGTCCTCGGGACAGAGATGCCAGAAGCAGCCGCGGCACTCGACCGCGATATGCGCGCGAGGAAAGACGACATCCGGACGGCAGCGCAACCCGGGGATGGCGATCGCGTTCTTGCGGAAGCGCATACCGCGGCGGTGCAGCTCGCTTCGCAGAGCGACCTCGAGCGCGCTCACGCTTCGGTTGCCTTGCATAACCTTGCGCGTCGTCGGTGACGACGCCCTAGGCGGTGAGGGGACTGGCGTGAGCGTTTCGGTAAGCGCGAGTGGCATGTGCTGCGAGCTAGAACGGAAGCGGCACGGGCGGGTACCACCGGTACAGGCTGGCGTACGCCTCGCAGTCTGCGCGCTCGATCCCTCTCAGGCTCGGTACCTCGCCAGCCCGCATCTGCTCGTTCAGCGCAATGACCTCGCGCGTGGTGAGCCAAGGTACGGAGATATCGAGGGAGTCGTCTCCATCGCGGAACTGCTCGAGACGCGACAACGGCACCGAGGCCACCTGCTCCTCGATGCTCTCGTCCACGATCAACCCTGCCCAAAACATCATGGGCGTACGGTCGGCGTATCGCAAGAACATGAACTGCTGCAGCCGAGCCGCGGGCGTCCGGGCCGATACCACAGCATCGAGCTGCTCCATGAGGATGCGTCGCTGAACCCGGGGGAGTCCGTCGCGATCCAGTGCGTCCTCGTCTACGTCCCCCGGGACGACCTCGCCGCCGACTGCCCTAATCAGCGCTTCAAGGCGCTGATCCTCTCGATCCGGATGGCAGTTGAATGTCGCGGCGACGACGCTACCAGCCGGCAGCTCGCCCGCCAAGAACTTGAGGTCCCGCAGGCCGGCGGCCGTGAGCTTGCTGGTGTAATCGAGCCACGCGATCGTCGGCACAGTGAGGTTGATTTCTTGTAGCTTCTCGAACGCTTCGCCGAACAGCAGCTCGATCTGGCCGAAGGGCTTGTTCTCTTCGAACCGCGCTTGGCGCGCAGTATCGCGCTCGATGCTAACCATAGATTGCACGCCTACCTCGCGGCGCATGAGCTCGAAATCGACGAACTGCCAGTGACCGAGGCCGACGTAGCGGTAGTCCTCCATCGGCCGGATGGCTCGTAGCAGGCGAACGGCGTCGCAGAACATCATGCGCTGGATGCGCTTGGCTGGCCGGAAGGCGTAGGGAGCATCCGGCAGCCGCACGAGATCCGCGTCAATCGTCGAAGTCAGGATCGACCTCCCGGCGCATCCAGTACCCGAATGTGCGCTGTCCGATCTCGGAGGGACGATCGGTTTGGAGTGCGGCGCTCGCACGCGCGAAAGTGTCCGCAGAGATCGAGTATGCGATTCTGCGCGCGTCTGACGCGACTTGCGGAGCAGGGTCGGGCAGCTTGTAGGCACGTCGCTCGGTCAGGCGCTCTAGGGCCGCAGGTCGCGAGCGCTCGATGGCGCTCACCAGAGGCCGATCCTCGGGCGGCATCTGCTGAACCTCGCGCTTGGCCCGGTTCATCACCGTAACCGACTTGCGGAGCGCGTCGACGAGATGACGACGCGTTTGAGCCCAAATCTCGCTGTCCTCGTCAACTGTTGTCTTGGCGGTGTTCCAAGGCATCGCGGCACTGTCGCCCGTGAGGTACACGAAGCCGCGGAAGCGTCGGAACTGCGGGTGGAAGCGGGGGACCTCCTCGCCCCAACCCGTGAGCCGACCTCGATTGGCGAAGAGCAGCGCTCGGCCGTTGCAGAAGACGTACCAGCCCGCCGCATCGGCACCAGTGAACAGCGCAGGGTCGTCCGTGTCGATCTCCTCGTCGCCCTCCTCGCCTGACGACAGGCCCGCGTAGAGCTGCATCTCGACCTCGGCGCCAGTCGAGTCCGTCAGATTCTCGCTATAAGAGATCGGCTCAAGGGAGTCGGAGGCTAGAAGCGCCGGCGGGCGCGGAACGAGCGGGCGGTCGTTGACTTCGATCGCGAGGCCTTGTTGCAGGGCCAGGGCATGCCGCATGGATATCTCGCTGAGGACACGCGAGACGAAGGCCGGCTGGCTCAGGCGACTGCTGGCAGACGGGAGCACGCGGCTGCAGCGCACGAGCGTGCCAGGTACCTCGGGCGCCTCGCCGTTTGCGCTTTCCAGCGGGAACGTCCAGTCCTGCGGGTCCTCCAGCCATTCGTCGACATCGACCTCGACCTGCCAACGATCATCGTCATTCATGCACGCGACCTTGAACTTACGGCCGATCTTGAAGATAGCCCGCTTCATACCGACGCCGAACTGTCCGACCTCGCCGGCCGTCGCAGGCTGGTCGGGGTGGCGCCCGAACTTGAACGCGTACGTGGCCGCGTGCTCTCGGTCGAAGCCGCCACAGGAGTCAAGGATCTCGAAGGTCTCCGCACCGAGATGCAGCTTCACCCAGAGGTCCTTGTAGCGGTCGTCGGAATCCTGCGGCCGCAGGCGCTTCGCTCCATCGATGCTGTTGTCGACGAGATCGATGATCGCCGGAGCCAGCTCGATGTCGCGGGTCAGCATGTCCACGAAAAAGCGCTTCTCTGGATGCGCATCTACCCTCTCGACAGCCTGCTCGGTCACGCGGCCTCCCTTGCCTGACGCACCGCCACAGTCCGTACGTTGGCCGGCAGCGACTGGGGGTCGAGCCCGTAGCGCTCGGCAGCCTCGCGCATGGTCATCCGCAGCAGGGAGCCCGGCCCAAGCGACAGGGGTTCGCCGCTACGCCTTGGGGGGTTCGCACACGCGGCGACGATGACCGTCCGTGCGACGGCCCGAGCCAGCGGGGGCGGCACAGCGTTGCCGACCTGGCGGAACCCGTGCCACTTCGTCGCGTGAAAGCCGAACCAGTCCGGAAAGCCGTGAAGCCGCGCAGCCTCGCGTACCGAAATCACGCGAGGACTCGAATAGTGGACAGGTCGCGCCGAGGTGAAGCTGCCGTGGTCCCGCCCCGTGCCAGCGCGCAGCGTCGGCGACTGGCCGCGCGGGTCGAGCTTTGGAAGGCGGCCGATTGCGTCCCGCTCGCCGCGCCGTAGGCGTCGGAAGCGGGCGACGACCGCATCCGAGTGCGACGCTAGTCCGACAGACGTGAGAAGTCGCGGGTCCCACTCCCGCTCGTCCGCAAGGTCTTCGGGATCGCGCTCGATCCCGTTGAGCCGCTGCACGTAGCAACTCTGGCTTCGCACCATCTCGGCGAGCTGGTCCTCACGCAGGACGAGCTCGTCTTGCTCCTGCAGCGTCCGGAAGCGAGCGAGAGGAGGAACGTCTCCAAGCGCATCCGCGACGGTCGGCGGATTCGGCCGCACCAGCGGCTTAGTCGGCACCGCCTCCCCTTCGCGTGCACCAACCACGAAGACGCGCTTCCGCTCCTGCGGCACGTCGTGGTCGCGAGCATTGAGCTTCCAAGGCTCAGCGACCCCATAGCCCGCAGCACGCAGCGTCCGATAGAAGGCATCGAGCACCGGCCGATAGCCAGGGCTGATGAGACCTGGGACGTTCTCCATGACGAACCAGCGCGGCCGCAGATCAACGACCAGGCGAGCGAACTGCGCCACGAGTGCGTTGCGCGGGTCGTCCCTCTTGCGTGATCCGATGACCGAGAACCCCTGGCAACTCGGGCCACCGAACACGCAATCTACCCGTCCGGCGAACGGCGTGGACGGATGCCGGCGCGCCCACCCACGACGCGCTGCCTCCATGATCTCGCTCGCACCGATCTCGGAGATGTCCGCGCACACCGGCTCGCCAAGCGGGAAGTTGCGCTCGTGTGCCGACAAGTGCACCGGATCGAGGTCGACGGCCGCGAGGACGTCGAACCCTGCCTGCTCGAAGCCGAGGGCCATCCCGCCAGCGCCACAGAACAACTCGACGGAGGTCAGCCGCCGGTTCTCGTGAGTGGATCGTCTAGAGGTACGCGGCACTTGTCGGGCGGGCGAGTCGCTTGTTCCGCATACTAATCGCGCGAGCGGGGGCGCGTCTCGGCGCGCCCCCGCTCGCGGTCTGACGGGCGCCTGGCGTCCGTCGCCAGACACCGCGCAGACCCGGAACGAGCCGCATCAGCCCCACCGACCGCACGAGGATCGAGGCTGAACGCAGAGCCGCGATGCGCCACGGTCTCGATCCGTGAATTCAAGCCTTTCTCAAAGACGTACGCTTGATGCAATGTCGTCGAATCCGCCTATTCCACACCCTGAGAAGTGGATCACCGGAATGCGCACCTCAGAGGATGGCGTTCAGCGACTCGCCTTCGCCCACTACGTCGACCGGGCCGAGCCAGATGGGAAGGGCAGGCTGCAGGTTTCTACCAAGGGCCCGGAAGCTCTGCTTCAAGGCCGCCGCCTGCCGTTCGCGCCGCCGATGATCGAGGATGCCTCGTCGGTCGCAGGCTTTGAGTTCCATTGGAGAACTCTCGACTATGTCTTCGGTTTGCCTGACCCACGAGGCTTCCCCTCTTTCACGGGCCCTCTCTCGGCGGACGAGCAGAGCGTAGTGGACCGCTACGTGCGCACTGCACGCGACCTCGCCAGCAGCGGTGTGCTGAATGCCGCTGACGAGGGCATGCAGGTCGAGATCGAGGACGACACCGACATCGAGCACGTCACCGTGGCTCTCTCGAAGAAGGATCGTCAGGTTGGCTTCGCCACCATGCTGCGCCAGTGCGACAGCGAGAATGAGCATGCGCGCTTCGGGAAGGTGATGGACATCCTCTGGATCGCCTCGGAGCGAGCGAAGGACAAGGACGTCGAAGATCGCCAAGATACCCTCAAGCAATGGCGACGGGCTGTTGGCAGTCTGCATGCCAAGTCGCTCAACCAGCTCCTACGGGGACAAGCTCGTCAAGGATGAGGACATTCAGATCCTCGCCTACCAAGAGGAGCACTCCCCCAGCTTATTGCTCAGTTCGTTCGACTACGGCGACTTGATCCACTGGGACAAGAAGCGAGCCGTGGTAGCCGATTGGGAGCAGGACGGGTACACGGGCGGCGACCGCCGGCTGGCGTTCCTAGCCGCAGCTGCCGCTCTCGCGCATGTGTACATCGGCTTCGCTGTCTTGGCCGAGACCGCGACGAGCCGCGGCTGATTTGGGCGTCGGGCGACTTCAGCGAGCAGACTGCTCCAGAACGCTTCCTTTGCCGGTCGTGCCACGGACACGGCTGGTGGTTGATCGAGCAGACTAAGGCGCGAGTGCATCTCCGTTGGCGCGTTTCCGAGCCAGCAGGGCTCGTAAGCTCGTGATAGGGCAGACTGCCCGCGATGCCAACCAATCCCGTCGCCGCCGATCTACGCGAGCGCCTTGAGAGCTTCGTTCGGTATCGCCACGAGCATCTGACCGGCGACGAGAAGGGCGAGGCGGCCCTCTTCCTGGAGAACCTGTTTCGGGCGCTCGGCCACGAGGGCGTGCGCCAAGCCGGCGCGACTCTGGAGAAGCGCATCAAAAAGCACGACAACGGAGGCACCGCATACGCCGACCTGGAGTGGAAGCCACGGGTTCTAGTCGAGATGAAGAAGGCCGGGCGTGACCTCAAGCGCGACTACCGCCAGGCGTTCGAGTACTGGATCGATCTCGTGCCAGACCGTCCCCAATTCGTGATCCTCTGCAACTTCGATGAGTTCTGGATCTACGACCTCAACAGCCAACTTGAGGAGCCTGTGGATCGCGTCAGCCTGGATGCTCTCCCGCATCGCTGGGAGGCTCTGGCTTTTCTGCTCCCGCGAGCAGAGAAGCCTATCTTCCACAATGACCTCGTAGCTGTCACCCGAGACACTGCGGCCAGGGTCTCCTCGCTGTTCAACGGCCTCGTGGAGAGGGGCGTCGAGCGCGACTCGGCACAGAGATTTATCTTGCAGGCCGTCATGGCGATGTTCGCGGAGGACATCGGCTTGCTGCCTAGCAAGTCATTCACGACTGCCGTGCGGGACGCGGTTGAAGGCGTGGGCACGGCATACGATCTGCTGTTCGGCCTCTTCCGCGAGATGAACGAGCCCGGCTTCACTCCCGGAGGCAGGTTCGAGGGGACCCCGTTCTTCAACGGCGGCCTGTATGCCAACGTCACCCCGTTCGAGCTGAGGGCGAAGGAGGTCGCGGACCTCGCGTCAGCCAGCGAAGAGGACTGGGCAGCGGTCCGCCCGGTCATCTTCGGCACCCTGTTCGAGCAGAGTCTCGACCAGCCCGAGCGGCACGCCTACGGGGCGTACTTCACCAGCGAAGCCGACATCCAGAAGGTCGTTCTGCCAAGCATCGTGCGCCCGTGGCGCAAGCGTATCGAGGAAGCCGACACCCTCGAAGAGCTCGGTCAGGTCGAGCAGGACATGCTCAACTACCAGGTGCTCGACCCCGCCTGCGGCTCGGGCAACTTCCTGTACCTCGCCTACCGGGAGCTGCGCAGGCTGGAGTGGCAACTCCACGAGAAGCGTCTGCTGCGCGGCCGCGAGGCCGGCCGACGTGAGGCGATGCGCCTAGCGTTCGTCTCCACCAAGCAGTTCCACGGCATCGACCTACGACCTTTCGCCGTCGAGGTGGCCAAGGTCACCTTGATGCTCGCCCGCAAGCTTGCCGCAGATGAGCTCGGCGACGAGCGTACCTACCTGCCGCTGGACGACCTCGACGCAAACTTCCAGACCGCCAACGCTGTCACAGCGAAGTGGCCGCAGTTCGACGTTTGCATCGGCAACCCGCCGTACCTCGGCGCAAAGAACATCCTTGAGGAGAAGACGCCTGCCGAGGTCGCCGCTCTGCGGCGGGCCTACCCCGACATCGGCGGCACCTCCGACTACGTCTCATACTGGTTCCGCAAGACTCACGACCTGCTGCCAGAGGGCGGTCGAGCCGGCCTAGTTGGTACAGCCAACATCCGGTCCGGCGACACTCGGAAGAACACGCTCGATCACATTGTGGACAACGGCGGTGTGATCTTCGAGGCGATCTCGTCGCAGCCGTGGTCAGGGGACGCCAGCGTCGAGGTCTCCATCGTCAACTGGACGAAGGGGGACTACGACGGAGACAAGACGCTTTGGTTGTCGCGTGGCATGACCAAGATGACCGTGGACGACATCACCGGCTCGTTGTCCACGGAGACCGACCTGCGCCACGCAGCGAAGCTCAAGGTCAACAAGAAGCCCCAGGTCATCTTCCAAGGCCAGACCCCGCAGCATGAGAAATTCGTCCTGACGCCCAAGCAGGCACAGGCGATGGTCGCTAAGGACCCCAGGAGCAAAGTGGTCCTCCACCCGTACCTCATCGGCAGGGATCTCACGCAGACAGGGCTGCCCTCGCGCTTTATCATCGACATCGCTGGCACCGACGCGATGGTTGCTGCTGCGACGGCGCCGGCGGCATACGAGCACGTCAAGACCCACGTACTCCCAGACCGCGAGGAGCTGGTCCGCAAGGAGGCCAAGCGCAACAAAGAGCTGCGCGAGGCCGACCCGAACGCGAAGCTGTTGTGGGAGCGCCGCGACTTCATGGTCAAGTGGTGGCACCTATGGCGGAGGCGCGAAGACATGTTGGACGCCATCAGCCGCTTGGAGAGATACATCGTCCTGTCCCGCGTCGCGGTCTGGACTCGGCCGTCTATCTACGCCTTCGTTGCGCCCGACATCCATCCAGGCGACGCGCTGACCGTCTTTGCGTTCGAAGACGACTACAGCTTCGGCATCCTCCACTCGTCTTATCACCGGGCATACTTCGAGGAGCGCTGCTCAAAGATGCGCGTGGACCTGCGCTACACGTCCCGAACCGTCTTCGACACCTATCCCTGGCCGCAGGCGCCGACCGACGAAGCCGTCGGAATGGTCGTGGATGTTGTTCAGCGCCTCATCGACTTCCGCGACGAACGCCTCGCAGACGGCATCAGCCTCGAAGCGCAATACAAGTCACTCCGCGACCCGGGCCGCAACGCCTTGCGGGATCTACAGAAGGAACTCGACAAGGCCGTTGCCGCCGCCTATGGATTCAGCGAAGACGACGACGTGCTCGCACAGCTACTGGCACTGAACCAGTCCATCGCCGAGCAGGAAAAGGACGGCCTCACGGAACCACGCCGGCCGGGCAACGAGGGTTTCGCGGGGACGAAGCTGACAAGCAGTCGAATCGAGGCTTCCATCCGCTTGTGACGGCCGGCCACGAGGCGCCGCCTGCTCCGCCCCTGAGCCCCACCACAGCACCGCTGTGGCCTACCGGCGGCCGGGAGGGACGTTGGGGATACCCCACCGCCTGGTCGGGTCGAGCTGGCGGGGGAGCGCCTCGAGGAATACGCGCCGCGCGAGCGGCGAGCTGAAGCAGTGATGACGCGCCGCGTAGTGCCATTGCCCGCCGAGCCAGGCAAGACCTCCGAGCACGGTGAGCAGCGCCGCCGATGGCGAGCCGGTCGCGGCGGTGTTCAGGAGTCCTCCGGCTACCAGCAGAATGCCGCCGACCCTGAGCACGATCCCGCCCAGCAGCCAGAAGCCGAGGGCGACGAGCACGCCCGTCGCGAGCAAGCTGAGCAGCCCGGTCATCGCGCGACCTCACGCAGGTCCGGGGTTGCATCGCGGGGTGCTCTGGTCGGGGGCATGGCGCGTCCTTTCGCGTTGGCTGGTCTGCCTCGCATACAGGTCTAGCTCGATCCGCGAGGGATCGCAAGTCGTTTCGCTGAGCCTGGCGCGGAGCCGCCATCGGAGCCTTTCGGGCTTTGCTCGAAATGGACTTGAGCTTTCCGTTGGATCGAGCTACCACGTCCAAGTCCAACGCCGAGCAGGCGCTACATCAAAGGAGATTCGCGATGAGCAACAGCAAGCAGACCACTGAGAAACCCGCCTCGGAGCAGGCGGCATTGGAGGCCCTGGCCGCCAACCCGGAAGCGACCGCGGCAGAGGTGGCAGCCGCCGCCAACGTCGGCCGGTCGACCGCGAGCAAGGTGCTCGCGCGGCTGACGAGCTCGGGTGAGGTGCGCCGCATCGAGGGCGGACGCGACGGGGCCCGCCGACTGCCGGACCGATTCGCGTTGGCGTCCGCTGAGCCGGCAGCTGACGACG
>OCTA010003321.1_pt1 | contig 14287 bp, 9 predicted proteins | sample 1538991 | NCBI WGS metagenome assembly OCTA01 (sample SAMEA3539302, study PRJEB22396) | soil metagenome | biome: tundra; feature: field; material: soil | place: USA | collected 2010-05 | depth 0.15 m
AGAGCTGCAAGATGAATCGAAGCTCCCAGTTGCAGATATCCGCTCAACGGCTCCAGGACGTGTTGCCAGGGGCGCGTCGCTTTCGGATTGCGCACGCCTATGGGCTGGCCAGCTTGCAGCGCGCGGATGCAGTCGGGCACGATGCGATCCACCGCCCAATCGCCACCGCCGATGACGTTGCCTGCGCGGGCGCTAGCGATCTTCACCGGGTGTTCCTTAAAGAAGGAACGACGCCACGCACTGATGGCGATTTCCGCCGCTGCTTTGCTCGAACTATAAGGATCATGGCCCCCCAACGGGTCGTCCTCACGATAGCCGTGGAGCCACTCGCGGTTTTCGTAACATTTGTCCGTGGTGATGAACACGGCGGCGCAGGGTTTTTGCAGAGACCGCAACGCGTCGAGCACGTGGACGGTGCCGAGGACATTGGTGGCGTAGGTTTCCACCGGCTCCGCATAGGAGCGCCGAACCAGCGATTGGGCGGCGAGGTGAAAGACGAAATCCGGCCGGGCCGCCACAATGGACCGGCGCACCGCTTCGGCGTCCCGCAGGTCCGCGACCTCGTTCCGCATCCGCGCCGCCAGACCGAGTTGCTCGAACACCGCCGGCTGCGTGGGCGGCGGCAGCGAGAAGCCGCGCACTTGAGCGCCGAGTTCCAGAAGCCAGTGCGCCAGCCAGGCACCCTTGAAACCGGTGTGCCCGGAAAGCCAGACTGTCTTGTTGCGGAAGACGCCGGCGAACATCACCACACTCTCCACGGAGCCTTGCCCTCGGTCCACATTTTGTTGAGTATTTCCATTTCGCGGTAGGTGTCCATGCACTGCCAGAATCCGGTGTGCGCGAACGCCCGCAATTGCCCAGCCCGCGCCAGAGCCTCCATCGGCTTACGTTCCAGCACGCAGTCGTCGCCATCGAGATACGAGCCAATGGCCTTCTTGAAGACGAAGAAGCCGCCACTGATGAAATGCGTTTCCCTTTCCGGCTTCTCCTTGAATTCAGCGACAGACGAACCCTGGAGGGTCAGCGCTCCAAACCGGCCCACCGGCTGCACCGCCGTGAGCGTGGCCACGGCGCCGTGCTCCTGGTGGAAGCGGATGGAGGCGTTGATGTCGCTGTTGATCAGCCCGTCGCCATAAGTCATCAGGAAGTCGTCTTCCTGGATGAAACGCAGCGCGCGGCGCAGGCGTCCGCCGGTCATGGTTTCCAAGCCGGTATCAACCAGCGTCACGGTCCAGTCTTCCTCGCCGTGGGTGCTGTGGTAGGTGATTTTGGGCTGGCGCCCCAGCCGTAGGGTTACGTCGCTGGTGTTCCAGTGGTAGTTTCTGAAATAGTCTTTGATGATCTCCCCCTTGTAGCCCAGGCACAGCACAAAGTCCTTATGCCCGTAATGGGCATAGGTCTTCATGATGTGCCACAGGATGGGCCGTTCCCCAATTGGCACCATGGGTTTGGGCCGAAACTCGGTTTCTTCCCGCAGGCGGGTGCCGAGTCCCCCGCATAGAATGATGACTTTCATGTGCTGATGGTGTCCCGAGGTGAAAGGCCGCTCGCGTTCGGGGGGCCACTGCCGAGAAACTCCGTTCGCCAGGCCAGCTTAGGGCGGACCACCCCAAGCCAGGGACCAACGAACTCCCGCCTCATTTCACCTCCTTCGTGGACGGTGAAACCCACGATCTCCTGCGTCAGCAATTCAATCCGCGAGACGTCACTGACCAAGGCCACCCGGATGGAGTAGTAACCCTCGTTGAGGAAGTTCCGAGGGATCGTGCAGGCGGTTCGGAAGAGGCCCGCAGGGTATGGGCGCCCGAACCATGGGTCGCGAATCAGGTTTGCGGAGGGGAAATTGGCCGACGCCAGCACCTCGACGCCCGCTTTATCCAGGAGATGAATGCTGGTGGAAATCTTTAGGCCTTCCGCCAAATTCCAGAAATCAATGACCACGGAGGTGTCTTCGTCAATCCTGACATCCCCCATAGTCTCACCTCCGGACTGGATCTGGACGGCATGGAGGCGCACCTTCCCGTTGCCTGGCGCTTCCGCCGGATGCTGCCAGCGAATCTCGCCGGCTTGGGCGTTGAGGCAACTAATGTATTGGCCGACCACCTGTTCGGCGGACCCTTCCCGTTCCATGCGGCCCTGCACCAGCAGGAGGGCCTTTGAGCAAAGGTTGGCCAGAGCGCCCATGTTATGGCTTACAAAGAGCACGGTCCTCCCCCCTTTGGCCACCGCGCCCATCTTGCCGAGACACTTCTTCTGGAACTGGGCATCGCCCACCGCCAACACTTCATCCACGATTAGGATTTCCGGTTCCAGATGCGCCGCCACGGCAAAGGCCAACCGCACATACATGCCGCTCGAATAGCGTTTGACCGGGGTGTCGAGAAACTTTTCGATTTCAGAGAACGCCACGATCTCGTCGAACTTGCCTTTGATCTCCGCCTTGGTCATTCCCAGGATCGCCCCGTTGAGGAAGATGTTCTCCCGTCCCGTCAATTCGGGATGGAAGCCTGTCCCCACCTCAAGGAGACTCGCCACCCGACCCTTGATCCGAACACGACCTTCGGTGGGTTCCGTGATCCGGCTCAGGATCTTGAGCAAGGTGCTCTTGCCCGCACCGTTGCGCCCGATAATGCCGAGCACCTCGCCCCGTTTGACTTCGAATGAGACGTCTTTCAAGGCCCAGAATTCCTCGTGCGTATCCCGAGAGAGGTCAGAGGTCTTTAGGTGGCCGTCAGCGGCCTGAGGGCGGAAGTCCGACGATAGCCGCTGACGAAACCAGCGCCAGGGAGCGCACGCTGCATCTTCAATCCGATGGCGCAGACCCTCTCCTTTGGCCCGCTGGTGGCCAATGATGTAGCGCTTGGACAGGTGCTCGACGGAAATGATGGAGGGGGTCATTCCAAAATTGTGAAAACAGAAAGCAGCCAATTCAAAATCAGAAATAAGGAACGCAGAAACCAGAAGTTCATTTCAGCTTTTCCGATTTCTGCTCTTGCCTTTAGATGATGTCCGCAAACGTGCGCTCGGTCTTCCGGAAATACCAGATACCGGTCACCACCAGCAAGAAGATCATGGCGAGGGACAGGGCCAAGCCCGACCAATACATCGTGTGCTGTCCGCCCAAGAGGCACCAGCGGAAGCCGTCAATCACCCCCACCATCGGATTGAGGGAATACAGCAACCGCCATCTTTCCGGGACCACGCTGCTATAAAACCCAACTGGCGAGATATAGAGCCCGAACTGCACCACGAACGGCACGATAAAGCGGAAATCACGGTATTTCACCATCAGCGCGGCGATCCACAGCCCAGCGCCGAACGAGGCGGCGAAGGCCAGAAGCACAAATAACGGAAGAAGAAGGCAGTTGGCAGATGGGAGAAAGTGATACCAGACCATAAGAACTACCAGAAAACAGGCTGAGATCAGGAAATCCACGAAGCTGGTGATCACGCTGCTGGCCGGGATAACGAGCCTAGGGAAATAGACCTTGGAAATCAGGTTCGAGTTGTTCACGAGGCTGCTCCCACTTTCGGACAGCGCCGTGGAAAAAAACAGCCACGGCAGCATGCCGCAGAAAACCAGGATGGGGTACGGGACGCCCCCTGAGGGCATCTTGCCGAACTTCCCGAACACAACGGTGAGCACCACCATGGTCAGGAATGGGCGGATCAATGACCAGGCGACCCCGACGACGGTTTGCTTGTAGCGGATCAGCAGATCGCGCCAGGCCAGAAAGTAGAACAGCTCGCGGTAGCGCCACAGGTCGCGCCAGTACTGACGCTCAGTCCGGCCGGCCTCGATGACGAGTTCATCCATAAGAAATCGTGACTTGTCCGCCGAAGGTGCGCTAGCGGACGATTGCGGCTCCTTGAAACGCTCCGATGGTGGGTTTCTGGCCCGCCGGACGCGGCCGTCCGTCGTAGTCGTTCGTTACCGAGAGGAGGGTATAGCCGGCACCGATCAGCGGCGAACCGGGCAGGGGGTGAAGGTCAGGTACCTGGCCGGTCCGATCCGGCCATGCGCGGACGAGCCTGGGATCACCCCCATTCACCCAACCATTGTTTCGTGGCATGTTCTTGCGCCTCCAATCGGTTCCGGTCACAAAATTGTTCCTCATGACCATGTTGGTCAGCGTTGGGTCGATCGCGCACCAACCCTCGTTTGGGCTCGAAGGATTGTTACCGACAAGAATAAAGGCGTTATTGATCACCTCCGCACCGTCCGCGCGTCCAAACTTGCTGTCGTTGAAATTGATAATAAAGCCCTCGGGCGAGTTGGTCATGCAATTGTAAAACGTGTTGTTGTAGAATTTCATATTCAGGAAATCCACATCTATCTTGCTGGAAATGTTCACGAAAACATTGTTCCGGAACGTCCAGTCCTGGCAGTCATCGAGGAAACGGTCTTTGTATCTGCGTTGCAGGCTGCCAAGCTGGCAGTTGCAATTGATAATGAGGTTCTGTTCGATGATGTGACCACGAGAGGCGAGGCCATTATCGGCGAAGCTCTGGAACACATCGGGGTGGGCGCCGCCTTCACCGGTATCGTTCATGTTGGTGATGATATTGCCGCGGATGACATTGGAGATGCCCCAGAGATAAAACGCGGCTTCGACATTCGGGCAATCCCGAATGATATTTGCCTCGAACAGGATATGGGCGCCACTGATGCCCACTGCGGGCACCTTGCCCACATTCTCCACGATATTGCCACGAATGACGGTCCCCTGAGGCATGCCGATATTGAAAGGAGAGGCCGGAGTGCCGCCATCCACATAAAGTCCCAACATGTTAGGCCAATTCGCATGGACCGTGTTGGAGAGGATTTGGCACCAACTGCCGCTGCAACCGAGGATGGCAGAATAGCCGTCATAAAAATTGGACCCGCAATAGAAGCCCTTCCAGCAGATGAAGTTCTTCCCGATGCCCACGTTCTTGACGCTGACGTGGCCGCCTCCGTCAAAGGTAATGAGGTTGTTGGTCTGTCCGTCCCGGGCAGCGACCTTCACGTTCTCGTTGTAATGGCCAGGTTGAACCAGGACGGTGTCCCCTGGCTGCGCAAGCGCGACCGCATAGTTGATGGTCAGCCAGGGCTGATTGGCGGTGCCCGGCCAGCCGTTGTTGCCGTTGGTTGCCACGTAATAGGTTGCGGCATGGCACTGGAGCAAGACCCCCAAAAGAAGGGCCGGCCATTTGAGTTTTGCCGCCACGGGACTATGTCGGTTGGAGCGCATAGGATTTTTAAGTGAAGGATTTACTCCGCCCGCTGTTGCGGAACGGCCGCTGCTGAATGGTCGGAGCCCAAGCCTAGGAACTGCAAACAGTGCCATACGATCCGTGACGAAGCTCGTCCATCGCCATACGGATTACTGAGCCGGCTGCGGCGTGCATATTCGCCCGCATCGCCCAAGAGGAGCATTGATTCCTTGAGGATTTTTTCAGGGTCGGTCCCGACAAGCCGGCAGGTGCCAGCCTGCACGCCTTCGGGGCGCTCGGTGGTGTCACGCATGACCAGCACCGGTTTACCGAGACTCGGAGCTTCCTCCTGCACACCGCCCGAATCGCTCAAAATGAAATGGGATTGGGACATCAACCAAACAAACTGTTCGTATCCGACCGGGGAAATGAGTTGAATCCGTGAATGATTTCCCAAGAACTCGTTGACGGGCGCCTGAACATTCGGATTGAGATGAACCGGGTAGATCACTCCTACGTCCGGGCGGGCATCAGCGAGCGCGCGGATCGCCTGGCAGATGTTGCGGAAGCCCGCGCCGAAGGACTCGCGCCGATGTCCTGTGACCAGGACAAGTTTCCGCCCGCCCTTTGCGGAGTCCGACTTTTCCAAGCCATTGAGGTAATCTCGCGCAAAATCCGGATTTATTCCCAAGCCGTTCAGGAGCACGGCGTGATTTCCTTTCGCGGCCAATCGATCACGCATCCAGAGCAGGGCATCAATTACGGTATTACCGGTCATAAAAATCTGCCGGTCCGGCAGGCCTTCCTGGAGGAGATTTTGTCGTGCGGTTTCGGTGGGAGCGAAGTGCAGTGTCGTGAGGCGGGAGGTGAGGACGCGATTGGCTTCTTCCGGCCAGGGGGACTGGAGGTTGCCCGTGCGCAAGCCGGCTTCGACGTGGCCAATGGGGATGCGGTGGTAAAACGCTGCCAGGGCCGCGCAAAAAACCGTGGTGGTGTCTCCCTGGACGAGGATCAAATCGGGCTTTTCGGTCGCAAGATAGCCATCCAGGGCTTCAATCGCGCGGGCGGTCAGTTGACCGAGAGTTTGGCCAGGTTGCATCAGGTTCAGATCCGTATCCGGTTTGAGCGAGAACGCTTCCAGCACCTGGTCCAGCATTTGACGATGCTGTGCGGTGACACAAACCCGGCAGACCAGGCGCGGTTCCTTCTGCAAACGGTGAATGACCGGCGCCAGTTTGATGGCTTCGGGCCGCGTGCCAAAGATAACTGTAACTTGAGGGAGATTATCCGCGTGTTGCATACCGATTATTAAGCATCGCGTTCAGCGAGGCACGGCCAAAGCGGCTATGGCGCAGAGACCGGCTCCTGGTTGTTGGCCAGCCGCTGCAGCTCCTCCGCAGGCAAGGCCGTGTTGTAGATGCGCACCTCATCCAGCGTGCCGTTAAGCCACCCGGCGTTCGGATAAGGATCGTCTCCCGGCTGAGGCGTGCCATCATGCTGCATCGTGCCAATCGCCAGCCAACCGGCGGAATCAATCTGCAACAACGGAATGGTCTGCGAGTTCGTGGCAAAGGCGCTTCCATCAAAATAACCGACGAAATTTGTTCCATCCCAAGTTACGCCGTAGTGATGCCATCCGGTCAGCTTCCAATCTGGAAACACCAATGAGTGAAGGCGTGTTCCATTGTAGTCATAAGTATACCAGTAAGTGGATTGATAAGGATCGTGGCCCAGCGTCCAGCCGTACGCCTCCGGCCATGTGTAGCCCGCGTCCAGAATGTATGAGTAGTACCCCTCACCTGCCTGGAAGCCGTTATCATAAGCAACCCAAACCGCCACAGTGCCATTGGTCAGGTACTTGAATGATGCAACATCCGTCACGCCAAAATACTGTGGGGTGCCGATGTGCGAGGCGTTGCCGCCGTTGGGGCGACTCGCCAGGGTTGGCCAGATGTTCGTCGGCCCAAAGACCAGCGCGTCACAATGGTTGGCGGTGAGATCGAGAACGTTGCCGTATCCTGCCCAGTTGTCGAAAGACAGGTGAAGAACCAGGCGTGGATCCAGGCCGGCGCGGGAAGCGGCAGCGCGATAGAACCCCACTATGCTCGACAAGTCCAGTTGAATATTCCCGGCACTACCCGCAGTCAAGACTGCTTTGTCCGCTATCCAAGGTCCGGACTGAAGGTTGGTGGTATGCAGAATCGTCAGCATCTGGTTTGTGAGGGCGTTGCTCCAAGCAAGGCGGCCGTTTTTATCCAGAGACAGCAGCAAATTGGTTTGGCCCAACGCAGCCGTCGAAGTCATCGCCGCCGCCAGGAAGAGAAGAAGCAGGGGGTTAATCCAACGTGTTTTCATAAGTTTATATCCAATCTTTGGATCCGAATCGTGGCATTGCGTCATCGCGCTCGGGCGGAAACCAAGATCACCGCGCGAGCCCGAATGGCTCGGGCCGAGTTCCACAAAACGATTGTCACGTTAATAGGAATCTTCGTTCGCGTTGTATCATGCAGGAGAATCGCTTGAAACCAAGTTACGGTCGGCGCACCATGCGGCAGCCGTTGTACCAGTAATCCCAATCAGGCAACTGATGGTCCCGAGCCGAGCAACGCATCAAGATCTGATCCCAGTCCCATGAACCGCCGCGCTGTACGCGCTCGTTTCCCGTTGGCGGGCCGGTCGGATTAGTGTTCGTCGCCCCAGGTTGGGAATACCAATCTGACTGGTACCAGTCGAGACACCACTCGCGAACGTTGCCGGCCATATCATAGATGCCGTATCCGTTCGCCATGTTGGGTCTGGGAAAGTTGTTGGTTCCGTCGAAAAAACCCGCCGGTTTAGTGTTGAGCTCACTATGACCGAGCCCGACCGGAGTGTAGTTCGCGATGCTCGTGTCCACACCGTAATTATTGTAGCTATCCCAGGGAAACACGCCCCCCGTAAATGCGCCACGTGCCGCCTTCTCCCATTCGGCTTCGGAGGGCAGCCGGTAACCGTTCCGAGAGAGGTCGCAGGTCCAGTTCGTGAAGTCCGTGCATGGATTCAGGCCCTGCATCTGGCTGAGATAATTCCCGTAGGCCATTCCGCCGTACCACGTCAGCCCAATCACGGGATAATTTTCCTTCCCTGGATCCACCACAAAAAACCCGTCCGAGAGGGAGAGCTGGAAGTCTTTGGTTGAACTAACCCAAGGAGGGCCTTTCAACACGACCAAGATGAATCCCGTCCCTTCTGTGTTGGCAACAAACGGAGCGGCGCTCCCCTGCAGCACGACGATCTTGCCGCGGTCGTAAGCCCACTGAAGGATCTGGCGCATTTTCTCGTTCGTCACTTCAAAACGGTCGATCAGAAACGTGCTCAGGCAAACATAATGCACCGGCAGTTCGTCCGGCTGGGTAAAAGAATCACTGTAGTTATCGCCCATCTGGAAACTGCCGGCCGGAACCAACTGCATATCCGAGGGATTTCCGGAGACATCCGCAGCATTCAAGCGGAAAAAGGAGGCAGGATTGTTAAGTGGAACATTGACCGAGCCGGCGCCATTCGTCGTGAAAACATTTACAACTGGCAACCAAGGGCCACTGTTTATGTTGGGCGAGCGTTCAACTGTGACGATTCCATTGGTAAACGCGTTTGCCCAACCCAGGGTACCTGGCGGATGGAGCGAGGCTTTCAGACCGGTTTGGCCCTCGGAGCGTCCGGCAATGCAGAAGGCGCAGAGGAACGGCAGATAACGATATAAACGAGAATGTACATGCTGATGTTTCATAAACAGATCGATGCTGGGACTGAAAGAACCCTCATATCACATTATCATTACTCGGGCACACAAGGAGCAAGCGATGATCCAGGAAACCGGAGCAGACCATACTTCCGCGCGCCGCGACCGGGCTGATGGAGATTACCAGGCAGCCGGAAACGGGTTGACACAGTGCGAAGATCAGCCTTGGAACCCCTCGAATACCAGGCTGATCGGCCAGCGGCCAAACTTTTCAATTGTTTGCTATGCGAAGACCGCCAGGGGGAGAAGGACGCGGATTAATCGGAAGCGGCTCCTGATATCGTACGAGTCGAGCCAAGTTCGGCGGTGTCAGGGCGTAGTTGTAGAACCTGACGTCCGCCAAACTCCCATTGAGCCAGCCTCCGGAAGGCGAGTCCGCGGTATGCGAGCCGTGTTGCACGCCGAGCGCGAGCCAGCGCGAGGTGGACTCAACATGAAGGAACGGCACAACCTGAGAATTGGTGAGAAAGGGAATGCCATCGAAATAGCAAACGACATTCCTGCCGTCCCAAGTTATGCCGTAGTGGTGCCAAGAGTTATTTGCACCCCAGTCGGAGAAGGTAAGAGTCTGATAAGTCGAGCTATTGGCTAAAAGACGTGCATTTGAAGAGTTGCCGAAAGGAGCTCCGATCCAGAAGCAGTTGGTGTCCGGATAGGCATACCACCCGTCCATTGCGTAGTAATCGCCAGAGCCCACCGGGTTATCAAAATTGATCCACATACCGATTGTCCCGTTGGTCAGATACTCGAAAACTGAAATGTTGGTTACGGCCAGCCATTGGTCGGTGGCGAAATGTGCGGCGGAATTTGTTATGAATGGTCCTTCAACTAAGGTTGGCCCATTGGTGCCTATGGCAATCGCATTCGCGTGATTGGTAGTCTGGTCTAGAACGTTGGTAATCCCATACCAATTCGTAAAGTTCAGATGCATCAGCAGTTGCGGCGGCAGCGATCCGCCTGGGGTTGGAGTCGTGTTAACCGTAGGTTGCGGTGAGGCTGACACGTAATATACGTTGAGAACCTCAGTTGCAGAAAGCGCGGTATTATACATCCGCAAATCTGTCATACTGCCATTTAAGAAAGCCGCATTCGGGTAAGTGGCATCTCCAAATGGAGAATCATGTTGTATTGCCCCCACGCAGAGCCAGTCCGCGTCATCCAGTGTAATCACTTGGGATGGTAGCGCGTTCGTCTGAAACGGCAAGCCGTCATAGTAACCGACTGTCACGGCGTTTGACCAAGTGAACGCAAAGTGATGCCAATCTGTGCTTTGATAATCAGCCCACGTCAGCACCACATTTCTTGCGCTATCAGGACCGGCAACATAGAGCTTCGTGGATGATCCATTATCCTTGCCCAGCGTCCATCCGTTCGTTGCAGGATAGGTGTAGCCGCAGTCCAGAATGTAAGAATACCCAGTTGTTAAATCGCGCTTTGCCCAAACCGCCACCGATCCATTAGTCAAGTTGCGCAGCGTGGCGACATTGGTAATTCCAAAGTAGCCGCTGTTGGTAACGCTGATATGCGCAGAGGCTCCGCCGTCCGGTCCTATTCCCGAAGATGGAGCGTGTGCGCCGGCCACTGCGGCGTCACAACGATTTGTAGTGCTGTCCAAGGCATTCGTCCCCCCGCCCCAGTTGTTGAAGGTGATGTGGAGAATCATGTTCGTTGGCACCACCTCGGCAGTCGCTCCCTCGTATGCGCCAATGGTATAAGGACTACCGATGGGGCGCGCTATTCCTGCCTTGTCAAAGGCCGGATTACTCAATGATGCTCCCGCGCCAATCGCCAGACTCCCAGCCAGCAAGCGCAGGTCCGGCATGGGGTCGTAATTCTGCGATCTCTGAATTGACTGTGCTCCACCATACTTTGTTGAGACCCCAGTGCCGATCGGAACGTCAGTCCAGAGGTTGGTTGCGCTAATAATGGCGATAACCTTTCCCTCCGCGCCGTTCCAGAAAGGCCCAAGCCTGATCCGATCTCCCACAGCGAGTTCCGTCGTGAAGCTGGTTCCGGTGCCGATAATGTTCGTCGTGTTGTTGGCACCCGTTGTACCAGTTAGGTTGAACTGGTGAATCCGGCTGGATGGTGCATTAAGAAACTTTGGATTACCACCGTTCACCCAATTCGTCCCGAAGAACAAGGTCGGGTTCTTGGCGGCAAATCCAGTGCCAACCACCCAGTTATTTGAAACCGTCATTGTGGGGACGCATGGGCCGTCAGCCGAGAACCAGCCATGATCCGTCAAAGTTGGGTCAGCCCCGCACAATACAAATAGGTTGTTAATCATCACTCCATTAGTGCCCGAACCTTCACTGCTAAAGTTGAAGTTTATCACCTGAGAAGCATCCGAATTGTCGCAGGAGTTGTAAAAGGTGTTGTTGATAAAGCGCACGTCTCTAAAATCCACATCCAGCTTGCTACCCGTGTTGATGAACACGTTGTTTACGAATGTCCAATTTCCGGCGTTTGTCCAATAACCGGAACCGTTGCATGATTGCAGGCTGCCGAACTGGCAACTATTGTTGATCGCCAGGTTGTTGCTAATAACGGTTCCCCAAGATTCCCCATAGAAACTCTGGAACAAGTCAGGGTGAGAGCCAGGCAACTCCAATTCATTGTTATTGGAAAGGGTGCAACTTGCAATCAGATTGTAATTCCCCCAAATGTAAAACACCCCCTCGCACGACCCGTTGTCGTGCATGAAGCAGTTCACGATGTTGTTTGAGTTTCCTCCCGTTTCGACGCAGATTCCAGACGGACCAAACGCCGTTATCTCAACATTGCTCGCGGTGCAAAAGTTCGCTGCGAAAATAATGCCATACTGCTGCCGTCCAGCGGCAGAATACACCATCCCATTCTCCAGTCGGCTGCCATCGCTTCCTGGCTTGAACCACGCAACCGGGTCTGTATCTGCGCCGCCGTAGTGCGTCTCTCCAACAACGAAATTGCGAAAGACAACATTGGGAGCCTCGAAGAAAAGCTGTTTGGTGTAGCAGCCGTTCGTGCCTATGAAGGTCTGCCCCGATACGTTCAGATGCAGTGGTCTGAAGTCCACCCCATCCGTGTTGTAATGTCCCGGCCCGACATAAACGATGTCACCTGACGCCGCAGCGCTGACGGCGTAGGAGAGGGTAAGCCACGGGGCGTTTTGGGAGCCGGAATTCGCATCACTGCCAACCGGCGATACATAGTACGTCGCGCCGTCAGCAGCAGTGATAATGCAGCACATCAGAAAAACAAAAGGCAGTCGTTTCATTTGGTCATAGCTATTAGAGCCCAGTGAACAAGGCAACAGAACATACGCAAAGCCATTGGCGGCGGAATGACGGGTCACATTCCCTGCCGAGGTCTTTGCGGCTGCCGAGACGCATGGCACATACCGAAATATGCCAAGCAATTGGCGGGCCAACGTGGCAGGGTGTGAAAGAGAAGCCACGAGGGGTGGATGTTCCGGAAGTTGTTGAATATAAGGGACATCACCTGGCGCTCTGAGCCAGCACGCGCGATAAATATCGACACTCAAACTGGCAGATTTGGTCAAGCTTAGCGAAACAGCAAGGCCGGCAGGACCTAACGGGTGAAGGTCAATGCTTCGAACAACCCAAACGAGGAGGACCAAGGAATTCTCTAGTGCCATAGTGTCATATTCCAGGGCGCGACGCGCCCAAGGGGTCCAAAAACTGGACCGCACGGGACACCGCAATGGACCCAGAACGGAAAGTCGAGGAGGCGCATAAGAACGCCGCAACCTCGAAAAGACGGAGAGAATCAAAAATCCAAACGCAGCCAGCCATACCATTGCGCCCGGGAGAATCGCTGCGGCAGCCGCGGCACCACCCGCCGGTACCAAATCTTGTGATAGCCATAGAGCAGACCGAGACGTCCGAAATTGAGCAATCCAGTCGAGATTCGAGTCCTGGCCCGCGCGGAAATGAGACGGAAAGTACGCGTCGTGTGCTCACGGGCATTCAGGCGCACTTTATAATCGTAATGAGCTAGGCCGCCCTCGATACGCTGGACGCCTTCTTGCATGCCAGCGGCGATCATGTTGACGATACCCGTGGGGCCTAGACTGAAACGCTCCCACGGCTCGCCAACCGACCGGGCCGGCAACTCCCAATAATAGGCATCTCGGAGAGCAAAAGCATACTGGCTACAGATTACCGAACCGTTTGCAAGAATGCGGAGGAACCGGGCCCGGCCGAGTTGGGACTGGGCCTGAACCAAGGCACGGTTGAACTCCAGCGCCCGAGGCCACGCGCCAAAATGACCGGGTTTGCCCTGGCATCGCCACTGGGCGGTGTGCTGTGGGGCGAAACGTTCGAATTCGGCGGCGACTGCCTGAGGCTCGCGGACAATGTCGGTGACCACTTCGTAATCCTTTTTCAGCAGCCGCAGCTCATATTTCCTGCGGTTCTTTCGCTGGTTCTTGTTTAAAGCCTCGTAGTACTGTTCCATGGTGGCAGGCACCCAAAAAACGCTGTGGACGCCCTCCTCGACCGAGAACGCGCCCACGACGTGACGAAGTGAGGAAACCACCTGAGGCAGAACGTCAAAGGATGTCTGGAGCGAGGATATGGGACCCAGACTCACGATATCGCAACGACCGGACGCGAAAAGCCATTTAATCAAGCTCTCGAAGACGGGCCCCGCCCAAGCGGGATCCACGGGAGGATTAAATACTTTTGGAGGAATATTGGCACCGACAAGCCTCGCGACCCGGACTCGTGCGGGCCGAATACCCAGATCATCAGAATACAGAGGGATGACGGCTACGATTCGCGTGTCATGTGTGAAAACGGCGATGCACAAGCGCTTTCCGAAGCCATAGAACTGCCACCAGATGCGGCACCAATCGAAGGTCATATAGACACTGCCATTGAATGCGAGGACCGCATCATCCCATGCAGTACGCAGCGAATCCAAGCCCTCGAATGAACTATAGATTTGGCAGCAAAGCGATCCTGCCGCGAATGGGGCAGTTAAGGCACCGTTCGGCGGCCGCTCAACAACGTGGGCCTCGTTAGCGTTCATGGTTCAAGCCTCTCCTCTCGCAGGTGCGCTTACTTCAAGATCGGATTCGAGAATGTGGCTTTCTTCCGCCTCCTGGACTGTGGTCGAGGCGAGCACCGGAGCGGTCGCCACTACTGTCCACAACAAGTAATAGAGCGGTTTGGCGAAGATCAGGACGTTGGTCATCATGAAGACCATCGCTAGCGCACTCGCGAACAGACACAGAATAAGGTCGCGGTTGGCAGGCTCCGCAAGCCGGGACGAGCGATAAAGCAAGAGCAGAACTGAACCGTACAA
>OCTA010003323.1_pt1 | contig 14275 bp, 13 predicted proteins | sample 1538991 | NCBI WGS metagenome assembly OCTA01 (sample SAMEA3539302, study PRJEB22396) | soil metagenome | biome: tundra; feature: field; material: soil | place: USA | collected 2010-05 | depth 0.15 m
ACGAAGGATTCGACGCCGACCTTGACAGGCGGGGCGGGAATGCTCCCCGGGGATAGCGGGACGGTCACCGTCACCGTGTACAAGGGCAGCTCCGCGAGCGGCTCGGAAGCCGCATCGCGCGCCGTTTCGGTCAACGGCTCTGCATGGTCCTACACGACCCCCGAATTGGCCGACGGCACCTACACTGCGCGCGCCACCCAGGCCAATGCCGCCGGCAACCTCGGCGAAAGCGTTCCCGTCACCACGTTCGTCGTGGACACCAAAGCGCCGGTGGTGTCGATCGTGTCGGTGGCTGCCTTGACGAAGGATTCGACGCCGACCTTGACAGGCGGGGCGGGAATGCTCCCCGGGGATAGCGGGACGGTCACCGTCACCGTGTACAAGGGCAGCTCCGCGAGCGGCTCGGAAGCCGCATCGCGCGCCGTTTCGGTCAACGGCTCTGCATGGTCCTACACGACCCCCGAATTGGCCGACGGCACCTACACTGCGCGCGCCACGCAGGCTGACGCCGCCGGCAACGTCGGCGAAAGCGTTCCCGTCACCACGTTCGTCGTCGATGCCACCCCGCCCGCGATCGCCATCACGACGCCCGCCAACGAAGCCCTCCTCGACCGGTCTCGACCGACGTTCAGCGGCGTTGGGGGCACGGCCGGCGAAGACCACGCCTCCGTGACGCTCAAGATCTATACCGGCGCTCCGGCCTCCGGGAGCCCCAGCCAGGAACTCACGCTTCCCATCAAAGGCGGCGAATGGACGAGCGGGTCTACTGGGCCCCAGCTGCCAAACGGCATCCACACGGTCGTGGCGGAACAGTCCGACGAAGCGGGCAACGTCGCCAAGAGCACGTCCACGTTCACGATCGCCACCAACTCCCCGACCGTGACGCTCGCCACGTCCGGGCTCGTGGTGCGTGCGGGACGGGGCATGACGACAGCCACGCCGAGCTTCAGCGGCAGCGCTGGAACCGCGCCCGAAGACGGCACGTCGGTCACCGTGAAAATCTTCAGCGGCACCTCGGCCTCGGGCAGCCTCGAGCGCAGCGTGAGCGGCGCCGTCAACGGCTCGACCTGGACGGTGGGCCCCGTGGAAGCCCTCGAAGACGGCACCTACACCGCGCAGGCCGAACAGAGCGACTCGAGCTTCGGAGGGCATCCGGGTGTCAGCGAACCGTCCACATTCGTCGTGGACGGTGACGCGCCGCAGGTCACGCTGACCTCGCCGACGAATGGCAGCTCCACCTCCAGCTCATCGCAGACCGTCAGCGGAGCCGCCGGCAAAGCCCCAGGCGACTTGCCAACGATCACCATCCAGCTGTTCGCCGGCTCGACCGTCACAACCGGCGCCACGCTGGAGGCCGTCACCGTTCAGGCCGCCAGCGGAGCCTGGTCGGGCGCGTTCGGGGGGCTGACCCCCGGCACGTACACGGCTCGCGCGCAGCAACGCGACGACGTCGGCAACACCGGCTTCAGCGCGCCGGCGACGTTCACCGTCACGCTCCCACCGGCCCCGACCCCGCCTGCGCCAGCCCCGCCGGTGGCGTCCTTCCGGGGGTTTCCCTCAGCCCCGCACGTCGGCCAACCGGTCTCGCTCGTATCGACCTCGACCGCAGCCAGCAACCCCCTCGCCGGGTTCGCCTGGTCGCTGAGCGCGAGCGGCCCCTTGGAACCGGGCTCATCCGTGCGCGCCACCTCCTTCTCCACTCCCGGAAGCCATGTGGTGCGGTTGAGCGTCATCGCCGCCAACGGCCTCTCCAGCATGGTCGCCGAGACCATCCCCGTCACCGCGCGGGCGCTCGTGCTGATGCAGCCCTTCCCCGTCGTGCGGATCGCCGGCACAGAGAGCTCGGCGGGCGTGAGGATCAGCCTGTTCACCGTGCAGGCGCCCGCGGGCGCCAAGATCTCCGTGAGATGTCACGGCCCCGGCTGCCCGGCCAAGCCACAGAGTCTGGTGGCGCGCGCGGGCAGGGGCAGGAGCAGGGCCGGGATGATCCTCATCTCCCTACGGCGCTTCGAGGGCTTGCTGCGTCCGGGCGCCGTGCTGGAAATCAGGGTCACCAAGAGCGGGCAGATCGGCAAGTTCACACGCTTCACAGTCCGTCGCCACAAGCTGCCCACGCGCGTGGACAGCTGCCTCAGCGCAGCCGGGGTCAAGCCGATCGCGTGCCCGTCCTCATGAGCACCGTGCGAGCTGCCAGACGGTGGATCCACGCGAGCGGCCGGTTCGATCGCGTGCCCGTCCTCATGAGCACCGTGCGAGCTGCCAGACGGTGGATCCACGCGAGCGGCCGGTTCGATCGCGTGCCCGTCCTCATGGGCACCGTGCGAGCTGGGAGACGGTGGATCCACGCGAGCGGCCGGACCGTGAGCGTGGAGCGCAGCCAGCTGATCCTGGTTGGCTGCGCATGCGCAGCGCTGTTCGCGTGCTTCTTCGCCATCGGACGCGCCGTCAGTCCGGGAGGCGTGCCGCGCGAAGCCGGGTTGCCAGGCTTCACCGCCAAGTCCGCCAGCACCGCCGTCCCACTGCGCCTCAGCAGCGCCCCTGCGATCGAGCCCGGAGCGTCCGCAAGAGCCCTCGCCTCCGCGCCGGCCGCGGGCAGGGCGCTCTCCTCTCCAAACGTGCTCGCCGCACAGGCTCCCGTCGCCGCGGCACCGAGCACACGGCAGGGAGGCACGGAAGTCGCCTCCACGCCCGCCTCCACGCCCGCCTCCACCCAGCCGCAGGCTGCCGCCAATCCAACGCCCGCGGTCGCGCCGCAACAGCCATCCGCGGGCGTCGGATCGCCGGCAGCGAGCAGCAAACCCTCGGGGAGGACGGGTGGCAGCTCGACCACCAAGTCCGGCGGCGGAGGCACCTCCTTCGACAGCTCGGGCTGACGCGTGTACCCGACTCGCAGCCTGCCCGCCTTCGTCGCGCCGCTCCTGCTCGCCTTCGCCGTCCTCGGTTACCTGGTCGGCTATCGCCATGCCCCAACCGTCTCCAAGGCCGCCTCGGGCGAAACCACGCTGATCCTCTCCGAGGCGAGCGTGCTGCTCGAATACCCGTCCGACTGGCGCCGGGTCGCGTCCGCCCCCGCGGTCCCGGGCCTGGCGATCACCCACCCGGTGGCGCTCGCCCCCGGGGGCAACGCGGCCCGCGCGGGCCTGCTCAGCGGTCAGCTTCCCGCAGGCGAAGCCGGCCCGCTGCCCGCCCGGTTCGTGTCCCCCCTGCGCGGCCTCCCGCGCACCGACGTGCTCGACTTCCTCGGCGGACAGGCGTACAGGTACAGCATGCTGAGAATTCCCGGCTACGACCGGGTGCTCAACCTGTTCGTGATCCCCAACCCGGGCAGCGGATCCACCGCGCTGGCCTGCTACGCCGCCAAGCCGTTCGCCTCCGAGCTGCAGAAGTGCGAACAGATCGTCGCCAAGCTCACGCTCGTGGGCCAGTCCCAGTACGACCTCAACCCCGACGCGCGCTACGCCCAGGGCCTGTCCACGCTGATCGGGGCGCTGGACCGGGAACGCCTGCTGCTCAGGCGCGAGATGCGCCAGCGCGGCACTCCTGCCGCGGTGGGCAGCCTGGCGGGGACGCTCGCCGAACGGCTCGCAGGCACCGCCAGGTCGCTGTCGGCGCTTGAACAGCCGCTCGCCGCGGGCGCGGCTCAAGCCGTGCTGGTGGGCTCCATCCTCGAGGCCCGTGACACCTACAGCGCGTTGGCCGGCGCCGCCACCAGCGAAAGCCTCGACGCATACAACCTCGCGCTCGGCAAGGTGGATCGAGCGGAGGCAGGCGTGGACACCGCACTCACGGGCTTCGCGCTGCTTGGATACAGCCACCTCTGACAGGCAGCCGGGGCGACCCCGTTGGGGGCCAGCCGGCGCATCGCCGTGACAGCCAGCTCCCGAGTCGCGGCTATGGTGTCCGTCATGCCACGATCGCCGCTGTCGCTGATCGAGTTCCCGGCTGATGACACCGAGCGCGCGCTGCGCTTCTGGACGGAGCTGCTCGACGTCCAGCTCGACGCGCGTGAGGGTGCGGAGGGAGCGGGCTGGCAGACGCATTCGGGATCCCCCGCTCTCGGCGTCCACGCGCGGGGGCGTGGGCCGGGCGACTCGTTCTCACTGCCCTACTTCGCCGTGGGCGATCTGGCCGCTGCGCTCGAACGCGTCACCGCGCTCGGGGGAAGCGTCGTTCACCCCGGTGAGAGGTGGGCGATCTGCAAGGACTCCGAGGGAAGCCCGTTCGCGCTGTCAGGGCGCGGGCCCGGCGTCTAGCTCCGATCCCGATGCCGCACCCCTCTGATAAGACGCAGCCTCCGGGCGGCGCGCACTCCATCGAGACGGTCACCTCCGCCGACCTCGACGACCTGCTGGCGCTGATGCGTGTCTACTGCGCCTTCTACCGCACGGATCCCAGCGACCGGGCGCTGCTGGCGCTGTCCCGCACGCTGATGGCCGACCCAGCCCACGAGGGGCTCCAGCTGATCGCGCGCGACGAGCAGTCCCGCGCGATGGGCTTCGCCACGATCTTCTGGAGCTGGGATACGACCGAGGCGAGCAGGATCGGGATCATGAACGACCTCTACGTCGCGCCCCACGCGCGAGGGTCGGGGTGCGCCGACGGCCTGATTCATGCGTGCGCGGAGCATTGCGTGCGGCGGGGCGCATCCAGGCTCGACTGGCAGACCGAACCCGAGAACGGGCGCGCGCAGGCGCTCTACGATCGGGTTGGCGCGGTGCGGGAGTCCTGGGTGAGCTTCACCATGGCCACGCCGCCCGCCTGAGCCTGCGGCGCCCGCCGGACACGCCGCGACGGCACGGCTGATCGTCACTCGATGATCACCGCCGCCGCCATGCTGAACGCGATGCTCAGGCCCGTGCGCTCGTCTGCGGATCCAGGCGCGACATCGTCACCGCCGCGTTCAGCTCCGAGCTCGCGCCGCCCATGTACAGGCCCTTGACGGGCGGGACGTCGGAGTAGAAGCGGCCGTGCCCGATCTTGACGTGCGTCTCGTCGACGAGACGGCGATTGGTGGGGTCGGCGCTCACCCACACGGGCTCGCCGTGTCCTTCGGTGCCGGGGAGCAGGGCCTCCAGCCACGCGTGCGTGTCCACCTCGACGGAATCCGCACCATGATCCTCGGGCGCGGCCCACAGGTAACCCGAGACGTAGCGCGCGGCGATGCCGCGGCGGCGCAGCAGCACGAGCGACAGGTGCACGAAGTCCTGGCAGACGCCAGCGCCCATCTCGAGCAGGTCGTTGACGGTCGATCCCACGTAGGTGACACCCGGGCGGTATTCGAAGCGGTCGGGGATCAGCTCGCACAGAAGTTCCAGCGTCTCCAGCGGACTGTCCGCCCTCAGCGCGTCGTGCAGGTGCTCCAGCCCCGCAATCGCAGGCTGGTCCTGCCACGGCAGCGCGAACTCGCCGGCGGCGTCGATGTATGCGGGGCTCTGCAGGCTCTTCCATGAGCCCTCAGGCGGGTCGGGAGCAAGCGAGGTGACCACCCGTGCGCGCATGTCGATCGTGAGCTGCTCGTGCACGGTGGGGATGCCGAACTCGATCACCTCCGTGCCGAAGTAGTCCAGGTGGCGACTGACCCGCGCCTCCGGCTCGATGCGCGTGTGGAACTCGTCGCAGCGCTGGGTGGAGGTGGTGGCGGGGCGCACGCGCAGCGCGTTGAGGTTGTCCGTGACGGGCGTGTCGTAGCGGTATTCGGTCAGGAAGCGAATCGCGAAGTGCATCGTTCGCTCACCTCCTCAGGCCTGCGGCGGCGGCGCCCGCGAAATAGCGCTCGGCAACGTCCTGGTCGATCCGGGCGAGCTCCTGCTGGGTCTGTTCGCATATATCCGTCAGCTCGGCCCCGTCGGGGAGCGCCCTGCGTTGGAAGTCCAGGTCGGCGGCCAGCCGGCTGACGCGCAGCACCGGCTTGGAGTTGCGCGGGCCGGCGTCGGCCGTGGTGAAGACCTCGTTGAGGGAGTCCACGCATGCTGCCACGCTGTCCGGATAGGCGCGCTCGAACAGCAGGAAGCGGGCGACCGGGTGGGCGTTGGGCGGCGCGGTGACCGCCCGCAGGTATGCGTGGAAGCCGCCGACCGCCTGCAGCAGGATCAGCGCGTGGCCGTCCGCCGGTGCGGAGTCCCCGGGCGGCATGGCCACGCGCAGCATGCGCAGCACCATGTCGGAGATCTCGATCAGCCCGCCCGCGTCCAGGAAGCACTTGGCCTCGTCGCGCAGCATCGAGCGGTTGGCCACGCCCCAGATCAGCGCGGTGCGCTCCTTGACGTACTGCGAGGCCAGATACGGCCCCGCGGGCGCGGTCCATCCGGGCTGCCCGCCGCCGCGCAGCCCTAGCGCCGTGGTGTTGATCGCCTCCCACATCTCCGCGCTGATCACGTCGCGCACCGTGCGCGCGCCCTCGCGCGCCCGCTCGATGCTGGCGAGCATCGAGCCGGGGCGCTCGGCGTCCAGCGTCAGCTGCCCGAGCGCCTGGCTGCTGCGCGGGCTTTCGTCCACGTCGCCGAACATCGCCAGCAGTCCGCCCGAGCCGAAGCTGACGCCCGGCTTGGCCTCCGATGTCCCCTGCAGCTCGGCCTGAAAGACCGCCTCCACGGCGCGCGCTGTGAACTCCGCGCGGGCAAGGTTGCGCCCGAGCCAGTAGAGCTCGTGCGCGATTCGCGCGAGCATCAGGGCGACCCGGGCGGACGCCGCTGTGGCTGCTGGCGCTGTTGTTGCTGCTGCTGCTGGCCGCTCCAGGCCCCGTAGCGAAGGTCCGGCAGCGCGGGCGGCTGCGTGTCGGCGATCGGCGGCCCGGCACGGTCGGCGGTGTCGCCGTCCTCGAGCACCCACGTGTCCTTGGAGCCTCCGCCGCGCGAGGAGTTGACGATCAGCGAGCCGTCATCGAGCGCCACGCGCGTGAGTCCGCCGGGGACGATGTCGATGCGCTCGCCGAACACGGCGAACGGGCGCAGATCCACGTGGCGGGGCGCCAGCACGCCGTCGGCGCCGACCGTGGGGACGGTCGACAGGCGCACCACGTCCTGGGCGATCCAGCGTTCGGGATGCGTGCTGATCACCTGGCGCATCCGCTCGATTTCACCCTCCTGGGCGTGCGGGCCGATCATCACGCCGCGCCCGCCCGACTCGCCCGTGGGCTTGACTACCAGCTGGTCGAGGCGCTCGAGCACGTGCTCGAGCACTTCGGGGTCGGACAGCAGGTAGGTCTTGACGTTCTCGAGGATAGGCTCCTCTCCGAGGTAGAAGCGGATCATGTCGGGGACGAAGCAGTAGATCGCCTTGTCGTCGGCGACGCCGGTGCCGAAGGCATTGGCGACCGCGACGCTGCCTGCGCGGTAGGCGCGCACGAGGCCCGGCACTCCGAGCAGCGAGTCCGGGCGGAACTCCAGTGGGTCCACGAAGTCGTCGTCCAGGCGCCTGTAGACGGCGTGCGCGCGCTCCAGGCCGCGGGTGGTGCGCATGTAGAGGACGTCGTCTCGCACGACCAGGTCCGAGGCCTCGACCAGCTCGACCCCCATCTGGCGCGCCAGGAAGGCGTGCTCGAAGTAGGCGGGGTTGGCCGGGCCGGGAGTCCACACGACCACCGTGGCCTCGCTCTCCGCCGAGGGCGCCACCGAGCGCAGGGCGCGCAGCAGCAGCTGCGGATAGTGATCGACGGGGCGCACACGGTAGGAGGCGAACAGCTCCGGCACCAGCCTGGCCATGGCCGCGCGGTTCTCCAGCACGTAGGAGATGCCCGAGGGGATGCGCACGTTGTCCTCGATCACCTTCCATGTGCCGTCGCTGTGGCGCACGAGGTCACAGCCCGCGACGTGCGTGTACACGCCTCCGGGTGGCCTGATGCCATGCACGGCGCGCGCGAAGTGCGAGCACGAGACGACCAGCCGCCAGGGCACGAGGCCCTCGCGCACGATCTCGCGCGCGTGGTAGACGTCGTCGACGAAGTGGTTCAGCGCGCGGATGCGCTGGGCCAGGCCGCGCTTGATGTCGCGCCATTCCTGCCCGCTGAGCACGCGCGGGACGAGATCGAGGGGAAAGGGACGTTCGTGCGAGGCGCCGCCCACGCTGCTGGTCTCGAACGTGATCCCCTGCTGCATGAAGATCGCGTCGCGGCGGCGTCCCGCCTCGATCAGCCCCGCGGGGCCGAGGCGCCGCAGCTGTTCCACCAGCGGGACCGCCGTGGGCCGCGGCGTCCCGTCCGACTCGAACAGCTCGTCCAGGAACGGTGCCTGAGAGTGGTAGTCACCGGCTGCGGGCTGATCGGCCCGAGCATCGATGGCCGGTGGCGGAGCCCGCGAGATCACCGCGAGATCCTCTCGCGACCCTTGCGCTCTGGCCATCGACGGTTGGAGAAACTCCCGGGCCCCAGGATGCCCACCTGTCACAACCGGCCGATCCCGCGCGGAGCTGCCCCGCGCGGGGCAAAGCTGCACCCGGCGCCCGAGCTCGGTGCGGTGCTCACGAGCGGAAGATGTACGGTTCGTCGGCGATGGCGAGCCCCACGATCGATGAGCTGACGATCGCCGATGACCCCGCGCGCTGGGCGGCGCTGGGCTTGTCTGTCGAGCAGGACTGCTGCCAGCTCGCGGGGGTGCGCGTCCGTTTCGCCGGCCCGCAGGCGGACCGCGGCATTCTCGGCTGGTCGCTGCGCGACATCGAGAGCACCGAGCTGGACGGTCTGCCCACGACGCTCTCGAAGCGCCCGGCGCTGGCGCCGGCGCTCGCGCATCCCAACGGCGCGCTCGGCATCGACCACATCGTCGCGATGTCGCCTGCCCTGCAGCGCAGCATCCAGGCGCTGCGGGCGGCCGGGCTGGACCTGCGTCGGGTGCGCGAGGAGCCGACGCCCGCGGGAGCGCCGCGCCAGGCCTTCTTCCGGCTCGGACGCGAGATACTCGAGCTGATCCAGGAGCCCGAGGAGGTCGTCGAGGGCGCCGGCGGGGCGGATCACCCGGCGCGCTTCTGGGGCCTGGCGCTGCTGGTCGACGATCTCGACGCGGCGGTCGCGCTGCTCGGTGCCGACGCAGGCGAGGCGCGCGCGGCGGTCCAGCCCGGGCGCCGGATCGCGACGGTCAAACGCTCGGCGGGTCTCGCCGTGCCGCTCGCGCTGATGAGCCGCGAGCAACGCGCGCCGGAGAATCGATGAGCGAGCGGCTCTGGAGCGAGGTCGACGGCTACGTCAACGATCTGCTGGTCGCGCCCGACCCGGCGCTGGATGCGGCGCTGCGGGCGAGCGCCGAGGCGGGGCTGCCGCCGATAGCGGTCTCACCCGCGCAGGGAAAGCTGCTGCATCTGCTCGCGCGGATGCAGGGAGCGGCGAGGATCCTGGAGCTGGGCACGCTCGGCGGCTACAGCACGATCTGGCTCGCGCGGGCGCTGCCCGCCGGCGGTAGCCTGCTGACGCTGGAGCTCGACCCACGCTACGCGGAGGTGGCCGGCGCGAACCTCGAGCGTGCGGGCCTATCGGGCCTGGTCGAGCAGCGCGTCGGTCCCGCGCTGGAGACGCTCCACGCACTCGCGGCCGAGGGCGTCGAGCCGTTCGACCTGATCTTCATCGACGCCGACAAGAAGAGCAGCCCCGAGTACTTCGCCGCGGGGCTCGAGCTCTCACGTGCGGGCAGCGTGATCGTCGTCGACAACGTGGTGCGCGACGGCGAGCTGGTGAACGCGCACAGCAGCGACCCGGGGGTTCGGGGGAATCGTCGCTTCCACGAGCTGCTGTCCCGCGAGCGGCGCGTGAGCGCGACCACGATCCAGACCGTGGGCAGCAAGGGCTACGACGGCTTCACGCTCGTGCTGGTGAGCCCGGAACGCTAGTCTCGCGCGATGGCTGGCGAGCTGAAGCTGGGACTGAACACGGGCTACTGGGCCGGTGGACCGCCGCCGGGCGCGGCGGAGTCGGTGGCGGAGGCGGAGCGTCTGGGCTTCGACTCGATCTGGACGGCTGAGGCGTATGGCTCGGACTGCCTGACGCCGCTGGCGTGGTGGGGCGCATCGACCGAGCGCGTGAAGCTGGGAACGGCGATCGTGCAGATGTCCGCGCGCCAGCCCGCGGCCACGGCGATGGCGGCGATGACCATGGACATCCTGTCCAACGGCCGCTTCATCCTCGGTCTCGGTGTTTCGGGCCCGCAGGTGGTCGAGGGCTGGTACGGGATGCCGTTCGCCAAGCCGCTGGCGCGCACGCGCGAGTACATGGCGATCCTACGCGACGTGTGGGCTCGCAAGGGCCCGCTGCAGGCCGACGGGCCGCACTACCCGCTGCCGCTGCCGGACGGGACCGGCCTGGGCAAGCCGCTGAAGTCCTCGATCCATCCCCTGCGCGAGGACATCCCGATCTACCTCGGCGCGGAGGGGCCCAAGAACATCGCGCTGTGCGCGGAGCTGTGCGACGGGTGGCTGGCGCTGTTCTTCTCGCCCGATCACCAGGAGCTCTACACGGGCTCGTTGCAGGAGGGCTTCGCCCGCCCGGGCGCGCGGCGCACGGCCGAGGACTTCGAGGTCGCGGCGACGGTCCCGTTGATCGTCTCCGATGACGTCGATGCGGCCGCGGACGCCCTGCGGCCGTTCTACGCGCTCTACTTCGGCGGCATGGGCGCGAAAGGCACCAACTTCCACGCCAACGTGGCGATCCACATGGGCTACGAGGCCGAGGTGGAGGAGATCGCCGCCCTCTACCTGGCCGGGCGCAAGGACGAGGCGGCGGCGAAGGTTCCGCGCAAGCTGATCGAGGAACTGGCGTTGATCGGCCCGCGCGAGAAGATCCGCGACGATCTGGCGCGCTGGCGCGAGTCGATCGTCACGACGCTGTTGATCTCCGGCGACACGGCCACGCTGCGAACCGCCGCAGAGCTCGTCCTGGGCTGAGCGCACCGCCGCGGCGCTAGGGTCTGGGCATGAGCCACATCGAGCAGGTGGCGCGGGAGCAGCTGTTTGCGAGCTTCCAGTACGAGATCTACCGGCGCGGCCTGGGCGGCGAGAGGCCGAAGCTGCCGATCTCGGTGGTGGAGCAGGTGGACGGTGTGATCGCGGCCCTGGACGCCCTCCCGGCGGCGCGCGAGGCGGTTGGCAGCGACTTCACGGTGCCATTCGACAGCGGCATCCGCACGGGCGCAGACGTGCTGAAGGGGCTGGCGCTGGGTGCGGACGCGGTGTGCCTCGGCCGTCCGTTCGTGTGGGGCCTGGGCCTGGACGGGCAGGCGGGCGTGGAGCACGTGCTGCGCTGCCTGCTGGCCGAGCTCCACCTCACGCTGGCGCTCAGCGGCTACACGGCCCTCGCGCAGGTGGACGGCTCGGCGCTGCGCAGATCGGACTGATCGGCCCTCGATGACCGCCCGTGGTGACGCGTCGGTCAAGCGCCTGACGCTGATCGCGTGCATCATGGGCTCGGGGATCGTGCTGCTGGACGGTACGGTGGTGAACGTGGCGCTGCCCACGATCCAGCGCGCTCTCGGAGGCGGGCTGGCGGCGCAGCAGTGGGTGCTCAACGGCTATCTGCTGACGCTCGGCTCGCTGATCCTGATCGGCGGCTCGCTGGGCGACCTGTACGGCGAGCGCCGGATCTTCGCACTGGGCGTGGCGGGCTTCGGGGCGGCGTCGCTGGCGTGCGCAGTGTCGCCGAGCATCGGCGTGCTGGTGGCGGCGCGGGCCGTGCAGGGGGTGGCGGGCGCGTTGCTGGTGCCGAGCTCGCTGGCGGTGATCGTCAACACGTTCCCGGAGGCCGAGCGCGGAGCTGCGATTGGCAGCTGGACGGCGTGGGGCGCGATCGCCGGCGTGCTCGGTCCGCTGGCGGGCGGGGAGCTGCTGGCGATCGCTTCCTGGCGCTGGATCTTCCTGGTGAACCTGCCGCTGGCGGCGGGCTGCGTGGCGTTGATCCTGCTGGCGATCCCGCGTGCGGCTCCCCGCCGGGCGTGTGCCCGACGCGTGGACGTCCCCGGGGCGGTCCTCTGTGCGGCGGGACTGGGTGGGCCGGTGTTCGCGCTGATCGAGCAGCCGCGGCTGGGGTGGGGGAGCGCAGGGGTCTTCGGTCCCCTGATTGCTGGTGCTGTGCTGCTGGTGGCGTTCACGTGGTGGGAGTCGCGCACACGCGAGCCGATGCTCCCGCTGGGCCTGTTCCGCAGGCGCAACTTCTCGGCGGGCAACATTGAGACGTTTTCCATGTATGCGGGCCTGGCGATCCTGTTCTTCTTCCTGATCCTGTTCCTGCAGCAGATCGGCGGCTACTCACCGCTTCAGAGCGGCCTGGCGATCCTGCCGGTGACGGTGGTCATGTTCGTGCTCTCGCGGCGCTTCGGCGCTTTGGCGGACCGCTTGGGGCCGCGCGTGTTCATGGCGGCAGGCCCGCTGGTGGCGGCGGCCGGGCTGCTGCTGCTGCAGCAGCGCGTGGGCGTCCGCGTTGACTACGCGACGGACGTGCTGCCGGGACTGCTGGTGTTCGCGCTGGGGCTGTCGATGACGGTGGCGCCGCTCACCGCGGCGGTGCTGGCGGGGGCGGACAGGCAGGCGGGCGTGGCCTCGGGCGTGAACAACGCGATCGCGCGCGTGGCGGGGCTGCTGGGCACGGCGGCTGTGGGCGCGGCGGTGGCCTCGTCGTTCGGCTCGGCGCTCGACGGGCGCCTGGCGGGGACGATGCTGGGCAGCGCGGCGCGGGCGGCGGTCCGCGAGGCCAAGCGGCTGCCGCTGGGGCGCCCGGACGTCCACCTGCTGCCGGCCGGCCAGGCGCGCGCGCTCAGCACGGCGGCCGAACAGGCCTCGCTGCACAGCTTCCACCTGGGCCTCGCCATTGCCGCGGCGCTGGTGGGCCTCGGCGGTCTGGTGGGACTGGCGGGCATCCGCAACCCGCGTGCGGACGTGAGCGCGGCGCAGTGCGCGGGCGGGCAGCTGGTGGGTCTGAGCAGCCCCGAGACGGTGGTGTAGGAGCGGGCGGGGAGCGGGCCAGAGCGCTCGCGCAGCGCCCGGGTAGGAGTCCGGCGTGCGGCTAGAGCGGCTCGCGCGAATACTCGCGCATGGCCTCGATCAGCGGGCCGAGCTTGCGCCCGCGTGCGGTCAGCCGGTACTCGACGGTCGGAGGACTGGAGGGGATGACGGTGCGCTGCACCAGCCCGGCGGCCTCCAGGTCGCGCAGGCGCTCGGCGAGCATCCGCGGCGAGATGCCGGCGACGGCCTGGGCGAATTCGTTGAAGCGCAGCGCCCCGGAGAGGGCGGCGTAGATGATGGACAGCTGCCAGCGCCGCTCCAGGAGGTCCGCGGTCTCGCGGACCTCCATGGGCACGGGCTCACATCTACGCGACGTGCGCGACATCGCGAGCGGGCTCCAGAGCGCGGTCGAGGACCTCTTGGACGGTCATCACGGGATGGAAGGTCATCTGCTCGCGGACCTCCTCGGGGATGTCGTCCAGGTCGCCCCGGTTGCGCTCGGGCAGGATCACGTCGGTCAGGCCGGCCGCGTGGGCTGCGAGCACCTTCTGCTTGAGGCCTCCGATCGGCAGCACGCGTCCCTGCAGCGTGACCTCTCCGGTCATGCCCACGGTGTGCTTGACCGGGCGTCCGGACAGCAGTGAGGCCAGCGCCGTGACCATCGTCACGCCCGCGCTGGGCCCGTCCTTGGGGATCGCTCCGGCTGGCACGTGGACGTGGAACTCGCGGTTCTCGAAGGCGCCCTCCTCGACGCCCAGCTCATCGGCGTGGCCGCGGACGTAGGAGAGGGCGATCTTGGCCGACTCCTTCATGACGTCGCCGAGCTGGCCGGTCAGGACCAGGTTGTGGCCGCCCGAGCCGCCGTCCTTCATGGCCGTGGCCTCGACGAACAGCACGTCCCCGCCCGCGCCGGTCACCGCGAGACCCGTGGCCACGCCCGGCGTGGCGGTCCGCGCAGCGGACTCCTGGAAGAACTTCTGGCGGCCGAGCGCGTCGCGCACGGCGTCCAGGTCGATCTTCACCGGGATCTCGATTCCGGCGGCCGTGGACTTGCTCGCCTTGGAGGCCTTGGGCTTCTTGGCGGCCTTGGCCGGCTTGGCGGCGTCCTCGGCCGTGGGCTTCTTGCTCGGCTTGGCCCCGTCCTCGCCCGCGTCCTTGTGCTCCGCCTCGCCGCTCTGGGCCGAAGCGATCTTGGTGGCTGTCTTGCGCAGCACGGTGCCGAGGTTGCGCTCGAGGTTGCGCACGCCCGCCTCGCGGGTGTACTCGGCGACGATCGTGCGCAGCACGTCGTCAGCGATCTCGACCTCATCCTCGCGCAGGCCGTTGCGGTCGCGCTGGCGCGGCCACAGGTAGCCCTTGGCGA
>OCTA010003325.1_pt1 | contig 14271 bp, 12 predicted proteins | sample 1538991 | NCBI WGS metagenome assembly OCTA01 (sample SAMEA3539302, study PRJEB22396) | soil metagenome | biome: tundra; feature: field; material: soil | place: USA | collected 2010-05 | depth 0.15 m
ACCACGAACGATGGGTGCCCCAGGTCTGGATTTTCAGACCTGGGAAACCTCAGAACCCGGAGTTGGGGAGAACGAGAAGCCGCTGGTCGAGGTTCATCGTCTCCCACATCTCAAAATCGAGATGTGGGCCACCCAACGTTATCGGTCAGACATGGGCCACCCGCGTCGTCATGCCGCGCTCGGCGTCTTGGCGGTCAACTCAATCCCCAGAGCCTTCATTACCGCCAGTGTGGTCTTGAGCGTGGGGTTGCCCTTTTCGCTGAACGACCGGTAAAGCTGCTCACGCGACAAGCCCGTCTGGCCTGCAATCTGCGCCATCCCCTTAGCTCGCGCTACCACGCCAAGCGCGTGCGAGATGTAGGCCACATCGTTGGTTTGGAACGCCTCTGCCATGAACGTCGCTATCGCCTGGTCCGATGCGAGGTCCTCAGCCGGGTCGTATTTCGTCAGTTTCTCAGCCATTGTCTTCGCTCCATTCCTTTGCCAGACGCTTCGCCGTCTGTATGTCTTTGTCTTGCGTGCTCTTGTCGCCGCCGCACAGCAGAATGATGATTGTGTTTCCTCGCCGCTCAAAATAAACTCTGTAACCCGGCCCGTGATCGATCCGCAACTCGCTGATACCCTGCCCCACCGGCTTCACGTCTCCCGCATGACCGAAAGCCAAACGGTCCAGCCGGGACGCGATCAACGCTCTCGCGCGCTCGTCCTTGAGCCGCAATCGCCACTTGCGAAACGTCTCGGTTTGTTTAAATTCGAACAAGGAAAGCCCTGTAGTTTATAGACTACCACGATTTGGAAGCTTTCCTGGTGCCTGTAAAGCCAATAGAATCAATGGCTGGTTGCTGGATCTTACTCTTAATTAAGGCACTTGCAAAACAACGGGTTTTCTGCCTTGATCGGCCATTTTTCGGGTTTTCCCTCGAAATCGATCCCTTTTCAGCCGTTTATTTTGCCCCTGTTCGATGCTTGTCGAGCCATCTTTCTCCACGAAACAAGGAGGCCCGCAACCCTGCCGCCGCTTTCTCCTTGTACTTTGCGCATAATTACCACCATCCGGCGCACAATATTGATAGGTGTGTCCAAGATGACCAAAACATGCACGGCGGGACGCTCGTTAACCTCCAATCCGAGCCAAAAATAATAAACTTCGCGTTTTTCTCCATTTTTTTCAACCACTTACGATGATAAGTATCAAAGAATGAATAGTTTGTAAATTTTACATATTAACTTACCGGTAAACAAACACCCGGCTTTGAGGCTCTTTCGCACGAATTATCTTGGGTTTGAAGGCCTCAGAAACCGGCCGGCTCCATCCCGGCGATCTCCACTTCCAGGCCCCCATATTGCGGATGGTCGTTCTCGCGGATGCGGTAGGCCAGATCGATGACGCTTCCCCGGGTCAGGCCCAGTTGGGCGGCGCGGGCGGCCAGACCCCAGCCAACCGCGCGAATCGTTCCGCTCGAGCCGGGAACCACCTGTTCCTGGGCTATCTCTGTTGTTCGCTGCTGCACAAGCTCCAGGCGCACATGCCGCTCCTTCATCAACCGGGGAGCGCTGACCAGACGGACTCCACGGGCAACGAAAACTGGTTCGGGATTGCCGTGGCCCAGCGGCTCCAGTTTCCGCAGCCAGCCGGCCAGTACCGGGGTAATTCGATCGAGAGCCAGCTCGGCGTGGATGCGAAGCACACACTCGGGCTCGCGCTCCGCCAGGTGGTGCTCGGCATAGAGGCGCAGGCGGCGCTTCAACTCGGGCAGCGTTTCTGAAGGCAAAGCAAAGCCTATGGCAAAGGCGTGGCCGCCAAAGCGTGTGAACAAGTCGGCGCAGCTTTCCACCGCGTTCAGCAATTGAAATCCGTCTACCGAGCGGCCCGAGCCGTACGCAACGCCGTCCTCTACACTGACCACGATGGCCGGCTTGGCGGTGCGCTCTACCACCCGCGATGCCAGGATGCCGATCACGCCGCGGTGCCAGCCGTCGCCGTCGACAACCAGCAGCCGGTCGGCAGCCAGTTCGCTGTCAGTGGCAAGCCGAGCCTCGATGGCGGTTAGTGCAGTGGCCTCGGTATCCCGGCGCTCACGGTTCAGCCGCTCCAATTTGGCGGCCAGTTCCCGGGCGCGGCCGGCGTCGCGTGTGCAAAAGAGTTCCACAACCTCAGAGGCCACATCCATGCGGCCGGCGGCATTGATGCGCGGCGCAAGCCGGAAGGCCACGTCGAAACCGGTGAGTTGCTTCGCGGCAGGATCGAGCGCGGCCGCGGCAAACAAGGCGCGCAGGCCGGCGCCCACGGGCTTGCGCAGTTCCTTCAGTCCCAGCGCCGCAATGACACGGTTCTCTCCGGAGAGCGGGACTGCATCGGCGATGGTTGCGATCGCGGCCATCTTCAGAAAGCTGGGCAGGGTCTTTTCACGCGTTCGTGCCGGGTCGCGCCGTTCGAGCACGGCCTGGGCCAGCTTGAGCGCAATGGCCGCACCGCACAGCGATTTTTCAGGGTACGCGCAGCCGACCTGGTTGGGATTGAGCACGGCCAGTGCGGCGGGCAAAGCGTCGCCGGCTTCGGCCAGATGGTGATCGGTGATAATCAGGTCCAATCCCAGGCGGCGCGCGGTTTCGGCCTCGGCAAAGGCTCGCATGCCCGTGTCAACCGTAATCACCAGGCGGACGCCCTCGGCACAGGCCGCTTCCAGTACGCTCGATTGCAGTCCATAGCCTTCCAATAGCCGGTGCGGCACATGAAAGCGCGCTACCCCGCCCAGCATCTCGATTGCCGTCTTGAGCAGAACCACCGCGGTTGTGCCGTCCACATCGTAGTCACCATAGAGCAGCACAGGCTCACGGCGCGCAATCGCCGCTTCCAGGCGGTCAACGGCCGCGGTCATCCCCAGCATCAAAAATGGATCGTGAAGGTGAGCCTGCTCGGGATCGAGAAAGGCAAATGCTTCGGCTGGCCGTATGACGCCACGAGCCACAAGCAGCTCGGCAAGCACCAAGGGGAGGCGGGCCGTTTTAGCCAGTTCCGCAGCCTGTTCAGGATGTGCCTCAGCCAGTTTCCAGCGTTGGCGCGGAAAGGGTCGCGGCAAATCGGCCGAAAGAATCACAGGCTTGACTGACGAATCTGCCAGATTCGCCGGGCCGTATGGACCAACCACGCTCACTGGGCTTACTCGTCTTCGTCGCCGTGCGTGTGGGCGTCGTCGATGACAATGTCCTGGAAGCTCTCGATATCTTCCAGCAGCGTTTGGAATCGCTCATACCATTCAGTGGTGGTTTCATGCAGAAACACCAGCCCCTGGTAGACAAATCCAAGCTGAATATAACCCAGGTTGCCGGCGTACTTGCGCAGCCATTGCGCTTCCACCAGTTCGGTGGCTTCTTCGTCGGGGAAGTTCATCTCCCCGGCCTCATCGATGAGCGCATCGAGTTCCTCGCGCTCCAGCGTCATCTCGCTGAACGTGACAAAGGGAGCGCCTACATGCTTGGCCATCTCCACAAAGTCTTTCCAGGAGTCGGGATTTCCCTGTCCCTCCCAAACAATGGAAGGAATGTCCTCGGTGACGTAACCGGGAAGGCGGTGCAGACCATGGCCTGCGATAAAGGCCACCATGTCGTCTTTCAGCGATAGCAAATTGTCCGTGCTCATAGTCAAGATTCCATTTTCGCAGATGACCCCCCGCTGGCAAGGTGATCGCCGAAACTTTGTTCCTGGGGGCCGTAGCATTACTCTGGAAGCTGATTCCGAAAACCCGCCGCTGGACCCCGGAGGAACAAAGCTTGCCACTTTTTGAGCACCATGTGTTTGTTTGCCACAACTCCCGCCCTGAAGGCGCGCCGCGCCCGTCCTGCACGTCCAATGGAACCAGCGATTTGCACACCCGGTTGCAGCAGTTGGCAAAGGCTGCGGGGCTTGATTCCACCGTGCGCATCAACAAGTCCGGTTGCCTTGACCAGTGCGAGCACGGCCCCATGGTGGTGGTTTATCCGGAAGCGATTTGGTACGGCAACGTGCGGCCGGAAGATGCGGAAATTATTGTTGCGGAGCACTTGGTCAACGGCCGCCCGGTGGAGCGGCTGCGCGTGGCCGAAGAGTGCCTGAACACTAAAAGCTGCCCGCATCGCGGATAAATGAAAGCCGGCAATTTCTGAATCAAGTTGTCCTGAAAGCAACTTGCCAGCGAACATGACCAGCCCTACATACAAACCGATGCCGCATATCGAAGTCATACCCGCTGTGGCGGACCAGGAACCAATCCTTGCCAATCTCCTTGAGCTATATGCGCATGACTTCAGTGAATTTCACGACATCGAACTAAGTGCGGAAGGCAAATTCGGTTACAAGGATCTTTCGTTCTATTGGCGGGAATCTGACCGGCACCCGTTTCTTCTAAAGGTGGACAGCAAACTGGCTGGCTTCGCTTTGGTGAAGAGAGGACAGGATTTCTGGGGCGATGAGACAGTCTGGGATATGGCGGAGTTCTTTGTCGTTCGAAGATACCGAAGGCGCGGAATTGGAATGGTCGCAGCACATGAATTATGGCGGCGGTTTCCCGGCATGTGGCAAGTTCGCGTGATGGAGTCAAACCATGCGGCGCACCAATTTTGGCAGCGCGCCATCGCGGCATTCACCGGTCAGAGGATACACTCAACTTGCGTTGAAAATTCAGGCGGGTCCTGGCGCGTATTCACGTTTGAATCCAGGTCTGTATCGTGACCATGTAAGAGCGACCAAGCAAGATCCACTCGCCGGAGGACCCGGGACAAGGGATCTCCAGGGGATGAACGTGCCAGAACGCAGCGGGGCCAGCAGGCGAACCTTTTTGAAGATGGGGGGAGCGGCTGCTCTGCTTTCTTCAGTGAGTTCCAATGCGGAGGGCGTGGAAGGCTCCGCAAACATCAAAGACTGTTGTACCGCTTCCCATCCGCAGCCCACTCCAGGCAGAACGCACCTGGTCGATCTGGTGAATCCCCTTCAAGGCACTGACTCCACCTCGCTTTTTTCACGCGGCAATACGTTGCCGATTGTCGCTCTTCCTTTTGCGATGGCCCACTGGGCGCTGCAGTCGAGCGATAACGATGCATGGTTCTTTCAGCCTCACGACGAGCGGCTGCAAGGCATCCGATGCACTCACCAACTAAGCCCCTGGCTTGGCGATTACGGCCAGGCTACGTTTCTGCCCTTTACCGGCGATCCTTCTCCGGAACCGGCAGAGCGCGCATCGTCCTACAGTTCGCGCGAGTTACAAATTGCTCCGCACGCTCTCACAATGCGCCTCATGCGCTATCGCTGCCAACTCGAACTGGCGCCGACCGAGCGGTGCGCGATGATGCGCGTCACTTTTGAGGAATCAGGCGAGGCAGGTCTCTTCATTGACCTTCCTGGCAAGGATGCCGAGGTGCATCGCGAAACAAGCAATGGGGTGGTTACCGCACTTACAAGGGCAAATAATGGAGGAGTTCCGGCGGGCTTCGCCTCCCACTACTTTGTGCGATTCGACACGGAGATCGCCCATTTTGACGTGAGGGAATTGGCGGACCGGCGAGTCGCTGTAATCCGCTTTATGGTGCAGGCTGGGAAGCCGATCACGGTGCGCGTGGCCACGTCGTTCATCTCCTTTGAACAGGCCGCGTGCAACCTCAAGAGCGAAATGGGAGACAAGCCCTTCGATCAGGTAAAAAGTGAGGCAGCGGCGGTTTGGGAGGATGCGCTAGGCCGCGTGCGCATTGAAGGCGGCAGCCAAGCGCAGCACAGGATTTTCTACTCCGGCCTCTATCGCGCACTGCTGTTTCCGCGGATTTGGCACGAGCGGGATGCCCAGGGAAATCTCGTTCACATGAGCCCGTATAGCAGCAAAGTCGAACCTGGCCCGATGTATGCGGATCACGGCTACTGGGACGTTTATCGCGCCTGGTATCCGATGATGGCTCTCTTGTATCCGGAACGGCTCAGCCAGATTCTTGAGGCCTGGGTGAACGCCTCTAAAGAAGGCGGCTGGCTACCGCAGTTTCCGTGTCCCGGCTATCGCAACTGCATGACGGGCAGTCCGCTCGACTTTGTGTTTGGCGATGCGGTGGCCAAGGGGGTAAAGGGTTTCGATCTCGATGCGGCGTATCAAGCATTAAAGAAGCATGCGACACAACCGGTTGCTCCGGGCCTGGGTTACGGGCGTCCCGCTGTGTCCGAGTACGCGAAATTGGGCTATATTCCATGCGACTTGGTGGTTGGCGGATTGGCGGAGACGCTTGACTCGTCTTATGGAGATTTTTGCATTGCGCAGGTGGCGCGCGCGGCCGGCAAGCTAGACGACGCAGCAATGTTTGAAGAGCGATCGCAGAACTGGCGGAAGGTCTTCGATCCGAACACGCGTTTCTTGCGCGGCAAACTTACCGATGGGTCGTGGGCGGAATCGGGACCGACAACGTTCGATCCATTCCTCTGGGGCGGTCCTTATGTCGAGGGCGCGGCGTGGCAATATCGATTCTCGGTGCCCTACGACCCGGAGGGGTTGATGGAAGCCACGGGAGGCAAGGCTGCGTTCCTCGGCTATCTCGAAGAGATGTTGGCGCATCCCGCGAAATTCAAGGTGGGCAGTTATGGGCGGGAGATTCATGAGATGTCGGAGATGGCGGCTGTCGACTTCGGGCAGTATGCACACTCGAATCAGCCTGTCCATCATGTGTTGTATATGTTCACGGTTGCCGGGCGGCGCGACCGAACACAACATTGGGTACACCGCGTGTTGAATGAGTTATACAGCGTGGATAACTTCTGCGGTGACGAAGATACAGGCTCGATGAGCGCATGGTATGTGCTGAGTTCGATGGGGATCTTCTCGATGTGTCCCGGCAAGCCGGAATGGGTGCTGGGGGCGCCAATCTTCGATCAGGTTGACATTCGCTATCCGGACGGTCGCGAGATTCGCATTGAAGCGCACAGCAAAAGGCCCGGAGCGTTCTTCGATAAGGTCACACTCGACGGTGCAGCAGTGCATGACTACTTCGTTCCGCACTCGGCATTCTTGAAGGGAGCGCGGCTTGTGTTTTCGGCCACGTAGGGTACAAGGAACAGAAAGACGGCGGGAGTCAAGGTTCGTGCTATCCCAGGTCCCAAAAGCGGGACCTGGGGCACCCAGCCGTATTTGCGAATGTCAATTGACCACTGATCACTGACCACTGATCACTGTTCTTACTCTCTGCCCTTTTTCCGTATCTCAATATTCAACCGCTTGATTTTCTGGTTGAGCGTCGAGAGGGGGATGTGGAATTGCTCGGCGGCGTCGGTCTGGTTCCAGTTGCAGCGTTCGAGCTTTTCGATAATGATGCGGCGCTCGATGTCTTCGAGAATGTCAAAGAGCGAGGCGTTGGGGTTGTGTTCGAGAAGGGCGTCCTGGAAGCTGCGGCCGGTGATGTGACCGGGCAGTAAGTCGGAGCCGATGACCGGCCCTGATGACAGCACCACGCCGCGTTCAATGGAGTTTTCCAGTTCGCGTACATTGCCCGGCCACTCATAGTCCACAAGCGCGCGCAGCGCATCGGAGGATAGCTTGCGCGCGGAGAGGCCGTTTTCATTTGCGTAGAACTCGAGGAAGTGCTGCGCGAGCAGAGGTATGTCTTCGCGGCGCGCGCGCAGTGGCGGCAGGTCCACCGTGATGACATTAAGCCGGTAGAAAAGATCCTCGCGAAAACGTCCATCGCGTACTGCCTGGCGGAGATCGATGTTGGTGGCGGCAATGATGCGCACATCCACCTGGATCTCCGCGATGCCGCCGAGATGCATGAAGCGGCGGTCCTGCAGCACGCGGAGAATCTTGGCCTGGGTGTCCATGCCCATGGTGGCTATCTCGTCCATGAAGAGTGTGCCGCCATTGGCGACTTCAAACAGGCCCTTCTTCGAGGCGATGGCCGAAGTGAACGCGCCCTTGACGTGCCCGAAAAGAGTGGACTCCAGCAACTCCGAGGGCATCGCGCCGGTGTTGATCGGCACAAACGGCTTGTCCTTGCGCGGCGAGTTGGCGTGGATAGCCTTGGCGATAAGTTCCTTGCCGGTGCCGCTTTCGCCCTGGATCAATACCGTCGACCGGCTCGGCGCAACCTGCTGCACCAGGTCGAAAACGCGCAACATCACTTCGCTTTTACCAACGATATTCGCGAAGTTGTAGCGCTGCTTGAGCGTTCGCTTCAGTTGCAGGTTTTCTTCTTCGGCGTGATGGCGGGCTACGGCAGAGCGAATATCGGCAAGGAGCTTTTCGTTATCCCATGGCTTCTGAACGAAGTTTTCCGCGCCGGCTCGAATCGCGTCGACCACGTTGTCTACTGTGCCGTAGGCGGTGATCATGATGACCGGCAAGTCCGGCCTCAGCTCTTTGATCTGCGGCAGCAATTCCAGGCCGCTCTGCCCGGGCAATGCGAGGTCCAGCAGCAGCAGGTCGAAACTCTCCTGCTCCAGGGCCCGCAAACCCTGTTCGCCATCGACAGCCATTTGGACCGTATAGCCCTCAAGCGTCAGCAGCACTTCCAGCGACTCGCGGATGGCGGCTTCGTCGTCGATGACGAGGATGCTGGGTGATATGCCGGGGGCGTTCGAGTTGGAGGACGTGGCAGACGGGGAGACAGGGAAGTTCAAGGGCTCTTCGACCTCAGGCATTTACAGAATTCCTCATCAGCGGAAACTCGAGATGGAACGTTGTGCCAGCGCCTACCGCGCTCTCGACATGAATCTTGCCCGCATGTTCCTGGATAATGCCGTAGGAGACGGACAGGCCCAATCCGGTGCCGCGCCTGTCTCCAGGCTTGGGTGTTGTCTTGGTGGTAAAGAACGGGTCGTAGATGCGTTTCAGGTTCTCCGGCGCAATACCGCTGCCTGAGTCGTTTACAGTTGCTTCGACGTGGCCGTTGGCCAGTGTCGCCACCCGCAACTGGCCACCGCCGGGCATGGCTTCCTTGGCGTTCAACAAAAGGTTGAGGAAGACCTGCTGCAGTTTGCCCGGGTTGCCGTGGATGGGCGGGAGATCTTCTGCCAAGGCCAGATCGACCACGATTTGCGCCGTCTTGAACTGGTGGTCTAGCAGCGAAAGCGTGTCGCGGATGACCTGGTTAAGGTTGGTATTGCGAAACTCCGTGGTCGAGGTGCGGGAGAAATTCAGCAGCCCGTTGGCGATCTCCGCTGCGCGAAAGCTCTGCTGGGTAATCTTGTCGAGCAATGGGCCGAGCCGTGCATCGCCTCGTAATTGTTTCGAGAGCATCTGCGAGTAAGAGGAGATCACGGCCAGCGGAGTGTTGATCTCATGGGCCACGCCGGCGGCCAAAAGACCAATGGAACTGAGCTTGTCCGCTTGTGCGAGTTGGGTCTCGAGGGAAACGCGCTCCGTAATGTCGTCTACCAGGATGATGCGTCCAACGGAAACAAAATTCCGCGAGAGTAACGGGGCAATGGCGATGTTGGCTGTGCGCTGCTCGCCGGCGCGTGTGGTCAGGCGGAACTTGTACAGGTGATGCACGCCGGAGTCGTTGCGAAAGCCCTCAAGCGCTTCAATGAACTCCGCCGGAAATACGCTCTGCAGCGGTTGGCCGATGGCTTCGGCGCGGCTGAGGGCATACATCGCTTCCATCTGCGCGTTCCAGCTTTCGATGCAGTCTTCCAGGTCGACGGCCAGAATGCCCACGTTGATGGACTCGACGATGTTCTCGTTGAATTCCTTCAGACGCTCGAACTCGGTAATCTTTTCTTCCAGGCGGGCGTAGAGGCTGGCATTTTGCAGAGCGATGCCGATGTAACTTGCCAGGGATTCAAGCAACTCAACGTCTTCGCTGGAGAGAAAGTCGCCGCCGATGGTGCGGCCCAGTCCGATCACGGCGATGGTACGAGTAGTCGATCCGTCCTGCACACGGCAGGGCAAGTAGTAATTCAAATCCAGCAGGGCGGCGGTGCGGCGCTCTTCCAGCGGCAGATGCAAGGCCTGCTGTGCATTTTCAAGAAAGATATGGGTGTGATCGCTTGCCTGGTCGAAGTTCAGGAAGCCGAGCGACAGCCGGCCTTGCAAATTGCGCCCCTCGGCATGCATGCCGTGCGAGGCGGCCAGGCGCAGCCCCCCCGACTCCTGCGCCAGGAAGACCGCAACGCGCGCCACCAGCAGAGTGCGCGGCAGCCTCTCAACGATCGATCCCAGCAAGGCCTGCAGATCGGTCTCCGAACTCAGGCCGCGGCCAAACTCGACCAGAGCCTTGCGATAGTCGTAACGATGGCGGTCGAATGCCTTGTCGACCCAGCTTTGGATTCTGCGCTTCAGGGGCTCAAAGGTAGCAGCCACCAATAGGATGGCAATGCCTTCTCCCCAATCCTTGACCGACTCCGGCAGGCGATGCTGGGCCAGCCCTGCAGCCGCGGCGATAATGCCGAAGTAACCGCCCAGAATCAGGCCCGTGGCCAGCGTATAGGCCACGCCGCGCTTGAAGATCAGGTCGGTATCCATCAGCCGGTATCGGATAATCGCCCAACTGAAGGTGAGCGGCAGAAAGATGATGGAGAAGCCGGCCAGATTGGTGAACAAGCTGGGCAGTTGCAGGTCAAGCAGGAAGGGGATGGCGTAAAAAAGCGTGAAGGGAACCACCGCCAGCAGGGCGCCGCGGGTGAGCCACTTCAACTGCTGGCGCAGCAGCGGCGAGTCGGCGCGGCTATAGCTGCGCAGGAAAAGGACGGCGGCGAGAACGTAGAAGGCCGCGTCGTAGGCGGTGCCAACCTGATCCAGCCGGTGCTTGAGCAACCCCGTTGCCTGCCAGAATCCGATGGCCCACATCCAAAGCCCGAGGAGTCCGGCGCCGGGAATGTAGATGAGAGGCAACAGCCAGCGGCGTTTGAGCTTTTTAAGGCGTTCTTCGGGAAAACTGAGGGCAAAATGAAGAAAGAGAGCCGGCTGCAGCGACTCCGCCAGCACATTCGACCAGAAAACAGTCCAATCGAGGAAGTCCAGCTTGCCGGTGTACTTCAGCGCGTAGAGCGCAAACGAGACCAGGCAGAAAAGGTAGAAGTGGGTGGCGCGAAAGGCTGTCCAGCGGCGGAGAAGGACGTAGATGCCAATGGCCAGGTAGATGAGGCCGATAACGCGCAGCCCTAGTTGCAGGCCCCGATCCCGGGGCTCGGGGATGACTCGCGTTTCCAGCGGAAAGCCATCGCGTGTGATCGCGTACTTGGCGTTGCCGTAGCTTCCAGTGTGGTAAAGCTCGCGTTCCAGATCGGATACACGAGCAATCGGGGTGTCGTTGACCCCGGTGAGTAAGTCATGAGCCTTGATGCCTGCCAGTTGACCGGGGCTGTTGGGGAGAACTTTGTCTGCCTCGAGCCCGGCGCCAGCGGACGCCTCCCGCCACCATACCCCGTCAACCGGCTGCTGGACCTGACCCTCTTGTCGAAAATTCATGACCGCGAGCAAGATCAGGCCGGCCGTAGCTATGGCCAGCATCGTTGCCTGCAAACGGTTAAATAGACTTGTCTCCATTGGGGGAGGATCGCTTTCTTTTCACGGCACACTCTTGCGCAGCACGTCAATTGCCAATGCGGACGAAGTGCGCAGCACTTCGGTAACGCGAGCGATAATTCATTGAGGTGATGCTAGTTAGAGACGAAAGGTTGTGCGAAACGTCAACCGGGTCCGCGGCGGGAATGCTGGAAAATTTCGAAAACAATAGACCATCTACGTTGAAAGGGATTGGCATATTGAAAACAATAAGTCACAGCTGACGGCAATCGCACCTGTCGACTGAAACAAACTTGTTCTGAAGTCAGCGCTGCCCGTAGGTAGCCTTCGGACCATGCTTGCGAAGGTAATGGTATTCGCCCACATAAGCCGGTATTCCGGACTCGGGAGCCCCCAGGAGCACACTCCGGAACGCCAGTCGGGCGATGTATTCGAGCACATCGGCGTGTTCTACCGCCTCCGCGGCGGATTTGCCCCAGGCAAAAGGGGCGTGTCCGGCAACCAACACTCCGGGAAATGCGACCGGGTCCAGTCCTTCGAAACGGAAACGCCGAACGATGACCGCGCCCGTGTTCCGGACATAGCCTTCAGCCACTTCCTCTGTTGTGAGGGGCTCGGTAACTGGTACCGGGCCGTGGAAATAGTCGGCGTGGGTGGTGCCGAAGCAGGGAATCGCGCGCCCGGCCTGGGCCCAGGCGGTGGCGAACTCTGAATGCGTATGGACGACGCCGCCGATCTGTGGAAACTCGCGATAGAGAAGGGTGTGGGTGTCCAGGTCGCTGGAAGGACGCAATTTGCCTTCGACAATTTTGCCGTCCAGATCGGTGATGACCAGGTCGGCGGCCGTCATGGTGGCGTAATCGACGCCGCTTGGCTTGATGACGACCAGCGGACTGGCGCCGGATCGGTCGATACCGCTGACGTTGCCAAAGGTGTGTGGGGCCAGTCCGCGGCGAGCGATTTCGCGGTTGGCGAGGAGAACTTCTTCGCGAAGCGATTCGAGCTGCATTGGGGATTCCTTTACGGCGACCGTTGTAGGAAGCGTTTACCGAAGAATCAGTCTATCAACACGCCGGCTGTGCGTGGCACACATCCCGTGTGAGAAGGGCCAGGCACGTGAGCCGAACTATCGAATCCCCATCCGCGAATCGAGGAGAAATGCCGCCTGCGCTGTAAACTTGCTCCCTAAGCTGCCGTCTACCTGAGTGATGGCAGCCGGCACAGCATTGGAACAGATGACCATGGCCACGGCAGACGAGATTGCCGCGCTGGAGTTCTCAAGCGTTGCTGCAAGCTATCGTCCGCAGATTTTCCGGTTTCTGCTGGCTTCCACGCGCGATGTGGATCTGGCTGAGACGCTGACGCAGGACTGCCTGCTGAAGGCGCACCGCAACTGGGCCAGCTTTCGCGGCGAGTCCAGCGTCATGACCTGGTTGATGCGCATCGCCATCAACCTGCAAAAGGACTACTGGCGCAACCGGCGCTTGCAGTTCTGGCGGCACACGCGCACCAATGCGGTGGACCTTGACCAGGCGAGCGAGTGGCTGCCGAGCGGCGAGAGTTCGGCCGAGCAGAGAGTGCTGGCCAAGGAGCGGGTGGGCCAGGTGTGGAAGGTGGTCGAGGGCTTGAGTGAGAGGCAGCGAACGGTGTTTCTGCTGCGCTTTGTTGAAGAGCAGGAGTTATGCGACATAGCCCGCGCTACCGGGTTGAGCGAAGGCACGGTCAAGGCTCACCTTTCGCGAGCGGTTGCCCGCGTGCGCAAGGAACTTGGGGGAAAACGATGAGCTTCAAGGACGAATTCGAGAATCACCCTGCCAGGCCGGAAGAACTCGCCGCAGGAAAAGCAAAGGAAGAGATGCTTCACAAAACGTCCGATCCGATGGTTGATGCCGAGTTAGAAGAGACGCTGAGCCGTTTTCGATCCAGCGTTCACGCGTGGAGCGAAGCCGCATACAGGAGACCGCGGGCAGCAACTCTTCCTGAAAGTCGTAAAGTCTGGCGCCTGGCGGCGGGGTGGGCCTTGGGCTGCGCGTTGGTGGCCGGGGGTGTCTCGGGCGGGATAGTCGAACGTCATCACCGGCAGGAGATGGCCAGGATTGCGGTGGCACAGGTTGAACAACAGAGATTGAAGGCTGAGCAGCAGGCCAGGGAAGAAGAGGATCTGCTGGCCAAAGTGGACAGCGACGTTTCTCGGGAAGTGCCGAGCGCCATGGAGCCCCTGGCTCAATTGATGGCCGTGGATGAAACCCAATAAGCGCCGGGTGAGTGTGCCATGCGAGTTTGAGAATTCAAAAAAGAGAGAACACCCTCGAAGCAAGAGGGAGATGGAGAAAGCAATGAAGGTAAGTATGGCAATACGATTGGGTGTCGCGATGGCAGGACTTTTTACAGCGGCATCGGTACTGGCACAGGGGCCGGGACATATGCCGGGACAAGGTCCGGAACATATGAATGGTGAGCATCGGCCACCGTTCGAGCGGGCATTTGGCGGCCCGGGCGTTCACGGCCGGTGGTGGAACAATCCGAAAATCGCCGAGGAACTGAAGTTGACCGACGAGCAGAAGAAGGCGTTCGATGCAACGCTGCTGGAACATCGGGAGACTCTCATCGATTTGCGAGGCAATGTGGAGAAAGCGGAATTGGCGATGGAGCCGCTGATCCGCGACGACCAGCCGAATGAAGGCAAGATTCTGGCCCAGATCGATAAGGTGGCGCAGGCGCGGGCAGAGCTGGAAAAGGCGAACGCGCGCTACCTGCTTGCCATCCGGGCCAAACTGACCCCCGAGCAGTGGAAGCAGGTGCAGGC
>OCTA010003326.1_pt1 | contig 14271 bp, 16 predicted proteins | sample 1538991 | NCBI WGS metagenome assembly OCTA01 (sample SAMEA3539302, study PRJEB22396) | soil metagenome | biome: tundra; feature: field; material: soil | place: USA | collected 2010-05 | depth 0.15 m
CCCGGTGTGGGTCGCGCCCCACAGGCGAATCCACATCGCCATGTACATCTCCGGGCCGCGCGCCGAGCCGATGTCGCCGAGGTCGAGGACGTCGCTCCAGCCGAACGACTTCAGCAGCTTGGTGACCTGCGCCTTGGCGTCGGGATCGTTGCCGCTCACGAAGACCGTGTGATCGCCGCCGCCGACGGCCTTCGGGTTGACCATTACGGGCGCGCCGATCGTGTTCAGCGTCTTGACGACCTTCAGGTTCGGGAAGGTGGCCTGGATCTTCTCGGCCAGGCAGCGCTCCTGGCTGGCCAGCGCACCGGGCGGCATCCCCTTGCTGTGATCGAGCTCGTTGGCGGCGTCGATCAGGATCTTGGGGCCGACCTTGTCGGCGGCCGCCAACTTGAGCGCGTCGACGGAGATCTGTCCCGACGTGGCGTTGATCAGGACCTCGCCGTGCGCGGCGGCCTCGGCGAAGGTCGCGATCCTCGCGCGGTTCTTGATCTGCTCCTGCCATTCCCGCAGCGTCGACGCGAACATCTTCTTCTCGTCGAGCTTCTTCGGATCGCGGGTCCCGAGGACCACGTCGTGCTCCTGCTCGACCAGCTTGCTCCCGAGCGTCTGCGCGACGACGCCCGAACCAATGATTCCGATCTTCATGGTGACCCTCCCGCCGGTGGTGTGGAGGCGAAGCCTGACAGGCGGGACGGGCGTTTGCAGGTGGGATTTTGGGAACTTGCGTCGGCTGTGCATTCCTCGAGGACAACGGACAAGACCTCTGGTGGATGGACGTCTGGTCTTGCCCCGTTCACGTGGAAGCGACCGAGGTTCCTAGGGAAGAATCGTCACCGGCTACGTTTTCGGTATCGTGGATCCTTCGTCTGACGCGATCGCGACTTTCGCACCGGGACACGTAAGGGAGGACAACGAGCTACCCCCGAGGTGGGTACGGATTGCCATCACGCTGTCGATAGTCGCGTCTCTCCAAATCGGAGTTCTCGCGATGTTTGGTGTCTTGGTCTACAGCGGAAAACTGATCCCACTCGTCATCAATCATCCGGCGGCATTTATCGGAATCCCCTGGGCAGGCGGCGCCTCGTTTTCAGTGGTGCTCGTCTGCCGTGCGTCCTTTGGCAATGTCAGATTCGGCGTTGGCAAATGGCTCAGCTTTGACGGGGCCTCCGGACCAATCGTCCTCTGGATTCTCTGCTTCGCGGCGCACATATTTGGTATTCATATTCTCTGGGCGTGCACGATGGATTTGCCACCCGCCCCTTAGGCCCGCTCGCGAGTGACGATGCTGGACCCATGACGTCGATACCGCCGCTGGCCCTGCTTCTCCTGGCCCTCGCGCCCTCCCCCGCCGATCTCGCCGCGCCGGCGCGTGGACAGGTCGGATTCGCGGCCTTGGATCTGACGACCGGCCGGACGCTCGGTCTGCACGAGGGCGAGACCTTTCCCACCCAGAGCGTCTTCAAGGTCCCGATCGCGATCGAGGTCCTGCACCAGGTCGACGCCAAGACCCTCGATCTCGATCGCGTGATCGCCCTCGACGCAGCCGACGCCCGCGGCGGCCCGACGGGAACGATGACCGTCCCGGCCAAGCGCACCGTCGGTGAGCTGCTGGAAGCGATGATCACCCACAGCGACAACGTCGCCACCGACAAGCTGCTGGCCCTGCTGGGAGGACCGCGCCTGGTCGACGCGCGGATCAAGAAGCTCGGCCTCGACGGCATCACCATCCGCTACTCCGAGAAGGAGATGGGCGCCGGCCCGGTCGACAATTCGGCCACGCCGACCGCGATGGTGGCTCTCCTCGCCAAGATCGCGCGCCGACAGACCGGCCTCACGCCCGCCAGCGCCCAGCGGCTCGATGATCTGCTCCTGCGCGTCGTGACCGGTCCGAACCGCATCAAGGGGGCGCTGCCCGCCGGCACCCCCGTCGCCCACAAGACCGGGATGTCCGACACCCGCGACGGCAAGACCGACGCGACCAACGACGTCGGCCTCATCACGCTGCCGAACGGCCACCGCGTCGCGATCGCGGTCTTCGTCCACGCGTCGCCCGCCGATCTGGCGACGCGTGAGCGGGTGATCGCCCAGCTCGCGCGCCTCGCCTACGACACGTTCAAGTAGACGTCCGCCGCGACCAGCGGCGTCTCACCGCCGACGCTCACGGGACGCAGAAGATCCGGCCCACGAAGTCGGCCGCCAGCACCCGGTGGCCGCTGGGCGCGAAGTCGACGATCTCTCCGTTGTAGTAGAGGGTGCTGTCGCCTGGGCTCTGCGGGACCAGCCCCAGGAGCGGCATGCCGGTGGCCGGCGACCACAGGGTGAGCTGCGGGTAGTGGACCGTGCCCCCGTAGGGGCCCGGGACGCCCGGTCCGGGCGCGACGTTCGCCACGAACATGCCGTCGGCCGAGAACGAGAACGACGGCGACCCCGCGGTCGCCAGGCTCGCGATCTTGGTGCCGCTCGGCGTGAACAGGACCTGAACACCGCTCGGATCCGCGACGGCCAGCCGCGTGCCGTCGGCGCTGAAGGCGATCTGCTGGATCCGCGTGGACAGCGCGGCAAACCGCTCGATGAGCGCGCCCGCCGGGAACGACCAGAGGGAAACCATTCCCCCCGCGTCGCCGACGGCCAGCGTCGCTCCGTCGGAGGAGAAGGCGACTGCGGTCGGCGTCTGGCCGGTGCTGCCCACGAAGGTGGTCGGGCCGCTGCTGCCGTCGGAGACCCGCAACAGCACGATCGCCGATGGACCCGTGGTCGCCAACCACTGGCCGTCGGGAGAATAGACCAGCGAGCGTTGCGACCTGCCGATCGGGTAGCTGGCGACGAGCGCGCTGTCCGCCACGTCCAGCAGATAGGTGCCGTAGTTGCCGTCGTTGAGCGCCAGCGTCGCCCCGTCGGGTGAAAATGCGATCGCGGGGGGCGGCGTGTAGAGCGGCGGCGCCGTGGTGTCGAGGATTCGCACCATTTCGCCGGTCTCGGTGTCCCACAGGCGGACGTCGTCGTCCACGCCCTCGGCCAGATAGCGGCCGTCCGGCGAAAATGCGACCGATTGGAAGTAGTCCTGCCAGACCAGGGTGTTCGTCAGATCGTTCGTGTCGATCGGGACGCGATCCGCTCGAAAGGCGTTGGTCATCGTGACCACGTACCCGCCGTCGAGCGAAAGCCGCGCGTAGATCGGGAAGGTGATGGCCTCGGTCAGGACCGTCCCGTCCGGCTTGAAGGCGCCCGCGTACTCCGACGTGGCCGCCGCCGCCACCAGGATCGAGCCGTCGGCGTCGAGATCGACCGAGGTGACCGGCGCGCCCGGAAGCGGGACGCGCGCGATGAGGCTCCCCTGCAGATCCCAGAGCGCGGTCGTCCCGTCGGCGCCCCCGGTGACCATCCGCTGGCCATTGGCGGAAATGCGGAGGGCCGTCACGCCGCCCGGGTGCGCACCCGCCACCGCCGCCAGCGTCGAAAGGTCGGAGGCCCGCAACACCCGGAAGCCGCCGTCCGGATCGCCGAGCGCGATCGTGCGACCGTCGGGGGAGAGCGCCGCGATGGTGGCCGACGTGCCGGCGGTCGCCGCGGCGTGCGTGCCGTCGCGTCCGTTGACGGCAACCAGGCCCGCCGGCGTCAGGGCCCACAGGGTGCCCGACGGCGAGAACGCCAGCGTCTGGACGGGGCCCCCGACCGGCGGGGCGGTCCAGAGCGCGCCGCCGTCCGCGACCGACCACAGCGAGATGTTCCCTTCCGCGTCCCCGGAGACAACCGTCGCGGAGTCTGATGAAAACGCCACCGCCGTCACGCTGGCGGCGTGGGCCGTGATGGTTCGGCGCGCCACGAACGATGCCATTGGAATCAAAGTCACCCCGCCCGCGCTGCTCCCGAAGACGGCCAGCGTTCCGTCCGGGCTGAGATCCATCGAGGTGGGAGCGCCGATGCCCAGCAGACGGCAAGGCTGCGTGGGGACCGGCGTCGGGGGCGGATAGCCGTCGCCGGGGGAGCCGTCGGCGGAGCCATCCGGGCCGGTCGAGGCATCCGCCAATGCGCCGGCATCGAGCCCGCGGGCGACGTCGATCGTCGCCGCGGCGTCCTTTCCCCGATCCGGATCGCCGACGATCGGCATGGCGGCGTCGTGGGATCCGCCGGCCGAGCCCCCGCCGCACCCGAGCGCCAGAGATCCGGTCGCGACCACGAGGGAGATCCACCGCCACCGCCCGCCGCGATTCGAACCGACCACGCCCCGAGTCTCGATCCAAAGGATCGAGGCGTCAACGCCGATGGGGTAGATCGATCCGCCCCGCCGCGGTATACGCGAGCCATGACGACGCCCGCTCCGGCCATCACCGCCCACGAGGCGCTCGTGCGGTTGCGCGAGGGGAACGCCCGCTACGCCCAGAACGTGCGCAGCGTCGACGCGCTCATGAGCCACAGCCGCCGCGACATGGCCTCGCAGTCGCCGGTCGCCATCGTGATCGGCTGCTCGGACAGCCGCGCGCCCGCGGAGATCGTCTTCGACCAGGGCCTGGGCGATCTGTTCGTGATTCGCGTGGCGGGCAACATCGTGGCCCCCTCGCAGATCGGCAGCGTCGAGTTCGCCGCCGAGCGATTCGGTACCCGCCTGGTGGTCGTCATGGGCCACACCGCCTGCGGCGCCATCGACGCGACGCTGGAGGCGATCGCGGCGCCCGGGGGGGCCCAGCACGGCAACATGCGGTCGATCGTCAACCGGGTGCGGCCCGCCATCGAGGCGCTGGCCCGGACCGAGCTGGCGCGCGATCCGGAGCGCCTCCGCCACGAGTCGATGCGGGCCAACGTGCGTGCTTCCGTCAACCACCTGCGCCACGGCTCCGACGTCATCGAGCGCCTCGCGGACGAGGACAACCTGCTGGTCGTCGGCGCGGAGCTGGACCTGACCACCGGCATCGTCGACTTCTTCGAGGGCGTTCCCGAAGCGCCCACCGTCGGCCTCAGCGAAAAGCAGTAACGGAGCTGCGCAGCCCGGGCCTCACTGTGTCGCGGACGACTCACCCGGGCGCGGCGCGGCCCCGGCGGCGGGTGTAACTCCCCGCACCCAGCGCCGGATCGCACCGGCGACGATGGCACGCCGGTTGCGACGTGCCCCGCGCATGCGACTGTCACCTGGCGCGGCCATTTCCCTGTTCGTGATCGCCTTCTCCCTGCCGCTCGTGGGGTGCGCCACGCCCGCTCCGATCGTGCGCCTGAATCCGAGGTCGGCGGACGTCGTGTGGGTGGGGGGACGGGCCTCGGTCCAGGCGGAGAAGAGCGGCCTGCACGTGGCCACCGCCTTCGAGCACCAAGACGGCCGGACCGTCGGCCTGCGGCTGGAGATTGAAAACGGGACCGACGCGCGAATCGAGGTCGGCCCCGAGGACGTCACCTTCACCAGCTGCGTCGACGAGACGGTCGCCTCCTGCGCGCCGACCCACGGGATCATCGACCCAGAGCAGATGCTGGCGGCCCTGGACGTGGCGCAGTCGCGCGGGGCGGCCGAGGCGGCCAACAGCCAGGCGCTGCTCGGAACCCTGGTGCTCCTGTCGGCGGTGGGGGACGTCGCCTCGGTCGCGGGGGGCCACGCCCACGCCTCCACCGGACTGCGCACCGCCGCGACGGCCGACCTCATGGGGAGCGACGCGGCCGCTCGCAACAGCGCGCAGGAGACGATCGGGCTCCGGCGACAGCTCTGGTCCGACCAGGCGCTCCGCCGGAACACGCTCGACCCGGGACAGGGGACCGCCGGCCTCGTCTACCTTCCGATCGACCTGCGCGCTGGATACGTCTGGCTGCACGTTCGCCTGGCGGGAGCGCTGTTCCAGTTCCGCTTCGAGCAAGTGGTCACGCAGATCGCGATGCCCAGCACCGGGGCGCAGGCGCGGCGGTTCTGAGCGCCGCCGAGCGGCACTCATCCGGTCGAACGTCGATGGCCGCGGTCGACGTCGGTTCGCCGTCGCCAGAAGAAATCGCGGAACCTCTGCCCCGCAGCGGTTGTCCTGTCCTTGAACGATCGGAGCGCCTGTCGGCGCGACCCGGTCGCAGGAGGGTCACATGCAGGCACCGCGCATCGCGGTGCTGCTCGCCCTGGCGGGGATCCTGTTCGGGTCCGGCGCGGCGGCAGCACCAAAAGGGAACCGATCTGTCCGGCGAGAGCGGACCATCCGCGGCTGTCCGGCGTTCCGTCAAAGCCGGACCGGCAACGAAGGGCTCCGCTTCGAGCTGCGCAACACCTGCGGGTTCCCCGTCGGGTGCACGCTGTCCTGGTCGGTGCACTGTCGCGGCGGGGGCGAAAGTCCAGGCGAGCGCTCGGCCCAGCTGGAGCTGGCCAAAGGCGCCAGCGACTCCGCCGAGGCCTCCGGCAGCGCCTGCGGCCCGGCCGGCTGGGACATCGACGGCATCCACTGGAGCTGCGAGCGCCGCAAGGACGACGCCGACGACGCCAGCGCCGGAGCGGGCAATCTCTAGAACCCCGCGCGGCCCGGACGCGGCAAGCTGGACATGGCCCGGACCCCGAGTATAGACACGTTAAAAACTGTCTTTATATTGATTTATAGCAGTATATAAACTACCTTGTTTCGATGAGACAGATCCCCAAGCGCCTCCACCGTCAGCGCGCCCAGCTCGACGCCCGGCTGGCGAAGCTGCGCCCGGCCCTCGGACAGGCGATCATTCCCCATGGGGGATGGCTCAAGGCCGTGCGCGAGAGCCTCGGAATGTCCGCGGAGCAACTTGGTCACCGACTCGGGATCAGCAAGCAGACCGTGTTGCAGCAGGAAGGGAACGAAGCCCGGAAGGCTCTGACCCTGGCCTCTCTGGATCGCGCGGCGCGAGCGCTCGGCTGCCGGGTGGCCTACGCGATCGTCCCGGAGCGATCGTTGGAAGCCGCGGTCGACGAGCGGGCACGTCTGGTCGCCGAACGTCGACTCGAGCGCGTCGCCCACTCGATGCGCCTCGAAGAACAAACGCCACCCTCCAATCTTCATCGCCTTCAGGTCGCGGAGCTGGCTGCGGAGCTCAAGTCCAAGCTCAGTCACCTTTGGGACGAGCCGTGAAGATCCCCGCCCCGCCGGGGGCGACTCCACTCGATCCCGACGAAGCGGCTGGACTCATTCCGGCCATCGCGACGCAAGGAGAGCTCGACGCGTTCGAGCAGGCGAACATCACCGACGCGGAGACGTGGGCCTTGGCGCGAAAACGCCCGGAGGTTCTGAACGACGCGTTCGTCCGAGGTCTCCATCGCCGCATGTTCAACCAAGTCTGGAAGTGGGCCGGTCGCTACCGCACGTCCGATAAGAACCTGGGCGTGCCCTGGCCGCAGATTCCCGTCAAAGTCGGTCAGCTCTGCGCCGACGTCCAACATTGGATCGCGCAAGGCACCTACGGTTGGGACGAGCTCGGCGCCCGTTTCCATCACCGCCTCGTCGCAATCCATCCCTTCGCGAACGGGAACGGGAGACACGCCCGCCTCATGACGGAGGTCCTGCTCTTCAAACACGGCCAGACGCTCTTCACCTGGGGTCGTAACACTCTCGCCAAACCAGGCCAGGCCAGGACGCGGTACATTGCGGCGCTGAAGGCTGCGGACACACGGGACTACACATCGCTGATCGCGTTCGTGAGGTCATGAAGGATCCATCACGAACGCAGGTCCCAGGCGATGATAAGATGATCGGCACGGGAGGCTGGGATGGCTGACGCGGGCTCGTTGATCCGGAAGCTCCAGGAGGCGCACGCCAAGGCGACCCTCGACAATGTCGGCTCGTTCGAGGCGCTCACGCATCCGCTCACGGAGCTGGCCGACCAGCTGCGGGAGAGCTATCAGGCCAGCGTGGCCGGACCGATCCTGGCGATGATCGGCAAGCTGAGAAAAGGGGGCGCCCTGACCCAGCCCGAGCTGGACCTGGCCGAGAGCTTCATCGCGGGCGACGCCGAGGCCTACACGCGCCTCGAAAATGACTTCCAGAGCTGGGTCCTCGAGCTCGGGCGGCTCATGAAGGTGCTCGGGGAGATGAGCGCGAATCTCAAGGGCAAGGTCCTGCTCGACGCCGTCGGCGAGATCGACGATGCGCGCCGGGTCCTGGGCGACATCTGCAACTACCTCGAGGAAAAGCAACGGGTGGTCAGCTTCCGTCGGACCACCGCGCAGGGACTCGACGCCGAGCGCGCCTCGCTGCTGGCCGATCTCCTCGAGCAGCACCTGACCTCGTCGGATCTCTAACGAGGCAACGATCCCATGCGCCGAGTGACTCACGCCGTCCCGCTCCTGGCTCTGGTCGTTGCGCTGGCCGGCAACGGATGTGGCAGCTCGTCGACGGGCGGCGACGGCGGCGGGTCGGGATCGGGCGGCAGCGCAGCCGGTGGAACGGGCGGCGGTGGAACGGGCGGAAGCGGCGGCGGCTCGTCCGGCGCGGTGACCTTTTCGTGTTACGAGACCGGCGAGCTCTGCACCCAGATCCTGGTGCAACCGTCGGGGGTGGCCGCCGAGCAGCAGACCTGCGCGGGGCCGCTCGAGGACGGCGTCTCCGGGACCGGCTGCCCGACGGCCGGCCTGCTGGGCTGCTGCCAATCGCCCGCCACCGATCCGAGCCACGAAGAGCAGTGCACCTACGACGCCTCGTCCCTGACGATCGCCATGCAGCTGTGCGCCAACATGACGGGGCACATCTGGTCGAGCACGATCTGATGACGGCGAAGCCCCGCCCGGACTAGACGTCATCGCGCGACGGCGCGTGCATTTGCCGGTCGCTTGCATCAGTCTCCTGGCGGGAGACCCCTTTGGACAGCGCGCTCGTCGTTCACCGCCTCCACTTCGCGTTCACGGCAACGTTCCACTATCTGTTTCCGCAGCTGACGATGGGGCTGGCCCCGCTGATCGTCATCTGCAAGCTGCTGGCGATCCGACACCCGGAGCGCGGCTACGCCGAGGCCGCGCGCCTGCTGGGGCGCCTGTTCGCGATCAACTTCGTCTTCGGCGTGGTGACGGGCGTCCCCATGGAATTTCAGTTCGGCACCAACTGGGCGCGCTTCTCGCGCTTCGCCGGCGGCGTCATCGGGCAGACGCTGGCGATGGAGGGGATGTTCGCCTTTTTCCTGGAGTCGACGTTTCTGGGGCTCTTTCTCTTCGGCGAAAGGCGCCTCTCGCCACGCGCGCACCTGCTCTCCGCGGTGGCGGTGTTCCTCGGATCGTGGCTGTCCGGCTACTTCATCGTGGCGACCGACGCCTGGATGCAGCACCCGGTGGGGTACACCGCCGCGGCCGACGGATCGGTCCAGCTGGTGAGCCTGTCGGCCTTGCTTCTGAATCGATGGGCTTTCTGGCAATACCTGCACACGATGGGCGGTGCCGCCGTCACCGGCGCGTTCGCGGTGGCGGGTCTGGGCGCCTACTATCTCCTGCGGGCCAAGCCCGACGACGACCAGCGAATATCCGCTGCCTTGCTCCGCACCGGCGTGCTTGCCGCCGCCATCGCCAGCCTCTGGCAGCTCTTCCCGAGCGGCGATCGTCAGGGACAGCTGGTCACGGAGAACCAGCCCGCCACCCTGGCCGCCATGGAGGGACTATTCGTGACCCAGCCCAACGCGCCGCTGGTGCTGATCGGCCAGCCCAACACCGACGAGGGGCGGATCGACAACACAGTGGAGGTGCCCTCCGTGTTGAGCGTGCTCAGCTACCGCCACTGGAACGCGGAGGTCAAAGGCCTCGACGCTTTCCCGGCCGACGAGCGGCCCGACAACATCGGCCTGCTCTACTACAGCTACCACTTGATGGTGGGCCTCGGGACCATCTTCGTGGCGCTGATGGGCCTGGCGCTGCTCTGGCTGGTTCGCGGGCGCCTCACCCAGAGCCGGCCTCTGCTCTGGGCGCTCGTGCTCGCCGTTCCCCTGCCCTACATCGCGAACACCGCCGGCTGGATCACCGCCGAGATCGGCCGCCAGCCCTGGTTGGTCTACGGCCTCATGCGCACGGCGGCGGGGACCTCGCACCGCGTGTCGGCGGGGAACGGGCTCTTTTCGCTGATCGGCTTCATGGGCCTTTACGTGCTGCTCGCGATCGCGTTCGTGCTCCTCATGACCCGAACGATCGTGCGCGGCCCGGCCGAGGTGTCCGAACATGCTCTACCCCCGCCGGCGAGCGGTGAACCCGCCGGAGCGGAGAGCTGAGGAGAAGATGCCCACCCTCTGGTTCCTGCTGGTCGCCCTCATGCTGGTCGCCTACGTCGTCCTCGACGGATTCGATCTGGGCATCGGCGCGATCTACAAGCTGGTGGCGACCTCGCGCGACGAGCGCGCGCTGGTCCGCCGGACCATCGGCCCCGTGTGGGACGCCAACGAGGTCTGGCTGCTCGCCGCCGGCGGCACGCTCTACTTCGCCTTCCCCCAGCTCTACGCCTCCAGCTTCAGCGGATTCTATCTGCCGCTCATGCTGGTGCTCTGGCTGCTCATCGGCCGCGCCCTGGGGCTCGAGCTGCGCGGCCACTTCGGCGACGATCTCATCGGCGACGCCTGCGACACGATCTTCATGATCTCCAGCCTACTGCTGACGGTGATCCTGGGGGCCGCTCTGGGTAACGTCGTGCGCGGCGTCCCTCTCGACGCCGACGGATATTTCTTCCTACCGCTGTGGACCAACTTCCGTCCCGGCCGAGATCCGGGCGTCCTCGATTGGTACACCGTCCTGTGCGGCGTCGTCGCGCTGGTGGCCCTCGGGACCCACGGCGCCCACTACCTGGCCCTGCGCACCACCGGTGAGGTGAATGTCCGAGCCCGGCGGATCGGCCACCTCGGCACCCGCCTGCTGCCGCTGCTCACCTTCGCCAGCCTCGTCGCGACGCTCATCGTTCGCCCTTCCGTGAGCGACAACTTTCGCGATCATCCGGCCGGCCTGCTGTTGCCGGCCGCCGTCGCCGCCAGCCTGGTTGCCATGGAGCTGGCCGCCCGCCGCGGGCGTGAGCAACGCGCCTTCCTGGCCTCCGGGGCTTACTTGATCTGCATGCTGGGCGGCGCGGCCTTCGCTCTGTACCCGGTCCTGCTACCGTCGTCGGACGATCCGACGCGGTCTTTGACCCTCACCACGTCGGCAACCGGCTCTTACGCCCTGCGGGTCGCCCTGGCCTGGTGGCTGGTGGCCTTGGCGCTGGTGGTGGGAACGTTCCTCCATCTCTACCGGACGTTCCGGGGGAAGCTCACCGCCGCGACCGGCGAGGGGTATCACTAGCCGAGCGCCACCGCGACGCCGTGGATCGTCGCCGCCAGGCGGACGGCATCGTGCACCTGATCCTCGGAGAGGCCGCCCGCCAGGACCACCTTGTCGTGGGCCTGCAGGCAGGCGCCGCAGCCGTTCACCGCGCTGACCGCCAGGCAGTAGAGCTCGAAGTCGACCTTCGGGCCGGCCGGCCTGGCGATCCGGTTCATCCGCAGTCGCGCCGGCTTCTCTCCGTAGCTCGACTTGTCGATGAGGTGGCGGAAGCGATAGTAGACGTTGTTCATCCCCATCAGCGCGGCGGCGGCGATGCCGTCGTCGACCACGGCGGCGTCGACCGCCGCGCGCGCATCCGCCAGCACTGCCTCGCGCAGGCCGGCGTTGCGCGAGGCGACGGCGGACGCGACCGCGACCCCCCAGCGCTGCGCCGGCGTCAGGGTGCCTTCCGTCAGCACCGACTGCAGGTTGAGGCGCAGATCGCGCGCCGGCTCCGGGATGGTCTCCCGGAGCGCGTCCAGCGCGCCCATGTCAGACCACCTCCAGGGTCGGTTCGCCCTTTTGCCAGTTGCAGGGGCAGAGCTCGTCGGTCTGGAGCGCGTCGAGGACCCGCAGCACCTCGTCGACGTTGCGACCCACGTCGAGATCGGTCACCGACACGAACCGGATGATCCCTTCCGGATCGACGATGAAGGTGGCGCGCATGGCGACCCCTTCGCTCGGGTGCAAGATGCCGAGCGCCTGCGCGAGGTCGCGCCTGAGGTCGGACAGCATCGGGAATGGCAAGGCCTTCAGATCCGGATGGCTCTTCCGCCAGGCCAGGTGAACGAACTCGTTGTCGGTGCTCACCCCCAGCACCTGGGCGTCGCGATCCTGGAAGTCACGATTGCGCGCGCCGAAGGCGGCGATCTCCGTCGGGCAGACGAAGGTGAAGTCCTTGGGCCAGAAGAAGACCACCTTCCACTTGCCCGGGTGATCCTCGCTCGTGAGCTCCTGGAACTCCTCCCCCTTTTCCAGGCTCACGACCGCCTTTTGACTGAACTTGGGAAACCGATCACCGATGGTCAGCATGTTTTCACTCTCCTCGGGCTCAAAGATGGGTCGCGCCCGTGGATAGCTCCAAGACATCGTTTCTATACTCGTGATAGCTTTATCCTATCGTGCGCCGAGCGCCCCACCCGTTCACCACCCGACAGCTTCAGTACGCCGTGGCCGTCGCGGAGGCGGCCAGCTTTCGCCGGGCCGCCGTCGCCTGTGGGGTGTCGCAGCCGTCGCTGTCGGCTCAGATCGCCCAGCTCGAGGAGGCCCTGGAGGTCCGCCTCTTCGAGCGGGATCGCCGCCAGGTCCGCCCTACCGCCGCAGGCGCGGCGCTGGTGGCGCGGGCGCGGCGGGTGCTCACCGAGACCGACGATCTGGTCGACGCCGCCCGCCACCTGGGCGATCCGCTGGTCGGGACGCTGCGCATCGGCGTGATCCCAACGGTGTCGCCCTATCTGCTGCCGGGTGTGGTCCGCGCCCTGCGGCGCGCCCACCCCCGCCTGGTGGTCCGCTGGCTGGAGGAGAAGACCGATACCCTGGTCGTCGCCCTCCACGCCGGCGAGCTCGACGCCGCCTTGCTGGCGCTCGAGGCGGCCCCCACCAATCTCGATCGCGAGGTGATCGGCCGCGATCCGTTCGTGCTGGCCGCGCCCAACACCCACCCTCTCGCCAGGCGCACCACGCCGGTCACGGCCAGCGATCTGCGCGGCGCCCGCGTCCTCTTGCTCGACGACGGCCATTGCCTGCGCGATCAGGCGCTGGCGCTCTGCGCCGGGGCACGGGCCGAAGAGCTCGACTTCCGCGCCACCAGTCTGTCCACCCTCACCCAGATGGTCTCTTCGGGCGCCGGGGTAACGCTGCTCCCACAGATGGCCCTACCGACCGAGAGCCGGCGGGCCGCCATCACCCTCCGCCCGCTAGCCGACCAGAACGCCTTCCGCACCATCGGTGTCGCCTGGCGGCGCACCTCGCCGCTCTCGGGTGCGCTCCGGACCATCGCGGTCACGCTGCGCGAGGCGGACCTGCTAAGAAAAGGACCCTCAAAGGGCCTTTAGCGCTCAGGCGGCGCCGCCGCCGAGCGCGTCGGCGACGATCTTCCGGGCCTCGGCCAGGATCGCCGCCAGGTGCTCGGCGCTCTTCATGCTCTCGGCGTAGATCTTGTAGACGTTCTCCGTGCCGGAGGGCCGCGCCGCGAACCAGCCCTCGGCGCTGGCGACCTTGAGACCGCCGATCGAGGCGTTGTTGCTGGGCGCCCGGGTCAGCTTGGCGACGATCGGATCGCCGGCCAGCGTGGCGGCTTTCACGGCTTCGGGCGCCAGCCGCTTGAGCGCGTCTTTCTCGGCCGGCGTGGCCGGCGCGTCGATGCGGGTGTAGTACGGCGTTCCAAAGCGGGTGCGCAACCGCTGATAATGGGCACCGGGATCCTGGCCGGTGACCGCCGTGATCTCGGCCGCCAGCAGATCGAGCAGGATGCCGTCCTTGTCGGTGGTGTGGACCCGGCCGTCGCGGCGCAGGAAGCTGCCGCCGGCGCTCTCCTCGCCGCCAAAGCCGAGGCTTCCGTCGAGCAGGCCGTCGACGAACCACTTGAAGCCCACCGGCACCTCGTAGAGCTTGCGGCCCAAGCTCGCGACGACGCGGTCGATGAGCGTGCTCGAGACCAGCGTCTTGCCGATCGCGGCGCCGGCCGGCCAGCCGGGGCGGTGCGTGAAGAGGTATTCGATCGCCACCGCCAGATAGTGGTTGGGGTTCATGAGGCCCCCGATCGGTGTCACGATGCCGTGGCGATCGGCGTCGGTGTCGTTGCCGAAGGCCACGGCGTACCGATCCTTGAGGCCAATCAGATTGGCCATGGCGTAGGGGCTCGAGCAGTCCATCCGGATCTTGCCGTCGGCGTCGAGCGGCATGAAGGCGAAGCGCGGGTCGATCGTGGAGTTCACCACCGTCAGATCGAGCCCGAACCGCTCGGCGATGAGCGGCCAGTACTGGACGCTGGCAGATCGGAAGAGCACACGTCTGAACTCCAGTCACTGACCAATCTC
>OCTA010003328.1_pt1 | contig 14265 bp, 9 predicted proteins | sample 1538991 | NCBI WGS metagenome assembly OCTA01 (sample SAMEA3539302, study PRJEB22396) | soil metagenome | biome: tundra; feature: field; material: soil | place: USA | collected 2010-05 | depth 0.15 m
TACGGCGACCACCGAGATCTACACTCTTTCCCTACACGACGCTCTTCCGATCTCCATGGATCGCGTGAGCGAAGGCAGGCGTTGCCCGCCGCAGCTCGTCGCGGGAGGGTTTGGGAACCCTTGTATCTCACGGGGTTCCCATTGCTAAGATGTGGCGGCCTGTGAGCGTCAGCGTCGAAGAGCAGAGGTTGGACGAGGACTTGCTGCGCGTCCAGGACTGGAAGCGGTTCGGGCCGTACCTGAGCGAGCGCCAGTGGGGGACGGTGCGCGAGGACTACTCGGCAGACGGAGACGCCTGGGGCGGCTTCCCGCACGACCACGCCCGCAGCCGGGCCTACCGCTGGGGCGAGGACGGACTGCTCGGTCTGTGCGACCGGCAGGGGCGCCTCTGTTTCGCGCTGGCGCTCTGGAACGGCGTCGACCCCATCCTCAAGGAGCGCCTCTACGGCCTGACCGGGCCGGAGGGGAACCACGGCGAGGACGTCAAGGAGCACTACTTCTATCTCGACGCGACGCCGACCCATTCGTACGGCAAGGCGCTCTACAAATATCCGCAAGCGGCGTTCCCCTACGCGCGCCTCGTCGAGGAGAACCATCGGCGCAATCGGGACGATCTGGAATTCGAGCTCACCGACACCGGCATCCTCGACGGCGGCCGCTACTTCGACGTCTTCGCGGAGTACGCCAAGGCGTCGCCCAACGACATCTGCATCGCGATCACGATCGCGAACCGCGGGCCGGACGCGGCGCCGGTCGCGCTCCTGCCGACGCTCTGGTTTCGCAACAGCTGGTCGTGGGGGCGGCAGGGCGAAGGCTATCAGAGGGCCGACCAGCGTCCCTCGCTGGCCGCGGCGGGCGCCGGCGAGATCGACGTCCGGCACCCCTCACTCGGTCGGTTTCGATTCGTGGTGGAGGCCGCCGGGGGCGTGGTGCCCGAGCTCGTCTTCACCGAGAACGAGACCAACCTCGAGCGCTTGTACCAGGTCCCCAATCCGACGCCGTACCGCAAAGACGCCTTTCATGACTATGTGGTCGGCGGCCGTGCCGACAGCGTGAACCCGGCGCACTGTGGGACCAAGGCGGCGGCGCTGTATCGGCTGGACGTCCCCGCGGGGGGCGAGGTGCGGGTGCGGCTCCGGTTGGCCGCGATCGACGAGACCGCCGGCGTACCCGCGGCGCCGGCCGCGTCGTCGCTCTTCACCGACTTCGATTCGGTCATCGAAGCGCGCCGCGCCGAGGCCGACGATTTCTATCTGCGCAAGACCGGGCCGCTGCTGCCCGACGAGCGGCTGGTGGTACGCCAAGCCTACGCGGGCCTGCTCTGGACCAAGCAGTTCTACCACTACGACGTGAGCGCCTGGCTGGAGGGCGATCCGACGCAGCCACCGCCGCCCGAAAGTCGCCTCACCGGTCGCAACGCCGACTGGCGCCAGCTCTACAACCGCGACGTCATCTCGATGCCGGACAAGTGGGAGTACCCCTGGTACGCCTCCTGGGATCTGGCGTTCCACATGATCCCGTTTTCGCGCATCGATCCCGAGTTCGCCAAGGAGCAGCTCTTGCTGCTGACGCGCGAGTGGTACATGAACCCGAACGGGCAGCTCCCGGCCTACGAGTATTCGTTCAGCGACGTGAACCCGCCCGTCCACGCCTGGGCCGCCTGGCGCGTCTACAAGATCGCCGTCGACGCCGCCGGCCAGCGCGACCGGCTGTTTCTCGAACGGATGTTCCAGAAGCTGGCGCTCAACTTCACCTGGTGGGTCAACCGCAAGGACATGTCGGGGCGGAACCTGTTTTCGGGCGGGTTTCTGGGCCTCGACAACGTCGGCGTGTTCGATCGCTCGCGGCCGCTGCCGACGGGCGACTATCTCGAGCAAGCCGACGGGACCGCCTGGATGGCGTCCTACTGCTTGACGATGCTGTCGATCGCGCTGGAGCTGGCGGGCGCCGATCCGGCCTACGAGGACATGGCCTCGAAGTTCTTCGAGCACTTCGTCCACATCTCGGACGCCATCAACAACTTCGGCGGCACGGGCCTGTGGAACGAAACGGACAGCTTCTACTACGACCGGCTACACATCGACGGGACCGAGGCCGCGGTCCGCGTGCGATCGGTGGTCGGCCTCCTGCCCCTCCTCGCGGCCGAGGTGCTGGAGGACGAGATCATCGATCGGTTGCCGACCTTTCGGAAGCGCATGCGCTGGTTTCTCGACAACCGTCGCGACCTGGCGGGACAGGTGACCTTCGGCGAGCGGGGACACGTCTTGCTGGCCGTCCCCCCGCGCGAGCACCTGGTGCGGGTGCTGGCCACGATGCTCGACGAGGCCGAGTTCTTCTCGCCACATGGCATCCGTTCGATGTCGAAGATCCACGGGCAGATCCCGTACAAGTTCGAGTTCGGGGGACAGACCCTGGAGGTCGACTACGAGCCGGCCGAATCGCGGAGCGCCATCTTCGGCGGCAACTCCAACTGGCGGGGTCCCATCTGGATGCCTATCAACTACCTGCTCGTCGAGGCGCTCGAGCGCTACCACCACTTCTACGGCGACGATCTGCGGGTCGAGTGTCCCGCCGGATCCGGTCGGTGGCTGACCTTGAAGGAAGTGGCGCACGAGCTGGCGGCGCGGCTGGCGGGGATCTTTCTGGCCGACGGGGAAGGCCGCCGGCCTTGCTTCGGTGCCGACGCCCGCTGGAGCGCGGACCCACACTGGAAAGGCCTGGTGCTGTTCCACGAATATTTTCACGGCGAGACCGGCCGCGGTCTCGGGGCCAGCCATCAGACCGGCTGGACCGCGCTGGCCGTCCGATTGATCGAGGACCTGGCGCGCCTGCGCGCGAGCCCCCGACCGAGCTAGGGCAGCTCCCAGACCTGGGCGCCCCAGGGCGGCAGCTCCAGATAGAGACCCTCGCGGGCCAGCGTGGCGCCGCCCTGTTCGATGCGGGTGTCGGAGAGAAGATCGGTGAGGCGGAGCGTGCGGCCGTCGAGACCAGCCGGATCGAGCGGCGCGAAACAGCGCGCGGGGTCGGGGCCGAAGTTCACCACCACGAGCAACTTCCCCGCGGCCGCTTCCCAGGTCGAGACGATGAAGCTCTCCCAGGTTGCATCGCCTTGCCGCGCGGACTGGCAGGGAACGAGACGCCAGTGGCTTCCGTCGCCGCGCACCTCGGGCCGCCGCAGGCAGGCGAGCAGGCGATCATAAAAGGCGCGCAGCGTCTCGTCGGAGGCCTCGGTCGCCCGACGCGAAAGCTGGATCGAGGTGTGAGCGCGGCGTCCCTCGAGCTGACCTTCGTGCAGCAGGTGCCCGCCCGGCGCGAGGAAGGCCAGCACCGCCGCGGCCCGGTGTCGCTCGGGCGGAAACGCGGCCGCCGCGCGGGCCTCGTCGTGATTCTCCAGGAAGCGCAGCGATCGATCGCGGAAGGCGGGATCGGCCGCCAGGTGGTCGCGCACCGGACCCGCCACTCCGGCGCGAAGCCGATCGTAGAGGCTCTTGTCGTACGTGAGATCGAAGCCCTCTTGTTGCAGGCGCCATTCGAGATCCCAGTAGACCTCGGCGATGAACAGAAAGCCCGGGTGGCGCTCGCGAACGCGGGCGATCGCGGCGGGCCAGAACGGCTCGTCGACGGGCGGCGTTCCGTCGCCGGGGCGGGCGCGATCTCCCCAGGTTCGTTCGATCACGTCCGGCTCGAGCAGCATCGCCATGTCACAGCGGACGCCGTCGCAACGGTCGGCGACGCGCCCGAGCTCGGCGGTCATCGCCTCGCGCAGCCCGTGGTGCCGGTAGTCGAGCTGCAGGGTGTCGCCCCAGCCGGGGAAGTTCGGATCGCGTCCGTGGGCGAAGATCCGCCGGCCGCCGGCGGTGGCGATCGCGGCGTAGTTCTGCGGCTCGCGCTGGAGGTCTTCCTCGCTGCCGCCGACGAAGTATTCGGGGTGACTCTGCGTCCAGGGGTGATCGACCGCCACGTGGTTCGGGACGAAGTCGAGCAACAGGCGCTGGCCGCGGCGGCTCAACCGATCGCGCAGACGGGCCAGCGCCGGGTCGCCGCCCAGCGCGGAATGGACGTCGTAAGCGGTGATCGCGAACGGCGAGCTTCCGATGTCGTCGCTGCGCAGATCCGGCAGATCGGCCCGATACCCTGGCAGGTTCGCTGGCGTGTGCGCGGCGAGCCGCCCGGCCTCGCCCGTCTGCCAGACGCCCAGCGGCCAGATCCAGTCGAACCCGCACGCCGCGGCGCCGTCCAAGAACGCGTCCGGGAGATCGTCGAGCGTTGCCTCTCGTCCGCGGGCGGTCTCCCCGAGGAGGATCCGCGGGTTGATCTGATAGAGCAGCGGGAAGCTCATCGCTGTCGTTGTCGTCTTCGCCGGCGTCGGCGAGGGGGGTCAGGGCTTGCTGGCGGTGTGCGTGGGCGGGTTGGCCAGCCAGGCGCCGAACGCGTCGATCAAGGTCTCGGGTGGCAAACGATCGAACGAGCCGACCAGCCAGTCCATCGCCTCGGCGTGCCGCTGCGCGCGCAGCAGCGACTTGAAGGCCTGCAGGCCCAGCGCGGGATCCTTCATGAGGGGAACCAGCTCGTTGACGTCGGCGGTCGCGTAGACGATGCGGCGCGCCTCCGACGAGGCGTAGGGATCCTTCTTCACCGCCGCCGCCGCCGGCTGGTAGAGCGCCCGCCCGGCCGCGTCGGTCCGCGCCGCCAGCGCGGCCAGCACCGGAACCCTCAGCTCGGGGTTGTTGCGCTTCTGCATCTTGGCCAGCAGGTCCAGCGATCCCGCCGACGTTTGTTTTCCCAGCTCGGGGGCCATCGCGGCCAGCGGCTCCGACTCGCGCGCCTTGAAGAGCGGCAGCACGTATTCGTCTGCCAGATCGCCGCAGGCGCGGATCATCCCCGCCGCCGCCGCCGCGCGCACCTCGGTCGAGGCGTCCTTGATGAGCGGCTGCAGGCGGTAGAGGGTGGGCCGGCCACCGCCGGGCCGGGCGAAGGTCTCGGCCCCGGCCGCCCGCATGTGCGGATCCGAGTCGCCCAGGGCGCCCAGCGCCAGGCGGCGGACCCCGGCCGGGCTCACCACCGCCAATGTTCGCAACAGCGTGGCGCGCAGTGGGGCGGCCACCCCGTCGCTCTTCACCAGATCGGTCAGGGCCGCCACACAGGGCGAGGCCGGCGGCAGCTCCGTTCCCGCCGCCACCAGGATCCGGGCGGCCAGCGCCATCCCTTCCGGATCGGTCATCCGCAGGCGCGGTTTGATGAGCGGGCAGAGATCGACCTTGAGCGCCGCCAATGCCGGCGCGGCGACGGTCGCGGTCTCGGCGCGGCCGAGCGCCGGGCGCAGCCGATCGGTCTGACGCGTATCCCCCGCGCGGGCCAGCGCGGCCGCGGCGCGCGCGTCGAGGCTGGGGTCCGGGAAGGGGCGCGACAGCCAGGCGCGCGCGAAGGTCGACATCGCGTTGGCGTCGCCGCCGCGGGTGTAACGGGCCACCCGCAGGAGCGCCTCCTTCATACGCCCCTGGACGAAAAGACGCGGCAGCGCCTCCGCCAGCGAGGCCTCGACCCGCCGGACCTCGCCGCCCGAGCAGAGCCTGAAGTCTCGGGCGAAAATCCAGCGAAAGTGGGCCACGCCGTCGTCGCCGTAGACGTCGATCGGCGGGACTGGGAAGGGGCGGTCGCCCTTCACCGCGACGAGGGCCATGTGATCGAAGTCGATGTTGCCGGAGCTCTCGCTCAGCGTCACCTCGGCGGGGCTGCCGTCCCAGCGGACGGTGAACAGCACCTCCGCCTGGAGCTTGAGATTGTTGAGCGGATCGGTCCGGGGGCGTTTGGCGGCGACCTCCTCGATGAACTGCACCGCCCAGCGAAAATGGATATCCCGGTGGAGCAGGCGCAGGTAGTCGCCCTCGGCGCCCGGCACGGCGATGGTCGGCTCCGCGCGCGGGGGATCGGCGGCGCGCGGGGCATCGGCGGCGCGCGCGGTGGGGGCGGCCAGGGCGCCCGCCACGGCCAGGCCCAGGGCGAAAAAACGCGGGCCACGCATCTTGACGTTGGTATGTTGGGCCATCGAATGCGAAGGCCAAGAGGTTACTCCTTATCAAAGCGGTCGTCGCGTCTCATCGCTGGGGTCGCGACAGCGTCGGTGGTGGCGTCCGTATCCGTCCTGCTCGCCCGGGCGGCGCCGGCCGCCAAGTCGCCCTTCTCCGACTATCGAACCGAGCATCCGGGCGTTTCGCACAAGATCACGGTCCGCGATCTGCCGCCGCCCAACGCCGCCGAATCGGTCGACAACGGTCCCCGCCAGGTCCCGCGTCCCAAGGACGCTTGGCCCGAGGCGCCGGCCGGCTTCAAGGTCCAGCTCTACGCGGACGGCCTCACGAACCCGCGGCTGATTCGGCCCGCGCCGAACGGCGATCTGTTCGTCGCCGAGAGCGAGGGCGGCGCAGTGCGCCTGTTTCGCGGGGTCGGACCCGACGGGCGCGCCCTGCGGACGGAGCTCTTCGCCCAGGGCCTGCGACAGCCGTTCGGTATCGCGTTTTATCCGGCGGGCAATGATCCGCGCTGGGTCTACGTCGCCAACACCGACGGGGTGGTGCGCTTTCCCTATCGCAGCGGCGATCTGAAGGCGCGCGGCGCGGCGGAGACCGTGGTCGCGACGATCCCGGGCGGCGGCCGCTTGCGCGGGGGCGGGCACTGGACGCGCGATCTGGCCTTCTCCCGCGACGGCAAGAAGCTGCTGGTCTCGGTCGGGTCGCACTCGAACAACGACGACACCGACAACAACCCGGAGGAGGCCCAGCGCGCCGACGTGCTCGAGTTCGACACCGACGGCAAGAACGGGCGGGTCTACGCCTGGGGGATCCGCAACGCGGTGGGGATCGCCGTTCATCCGCGCAGCGGCGAGCTATGGGTGTCGGTCAACGAGCGCGATCGGCTGGGCGACAATCTGGTGCCCGACTACATCACCCACGTCGAGCCGGGTGGTTTTTACGGCTGGCCCTGGTTCTACATCGGGTCGCACCCGGATCCGCGGCACGCGGGAAAGCATCCCGAGCTGGCCGCCAAGGTGCTGGTGCCGGACGTGCTCCTCGAGCCCCACGATGCCTCGCTGGAGATGCTGTTCTACGACGGGACCCAGTTTCCGGCCGGCTATCGCGGCGACATCTTCGCGGCGGAGCACGGCTCCTGGAACAAGACGGTGCGGGCCGGCTACGAGGTGATCCGGGTTCCGCTGCACGGGCGCGATCGCGCCAGCGGCGAGTACGAAGACTTCCTGACCGGCTTCGTGACGGCCAGCGGCGACGTCTGGGGGCGCCCGGTCGGCGTGGCCGTCGCGAAGGACGGCGCGCTCATGGTTACCGACGACGGTTCGAATTCGATCTGGCGCGTCGCCTACGTCGGGCGTTGAACGCCCTCAGCGGGCGGCGTTGCGGAAGCTGGCCACGGTCGTCGCCGGCGGGTTGACCCGGACCACCCCCGCGTCGGCGTCGACCACCACCAGATCGCCCGGATGGAGCCAGGAGAAGACGCCGCTGGCCGATCCGAGCAGTGGCCGGCCGGCGGCCCGCACCAGCGCCGCCGGGCCCCCGTCGGCATGCACGTCGCCGTCGACCACGAAGGCCGAGGCGCCCGCCGCGATCGCGTGCGCGGTCGAGAACAGCCGGAGGTCCTCGCTGACCAGGATCGCGCCGGTGCGCACCAGCGGCCGGGTGCCGGCGGTGGCGGCGTGGGCCAGCACGCACAGGTCTTCGATCTCCGCGGCGCGGGCGCCCAGCAGCTCCGCGGTCGCCTCATCGCCGGAGGCGGCGCTGAAGGGGACGCGGGCGTAGGCGCGTGCCAGCTCCGACAGCGCCTTGATCGGCGCGGGGCCGGCGCAGGCCTCGGCCAGCCGTCCGCGAAAGCGCTCATCGTCCAGGATCAGCGAGAGGGAAACGATTTCGCGCGCGGCCGAGCCGGGGGTGGTCTCGGCGGCGCGCCGGAGGACGGCCCGGAGGCGGTGCAGGGTTGCCTCCAGGTTCGTCGCCACCGGCGAAGCGGCGCCGGTCGACTCGGTGCGGGCCAGCGCGGCCAGCGTCGGCAGGACCTCGGCGCGACCCATCGCGGTGCCGCCGACGATCGACAGACCGGCCAGGCGCACCGTGCGCCGATCGGCGTCCTGCGCCCGCTTTCGCTCGCGCTCTTCGCCGCGCTCGAGCGCGTGGTTGATGACGGCGGCCAGCGCGGTCGCCAGCACCACCTCTTCCGGCGTGAAGGCCGCGTTGGCGCGCCGTTGCAACACCAGCACGCCCGCCGCCGCGCCGCCCCGAAGCACCGGCACCGCCAGCAGCACCGGGAAGCGCTCCTCGCCGAGGCCCGGGATGTACTTGAAGTGCTCGTCGCGGTCGGCGATCGCGACCGAAACGGGCCGCAGCCGGTCGGCCGCGAAGCCGGTGATCCCCTCGCCGCGACCGAGCTGCACCCGCCCCAGCGCCTCGCGCGGAAAGCCGACGTTGCCCCGCATGGTGAAGTGCTCGCTGTCGCCCTGGCCTTCGCGGACATAGATGCTCGCGATGTCGGCCCGTGCGATGGACGCCACGTCGCCGCACATGGCGGTCAGCACCTCTTCGAGCGGCTCCTCCCGCTCGCCGAAGCCGATCAGGCGAAAGATTCCGTCCAGCGACCGATCGCCGCTGTCGTGAACCTGGTACCCCAGCTCCGGGGCGTCCGCGCGTGCCATAGGGGCCATCCCGAGGCCCAGCATACGGCCGCTACTGTTTCCGGCAGCTTTCGGTCCGGAAAATTCGCCGTAAGTTCCGCGGCGCACCGGCCCGCCCGCGGGTAGCGCCCGGAGGGTCGTTTACACAACTCAGACACGAATGAAACTCGACCGCCGCCGGGGGCGTGGTGTGCTGAGCGGGATGACGATTGCCGCTTCACCTCGACCGGTGGGCGAGGGGGGGGCCGAGCGAGGGCCTCGGGAGAGAGGTGGCCAGGGCCGGCGGGCCAGCCTACAGGCGGGCGACTTTCGCGCCGCGGTCGCCGATCACCTGGTGCACACCTGCGCCAAGGAGCTGCGCGACGCCCAACCGCTCGATTTTTATCACGCCTTCGCGCACACCGTGCGCGACCGGCTGGTGCACCGCTGGCTGGCGACGCAGCGGACCCACCTGGAAGAGGACGTCAAACGGGTCTGCTACTTCTCGTCGGAGTTCCTGACCGGCCGCAGCCTGGGCCTCTGCCTCATGAACATGGATCTCTACGACGCGGCCGTCGAGCTGGCCGCCGATCACGGCTTCGACCTGGGCGAGATCCTGGAGTGCGAGGGGGACCCGGGCCTCGGCAACGGCGGCCTCGGGCGCCTCGCGGCCTGCTTCATGGACTCGCTCGCGACCCTGGAGCTGCCGGCCATCGGCTACGGCATCCGCTACGACTTCGGCATGTTCGAGCAGAAGATCGAGGGCGGCCGCCAGGTCGAGCAGCACGACAACTGGCTACAGCTCGGCAACGCCTGGGAGCTGCCGCGCCACGAGGACGCGCAGACCGTCCGCTTCGGCGGCCGGGTCCTGTTCCAGCCCGACCGCGACGGCCGGATGCGTGCCAGCTGGGTCGACACCCGCGCCGTGATCGGGCTGCCCTACGACTCGTTCATCGTGGGCCACCGCAACGACACCGCCAACACGCTGCGCCTGTGGGCGGCGCGCGCCACCCGCGACTTCGACCTGCAGTTCTTCAACGAGGGCGACTTCCGGCGCGCGGTCGAGGAGAAGATCGATACCGAGAACATCTCCAAGGTCCTGTACCCCAACGACCAGAGCGAGGAGGGGAAGGAGCTGCGCCTCAAGCAGCAGTACTTCTTCGTGGCCTGCTCGATCGCCGACATCCTTCGCCGCTTCAAGGCGCGCCACGCCACCTTCGAGGCGTTTCCGGACAAGTTCGCGATCCAGCTCAACGACACCCACCCGTCGATCGCGGTGGCCGAGCTCATGCGGGTGCTGGTCGACGACGAGGGGCTCGAGTGGGACGCCGCCTGGTCCATCACCGAGCGGACCATCGGCTACACCAACCACACGCTCCTGCCCGAGGCGCTCGAGCGCTGGCCGGTCGCGCTGTTCGAGCGCCTGCTGCCGCGGCATCTCCAGATCATCTGCGAGATCAACCAGCGCTTCCTCTGGCAGGTGCAGCTGCGCTGGCCGGGCGACGACCAGCGCCTGGCCCGGATGTCGATCATCGAGGAGTCGCCGCGCAAGCAGGTGCGGATGGCCCACCTGGCCACCGTGGGCGCCCACAGCATCAACGGCGTCGCCAAGATGCACTCCGATCTGGTGGCGAGCCAGCTGATGCCCGATTTTCACGAGCTGTGGCCGGAGCGCTTCAACAACAAGACCAACGGCGTGACCCCCCGGCGCTGGCTGCTGCACTCGAACCCGCGCCTGACCCGCCTGCTCTCGAGCCGTCTCGGCTCCGCGTGGATCGACGCGCCGGAGCTGTCGCGCCTGCAGACGCTGGTCAACTTTGCCGACGACGAGGATCTCCTGGAGGGGCTCTACGCCGCCAAGCAGGCCAACAAGCGCGACCTGGTCGGCCTCATCCACCGGCGTCTCGGCATCGAGCTCCCCCCGGACGCCCTGTTCGTCGCGCAGATCAAACGGATCCACGAGTACAAGCGCCAGCTCCTGGCCTGCCTGCAGATCATCTCGCACTACCTGGCGCTCAAGCGAGACCAGGGCGCGGCTTCGGTGCCGCGCGTCTACCTCTTCGCCGGCAAGGCCGCGCCCGGCTACCTGATGGCCAAGCTGCACATCCGGCTGCTCAACGACGTGGCGGCGGTGATCAACACCGATCCGGCCGTGAAGGGGCGGCTGGCGATGGCGTTCGTCCCCAATTACGGCGTCTCGCTGGCGCAGGCGATCATCCCGGCCGCCGATCTGTCGGTCCAGATCTCGACCGCCGGCAAGGAGGCCTCCGGCACCAGCAACATGAAGTTCGCGCTCAACGGCGCGCTGACGCTGGGTACGCTCGACGGCGCCAACGTCGAGATCCGCGACGCCGTCGGGCACGACAACTTCTTCCTTTTCGGCATGAACACCGACGAGGTCGCCGCCCGCTGGGCCGCCGGTTACGACCCGAGCGCCGAGATCGCGCGCAGCCCAATGCTGGAAGAGGCGCTGGGCCTGATCGCCTCCGGCTTCTTCAGCCTGGGGGATCGCGATCGCTACCGGCCGGTGGTCGACAATCTGCGGTACCACGATCCGTTCATGGTCTGCGCCGACTTCGACGCCTACCTGGCCGCTGAAGCCCGCGCGGCGGCGGCCTACCGCGATCCGATCGACTGGTCCCGGCGCGTCCTGCACAACATCGCCGGCGCCAGCCGGTTCTCCAGCGACGACACCATCCGCCAGTACGCGGCCGAGATCTGGGGGTTGCGCCCGGTCAAGACCAACTTCGCGCTGGTCGCCGAACGGCTCTGACGGGCCGTCCTCAGTCCCTGGGGGCGCCCGACATCTTGCCGGTTCCCGCGCAGGCGGCCACCAGTGCGGGAACGCTGGCCACGGAGTCGGGCGTATAGGGATAGGGGGGCGCCCATTGCGTGGCCAGGGTGGTCAGGTTGTTCGCGCCGTCGGTGGCGTCGGCGACGTTGTTCGAGAGCCAGAACGTGCCGGGCGCCGCGGAGTCCGAGAGCATGGTGGTGAGCGGTGTACCGGGCGCCGGGATGTTCTTGAAGTAGGTGTCGTCGACCAGGACCTGGGCGCCCATCGTCGAGGCGACCGCATAGTTCACCACCTGCTCGAAATAGACGTTGAAGACGTGGACCGAGCCGAAGCGAACCCGGGGACCCGCCGTGACGTCGGTGAAGAGGTCGTGGTGATAGGTGATGTGGAAGGTCCCCGTGTCCTCCACGCCATTGCTGTCGGAGTGCCCGATGATTCCCGTGTCGTTGTGGTCGTGGTAGCGGGTCCAGGAGATGGTGACGAAGTCGGACGCGTGGGTGATGTCGACGAGGCCGTCGTAGCTATCGGCGTCGGCGTTGCGCTCGCTCGACAGATCGCAGTGATCGATCCAGATGTTCTTCGAGGCGTTCAGGCTGATGGCGTCGGTGCCGTGGGCCTTGGAGATCACCAGGTTTTGGAGGATGACGTTGCTGCTGTCGGTCAGGTTCAGGCCGCCGCCCGTCAACCCCGAGCTGGCGCCGCTTCCGAGGATGGTCTTGTTCGACGAGACCCGGATCTGCGTCTCGATCGATCCGCTGTCGTCTGGGGCCGGGAAGGCGATCATCCCGACCACCTCGATCACCAGCGGGCCCGGCATCTTCTCGTTCGCATAGGCGCTGAGCTGCGTGAAGGCATCCGGGTCCGACGCGTTCACGACCAGGGGTGTCACCGATCCCACGCTCCCGCCGCCGACGGTACCGCCGTTGGTGGTCGCGAAGCCCACCAGCTCGTCGGGACAGGGGATGGGTAACCCACCGTCGGTCCCGTCGGGCGCCGAGCCGTCGGTGCGGGCCGGGCCGTCGGTGTGGACCGAACCGCCGTCGGTCATCGTGGCGCGAAACGGGCTGATCCGCACGTCGCAGCCGACGGTCAGAACAATGGCGGCGACCGCCACCGGCCCGGCGGCGTAGAGGGCACGCTCCACGTTCATATAGTACGCGGTTGACGGTGACCCGCTGTGCGGCTCCGCGGACACTCACTCCCCGGTAGAAGATGTTGACCCGAGTCGGCAATGATCGCTCCGCCCGGACGTCCCGCGATCCCGCGACGATCCGGGTGACGCGCCGCGCTGGAACAAGGCGGGCGGTCGATCCCGCGGGGACAAGGGGGGAGGCGACGTGTAAACTGAATACCGTGCCGTCTCCCACCGGCCTGCGCGCCGACGGCGCCCCACGGTCGCCCGCTCCGGCGGCGACCGACGCGCCGAAGAATCCGCCTGCCCCCGCGCCCGTACCGGCGTTTGCCGACGACGCCGAGCTCGTGGCGGCCCTGCGCCGCGGCGACGGCCGCGCGCGGATGATCCTGGTCGAACGCTACGAGCCGCTGGTCGAGCGCCTGGTCGCCGGCGCGCTCGGCATCGACGCGGAGATCGCGGACGTGATCCAGGATGTCTTCGTCGCGGTGCTGGAAGGCGTCCGTAACCTCAAGGACGCCTCGGCGTTGCGGAGTTGGATCGCGACGCTGGCCGTGTTCACGGCGCGCGGGCGCATTCGCCGGCGGCGGCGTTGGCGCTGGATCCGTTTCGTGGCGCCGGAAGACGTCCCCGAGGTGCCCGTGGCCGGGCCGCAGGGTGAGACGCGCGAACAGGTGCGCGCCACCTACAGTATCCTGGCCTCCTTCCCGGTCGACGAACGCATCGCGTTCTCGCTGCGGTTCATCTCGGAGATGCAGCTCACGGAGGTCGCGTCGGCCTGCAGCGTGTCGCTGGCGACGATCAAACGCCGGCTGGCGCGCGCGGAACGACGGTTCGTCGAGGCGGCGGGGGCGCACCCCGCTCTCAACGAGCGGCTGGCGCGCGGTGGGCGTTGGGGCGAATCGTGATTAGAGGGAGTGTCTGAAATGAACGCGGAGCTCGAGTCAGTCCTGGCCAACGTCGGCCGCACCGTGGCCGCCGAAGCGCGGCGCCAACAGCTGGTGCCCGAGATCCAGGCGCGCCTGGCCCACCTCGAGAGCCGGCGGGCGCGGCCCCGAGCGCTGCGCTGGTCCTTTGCGCTGGGCGGGATGGGCCTGTGCGCGGCGGCCGCGGCGATCCTGATCTTGCGACCCCACCCGCTTTCATTCGCGGTGGCGGGCACGGCGGGCAATGGACGGGTGGGCGCGTCTTTGGTGGCGCCGGCCGCGCGTTCGCTCGAGCTGAGCTTCTCCGACGGTTCGGCCGTCACGCTGCCGCCGAGCGCGGCGGCCCACGTCGACGCGCTGGACGGGCAGGGTGCCACGCTGGCGATCGAAGACGGCACGCTCGAGGTCTCGGTGGTTCATCGCGCGCGCACCCACTGGCAGGTCCGTGCCGGCGGCTACCGGATCCAGGTCACCGGCACGCGGTTCGCCGCCGGTTGGGATCGGCGATCGCAGTCGCTCACCGTCACGATGCACGAGGGATCGGTGCTGGTCAGCGGTCCCGGTCTCAAAGAGCCGGTCCGCGTGGTGACCGGCCAGCGGCTGCAGGCCAATGCCGTGGGCGCCAACCTGGGCTTCGAGGCGTCGCACGAGATCGCGGCGCGCGAGGAGATGCCGCCGCTGCCCGAGCCCGCCGCGCCGGAAGGTCCGACCGCCCCAGATCGGAAGAGCACACGTCTGAACTCCAGTCACTGACCAATCT
>OCTA010003330.1_pt1 | contig 14256 bp, 11 predicted proteins | sample 1538991 | NCBI WGS metagenome assembly OCTA01 (sample SAMEA3539302, study PRJEB22396) | soil metagenome | biome: tundra; feature: field; material: soil | place: USA | collected 2010-05 | depth 0.15 m
AACGCGCGCCTGGATGCTGGTCTTTTCATCTGCTGAGATGACGAACTCGTCATCCTTCAGCGGTTTGCTCTGCCACTGGCGGGCATACAGATCCAACAAGCGACCGGCTTTCTCGGCGAAGTCGGGATCTCGCGGAAAGATCCAACTGCGGTGGTACCAAGGACGAATCGCATCCTGGTGCAACCAACGCCACAGCGTACTGCCGCTGATCGAGGCCACCAATCCGCTGCGGCGCACCTCACGCACCAGATCGCTGGTGCTCCAGCATGGTTAGCGGCAGCTTATGAGTGGCCGGCAACTCGCATGCCCACCCGTGCAGATAACAACTGAACTGAATATAACGCTGGAGTGCCGGCCTCCAATGGGCCGTATATGCTCTGTTTCTAACCATTTCCCCGCCATTCGCGCACAGGGCGCCCACGTTGCGCCGACGCCGCCCGCCTGGACGTGTGGTGCCACCTGAATGGACCCGGGCCGGCGACGCCAGAGCGCCATCCGGATTATTTTAGTAGCGGGAGCAGCCCATCAGTAAGGACGCAATCTGGCTAAGATCATATCCCGCCATAATCGGGAAATATGCAAAGTCTGCCTGGTCATTGGCTGCAATCTGGACGGTGTCATCTCGCCACATCCGACGAAACATCCATGGCAACTCATGGGGTAATGTGTCACTCCAGATCGCATCTCCGAGTGGACCGTTTGCACGAATCCAGACGTAAACGCCGTCCCTCATGCACGGCCAATCGCGAGATGCCCTTCCAAGCTGCGGATCATAAATGACGATCTTGGCAGCGGTGTCTTTGACGGTTTCCCCGTAGATGCTAAAACTGCCGGGATGTCGTTCGGTTTGGCGATCCGGAACCCCTCTCCGCAGCGGCATCGCCGCGGCCCGTTAGTTACGGCGCCCTTCTTCCTTCAGGGACTGCCGGTAACGCACCAGCAGCGTGGCGCGATTATGCCGCAGATCCATTCCACTCGGCCCGGCGGGATATGGCTTATCGCCCATCAGGCCTTTCCAGAGGAGGCGATTGAAACCGGCGGGATCGACGCGATCTTCCGACGTGAAATCCATGCCTTCGCTGGCCCGCGCCCAATAGGCCGCATCGTGCGACGGCTTTGGCACGACTAAGCCCGTGGGTTGCGGGGGCAGCGGCAGCGACACACCAGGGGCATATAGAAGCGCCGAGGGCGCGGCGGTAAAGCTCCATGCGCTGGGCGTGGTATTGAAGATATCGGCCATGGGTCTGGCCAAGGCGTCGTTCAGATTCATCGGCGGCAGGCCCAAAACCTCTTCCATGGTGCGCACGAAATCGATCGTATTATACGGCGTCGAGATCAGGGCCCCCTGCTTCACGAAGGCACCCGCGACGAAGGCCACGCTGCGGTGCGAGTCGACATGGTCGCCGCCGTCTTGCGCATCGTCCTCCAGGACGAAGATCAGGGTGTTATTCGCGTACGGGCTACTGGCTATCTTCTGCACCAGCAGGCCGACCGCATAATCGTTATCGGCCACTTGCAGATCCGGAGTGTTCACGCCATCGATGGCGGCGCTGAAATTGCCGGTGTGATCGTGCATAAAACGAACCAGGCTCAGGGAAGGCATCCCCGTACTGCGCCGGGCGGTTTGGCTATGCGGAGCGCACGGGAGCGCGGCGGGTGCGGGGGCCGGCTTGCGGGACTCCGGCGCGCGGCACGCGGGCACCAGATAGTTGTTATCGAACTCGCGGGCCCACTCCGCGTAGCGGTAATAATCCGGGAAGGCGTTGTCGAATCCGCGGAAATAGGGATCGGTGCGGGGGGCCAGCGTGACATTCGTGGGATAAGATACTACGATGGCGTCGGCCGCCGGGTTTTCGACCAGGGGAATCGCGTTGGTGGGGGTGTTATAGCGCGTTTGGTCCACGAAAAAGCCGTAGTTCCGCACCGTAAGATGGGCGCGCAACGCGGCGTCCCACAGATAGCCGGTGTTGATTTCGTTGCCGGGTCCATCGGGCGCGGCCACGTTGGTCTGGCCGGGCAGCAGATCCGGATCGTCGGGCGTAAAAGGATCGGCGTACTGGCGCTCGGCGAGTGTCGGATAGGCGACGTTCACGCTGCGATTCACACCCTCGGAATCCAGGCTGAGCCCGCGTGACACGCCGACAGCGGAGGAGTAAAACACCGGAAACTGGCGCTCGATCACGTCGGGCGCGCGCGCGGAAGTGCTCCAGGGCCAGCCGTCGTTGCTGACTTCGGCGGTCACCAGGAAATTGTCGAGGGTGACAAAGTTCAATGCCAGGTTATGCAGATTGGGCGTAACCGCCTGCCCGAACTCGGTCAAATCGGGATCGCCATTGCCGACTTCCAGGTCGCCCAGAATCTGGTCGTAGGTGCGGTTCTCTTTGAGAATGAAGACGACGTGCTGTACACCGGCGCGCACCGCGGCCATGACAGCCGCGTCGCCGGCGCTCTCGGTGAACGAGAAGCGGTTGTTCACGGCTACCTGCGCGGTTAGCGTGGTCAGTTGCGCGGCGGTGGGGCGTGGAAATGTCTGGAAACCGGCCTTGAGTAATTGGGGATTATATTGGTTCGCCGGAATGCAACTTGGGTACGTGGGCGCGCCGCCGCTGTAGCAGAAGCCGGGATTCGCGCCGGTCGGCGATTTTCCGTTGACCGCATAAACCCAGGATCCATCGGCGCTGAAGCTCACCGAGTTGGGATACCAACCGGTAGGAATCAATCCCACCACCTGGTCGCCGCTATTGGTTCCGCCGAGCGCCACCACCGCGATGCAGTTCAAATTGCCGTTGGTCACGTAAAGCTGCTTCTCGTCCGGCGACAGCGTGGCGCTATCGGAGTTTGCGCCGGTATATTGCGCGAGGGCCGTGGGCAACACGCCCGGTGGAGCGATGACCGGAATGGTCTCCAGGATGGCGTTGCTGGCGGTCGAGATTACATCTACGGTATCCGTTTCGTCTTCGACGACATAGAGCAGCGACTGCGCCGCGTTCAGGGTCATCTTGTTGGGTTGACCTTTCACTGAGATGCGGGCCGTAACCGCAGGCGTTCCGCTGAGGCTCACGACATCGATCTCGCGGTCGCGAACGCTGGATATGTAGGCCGTGGCGCTGGCGGCGCTTCCCTTCACCGCCACCCAAAACGGATAATCACCGCCCGGCACGCCGGCTTGGGAGGGGTTGCTCTTGCCGGGGCGCAGGTCGAGTTCCGTGCCCTTCGACCAATTGCCGTAGCCGCCGCTGAATACGGTTATCGAATCGTTGTAGTAATTGGCCACCACCAGCGTCTTGCCATCTTTCGAAATGGCCAGACCGGCTGCGCAAGGCTTCACACCGACCTGCGCGTTTACAGGGCCGGTGCCCCCTGGCTGCACGCTCAGGCCATTGCCGGCAGTATGCCCCATGGTGAGCGCCGTGGGCTGTTCCTCGGCCCATGTTCCATTGGAACCGAGCGTAACGGTGTGGATGTTATCGTCCGAGCCACCCGCCACGTAAAAATGCGTGCCGGAGGGATCGAAGACGATGCCGTTGTAGGTGTTGGGGATCTGCACGACCTGCTTCTTCACCGGCTGGTTGGCCGAGATGTCGTAGATGAACACGAACTGGCTAGTGATGCGCGATGCGAGTGAGCCAGTGAAGACCACGTTAAATCCGCTGCACAGAACCAGCAGCGTCTTGCCATCGGGACTGGCTACGGTGGTCACAGCTTGTCCGGCCAGCCAGGACGGGTTGGCGGTCAGATCCGGGTTCATCGGCTCGAAACGGGAGCCGGGGGGCGCCAGCGGCGTGATCTGCTGGCCCATATTGGGCAGGTCCTGAGAGTCCGGGTTGGCCGTGTCTTGCGCATGGGCGAAGGTGCTTGACAGGCAAAACACCATCGTCAAACCCGCCGCCGCGCGCGGCAGCCGGTGCTGCACTTTCTTGGTCATTTGCTGGAGGCTCCGAATTCACAGTGCCGGAAGGCAGTCGATATTCTCTCGATTATTCATCCTTTAGTTTTGCCTGGTTGACCGGCGCGTCCGTCAAGGTTCAACCCATGTTCAGTTAATGTCTGCACGGGCAGGCTTTCACCTGCACCACCAGCTCAGGGGGAAAAAGTCCGGGGGCGACCCGGACGAGAGCGCTCTTCTAACCCCGCAAGCCGGTCGTCGAAGAACCGCTTGCGCCACATGGATACCACATCACGGCGGGTGTCCAGCCGTCGAGCAATCTCGTCGTTGCTCAAACCTTCGGCGGCCATCAAAATCATCCTGGCTCGCTGGACTTGAAAATACGGCAACGTATATTTGGCCGCGCGCCTGTTCAGTTCGGCGGCTTCCGCGGACGACAAGTAAATGAGAAACGGACTCGTTCTGGGCATCGCGAACCACCATTTCCACGATGCCACAACGGAGGGCGTCCGGCAAGCTGATAATACGTAGTCGTATTTATGAAACAGGCTACTAACGTCGTTTTCTCGCGTTGGTGCGCAGCGCTTCGCTCCCGGCACGTGCGCAAAGAGGCTTCTCGGCGTTTTCAATGAACCGGCGGGCGCATGGTCCACTGTGTGCGGTTGATCTGAGTGCCCCGTCTTTGAGGACCATTACCCGCCGAAAGTCGGCAAGGGTTTAGGAATCGGGATAGATTGGGATCAGCGGCCAGTCGGACGAGTAACGCGCTACACGTTGAACTTGAGGCCACGCGGGGCTGAAGTCGCGATCTGGGAAGTTGAGCCTACGAGCCATCAACCGCGGTATAGGTCCCCGTGACGCGCCGGTTACAGACACGGGTGGGGCAGTCGGCTGCGGTCCTCCGGCGCAGATCGCACCCGCCGCTTGTCTGGGTCGCGCGCGATCCGTGGAAAGGGTAGCGAGCAGATCCCGGCGCGGGGATCGGCGTGAAGTGTTCCCGAAACGCACCCCCGGCCTCCAGTCTGTGCCCACGGCGCGTCCTTCACGGGCTGAAGCCTGGGCTGAAGCCTGTGCTAGGCGAGCTTCGCTCGTCGAAGAGCGGGTCCTGGAGGACCCGCGCAGACCTGGAGGTCTGCCCCACCAGAAGGCCAAAGTCCAATCACAGGCTGAAGCCGGCTGAAGCCCGGGCCACCACACTCCAGCAGACAGGCCAGGAGGCCTGTCCCACCAGGCTCAGCCTGAATCGCGCTCCTTGCCCGCCATCTCCAATAGCCGCCGCTCGTCGATCACCTCGACGCCCAAGCTACGCGCCTTGTCCAGCTTCGAGCCGGCCTCCTCGCCCGCCACCACGTAACTGGTCTTCCGGCTGACGGAGCCGCTCACCTTGCCGCCCGCCGACTCGATCACGCGCGCGGCCTCCTCGCGGCTCAGGTTCGGCAGCGTTCCGGTCAGCACGAACGTCATCCCTTCGAGCGGTCCGCCCTTCTTGCGCTTGACCTCGTATTCGAACTTCAGCCCGGCCGCGCGCAGGCGCTCGACCAGCTCCCGGTTGTGCGGCTCGTGGAAGAACTGGTAGACGCTTTCCGCGACTTTCGGACCCACTTCCTCGGCGCGCTGCAGATCGTCCACGCCGGCCTGCGCGATGCGATCCAGGCTGCCGAAGGCTTCCGCCAGAAACACCGCCGTGCGCTCACCCACGAAACGGATGCCCAGCGCCGTAAGAATGCGCGGCAGCGGGCTCTGCTTGGATTTCTCGATATTGCGGATCACGTTGCCCGCGGATTTGTCGGCCATGCGCTCGAGCGCCACCAGTTGCGCCAATGCCAGTCCGTAGATATCCGCCACGCTATGCACCAGGCCGCAATCCACCAACTGATCCACCAGCGCGTCGCCCATGCCGTCGATATTCATCACGCCGCGCGCCGCGAAGTGCAGGATGGACTCCTTCAGGCGCGCCGGACAATTGGTATTGATGCAGCGCGAGGCCGCCTCGCCTTCCTCCCGCACGATTTTGCCGCCGCACACGGGACACGTCTCCGGCATGCGGAAAGGCTTGCGGTAGGAGCCTTGGGACTGTACCCGCACCACCTTGGGAATTACATCCCCGCTGCGCTCGACCACCACCGAATCGCCGATCTGCAAGCCTAGCCGCTCGATTTCGTCTTCGTTATGCAGCGTGGCGCGCGACACGGTTACGCCGCTGACCTCCACCGGTTTCAGGTGCGCCACCGGTGTCAGGGCGCCCGTGCGCCCCACCTGCACCTCGATGTTCTCCACCGTGGTCAGCGCCTGCCGCGCGGGATATTTGTAGGCGATGGCCCAGCGCGGCGCTTTGGCGGTCGATCCAAGCTGCTGCTGCTGCGCGATGGAATCCACCTTGACCACCACGCCATCGATCTCGTAGGGCAACTGCTCGCGCTGGGCTTCCCATTCCGCGCAGAACCGCAGCACCTCGTCCACATCCCGGCAGAGCTTGCGGTTGGCGTTCACCTTGAAGCCCATGCGCGCCAGTTCTTCGAGCGATTCCCAGTGCCGCGGGTAGGCCGGCCGGCCATCCACCTGCAGAAAGTAGGTGTAGTAATCCAGCCGGCGCGAGGCCGTGATGGACGGCTCCAGCACGCGCAGCGACCCGGCCGCGGCGTTCCGCGGATTGGCGAAGCGCGACAGGCCCCGCTCGTCGCGTTCCGCGTTCAGCCGCTCGAAGGCGCGCCGGTTCATCACGGTTTCGCCGCGCGCTTCGAACTGCGCCAGCTTGGACTTCACGCGCAACGGCAGAGAGCGGATGGTGCGCGCATTCTCGGTGACGTCTTCGCCCACTGTGCCATCGCCGCGGGTGATGGCCTGGACGAATTGCCCATCGCGATAGTGCGCGGCCATGGAAAGGCCGTCGAGCTTCAATTCGGTAACGTATTGGAACTCGGCGCCGCGCAGCAGCTCGCGCACCCGCCGGTCGAAATCGCGCAGCTCGCCTTCGTCCAGGGCGTTGTCCAGGCTCAGCATCGGCGCGCTGTGCGCCACCTTGACGAAACCCTCGCGCGGCTTGCCGCCCACGCGCTGCGTCGGCGAATCGGGCGTCAGCAGTTCGGGATGCTGCGCCTCCAGATCGCGCAGCTCCCGCATCAGCGCGTCATATTCGGCGTCGCCGATTTCGGGCTGGTCCAGGACATAGTACAGGCGCTCGTGATGGCGCAGCCTTTCCCGCAGCTTCTCGACGCGGGCGGCAACATCTTTCGGCATCGGCGTTATCACTATAGTTTAGTGCGTAGCGCCTCGCTATACACTGAGCTTGCGGCTGTATGAAAAGAACGACCGTAGCGGAATCCGGCCCGATCTCGTGGCTGGCGCTGCCCTTGTTTCGGTTTCACCCGTTGACCGGCAACCGGCGTGGCACTTACTCGGTGACGGTGAAGGCCAATTGGCGCGTTACGTTCCGTTTTCACGAAGGGGCCGCGCATGACGTGAATTTAGAGGACTACCACTAGCTTAGAAAACTGGAGCAGAGGCGCACAGATCATGCCGATGAAGAATCCGAATCATCCCGGCGACATTATCCGGGATTGCCTCGACGAGCTAGGTGTCAACGTGACGGAGGGCGCTAAGGCGCTGGGCATGACCCGTGCGGCGCTGTCGCGTCTCATCAACCGCAAAGCGGGCGTTTCCGTTGAGATGGCCCTACGGCTCGAAAAGGCCATTGGCAGCACGGCGGGTTTTTGGCTCCGCCTGCAACTTAACTATGACTTGGCGCAGGTACAGATGCGAAGCGGAGAGATTCACGTTCGCCGCTTGGGCACGCCGGTACAGCTTGCATTATGAGGCCCGCCGTGTTCCACAAAGGGTCCTTTGTGAGACGAGCGCCTAAGCTTCCAAGCCACCCGCGTCGTGCCGAGACGTCGCACGGCGAAGCGCCGAGCAAATGCCACGGCAGTATAATTGCGCAATGACTGCCTCTCGCGCAGTACTCACCGCAATCGCTCTAATGGGCGTCACCGCCTGTGGCAACGCGCTGGGATTCTGTGGCGCTACAGTTGCAAAGCAAAGCGTTTCCTTTCCATCTCAAGATGGAGGAATGATCTACGCCGACATGTACGGGGAAAGCGACCACGGCGTCGTGCTGGCCCACGGGGGCCGTTTTAAGAAGGATAGTTGGGAGAAGCAGGCGCAGGCGTTGGTGACGGCAGGATTTCGCGCTCTATCAATTGAATTCCGTGGTGAGGGCCAGTCGCGAGGCGGAATACAGGTTCGACCAACCGACGATGAGCGCCGCCTCGACGTGCTGGCGGCAATCCACTATTTACGAAAGACAGGGGCGACGTCAGTAAGCGTCGTGGGCGCAAGTATGGGAGGTGATTACGCCTCCGAAGCGGCCGAGGCCGAACCTGAGGCGATCGATCGATTGGTGTTGCTCGGTGCGGGCGCATACACGCCACTCACAAGGATGAGGGGCCGGAAGCTCTTTATCGTGGCCCGTGACGACGCAAACGACGATGGACCTAGGCTGCCGAAGATCCGTGCCCAGTACGAAAAGGCCCTTGAGCCAAAAGAGTTAATCATCCTCAATGGCTCTGCACACGCGCAGTTCCTCTTTCAGACGGATCAAGGAGAGCGGGTCATGCGCGAGATTATTCGATTCCTTTCCTCGCGGTGAAGCTGTTCAGTCGTCAAAGACGCTGGATTGCCCCGCGTGTTTCATAAAGGGTAGGTTTCGGGACGACCACTATCCCGCGACCCGGCGAGGCGCGGTCAATGTTATCAGGCCAAATCGCCCGCCACGATATTTCCGCACGGCACAAATCCCGACCGCTGCAATGTCCTCCTGCTGGCCAGATTGCCGACGTTGCATCGCGCGGCGGGCACCTTTGTACCCGCCCGACAGACCGCCTTTAATTCCTGAGCCAGATACGTTCCGAGCCCTTTTCGCCTGAACGGCTCGGCGACAGCCATATAGATATCGCCGTACGGCGGGTTGTAGTGATAGAGTACACCGCCCGCGCCTGCGATCTCGCCATTCAAGGTCACCAGCCAGCTTGCCTCCTCATCCAGCCCTTGCCGCCGGAGAGCCTCGGTGTCCGCCGCTGCGGCCGCGCGGAAGTCCGCGCCCGCTGGCGCAAGTGAAGTCCGGAACGCGTCCCTGAACAGAATCGACTCCGCCCGAATGTTTCGCGCAAACGTGTGCAGAATGACTGTCAGCATCGGCGCGTTGCTCTGTGTCTCGATGATTTCCGCGCCACACGCGCCTAACAAGCTCGCGAACAGATCGAATGTTTGCATCCGTTGTTCGCGTTGCACATAGAACTCGTACAATGCCGGTGTATCGCGCCAAGGTCCGGCGATGGCGACCGATCCATAGCCAACAGTCGCACCATCGAGCTCCAGCGCATACTCCCGCGTCCAACCGGGCCTCCGGTGAATCGAGTCGTGAACGATTTGGCAGTTCATCTCCTCACGGTATTCCTCTCGCAGAGGCTCAATCTCGCTCAGTTGTGAAACACGCGCGGCAGTCACCATCGTCCCGCCATCTGTTATACCAAACCCAGGCGGCAACAACAGAAGCGCCGTTTGGGCATTAGCAAGCACCGTTGCAACCGGGAACTGTTTCCGGTCATTTCTTATCATGGGTAATTGAGACGCCGCGCCGCCCTATAAAATCAAGCACTTGCAAGTCGCATAAGTCAATCGCAAAATAGAAGCACGCAGGACAGGCGCTCGTGGTGGCGCAGCGTTTCGCGCAGCTTCTCGACCCGGGCGGCAACATCTTTCGGCATCGGCGATCTCACTATAGTTTAAACTGAGATGTCTGGAGTGAAGCCATAGCCGCCGCACGCAAGACCATCGTTATCTACAATCCCTTTGCAGGCAAGATGGGCGACAAGGGATTGAAGCGCCTGTCCGGCGCCGCCGAAATCTTGCGCGAAGCGGGCCACGACACCTGGCTGGTTCCGACCCAGGGACCCGGCACCGCGGGCGCCATCGCGCGCCGCAGCATCGCCGACGGAGCCGAGCTGATCCTGGCCGCGGGGGGCGACGGCACCATCAACGAGATCGCCGAAGGCGTGGCCTTCTCCGACGTGCCGCTGGGCATTCTGCCCGCCGGTACGGCCAACGTCCTGGCCAACGAGATGGGACTTGGTTCGAGCATCGAACGGGCCGCCGCCAGTCTCCACGAATGCGTTCCCACGCGCATCTCCATGGGCCGGCTGCAGTGCGTGAACGGCTCCGAGCGCACCCGCCTGTTCCTCCTGATGGCGGGCATCGGACTGGACGCCAAGATCGTCTATAACATGAGCGTGCCGCTGAAGGCGCGCTTTGGGAAGCTGGCTTATTGGGTCGGCGGCTTCAGCCTGCTGGGGCGCGATCTGGATGAGTTCGAAGTGCTGGTGGAGGGCCGCCGGGTGAATTGCTCGTTCGCGCTGATCAGCAAAGTGCGCAACTACGGCGGCGATCTCGAGATTGCGCAAAGTATCAGCTTGCTCGACGATCGGTTCGAAGTGGTGCTGTTCGAAGGGCGCAGTTCGTTCCGTTTTCTGACGTACCTGGCGCGGGTGGCCGTGCGTAAGGTGGCGGGCGTGCCGGGCATTTCGCTGATCCGGACCGGTGGTGTGTGCATGCCGGGCTCGACCGGCCGCCGCGTCTATATTCAGGTGGATGGCGAATATGCGGGACACATTCCGGCCAGCGTGGAGATCGTGCCCGATGCGCTCACCCTGCTGATCCCGGAAGCGTACATAAGGAAGAACCGGTCTTCGGCCCGCTGAGCCGCCCTTGGCACGCCCTAAAGCCCCGCCTTAAAGTTCCGCTCAAAGCTGCCGATAGACAGGGCGAGGAGATTACACTTTGACACCAGTTTCTTTGAACAGCAACACACAGTCGGCAACATATGTGCCGCCGTCTTCGCAGAAGCCCGGGGCTCCGGCAGGCTCAGTGTCCGGCAGCGTGCAGGCATCCGACCAGCCTGCCGATAACGTGCAGCTCAGCCCGGCCGCGTTAGGCGAGGTCGCGCTGACCGGCCGCGTCGCCGAGAACGTGGGGGCCGGCAATCTCACGAGCGATCAAGCCCAGCAGCTCTACGGCCAGATATCGTCCATCCACAGCCAGATCGTGGCGGACCGCCAAGCCAACGGCGGCACGCTCTCGTCCACCGATGCGCAGGCCATCCAGCACTCGCAGAATCAGTTGCGCGGGACGATTTACAGCGACACCCACAACGGCGCCGCTCCGCCGTCCGATCCGACTGTGACTCGCGCCGGCGCGCGCGAAGCCGTTGAAGCAGGCCGCATCGTGTTGAACGAGAAGGCTGGGAACCTGAGCGGCGATCAAGCCAAACAGTTGGGATCGCAACTCGGCACAATCCAGCAGCAAATCGCTACCGATGAGCAGGGCAATGGAGGGTCCTTGAGTGCGACCGACGCACAAGCCGTCAATCAACTCCAGAACCAGATCAGCCAGCAGATCTACGAGGCGGCCCACGGCGGCGCCACACCGGATTAGCTGGTTGTGAACCCAACGTAGTGGGTTGTTCGGTGGGCGCGCGTCTTCCAAAACGCCGCTAGGAACAGCACCGCCAACAACGCGTCCGGGACGGCAGTCGCCGCTTGCACCGGCGAAATGCGCCCTTGCAGATACAGCGCCAGCAGAGCGCCCACGTAACTGACCTTCTCAAGCAGGGAAGGAATCATCATCGGCCGGAACCGCACCGGGTCCGTCGCGATCACGAAGAAGGCGAATTGCCAGGCCAGCCCCACGCCTGCAAACCCGTAGTAAAACTGCGGATGCGTAATGGGCGGTGGGTCCTGGCGGCCGACCAGATCGAACATGAAGTACAGCGGCGCGAGCGCCAATACACCAAACGCACCGGCGCCCCAAAAGACGATCTTCGCGAATTTCATCCCCGCGAGTATAGCAGGGCGCGCCCGCTACAACCCGCTAGTGTGGTGTCCCATGTAACTCTTGACAATCCGCGTGGGGCGGAGCCCCTGCTCCGGCTCCCGGCCGGCAACAGCCGATTCTCACAGAGCTTGACCAAGTCCGACCAGCGGGTCGGGCCCGCCCCACCCGGAGCCAGCACGGCGATTGTCAAATATTACGCGGGACAGCACGCTAGATGCGCTCGACCCGCACGCCGCCATTGGTGGTGGTCGCGCGCACCAGCCTCCCGCCGGAGCCCAAGTCCACGGCGAGATGCCGGTTGATCTCGCCTTGCACCGTCACCGGGAAATCGATGCTGACGCCGCCGTTCACCGTGCCGGTCTCCAGGTGCGCCGAGTAGTTGGAAGGAACCCGGATCGTCACACCGCCGTTGGTGGTGGACACGTCGCAGCGATCGCCATCCCAGTGGTCCGAGGCCAGCTCCAGGTGCAGCCCGCCGTTGGTCGTGTGGCCTTCCACCGAACCCGCCAACTGCTTCAACGACACGCCGCCGTTCACCGCCTCAAACTGCGTGTGGCCCTGGACGCCTGTGATGCCGATGCCGCCATTGTGCGTCCGCAGCACCAGGTCGGTCTTTTGCGGCACGAAAATTTCGTAGCTGACGCCCCAGCCGTGCTTCTCCGACGTCGGACCCGTCGCGCGCACGCGTCCGCCGGAAGTCTCCACATGGATCTCGGCCGCCACCCGCCGCGAATCCGCTTCGTCGTCATGATAAGCCTGCACCTTGCTGCGCACCAGGATGTCGCTGCGGTTTGCGCCCTTGATGGAAATCCCGCCATTGACTCCCCCGTCGACGTCGAGTTGCCCGCCGGCCGGTACCGTGACTTCGCGTATTTCGCAGTAGTGCCCGCGCTCACTCCACTGGCTGTCTTCGTCACAGCTCATCGTCTTCTGCTGCGGCAGCGCCGCCGGCGCCAGGCACAAGGCCAGAATCAGAATCCTGTTCATAGTTTGCTCCCGTTCCCTTAGACGCACGACCGCGGCGCCGGTTGGGAAGCTTAATTGCGCCGCCGCAGCTTTTTCTTGATACTCGGCCAGAATTCGGCCGAAAGATTGCTCACCAGGTCGAACCCGGCGCGCAGGGACCCTTGCAAAAATCCCAGCCGCACGGTATCCAGCCGGTCCGGATACCACAAGTTGGAAAGAAATGCCGCGCCGTATGCGCTGCCCAGACGCCAGGTGGAGAGGGTTTCGCCGCCTGCGTCCGTGTGCGTCAGTATGGTTTCCCGCGCAGCGTGCGCCATTCTGCGCCAGAGACCCTTGCGATCCGATCGAAAATACCGCGGATCCTGGTGCAGCGCCGTATCCAAACCAAAGGCCAGCGCGGAATGGATTACGGCGCAGCCCTCCGTCGAGGCGACCCGCCGGCCGTATGCGGCCCAGCCGTCTCCCCACTCCTTGGGAGCGTTCAACTCCTGGAGCAATCCGGCGTAGGCCAGCGTACCTGCCAGGGCCCAAGGCCTGTAGAGGGCTTGGGCATGATAGCGCAGCCTATCGATGGGCGGTGGCGCCGCTGACGCCGCCAACAATGTCATGCGGTACACGCCGGTTCGATTGTTGCTGTTGGTGACCGCCAGCAGGTACGACCCCGCCCCCCAACCGGCAGGCAGACTCACCGCAGCGCTCTGGTTCGTGAACGATACCAGGGCTAGCGCGGCGCTTTCGAATGCCACCGTGGGCGCCACGCCAGCCGGGCTGAAGTTGGAGCCGGTGATGGTTACCCGATTGGCGGCGTAGTCTACCGTGGCGCTCGCAATGGCGGGCGCGTCGTCTGTCCCGGCATTCAGAGACGGAAGCGCCAAGAGTGCCAGGCACGCGACCAGTGTTCCAAAGGTTACAGCGGTCATGAATCGACTGGGAGGCTGTCAGGTATAGCAATCCAACGCGGTGGATGTAATGGAACGTCCATAATACCAGCATTCGGGAAGTTTTTGTAAGGAAGTCCGCGCGGGTGCTTAAACGTTTTCGGGATCTCGGCCTGGCACCATGTTGTAGGCCTCCTTGGGGTTCAGCGCCTTGCGGACGCTGCCTTCCAGTTGTTCCAAGGTGGGGTGGGCACGGGCCGGTAGTTGTTTCCGAAACTGGTCGCACGCGGACGGCAACTGTTCCAGTGCGGTGAGGGTATCGCGGAGCATAGCACGGCGATCCAAACTTCCCTCCGCCTGGTCTAGCGCCCAAAGAGCTTCTGCATAATCGGCATCCCTTTCAAAGAGTTGCCGTAAGAGGCCCTGGGGGATTTCATCGGGAGAAAGATCCCTGTGGTCCAGGGCGCGGAACAGAGCCAGCAGGTCCAGTCTGGCGACTTCCAGGCGCGCACGGAGGTCGGCGGGAATTTCCAGCGGCGAGCGATGGGCCATGCCCCGAGCATCGCGCATCGCTCCGCGTAGCGCAAGAGCTTTTCTGGGCTGGAGATCCCGTCGGCCCAGAAGCCCGAGGGAGGTCAGGCC
>OCTA010003331.1_pt1 | contig 14256 bp, 11 predicted proteins | sample 1538991 | NCBI WGS metagenome assembly OCTA01 (sample SAMEA3539302, study PRJEB22396) | soil metagenome | biome: tundra; feature: field; material: soil | place: USA | collected 2010-05 | depth 0.15 m
GCACGCCGATGGATTTTCACGCCTACTGCGAAGTCTATCTCGGCCAGGAATGGCTCACCTTCGACGCGCGCTATAACATCCCGCGCATTGGCCGCGTCAAAGTCGCCCACGGTGCGGATGCGGTGAATGGCGCGTTCGCGACGATCTACGGCGAGGCCAATTTGACCCGTTTTCAAGTTTGGGCTTATCAGGTGAATTCACGGCAGGTTTCTGTGGGCGATCCGATTGATTTATCCAGACGCCTCGATGGTAACCAGGTGGTGCGGCTTAACTAATCAAAACTAGTCGTCAGCCTTTACGGCACGGCCTGGAAACCCGCCGAAGCGCGGACCGTTTGAACGCAAATATATGAAGTGGGAAATCTTTCACAGCACTCGTTACGACTACGCGACGGCGGTGCGTGACAGTGTTAATAACGTCTGCCTCCAACCGATGCCAATCCCGGAGCAGTCGGTCGAATCATTTATTCTCAAAGTGATCCCGGCGTCGCGGCTCACGCATTCCCACGATCTATATTCCAACCGGATCAGTCGTTTTGAAATCACCGAACCACACAATTCCCTCTTGATCGAGGCGCAATCGCGCGTCAACACGCGTCCGCCAGCACCGTTACCGGCCACGGAAAAACTTTGTTCGTTTGCGGCGATTCAAACGGTGACGAACATTGAAAATTTGCATGATTATTTGCAGGCGAGCCGCTTTGTGGGCCTGTCGCCCGAGGCATGGAAGCTGGCCATTGACGCCACTCACGGACTGGATGACGCGTGGCTGGCCTTGCTGGCGTTGATGGAATTCGTCTTTGGTTTTCTGAAATATGAATCCCATTCCACGCATGTCCACACGCACATGGCTGAAGTGATGAAAGATCGGAGGGGGGTATGCCAGGATTTTGCGCATCTGCTCATCGGGCTGTGCCGGGCGCTAAAAATTCCCGCGCGCTATGTCAGCGGCTATCTGGCCACCGAAAATGCGAGCGCCACGCACGCGTGGGTTGAGGTGTTCATTCCCGGACACGGCTGGCGCGGACTGGATCCCACGCACAACCGCCAGATCGGTGAAACCTATGTTAAGATCGGCCACGGTCGGGATTACTCCGATGTGCCGCCCATCAGCGGCAACTACCATGGCACGCGAGAGCGCAAGATGACGGTGGCGGTAAAAATCACGGCGGTGATTTGAAAGACATAGGAGATGGAGCTGCTCAATGCTTGAGCTAAAGTGTGAAGAATTGCCGGCCAGTTTAAAAAGTGACTTGTTGGAAGGCCTGTCCGGTTTCAGCCGCCATACGTCTGCTTACGCAGTTCACTGCGGTCCAAGGCGGCTCTTAAAAAACTGAAATCATCGCCGTCGAATGTAAGGTGTTCACCCCATTGTTCAATAAACGAAATCTGGTTAATTGATATCCAGAAATATTAAATATGAAAAAATTACTCATCCTCACAACACTCGCTGGTAGCACCATCGTCTCGCAAGCAGACGAATCCGTGTTCCAGGCGTCGCTGACGCCGGACATTGCCATTCACTCCCGAACCACCCAAATCAACGGCTTGGCGCTGAATATTTGGGGCGAAAACCCTCAATACAGTCTAAACATTGGTTTCGTCAACGGCAGCACCGGCGACAGTCAGGGCCTGGCATGGGGGTTGGTCAACTATGCTGATTCCTACACTGGCGTGGCGTGGGGCTGGGTTAATATCAGCAGGGAGAAGTTCTTTGGCTGGCAATATGGCGCTATCAACTACTCGCAGGGCACATTCACCGGTCTGCAATCCGGCTGGATCAATGTGGCGCAGGATATTCACGGACTCCAGTGGGGCATGGTGAACTACGCGGAGAATCTCCATGGCGTGCAAGTCGGGTTGGTGAATGTTGCGCTGAACAACCCGTGGTTCAAGGAACTTCCCGACAAATTCGCCACCGGCTTCCCGATTGTGAACTGGTCGTTCTAAAATCTCAAAATCATTGAGGAATTTGTTTTAGGAATAAACACGAGGGTTCGATTCGCTTCAAAAAGCCGCCAAAAACCTTCAGTGAAATCTTCAGTAACGGGGTATAGGGAGTTATAGAGGGTGTTACGAAAGCCCAAGAGCGAAGCTTTGATTTCATTGGAGATTTCATGGGTTTTTATTTTCCTTGGATTAAAATGACGTTGCGGTTTCTGTTTCCAGTTTGAGCGTGAGTTGCATGGGCATCAAATCCGCCAGCAGGCGGCGCGAGGGCGGGCGTTCCAGCAGCACGCGCGCCCGCAGCAACAGGGCGGCGTCCGCCAGCAACGCCATCGTCCAAGTAAACCGCAAGCTGTTGAGGAATACGTCGCCCAAGCCCAGTTGGTTCTTCTCAAAGGATTGTGCCGGTTCAATCCACGGCCGCACTTGCTGCAACAGGTGTTGCGCCCGCCGACTGGCCGGCGGCCATTGGCCCAACAGCGTTTCAGGCTGCTTGGGCCGATACGCAAATTGTCGCGGGCAGTGTGGCGCTTCCCAACAACGGGCGCACAGTTCCGGTTCTGCGCCGACGCCAAACCAGTGTTCCCCGGCCGGGGCTCGTAGCCCAACCAAGTCAACGGTTCGCCCTGCGCGCAGGCGGCCTGATGCCACGTGACATAGGGCGGCACCAGTTTCATGTCACTCCGCAGCTTGGTCAGGACGGCCACGCGCCACCGCTCCCGACACTGCTGTTTGGCGGTCGCTCCCAAATACCCCATGTCCGCCACGATCAGCGGCGGACACCAGTCCCATTGCCGTTGACAGTAATGCAGGCTGGGCACCAGCAATCCGCCTTCAAATACTGCGGCGGGCGTGACTCAACTGACGAGGGGCACCAGCAGCACGCCGACGGAATAATCGTGCAGCCACAGGCGCAGCGTATGTTTCTTGTAGCCGACAAAGCAGCGGCTCTGCCCAGTCTTGAGCGTGCGCCCGCCCAGCGCGACGCGGGCGGCGGGGTGTTCCCGATGCCGCCCGCCCGTGCGTCCGTGCGGCCAGCAGGCGTTGATGAAATCGTCGGGAATGAACGGATCCAAGAGTTCAAGTAGCGCCATCGTGCCGGTTGCCGGAAGGTCGGAATTCATGCCCGCCAGCCTATCGCGGGAAAGCTAACTCGTCCGTGACAATGCCCGGCCCCGCAATTTCAGACGCATGAATTTATTTGAGAGCAGTTTACAAAACCTTTCGTAACACCGTCTACTAGCGACAACCCGCATTTATAACATGCACTTGAGTTTTTGGACAGCACGGGGCTGAGAGGCCTGAATCGGAAAGTCGAATGGAGTTACTTCTCTGCCCGTGTGATCGCCGTGAAAACCGACGGCGAAGATGGCTGGGAAAGATAATCGTTGGTCACCGAACCGGCCAGAATATGCGCTGAAAAGTCCATATCAAGGCGATGAGCGCGATTATCGTGGAGGCCGGCATCACGATTCTGCGCCGATACCACGGCCGATTGCGGAACCAACCGACGACGAGAAACGCGCCGATAATCACGGCGAGTTGGCCGCATTCGACGCCGAGGTTGAAGCCGACCAGGCCAATGAGGAAGTTCTCGCGGGGCAGGCCAACATTCGCAAAGGCGCTGGCGAAGCCGAGGCCGTGAACCAGTCCAAAACAAAAAACGACGGCATACCGCCACGGCTTGATGTCTTTGACAAATATGTTCTCCCCGGCCACAAAAACAATGGACGCGGCAATCAGCGGTTCCGTGATAGACGATGGCAGGCGAACCACGCCGTAGAGTGCCAGTCCAAGGGTGATGGAGTGGGCGACGGTGAAGGCGGAAACCTGCCAGAGTAGCGGCTTTATCCGCGCGCTGAACAGGAAAAGCCCCAGCACGAAGAGAATATGATCTTGTCCTTCAGGAACTATGTGATGGAAGCCGACAATTATGTAGCGGCCGATGGCGGTCATCTTATCCCATTTTCCCGGAGCCTTGAGCGCGATGAGCACTTGGCTGGAATAATCGCCGGCGGAAACGGGTTCATCGTGGCTGATACCACCGGGAAGTTCCAATACTTGAACTGTGTCTCCCAGCACATAAGGGAGTCGGATGGCGAGAGTATGAGCCTTCGCGGGCAGCGTGCCGGAAAAAATGATTTCACCCGGAACCAAAATGCGCGGTTGCAGATTGCGCGCGAACACGGCGTCCACCTGTGGCAAATCAGGCAATGTCCATGCGGTGATGGTGGCATCACCGGCATCGGTGCGCACCACGACCTCATGGCGAAAATGTTCTCCGGCCTCGGCGAGATCCTCCGCCAAAGTGGATCGGGGACCGGCTAAAAGAGTTTCGAGTTCCTCATTGCTGGTCTTGAGCGAAGTCTGCCCCAAGGCGAAGGAAAGAATGTCAATGTTAAGCGAGGCTTCGAAATGTCCATCCGCCTCGACCTGGACTTGCAGGGTGGTGAACTCGGCGGGATGCGACTTGGCCGTTCCGGGAAGTAGAACCGCAAACACGAAGGCCAGCCCGCCAAGGGCTGGCCCCCAGTTGAAGCCTCGGCATCTCACTGAACTGGTTTGGTGTGCGCAAAAAGCTGTTTGACCTCCGCAGTCGTAAATGCGCCGCGCCGGATGCTAAAGTCGTGCACCTCGCCATGAAAGCTGCGCTCATGTTCCCACGGATCAGGCGTGCCGATATTGACGTTGGCTTCGGTATCGTTGCTTAGTTCGACATCCCTTCTGGTTATGGGATTTCCGTCCTTATAGAGCGCGAGCGTTTTTCCATTGTAGGTGGCGGTGAGCATTTGCCAGCGGCCGACTTCGAGCGGGGACCGCGTTCGGACATCGCGACTGGCGGACCAGAAATGAATATTGCCGTCAAACACCGCAAAGTAGCGGCTCGTTCCTTCTTTGGGGTTGTCGGTATCCTGACCAAATCCGGCAATAGTCGTGCGGGTTTCCGGCATCTGACTTGTTTTGACGAACACATTCATGGTCCAAGCATCATTCTTCTGCAGCGGCAAGCCGACGACTGTCGTCTTGACCTTCTGGGTTGGCAGTTGAGCCGACTTAAGAGTATAGACCAGGTTCTGGGCGTTGAAGGGCAATGCGGTTGCCGTAATGACATTGCCATTGGTGGTCTTGTCCTTGATTCCACTCAAATTAAGGGTGTAATCAATTCCGGCAGAAATGGGCGCGGCAAAAGTCAGAGTAACGCCGCGACCGTCAGATGACTGCGTAATTTTGCTGATGGCCAGCGCAGGTTGAACCACATAGTTCTTTGCGTCAACCGCCGCCATCGGGTCGAGCGGTTTGGAGAAAATCAGATTGAGCGCATTCTGGTTATTTTCGGCCAGCGCACTAACTACTGCAGGCGGCGCGAGGTCATGAATCTCAATGACGCCTCGGACGATTGAACCCATTTTTCCGTTTTCATCAATCTGTGCGACCGCCAACTTCACCGTTTCTTCCGTTAGAAATGGCTGGTCATAAACCGGCGAACTGGCGGAGGGATCACTGCCATCAAGCGTGTAATGAAGATCGCCGGGCCGATGGTAAAGCGGCGCGACAAGTGTGATGGCCGTGGTTTCATTAAACTTCTTTCCCGCCTGCGGTATTAGCGGAACAGCACTAGGCTGGTGGTCGGCAAGGGTGTCGTAAAGCGGCGCAGCCGGCGGCGTGGCTCCGGGTTCGCCGGCCACGCTGACGGCGAAAACGCGGATTTTTGAATTGTCCGGCAGCGTCAAAGTTTTCGTTCCCGCCGGCAGGTTGTAGGTAAGTTCGAATAAATAGGAATAACTGTAGTAAGCATCACCTTGTGGCGTGTTATGGTGAGTCGCAAACCAGGCCACCGGCGTGCGTTTGATATAACCAGGAACCAGCCCCACCGGGGGTTGGTTCGGTTGCAAGTCTATCGTCTGCGAGGGATTGTCCCAAAGCCGGTTGTCCCATTGGCCGATATAACCGGTCCAATTCGGAATGTTAAAGGGCTGCGCGTCTGCGCCAATATTGATCTGGCTAGTCGTATCGCCGTCAGCCGCCACAAGCAGGTGGACGCGGTTGAATTTTCCGGCCGGCAGTTCGAGGCTCTGGCCATGCGCGGTGAGCGCGTTCTTATCACCATCGGCAGTGGAGCCGAGTTGGAAATTCACGCCTTCGCGAATAACTTGTTTCGGAAACATCTCGGCCGGATAAGCTCCGCCATTGGCGTCCATGGCGCCATCATCACGTTTGGCACGACTGCTGATGACGTCCGTATCATAAGTCAACGGCACAACCTGACTCACCATGCGCGCGACGGTCACGGGAGCTGAAGCCAGCTTGACGGCAAACGCTTTCAGGCTGAAAGGCTTCATATCGAAGATAAGTTGGCCATTTTGCAGAGTGGCATTCCCAATCGGTTCTTCTTGCCCGTTTACTTCGCGGGCGGATGTGATTGTTACGGGAAAATGGAGTGCGAGATTCGCGGCGGGCCGGCCGGTAAGTTCTTTGAGGCGAACAACTATTTCATCGCTATCCTCGGCCTTTTTCACGGTTTCCACCTGGACCTGTTCACTGTTGAGAGTCAGCAGCGAAAAGGTGCGGGCATTTCCCGAATGCGCCCTCGGCAGAAAAGCACGCAGCGGTTGATTCAGCCGCGCGGCTTGCCAAGGATCGCGTCCTTCGTTCCAATCGCCTTTGTGGCCAGCCAAGGCATAGAGGATTTGATGACGGCCTTGATCCTGCGAGCCTTGATCGGGATAACCTCCGCGTGTGCCGGGCGTGTATAAGAGCGTAAGTCGCAAAGTATGATCGTCGGGTTTGTCCGAGCCATATTTGGAGTCGCTCATGATCTCCACTCCATAGCCGCCGCCGGCGTCCGTGAGATCCATCCACTGTTGCAGGGGCAATTCGAAACGAGTGGGCTTGTCGTTGTCGCGCACCGAAACGCCAATCTTGTCGGCGAAAGCGGCATTGCTGTTGGCGGCGGTGAAAGTAAAGTCAGCCTTCAAACTTGCGACGGACGAACGCCAGTCAATGTTATTAAAAAATTCCACGCGATCACCGCCACTGCCGGCTGCCAACCGGATTTGTTGGGTAAAGGTGCTGTTCTCCGTCGTGCGCTTGACTTCTAAACTCACGCGAGCCGGGCCCGATTCAACAATTCGCATCTCCGCCGGACCTTCGACAAAACCACGCGCGGGTTTTTGGCGGTCTTCCCAATCCATGTTCCAAGCGGGCCATTGGGCAGGATTTTCGGTGTGAAAGGAAAGTCGCGCCGGCGCGGAAAGCAGTTCGCGGTTGAGCGATTTGTCGAAGATGGAGGCGATGTCGCCATTGGCATCAAGAGAAATTTTGTAGCGCGCGTTTTCGAGGGAGCTGGCGGTGACGGCAAGACTCGTCGGCACCGACGAATTCGCTTCCGGGCGCATATCGTAAATAGCATAACCGACCGAAGGAACTTTGGCGACGAACAGCACGCGAAGCGAATTGCCATCGCGGCCAAGAATCTGCGTGGGCACCGGTTGGCCTTGCGGATCATAAGCCGTGACAGCGTCAGGGATCGTGCCGGTGAAAGCGATAGTAGCTTCAACCGCATCTTCACGATCAATCGCTAGCGGATTATAAACCGCTACGGCTACTCCTTTGGCGGTGGTGTCGAGCGTGGACAGCACGGCCGCCGAAGAACGCTCCGCGACGTCGGCGAATTGATTGAGCGCGAGAACTTCATCATTCCAAGCGTATTCATAAGCCTTCGGCAGACTGGTGCCCGGCATGATGTCGTGCATTTGAGAGCCAAGCACGAGATCCCAACCAGCGTAAATAGTCGGCTGCGGATAAGGCGCAACTCCGAGCCAGTAGGCAATCGTCGCTGCGCTTTCGGCGGCGTTGGCGAGTTGCTCATTCTGGCGATTCCACCGTTTCATGTAAGCTTCCGAACTTAGCGATCCGGCGGAATGGTTAACCAAGAGCAAGTCGCCTTTATAAGTGGGCAGCTTCGCCGCTTGTTCCGGGCTGAGGTCGTTATACAATTGATCGGAGCGCGCGGAAATAACCCGCACCGGGCCGCCATTGGTCAGAGCACGCTCGATCCATGCCACCGAGGAGTCACCCGGCGCGCCACCGCGGTCGCCCGTGCCATAATATTTATAATCAGCAAACACTCCCGACTTGTCACCCGTCTCGTTTATGCGCTTGAGCCACATTTCGCTTTTGCTCAAGTCTTCGGTGACCCGGGCATTGTAAGCGCCGGGATTCAGAGCGGCCAACACGGATGAACCATCCGGACCGACCCAAGTGCCGATGTTGAACGGAACACCGATTGCTGATCCCCAGGTTAGTTTCTGTGTGGAAAAACCCTTCAGACCTTCGTGGGAAAAGATCGTGGGCAGCGAAGCGGGGAAACCAAAACAATCTGGCAACATATAGTCATCGCTGACCATGCCAAACTCACGCTTGAAGAAATGATTTCCGTAAAGCGTCTGTCTGACGAAAGATTCCAACGATGGGATGTTGGCGTCGTTTTCGTCCACGGATGAGCCGGACGGATACCAGCGGCCCGCCGCCACATATTTTTTCACCTGTTCATATTCCGCTGGATAATATTCCTGCATGAACTCGTAACGCCGCGAGCCGGTGAAGTTGAAGATGTAGTTGGGGTATTTTTCCAGGAGCGGAAAGTTCTGCTCCATGGTGTTGCGAATATAATCCTGGACGGTGGTGTGGTAAGACCAGCGCCACTGCGTGTCGAGGTGCGCGTAGCCGACGACATAGAGGTTTTTATCACGGGACAGATCCGCCGGTTTGGCGGGCTGCTTTTGAAAGCCGTCGGCGCCGAACAGCGCCGACGAAATGCAAAAATTGAACAGAAGGAGGCCGAGGATTTTTTTCATATTTATTGGTGCAGAGTTTTGCGAATTGAATTCAAAAGATTTTTTGCAGCACCGCACACAAACGGGCGGGATCCGTTTCCTGTTCGAGGTCCGCGCGAAAATCGTCGTCCATGATCTTTCGCGCGAGTTTGGCCAGCACCTGCATGTGCGTGGTGCCGGCTTGCCCGGCACGGATGGCGAGCAGAATGACCACGCGCACCGGCTGGCCATCAAGCGAATTCCAAGCCACCGGCGATTTTGGTTTGAGCAGCACCAGCGAGTTGAAGCGCACGGCGCTCGCCTGACAATGCGGAATCGCAAAGCCATGGCCAAAGCCGGTGGAATAAGTCGCCTCGCGCCGCCAAACCGCGTCCTCCACTGCTTGGGAATTATCCGTCCGGCCCAGGACGAACAGGCGGTCAACTGCTTGCTTGATTGCTTCTTCCTTGGTCGCCGCGTCGGAGTCAATCATGACCAACTCGGATTCCAGCAGCGGCACGCTGAGTTGCGCTGAAAATTGTTCGAGCAGCGCGCTTACGTCGTCCGCCGTCGCGCAGTTCAACGCCGTTGCCAATAATTGCCGGCACGTTTTCTGGTTCAACCGCGTCAGCTCTGTCTTGAGCCCGGCGACGGTTGGCGCGGCGGCGCTGATTTTGTCCAACTCCATTCCAACCAGCAGCGGCAAAAAGCGCACTTGGCCGCCCATTTCACCGCACAAGCTAATTGCCTTTTTTTGCGCCCGCGCGGCGTCCGCGATCAGCTTGAGCAGGCGAAGAAACGCCGGTTGCAGCGGATTCAAAAGCATTGCAAGCCCTGTATCCATGCGGTCCGCAGCCATGAAATACTGAAGCAAATCGTTTGAGCCGATGCTGAAAAAATCCAGTTCCCGGCTCAATGCCTCCACCGCCAGCGCCGCTGCTGGCACCTCGATCATCGCGCTCACGGACATGGCCGGATCGAAGGCAATGTTCTCATTCGCACATTTTTTCTGCTCGTCGGCGACGATGTTTTTCACCCAGCGCGCTTCATCCACCGTCGCGATCATAGGAATCATCACGCTTAATTTTCCGCTGGCCGACGCGCGCACCAATGCGCGGATTTGCGTGCGGAACAGCGTTTCAAATTCAGGATAAATGCGGACGGCGCGACGGCCGAGAAATGGATTTACCTCTTTCGGCAGATTTAAATAAGCGAGCGGCTTGTCGCCGCCGACATCCAGTGTGCGGATCACCACCGGCCGGCCTTTCGCGGCGGCGAGCACGGCACGATAACTTTCAAATTGCTCCAGCTCGTCTGGCGGTGTGGCACGATCCAGAAAAAGCATTTCGGTGCGAAACAGGCCGATGCCTTCCGCGCCGGACTCAAAAGCGCCAACCGCTTCGCCAGCGGTGGAAATGTTGGCGGCGATTTCAATCCGTTGTCCGTCCTCGGTGGTTGCGTCGCGCGCAGATAATTTTTTCAGTCGCGCAAGCCATCCCGTGATCCGCCGATCTTCCAACTCATAATAACGTCGCGCGGCCTCGGTAAGATTCGTCACGAGCGCGCCCGCATCCGCATCCACCACGATTTCCTGCTGGCCAAATTGGATCGCCGAAAGCTCCGGCACGCCGGCCAGCGTCGGAATATTGAACGAGCGGGCGAGAATGACCGTGTGCGAAGTGCCGCCGGCGCTGGCAAGCACCAGACCTTTCAAATATTTCCGGTCCAAGGCGAGAAATTGGCCGGGCGTGAGCGACTCGGCTACGACGACGGCATCGGCGGTTAATTTGACCTCGGCGGTCTTCGCGGCATCGCCGTAAATTTCGCGCAACAATTGCAGGCAAACATCCTGAATGTCCAACGCCCGCTCGCGCAGCAGTTCGTTGCCGCTGGCCGCGAGCATTTTTGAAAAATGGGCTTCCGCTTCCTCAATCGCGCCGGCGGCCGTGCGTTGCCGTTCGTTCACCGCCGCGCGCAAGCTCCCGCGAAAATCCACGTCGCGGGCAATGGACTGATGCACCTTGACGAGTTCTGCCTCAATGCCCTTCGTGGTGCCCAAACGGTGGTCATAAGCCGCATTTAATTTTTCCAGCGCCGCCTCCAGTCGCCGCCATTCTTTTTCGGTATCGGTCACACCATTGCGCGGCAGTGACGGCGGAATGGAGAATTTTCCGAACTGCACCGCGCGGCCGCGCCCGATGCCCGGCACCACTCGCTGGCCGCGATAAATCGTCGCGCCAGCGTCGCGCAAGCAAGGTGAAAGTGGCGCTTCGGCTTCGGCTTTTGTCACCGTCAGCGGCGCGTCACAATGGGGAAATTTGTCTCGCAGAAAGTTGCTCAACACCGCCATCGCCTCGCGTTCGTCCGGCCCGCTCACCGTGAAGACGCAGGCGTCGCCCTGACGCACATCCGTGCCGACCATCGCCAAAATGCTTTTGCCGTTGGCGCGGCGCTGCGTGCGGCGATTAAGCAAGTTCACCTCCGAGGCGAAATGACGCACCACTTCTTCCAGCGCGCTGGCCGGTCGCGCGTGAATTCCGCTGGGCAGCGGACAAATAAATTCCTGCTCCAGAGCCATGACAACTATTTTAACTGCGCAAAAATGGCTTCGGGATCTTTCAACGCCGCCTGCACCGGCACCTGAATTTTACGCGTGCGGCTGAACCGGTCTTCCTGTTCAATCGTGATGTCCGTCGCGAGGATCACGGCGTCGGCGGCGTCCACCTCGGCCTGGCTCAATTCATTTTCAATGCCCATGGCGCCCTGCGTTTCCACCTTGATGGTGTGACCCAGTTTCTTCGCCGTTTTTTCCAGTTGGGCGGCGGCCATATAAGTGTGGGCAATGCCGGTCGGGCACGCGGTGACAGCAACAAATTTCATGCTTTGGTTTCTCCGGTGGTGGTTGAATTTCTCTTTATTAAATTGATCGTGACTGCGGTGACGAAGGAGCCGGTTAAAATCGCCACGACGTAAATCAGCCGGTGATCCACCACGGGCAGGACAATCGGGCCGCCGTGCGGCGCATGATCGCCCACGCCACCGAGCATCGCAATCGTGGCGGAAACCATCGAGCCGAGCATGATCGCAGGAATCACACGCACGGGATCGCCGGCAGCGAAAGGAATCGCCCCTTCGGTGATGCCCACCAAGCCCATCCCCAATGCAGCCAGACCGGATTCGCGCTGTTCTTCGCTCCAGCGTTTGCGGCCCAGCAACGTCGCCAAGCCCAAGCCGAGCGGCGGCGTGCAAATCGCGGCGGCGCAGGCGCCCATGATTGAATAATTGCCCTGCTGAATCATCGCCGCGCCAAAAAAGAACGCCGCCTTGTTGACCGGTCCGCCCATGTCAAAGGCGATCATTGCGCCCAGGACCATCGCCAGCACAATTTGCGAACCGCTTTGCAAGCCTTCCAAAAATTTCATCATGTCCACCATGATGGTCGCAATCGGGATGTCCAAAGTCAGCATCAGCAGACCAACGGGCAAAGCGGACAGAATTGGAATGACAATGATCGGCATGATCGGCCGGAACATCGCCGGCGGCTTGATTTTTTTCAGCAGGTTCGTCACATGACCGGCGACGATGCCAATGATAATGGCACCCAGAAAACCCGCACTCGCGGATTTGCCGTCCACGACTTGCGGCATGCCCGCGATGAAGCCGCCGACAAATCCCGGCACCAAACCCGGCTTGCTCGCCATGCCATACGCGATGAAACCGGCCAGCACCGCCGGGAATAATTGGAATGCCGTCGTGCCAATCGTCAGCATGTTTTTGATCAGCGCCGACGCATGGGAAAAGTCCGGGCCGGTGGGAGTCATCGGCACAAACGTGATGGATAGCGCGATTAAAATGCCGCCGCAGGCAATGAAGGGAATGACGTGGGAAACCCCGGTCAATAGATACTGCTTGTGTTTCTGCAACAATTTTTTCATGCGTTTTGAGTGGTGACGTTAAGATTTGATTTTATTCATGCCCCGGCATCGCGTAAATGAAAAGAATCGTGTTTTTTGTGTTCACCGTCCGGCCAATCTTGCGCTGACAACGGTTTTCGCCTGACAAAACAGGGTGATTTCGCGCTGTCCGGTCAGTTTCAAATTTCAATTTTGCGACACATTGCAGGGGGTTTCCCGCGGCGGTCGGCCATCGTTTGCCCTCTGAACCAAGGTTGCGCCGATCTCACCCACACCCAAGACTTCCGTCTCAATCAATGCGTCGTTGGTTGTTGCTGCAACTTTCGAGTCCGAAAACAGTCCGCTTGGGAATTCTTCCGAGTGCTTCCAAGTGCCGGCCTTCTCTAAATGGGCAGACGGCCAAGCTGCGCGTGGAAACTGATTTCAACTTCATTCAGGTGAAGGCGAAAATCGCCGACGCCGAAACCGCAGGCGGGCATAAGAGGCTGATTCACCGTGAGACGTTGCCGCATTCTCAATTACCAAAACCATCACTAGCGAATTTTATCGTGCGTGACATCACCCCGCCATCCTCCAGTCCACTGTGCCGTAGATGTGCAGTCTTTTCGCGCCGTTGGCCACATTTGTCACCGGGCGGTTGAAAACCGGCCACGCTGAAATGCGGGATTCATATCGTTTTTGTTTGTTCAATCAAGGGATTTTCGTTGCGAGTTAAACCGAGCGGAACCGGATAGCGAGCCATTCAGCTCGCCGGTTCTGCGGTCGAAGGTTCGTTGGACTTCCTGCCTTTCTTGTTTTCCTGGGTGACCACCGGCGCTTCCTTGACGCGATAACTTTTGCCGGTGATGGCGATGACTTTGGCATGGTGCAGGAACCGGTCGAGGATGGCGCCGGCGGTGAGAACATCGCAGAGCAGTTTGCCTCATTCTTCCAGCGGGCGGTTGCTGGTCACCGTGGAATCCTGGCTCCGCTGCCAGGGCCTGATCGTCGTCCGCCATAACCAAAATGTGTCAACCACTTTTCCAAAAAAATGGTCTCACAATTAAATTGGATCCACAAGGGAACGCAAATCTCGCCCTGGCCATCAGCCCCGAGCCGCCGCCGAAAATTGACGCGTTGGCGATTCAGGGCGGATCCTCCCTGTGGTTTTTGACGCTGACGAATCGTCACTATACGGTCGAGTGGATCAACAACCTGCTGAATAACAACTGGACGGAGTTGGTCAGTGGGATGCCTGGCAGCGGGACGACACACATGGTAACGGATACTACTACAAATATGCCGACTCGTTTTTACTGGCTTAAAGTGAGCACGCCTTGAACGAAGGGCAGCAGTAATACCAAAAGATGTCGACTCGTTCAGAATAGCATCATTGCTCCTTCATTACCTAGTCAGAACTTGGAGGGAGGGTTGGAATCGAGCAGGTCTCTCAATTAGCCTAAATCCTGCCTAAACCATTCGGCAGCGGCAACTTCTCTAAATGCTGCATTGGCAAAGAGATTAACACGGATACTTGATTGAATCAAGCCAACAAACTTCAAACCTATGCCAACATCTTTAGTGCCCGTTTTGGTGCCCGTT
>OCTA010003332.1_pt1 | contig 14254 bp, 10 predicted proteins | sample 1538991 | NCBI WGS metagenome assembly OCTA01 (sample SAMEA3539302, study PRJEB22396) | soil metagenome | biome: tundra; feature: field; material: soil | place: USA | collected 2010-05 | depth 0.15 m
ATCTCGATTGTGGTCTTGCCCCGGCGCAGTTCCGCCATTATGTCCACCTCTTTTTGACGGCGCCCGGCGGCGGCTTCATAGACGGCGTCGGCATGGTCCTGATCGACGATTACCAGGCCATCCGAGTCGCCGACAATGATGTCTCCGGAACGCACGGTTACGCCACCGAACTGGATCGGCGCGTCCAGTGTCCCGAAGCGCTCCTTGGTGCACGATCCGATGGCCAGACCCCGGCTGAAGATGGGGAACTCGTGCCCGGCGATGGCTTCGATATCCCGCACCGCCCCATCCACCGCCAGACCGATTACACCGGAGGATTGCGCCGCCACAGTTAATATTTCGCCCCAGGCCCCCGTGAGCATATAACCACCCAGAGTAGCCACAATGATTACGCCCGGTTTAGCCGCCGCCACCGCATGGTGCAGCATCAGGTTGTCGCCCGGCGGACACGCGGCCGTAGCCACGACCCCACAGAGCCTCGCACCCGCCCAGGCCGGACGGATGGCCGGATCTACCATGCCCCGGTGTCCGGCGGCTTCGTAGAGCGTGGCGGGGTCGAAGCCCAGGAAGCGATTTACCGCCGTTTCGTGATCTAGTTTCATGATGTGGTTACCCTACTGGACTGACTGCTTGTTTCGGTAACGCTGGTCTGGTTCAGATCCACCTTGGCCATCGCGGCCAGGAATTGCGCCGCAGCCGAGAAATCGGAACCGCCCTCTCCAGCCGTACTGGCCGCCGAGAAGATCTGAGTTGCCAGCGAAGTTAGCAAAACCGGAATCCCCGTCGATCGAGCCGATTCGAGCGCGAGATTCAGGTCTTTCTTCATCAGATCCAGCTTGAACCCGGGGCGGCTGGAACCAGCCAGGAGGAAGCCGGGGAGCCGGAGATCCATCATCCGGGAGTATCCCGATGAATCTCTGATTACATTGTACATAGTCGTGGCATCCGCCCCGCACCGCGCTCCCAGCGCGAACGCCTCGCCGATCGCCAGCAGGTGCACGGCGGCCATCATCTGGTTGACCATCTTGACGACTTTGCCTTGACCGAGCGCGCCCACATGCACGATCTTGGTGCCCATGGTCTCCAGCAGGGGGCGATACTGTTCGAGCAGGTCGGCATCGCCGCCCACCATAATCGTCAGTTTTCCGTCCGCCGCGGCTGGAGTGCCGCCGCTCACGGGCGCGTCCAGCACGCGTACACCCAGCGGAGCCAGTTCCCGCTCCACTTCCAGCAGGCTCATGCCGGTTGCAGTCGTCATATCGATCAGCGTCTTACCGGGCGAAAAGCCCTCCCGCAGACCGTTGACTCCGAGAACTACCTCCTTCAGTTCCGCATCGGCCGGGAGCATCGTGATGACCACGTCAGCCTGCCGCGCCACCTCGGCCGGTGTCGCAACCAGCGCCGCACCCAGACTGGCCAGCGCATCGGCCGCTCCGTGACCCCCAACGCAGACCTGCTGGAAGCCGGCACGCACGACCCTCATTGCCATGGGCCCGCCCATGGCTCCTAATCCGATAAACCCGATTTTCACCGGTTTCCTCCGTAAGTCCCGTCAGATCGTGGCGGCCCGGTCAGTTGTATTTCCGGGCCGCCGCGTTAAGTTCCCTAGAACGAGAACTTGATACCGAACTGGATGATCCTCTGCCAGTTGTAGGCGCCGGTCAGTTGGCCGAAAGCACCGCTGGTCGGCGTGGTGTTTGGCGGCACGAACTGCGGATGGTTCAGCGCGTTGATAAACGCCGTGGTGAACTGATACTTCACCCGCTCCGTGATTCCGCCGTTCTTGATCACCGAAAAGTCCCAGTTGTTGACGGGCGGCGCCCTGACACCGCTGAAGGCCGACGACAGCGTCTGCACGTTGGACGCGAGTTGCTGGCTGGAGACCCGGTTGAAGGCGCTGATATTGAACCACTGCGTGACACTGCGCTGGTCCGCGGGCAGCACCACGTTGGCCATTGTCATCCCGGGGTTCAGGAGGGCGTTTCCAAAGCCCATCGCCGCGCCTGTTTGGTGTGTGAAGACGCCCTGCACCTGCCAGCCGCCGACGAGAGCGGTGAGGGCCTTGTTCCCGGAAGCGAGCAGGTACTTGTGGGGACCGAACGGCAACTCGTAGATTGCGGTCAGCACATGCCGGAAGGGCCGGTCCAGGTCGGAAATGACCTTTTCCGGGATTCGGTCCGTCGGGTTCAGATAGGAGGTCGCCTGCATCCACTTCGCCCACGTAAACGAATACTGAGCGGCCAGCCCCTTGGAGAAGCGCTTCTCGATGCGCCCCTGAAAACTGTGGAACCAGGAGAAGCCCGCATTCTCCAGCGCCGTGATGCCCGAGAATTGCGGATTCGGCCTCAATAACTGGGAAAGCGCAACCGTCGTGGCAGCCAGGTTCGTCCTCGGTAACAAAGGATAGAACGGGTTGGCAACCTGCGAGCCCAGCAGATTGATCGTGGTCTGATCGCGCGTCGGCAGAGTGCTCAGATACTGCCGTGGAATCGCGTCGAAATCCTGTGTCGTCAGCAGCCTGGTGGAACGGTTTCCAACGTAGGACATCTCGATCAGCGAGGTGAACGGCAACTGCTGCTGCAAGGCAAACTGCCAGCGCTGCATGTAGGGGTTCTTCAACACCTTGGGGTAGAAGCTGATGCTTTGGCCCTGGAAAGTGGACAAACCGGCGGACGATCCGGTGGGAGCTATGAAGCCGCCTGGAAACGGGTTCGTCAGGTTGGCGACGTAGGTCTGTCCATTGTCGGTGGAGCCTACGAAAGAGGTCGTGGAGCCGAACCCGGCTTGGTTCAGAGTTCCGCCGCCGCCTCCGCCCGCCCCCGAGCCTCCCACATTCACTATGCCCAGCGGCTGGAAGTAGATTCCATAACCGGTGCGGATGACTGTCTTGGGAGTAATGCTGTATGCCAGGCCGAAGCGCGGCATGAACTGCTTCCGGTAAGGGTTCCACAGGGTCCGCGGCAGCCCGCCGACGCCCGGAAAAGTCAGTCCGCCGAGCACGTTGAACTGGCTGGCAGGAACCTGCGGAATCGGATTCTGCGCGTAGTTCTGCATCACCTGGTCCACAATCGGGCTTTTCCCCGCCGCGTTGAAATCGGCGACGCTGCGGTTGAACCGCTCCGTTAGTGGCGTTGGCAATTCATATCGCAGACCCAGGCTGACGGTCAGCTTGGGGCTCAGCTTCCAATCGTCCTGAAGGTAGAAAGACCAGTATTTGTCCGATATCGCGAGATTGGTCGGGGAAATCGGGAAACTGCTGCTCGGCGAGAGAATGCCGTACAGGAAACTGGCCATGCCCTGTCCGATCGGCGCCGCGGCGGCGGTGTTGGTAGGGCCGTTCGTGTAGGTGGAATCTGCCGCCAGATTGCCCGAGGAATTACTCAGGTCGAACTGGTTTAGCTGGTAGATGCGATACCCTGCGCCGTAGCGCAGCGTGTGCCCTCCAATCATATTGGTGAGGTTCACGGCCCACTCGTAGGTGTTGTAAAACTGTTCGTTGTAAGTATTCACGCCGCCCAGAGCCGATTGCCCGCTCACGTTGATATTGGGGAACTTCAGCGCGCGGGGCTCCAGTGCTTTGATGGCACTGATGTAGGCGGGAGAGAAACCCAGGGACGCCAAGTCCCACCCCTCCTGATACGGCGTATATCCGGTGTAGAAACGCGCCATGGTAAAGCGCGCATCCATGAAAAACCTGGGGGAGAAGATGTAAACGTTGTCGAAGGAAGCGCCGCGGTTGAAGCGATAGAAGTTGTCGCCGTCGGTATTGCCCTGGCGAATGTTTTCCGGCCGCTCGAGCTTCGTGAAGTTCGTGCGGAAGTAGAACCGCTCCTTGTCGGACACGTTGTGGTCCAGACGGACCAACTCGTTGTTGTACGTGTCCTGCGCATTCTTGGCCGCCGTGTAGTTGTTCGTTCCGTCCGCGGTCCCCTGCTGGTTGGGAAGATCCCACAACTTGACAATATTCGCCGCCACCGGGTTAATCTGGCTTGCCGGAATAATATTGTTCGGCACCGGGGTACGGCTGAATTGACCGTTCCCCACCGGAGTGGTGGAAAACGGATTGTAAATCTGGTAGTTCGTGCCGAGTTTCAAAAGACTGGAAAAGTCGCCGCCCCGTTCCGCCGGAGTCGGCACCGATTCCACCACCCACGGCGAGGGATCGAAACTGTAGATATATTCGAAGCCTGCCGTGAAGAACGTCTTGTTGTGGCCGTCGTAGACCTTGGGAATGTCCACCGGTCCCGTCAAGCTGGCGCTCCCCCGGTGGATACGCATAGCAGGTTTTCCAGCCGCCAGACGGAAGTAGTTATTGGCGTTGAGCGCCGGGTTCTGTATGAAGTAATTCGCCTGGCCATGGAATTGGTTGGTGCCGGTCTTCAACGTCATATTGACCGCCGCTCCCGGCATGAAGCCGAAGGCGGCGTCGAACGTGGCCGTCTGCACCTTGAACTCTTCCACCAGCGCCTGCGGTGGCGAATACGCAATCTGCTGACCCTGCATGTTGTTGGCCCCGTCCAGCATGAACTCGTTGTTCCCGGAGCGCACACCGTTAACCGAAATGGTGGACGGTGAGCCCGTATCGAACGGGCGGATATAAGCCGCCGTCTGCGGCGTGAATGTCACACCTGGCACCAGGGTCGCCATCACCAGCACCATGCTGTCTTTCGTCGGCAGATCCAGGATGGTCCGGCTTTCCACCACCTGCCCCATGGAAGCCGTGGACGTGTCTACCAGCGGCGTCTCGCCGGTAACCTGGATGCTATCCGATGCCGACCCGACCTGCATCGTGATGTCGATCGTGATGCGGTCGCTCTCCCGAACCGCGATGTCCGCGCGCGTCGACGTCTTGAACCCCGTCATTTCCGCGGTCAGGCTATACGGACCGGGGATCAGGAACGGCAGGATGTAATCTCCACTCCCGCTCGTTTCGGCCGAATAATGCACCGAGGTCGCCGTGTTGGTGATGCTTACCTTGGCGCCGACAATTACCGCCCCCGTGGGGTCCGTGATTCGCCCCAGAAGCGAGCCTCGCGCCTCCTGGCCTGCCAGAGGCAAGGTGGCGCAGAAAAACGAAACCGTGAATATGCCAATTCCGCTACAAACTTTCATCGCTAACCTCGTCTTGCCACAGTCGCGTGACTCACGCGAACTCCCATTCCCCTGTTGAACAATGCGCACTCCCCCAGACCATGACACACATGGCACGACGGAGTGCCTCATCGCTGCCCGTGAACTTAGCCCTTCACGGAACTAACACCTTCCCCGCGGCGGCCACACCGCCTGGACCGCCGCCCTCGCATCAACCCAATCATTTACCCTTACTGCGCGTGTTTCATCGGCTTATCGGAAGCCGGTGGCGGTTGCGTGTGACCGTCAACCGTCCAGTCGCGAGGCCTGCCGATTGAGTCGTAGATCTTCCCGCGCTTGACTTCGTCGTCTTCAAAGATCCAGCGCGAGATCTCCGCCACCTGCTCGGCCACCCGCCGCGGCACTACCGCCACGCCGTCGTTGTCGGCCACGATCACGTCCCCGGGCATCACCAGTACGCCTCCCGACACCACGGGTTGGTTGTAGGACTCCACCCACATCCGGCCCTGATTAATGCCGCGCGGTGCTTGCATGGGGTCCTGGTACACCGGGATCCGCTCGAGAGTTACTTCGTCCGTATCGCGGCACACGGCATAGCCCACGAGGCCCCGCAGTCCCCTTCCAAACCAGGTGAGAGCGTTGTTGGAGCCGCAGAAACCGTTGTCGTGGGCCTGACCATCCACAACCAGGACCGTGCCCGGCCGGATCAAATCCCCAAAGCGCGCCCTGGCAGATCCATTTACCATCTCTGAAGGCGGAGCCCATCCGCCCGCTTCCCACTTACGTTCCGCCGCGTGAGACTCGAACGTGGGCACGGTCGCTTGTGCCGGCACCAGTCGAACTGTCAGCGCAATTCCGTGAATCCGGTGACTGATCTTCACCTCATCGCGCCACAGCGGCCGGATGCGCTTGTCCATCATGGTGACTTCCGGCAGGCCAACAGCGTCCAGTCCGTCAATGACATCCGCCACCCGAAGACCCTCGTACAGTTTGAGTAACGCGGTGTCTTCCTCGGCGCTGTATTCATGCACCTTCAGGAGTTGTGCCGAATGCGGCGGGGGAGTCCCTCCCGGCCCGCCCGACCGGCCTTGACCCCAAGCCAACGTCGCCGCGAGCAAAAACAACGTAGTTTTGATCATTAGATTTCCTTTCTCTTTCGTCTAATACCGGACTTTTTCCTGGTCGTCACATCAGCCCAGCTATCGTCCTTACTGAGCGTGTTTCATCGGCTTGGAGGAGGCCGGCGGCGGTTGGGTGTGGCCCTCCACAGTCCAATCGCGAGGCCTGCCGATTGAGTCGTAGATCTTTCCGCGTTTGACTTCGTCGTCTTCAAAGATCCAGCGCGCGACTTCGGCCACCTGCTCGGCCACCCGCCGCGGCACTACCGCCACCCCGTCGTTGTCCGCCACGATAACGTCCCCGGGCATCACCAGCACACCGCCCGAGACGATGGGTTGGTTGTAGGACTCCGCCCACATCCGGCCCTGATTGATGCCCCGCGGCGCCAGCGTTGGGTCCTGGTATACCGGGATCCGCTCGAGGGTCACTTCGTCCGTATCGCGGCACACCGCATTGCCCACGATGCCGCGCATTCCCCGGGCAAGCCACATGAGGGCTACATTCGAGCCGCAGTAGCCGTTGTCATGGGCCGTGCCGTCAACTACCAGAATGGTGCCCGGCCGGATCAAGCCCATATACGCATAGGCGTTGTTGTCCGCGCCGTTGATCATCTCTTTCGGCGGAGCCCATTCACCCTCTTCCCACTTACGTTCCGCTGCATGCGACGCGAACGCGGGAACGGTGGCCTGAGCCGGCACCAGTCGGATTGTCAGCGCAATTCCGTGAATCCGGTGGCTGATCTTCTGCTCATCGCGCCACAGAGGCCGGATTCGCTGGTCCATCATGGTGACTTCCGGCAGTCCCACGGCGTCCAGTCCGTCAATTACATCTGCAACGCGAAGGCCGTCGTACAGTTTGACGATCCTGGCGTCTTCCTCAGCGCTATATTCTTGAACTTTAAGGAGATGTGCCGAATGCGGCGGGGGGGATCCTCCCGGCCCGCCCGACCGGCCTTGACCCCAGGCACATGCGACCGTGAGCAAAAACAACGTAGTTTTCATCATCGGAACTCCTTCTCGAACACAGCGGCAAGGCCTTCGGACCACCATGTCTCTTATATAATATGTTTGATACTATATTTTATGTTTGCTATACTGTCAAGCGAAAAAGCAGATTGTGCGGCCTGAATCTCTGGAGTCAGAACCGCCATACTAAGCTGTGAGCGCGTTCCTTTTCTGACCGGGAACGCGGAGAATCGGTACATGACACAACTTTCCTTAGCCGTCGGCGGCGACCACGCAGGGTTCCCGTTAAAGGGTCAGATCATCGATTTCCTTCGCGAGCTGGGGTATCTGGTGGATGACTGCGGATCCTACGACCCTGATCCAGTCGATTTTCCCGATATCACCAAAGCCGTTTGCGACCGCGTCCGCGGTGGTCTTGCCCTGCGCGGAATTCTGGTCTGTGGAACCGGCGTAGGCGCCTGCATCGCCGCCAACAAGATCCCCGGAATCCGGGCGTCGGTCTGCCACGACATCTATTCGGCTCACCAGTCGGTGGAACACGACGACGTGAACGTGGCTTGCATCGGAGCGCAAGTGATCGGAGCCAAAGTGGCCGAAGATTGCTTGCGTGCATTCCTTTCCGCCGCCTTCAGCACCGAAGAACAGTTCCGCACCCGCGTGGCCAAACTGGCGGACTTGGAACGCCTCGCCGCCGCTGAACTGACGAAATAAGGTTCGCCAGGCAAATCGACCATATGACACCGCGCACTCCGCTACCGAAACGCGCATGGGTAGTCCTCGCTCTCCTGGTCACTGGGATGGCGGTGAGCTTTTTCGACCGCGGCAACCTTGCCGTGGCGGCGCCCGTGCTGGGACCCGACCTCGGTCTTTCCACCTGGCAAATGGGCCTGCTCTTCTCGGCGTTCTTCTGGACCTACGCCGCCTCACAGATCCTGTCCGGATGGCTGGTGGATCGATTGGAGGTGCGCTGGGTATATGCCGCGGGATTTATGATATGGGCGGTGGCGGACCTGTCGACCGCCGCCGCCGCCTCATTCTCGAGCCTGCTTTGTCTGCGGCTCCTTCTGGGCATCGGAGAGTCGGCCACCTACCCGTCCACTTCCAAAATTGTGGCTTCGGTTTTCCCCGAGAACCGCCGCGGTCTGGCCAACTCCCTGGTCGATCTCGGCGCCAAATCGGGTCCCGCCCTCGGCACCCTGTGTGGCGCCTTGCTGGTTGCGAGAGTCGGCTGGCGCGGGCTTTTTCTCATCACCGGGTCGTTTGCCGTGGTGTGGCTGGGCCCATGGCTCAAGTGGGCGCCCCGCAAACTGATTACGGCGGGAGACAAGCAGCGGGTCGCCGGCCCGGGTTGGAGGCAACTGCTCCGGCGAAGGGCGGTCTGGGGAACCTGTGGCGGCCTGTGCGGCGCCAACTATGCATGGTATTTCCTGTTGAGCTGGCTTCCCTCTTACCTGGTTCGCGAACGCCATTTCTCGCTCAATTCCGTGGCCATTTGGGGCGCCATGCCTTACCTCTTGATGGCGGCATCCTCGGTCACCGGAGGCGTGCTTGCCGACCGCTGGATTTCTCGCGGCGCGTCGCCCGTCCGCGTCCGCAAGGGCTTCCTCGTCACCGGATTGGCGATGACCGCCTTCCTCCTCCCGACGGTCCTCTTGCCACGCATCGAATTCGCCATCGCCGGCTTGTTCCTCTCCTGCTGCGCCTTTGGCATCTACGCGTCCAATCTGTTCTCGTTGACCCAGACTCTGGCCGGGCCCGAAGCCGCCGGCCGCTGGACCGGCCTGCAAAACGCCGTCGGCAACCTCGGCGGCGTAATCAGCCCTGCCCTCACCGGATGGATTGTCGGCAGGACCGGAGCGTTCAGTGTCGCCTTCCTGGCCGCTGGAGTTGCCTGCCTGCTCGGCGCTTCCAGTTTCTGGTTCCTGGTCCGCGAGCGTGACGCTCATTGGCAGAAGTAATGCGCCCCTCAAACCCGAGTCACGAGGCAGGTCGGCCGGGCACGAGGTTCATGGTCGTTGCCGGTATCTTCATCCTCGCCTGGATTCTCTATATCGACCGTGCCGCCATTTCCTCGGCCAAAGGGTCGATCGCATCGGAACTCCACCTCTCCGACCAGGCAATGGGCGCTGTCTTTGGCGCATTCTTACTTGGCTACTCGCTGATGCAGATACCCTCGGGCTGGTTCGCCGACCGTGTCGGTCCGCGCATCGCCCTCACGTCGCTGGTTGCACTGTGGAGTTTGTTCACGTTTCTGACTGGCACCGTCTCGCACCTTGCCTTGCTGCTTATCGTGCGCCTCCTGTTCGGGATGGCGGAAGCCGGCGCCTTTCCCGGCTCTGCCCGGGCGTTCTACAACTGGCTGCCCCCTGGCGAGCGCGGTATCGCCAACGGCATCCTCTTCTCCGGCGCGATGCTCGGAGCGGGTGTCTCCTTTCCCATCTGCGCCAGGCTGATCGGGGCGGTTGGGTGGCGCTGGGCATTCTACCTCCTGGCTCTTCCCGGCTTCCTGTGGGCCGTGCTCTGGGTGACCCTGTTTCGCGACTACCCGCGGCGCCGCCTGGCCGAGGAGCAAACCGCCAGCGGCGCCGGTATGACGTTCGGGCAGGTATTCCGCTCGCTGCCGATGGTGCTGGCAATGGTCCAGTATCTCGCCGGCAACTTCACCTTCTACGTCGGTGTCACCTGGATGCTTCCGTATCTCACCGAGCACTTCAAACTCACCGCCGCCGAAGCCGCCAACTATGCCGTGGCGCCACTCGCCGCCGGTGCCATCGCCAACTGGACGGCAGGCATAATTGTGGACTCCCTCTATCGCTCCCGGTATCGTGCCTGGTCGCGGCGGCTGCCCGGCGTCCTCGGCTTCCTCCTGGCAGCCATCGGTATTTACTCGGTGTCTCTCGCCGGCACGCCGCTGGCGGCGGTCACCGGCTTCGCTGTGGCCATCGCCGGTGTAGAGCTGACCATCAGCCCGAGTTGGGCGTTCTGCATGGATATCGGTGGCAAACGCTCCGGTGGTGTTAGTGGCGCCATGAATATGGTCGGCAACTTCGGCGGACTCGCCAGCGCCAACGCCTTCCCTTTCCTGACCAGGCTCACGGGTACTTCCGCCAGTTACTTCTATACCGCGGCGCTGCTCAATCTATTGGGACTGATTTGCTGGATATGGATGAAACCGAAGACTTCTCTAAGGAGCGAATATGAGTAACGTCATCGACTTGCGAAGCGACAGTGTGACCCGTCCCACTGAAGCTATGCGGCGCGCCATGGCCGAAGCCGAGGTCGGCGACGACGTGTTCGGCGAGGATCCGACCGTCAACCGCCTGGAGCGCCTCGCCGCCGCGACTCTCGGTAAGGAAGCCGCGCTGTTCCTGCCGAGCGGCACCATGGGTAATACCATCGCCGTCAAGCTCCACACGCGGCACGGGCAGGAGGTGATCTGCGAAACGCGCTCTCACCTGCTCAACTTCGAGCTTGCCATGATGGCGTGGTTCTCCGGCTGCATCGCAAGGCCGGTTCACGCAGTAGACGGTATCCCTCAGTGGAGTCAGATCCGGGACGAGATCCGGTCAGCCGGCCCTTCGCGCGCACCGACGGGTCTCGTCGCCTTGGAGAACACCCACATCATGGCCGGCGGTTCCGTGATTCCGGCCGAGGTCATGGACCAGATCTGCGACGGGGTTCACGAATCGGGACTGCCGGTCCACCTTGACGGCGCGCGCATCTTCAACGCCGCCACTGCCCTCGGAACCTCTGCGCAGGCACTGGCTGCCAAGGCGGACACTGTCATGTTCTGCCTCTCCAAAGGGCTCGGCGCCCCCGTGGGCGCTATGCTCGCCGGCGCCTCGGAGGCGATTGCCATGGGACGGTTATACCGCAAACGGCTCGGCTGAGGAATGCGCCAGGCAGGCGTGTTAGCCGCAGCGGGCCTCATTGCACTGGAAACTATGACAACGCGTCTCGGGGAGGACCATGAGAACGCACAGTTCCTGGCGAAAGGACTGCGCCAGGTGCCCGGTCTTCATGTCCCTCATCGCGTGGAGACCAATATCGTGATCTTCGATGTAGGGGGTACGGGTCTGACCGCTGCCGAATTCGCTGCGCGTCTGAAGCACCGCGGCGTCTTGATCAACGCTGCGGGCGCGACCCAGCTTCGTATGCTCACGCATTATGACGCGGGTCGGTCGGCCTGCGAGTTGGCCCTGGCCGTGATTGAGCAGGTGGCGCAGACCGGGGGGAATCGTTGATTTGGTTGACTTGTGAGAATTCCACTGGAAAACTACGACAGACGGCGTTCACGGCGCTGTGTGAGGTTTCGAGGAGAATTTCTACGGAGCACAACATGCACATTCAACGCACCAATCAGGTCCACATGATTGCCTTACTCTTGGCATTTGCAGCAACGGGATACTCGCAGACCGCCAGTCCCAAAGCGCCCACGCCGAAGGTCTTCGGCGGCGCCCGGATTCAAGAGATCTACCGCGTGTCGCTGGACCGCGATGCACTGCTGCTTGAGTCCGTCCAGGATATCGTAAAACAGAAGGACATCCGCGAGGGGCACGTCTTTATAACGGCGGGGGCGATTCAGGAGTGCACCTACCATTACAACGCGAACACCGACGCGGTTCCTGTCAACGTATTCAAAACCGTAAAGGGACCTTGGGAGATCCTCACCGGTGGCGGAATCATCGCGGGCGGCGACCCCCACCTCCATGTCACGCTCGCACTCGGCGATCAGGGCACAGTCGGAGGGCACCTCGAAAAGGGCTGCCGAATTCTCTACCTCGCGGAGTTGACCATCGTGAAATACGTGGCGCCTCCTTTGACGAGGAGAAAGAACGCCAACGGTATCATGATGCTGGAGGCCAAGTAGGGTATTGTTGTACAGCGCCACTCCGCCATGGGGCTCGTCACGGAGCGGGCTGGACACTCGCTGCGCGCCTGGAATGGCCCCAGACCATCGGTTCGACCGGCCCCAGGAAGAACACGTATATCATCGCACCCGCCAGCACGACCGCGGCCGAGACAGCAAAGGCCCAGAAGAACTGGCCAGTCCGGTCGACAACGAATCCTGTGATCGAGGGTGCAGCCACCCCCGCCCAGTTGCCAACAAAGTTTTGAAGGCCGGTCCACCTGCCCGCGGCCGCCGGGCCGGCGATCGTTTGAGTAATTGCCCAGTGACTCGACGTGTATACCCCATAGGAGGCACAGGCGAGCATGAGCAGGACCATCGAGATCGTCGGGTTAGGCGTGACGGCCACGGCCAGAATGATGGTCGCGAACGCCAGCCCCACCGCTGTGCAGGTCTTCCGGACCTTGGTGGGCGTCGCCCCTCGGGCGATCGCTCGATCCGCCAGCCATCCGGTTGCGGTGGTGGCGCTAGCTGTCACGACATACGCCAGCGCCCCGATGCCGGCCATCTTGTCCATCGAGAAATGGCGCTCGCGAACCAGATAGAACGGTAGCCACGTGAGCAGAAAGTACCAGAAATAGTTGGCACAGAACATTCCGGTAAAGGTCGCCCATGCGGACCGATGGCCGAGAATCTGCCGGATACTCGGCACTTCCTGCAATCCAACCGCGTTGGGACCATTATCGCGGGGTCTCCAACGAACCCAAGGCCCTAGCCAGAACATGCTGCCCAGGCCGAGGACGATAAAGAACGGCCTCCAGCCAAAACGCGCCATCAGCAGGCCTCCAGCCAGGGTTCCCAGTGCGGGACCACACTTCGTGCCGGCATCGATTAACGCGTTGGCCACGCCGCGCTGCTGCTCTGCGAAATGACCAGCGAGGATCTTGGAGTAACAGGGATAAGCTACGGACTCTCCGATTCCCAGTACCAGCCGCAGGACAAAAAGCATCGCGAATCCGTGGGCAAGGCCGGTCGCCGCTGTAGCCGCGGACCACAATAGGAATCCAACAGCCAACACCCAGGTCACGTTGAGGCGGTCCACAAGCCAGCCGGACACAATCTGAAATGTCGAATATGTCCAGAAGAACGCCGAAAGAAGTGAGCCAAGCTGTGTGGCGGAGATTCCCAACTCGTCTTTCAGCAGCGGTGCCGCGATTGAGAGGTTGCCACGATCGATGTAATTGATGGCGACTGAAAGCACAAGCAGGATCAAAACACGCCAGAGCGGGCCGGGGATCCGGGTCTGGGACGCGATAGCGGGTGCCGGCGGAGCCATATGGTAAAGGTAACGCAGTTGAGGATACGACTGAACTCCGCTGGTTTGCACGTCGTCCTAAGACATTTCACGGCAATCTCCTGAAACTGCAGGGCGACAGTCTCCTGTGGAGTCGCCATCCGCACCTATCTACGGTCAGGTGCAATCGGCACGGATTGGGAGCAAAATAGTCTCGAAGAGATTTCCAGGTTTCCCGGCGCCCAACGTGGTACCGCCAGGAAGGGCGTGCAGGTTCAAGTTAAGGAGAAAACATGAATTCGTTACTGAAGGCCATGGCCACATTTTCTTGTGGTGCAACGATAGCTCTTGGGCAGCCGAGCACGCCACTATCGAAACAGTTTTTGGAGGTGAAGCATTACAGTCAGGCCGAGGACGATCGGATCGTCAAGCTTTACGACGGAATTCGCACGGTCGACGTGATGGACGCTCTCGACGTTGTCGGGCTGCAGGACATCACGATGATGGACCGCGATATCCGGCCGCTTTGGAAAGACGAACAGAATATCAGTCACCGCATTCACGGCGTGGCGCTCACACTTCGCCTCGTGCCGGCACAGGTGAGGGCTCCGAGGTTCGCCTCCCACGCGGATGAGCGCCCCTGGGAGGCGAACTGGTACAAGCCTCAGGGAGAGTATGTTCCGTTAGTCCGCCCGGGCACCATCCTCGTTGTGGATAATCAATCCAAGGACGACGGGTGGTGCGGATCGAATATGGGTCTGACTCTCTTCGGGAAAGGATTGCGCGGGTTCGTCGGCAACGAGGTCTGCCGCGACGTAGACGAATTGTCTCTGACCAGGATTCCCGTCTATCAGAATCCTCTGTTGGCTCCCCGGGGCATCAACCCTGGCCGAACCTGGCTGGAATCGTACAATCAACCGATCACCGTAGGGCACG
>OCTA010003334.1_pt1 | contig 14253 bp, 15 predicted proteins | sample 1538991 | NCBI WGS metagenome assembly OCTA01 (sample SAMEA3539302, study PRJEB22396) | soil metagenome | biome: tundra; feature: field; material: soil | place: USA | collected 2010-05 | depth 0.15 m
CATTCTGCCCCTGAAAGGCTATCAGCCAGGCACGAACCAGACACTGGGCGAGCTGGCCCGGCGGGCTAGGCTGGGAATATAGCTCGGATAGCTTTATGGAAGGATTTCGCTCCAGTGGCGGGCGGTGGTGAACTGGGAAAGGTGCTTCGGGTTGCCTGGTCGGGAGCCGGACGAGGGCGTCCGGCGCGGTCCAGGGGGACCGCCCCACGTTTCCCTACTTCCCCACGAACTTCGCGATATCGTCGATCACTTCGGGCGCGACGTGGCCTGGTTTGTTGTACTCCGTCGGCAGGCTCTTGCCTTCCCCGGCAATGAACAGGTGGTTCAGCGCCGGGTAGCTGCGCAGCGTGACATTCTTCCGGCTGCCCGCTGCGGATTTCCAAAGCTCGAAGTCCTTCATGGAGACCTGGTAGTCCCGCTCGCCCTGCAAGATCAGCATGGGGATGGTCAGCTTCTTGGCCACCGCGGTGGGATCGTAGGCCTTGAGGTCCAACCAATAGGAAACTGGAGCGCTCACCGGGCCGACCCGCACAGGCGGCGCATCTTCGTCGCCCGGTTCTAGAGCCTTCACTTTGGCAACCTGGGCGCGCATGGTTTGCAAATCGGCCGGGGTGGCGCCCAGATATTCGCTTTGCTCGAGGACGGCATCCTCCAGCGGCCGCACGCTGCCAGCCAGGAGCACCAGCCCCGCGAGTTTGGCATCCGCTTGCGCAATCCTCGGCGCCAGATTGCCGCCGAGGCTGTGGCCCAACACGAAAACGCGCTTGGCGTCCACCTCCGGTTGCGCGCGCAGCGCCGCGGCCGCTCTGACAGCGTCCTCAACGGTCTCCTCGCGCACCGTCAGCTTCTCCATCGCGGCCATTTTCGCCGGGTATTGCCTGGTCCGTTTCTCGTATCGAAGAACGACAACGCCGCGGGAAGCCAGTCCTTCGGCCAAGTCCTTGAACACCTTGTTCGCGCCGATGGATTCGTCGCGGTCGTTGGGACCGGAGCCGTGCACCAGCACGATCGCCGGAAAAGGCCCATTGCCCACCGGCACAGTCAGCGTGCCGGGCAGCTTCCATTCGTCGTCTCCGATGGTTATGTCGCGTTCGCGGAACGAATCCGGCTTGCTGTATTGCGGGTGCACCCAAGGCGTCGAAGGCGCGGAGCTTCCCGGCCGAAGGAACAATCCCGCGATCTTGCCTTCCCCGTCGATGGTCACCTGAAAGTTGATTTCAACCGCGGCGAATTTGACCGGGACGACCACAATGGACAGCCCGCCGGGGCCGCGTTGCACCTGCGGGTCGCCGATCTTTTCCGGAGCGCCCCAGGACTTCACCTGGGCTCCGAGGCCTTGCAGACCCGCATCGGGAAACGCCTTATCGACCTCGGCCGTGAACATCTGGCGCATTTCCGGATACTTCTGCGCGAGCAGCAGATCCAGCGCCTTCCTGCCGGCCGCGCCGGGGTCCGGGGCCGCGGCGGACTGCGCCATCGCCAGTCCGGCGGAGAAGAGAGCGCACAATATGCGTGGAATCATACCTCTATGATACGGCGTCGGGAGTTTCGATATAATTGGTGCAGATTATCACTCTCAGAGTAAGTTCCATCCAAGGAGGAGAATTATGGATTACGCTCATCCCGAGGTCCTCGCCGGCACGGACTGGGTTTCGCAACACGTCGCCGATACGAACGTCAGAGTGGTCGAAGTAGACGTCGATACCAAAGCCTATGACGAGGGGCACGTGCCCGGAGCGCTCGCCTGGGCCTGGAACACGCAACTGTGCGACACCGTGCGCCGCGACATTCTGTCCAAGGAGCAGTTCGAAGAGTTGATGTCCAGCTCCGGCGTCGGCGCCGACACCACGCTCGTGATTTACGGCGACAACAACAACTGGTTCGCCGCCTGGGCGCTATGGCAGGCGAAGATCTACGGCCATCGCGACGTCCGCCTGATGAACGGCGGCCGCAAGAAGTGGCTTGCCGAAGGACGCGAGCTTGCCACCGAGACTCCACGCGTCCCGCGGACCAATTACCGGGCGAAGGACGCGGACCTTTCGCTCCGGGCGTTCTTGCCCCAGGTGCGGGAAGCTTCCAGCCACCGCTCCGCGTCCCTGGTGGATGTGCGCAGCCCGCAGGAGTTCACGGGCGAAATCCTGGCGCCTCCCGGACTTCCTGAAACCTGCCAGCGCGGCGGCCACGTGCCTGGAGCGCGCAGCATCCCGTGGGGCAAGGCGTGCAACGACGACGGCACCTTCAAGCCGGCCGATGCGTTGCGCCAGCTCTACGGCGTGGATGGCGTCGACGGGTCGAAGCCGGTGATCGCCTACTGCCGCATTGGCGAGCGCTCCAGCCACACCTGGTTCGTGCTGAAGTACTTGCTCGGCTTCGACAACGTCACTAACTACGACGGCTCGTGGACCGAGTGGGGCAACCTGGTGGGCGTGCCCGTCGAGCGAGGCGCCGCCGCCGGCGCGGCGGGGGCATAGCGATGCGCGCGGAGGAATTTCAGGAGCGGAAGGTGGAAGTGGCCGGATGGCCGGTCAACATCAGCAGCTACCGGACGGGCGCGGAGTGGCATTCCAAAGCCGACAACGTCTCCCCCGGCGCCGGGCTGGCCCGCGCCACCGGAACGACCCGCGAAGAAGCCGAAGACCGCGTCCTGCGCCGCGCCGAGGAGTTGCTGGGAAGGACCCGGCGGCACAGTATATAGTGGGGCAGGACTCCAGGCCTGCCCGGGGATCGGGCATGTCGGGCCCCTATAGCGCCGCCAATTCCTCCAGCTTGAGGCGGCCGGTGTAGATGGCCATGCCCAGCGCGGCGTGGACGTTCATGGCCAGGAGCGCGCGAACTTCGTCCAGGGTGGCGATGCCGCCGGCGGCGGTCAGTTCCAGCGAAGTCGCCGCGCGGAGGCGCCGGAACCAGTCGAGGTCGGTGCCTTGCATCATTCCTTCCTTATCCACATAGGTGCACAGAAAGCCCGAGCAATACGGTTCGAGCGCGTGGAGAACCTCTTCGGCGGTGAGACCGGTGGACTCGCGCCAGCCCTTCACCACGATGCGGCCGCCTTTGGAATCGAGCGCGATGAGGATGCGGTCGCGGCCGACGGTTTCGCGCAGGGACTTCAGGAATGGCTCGTTGATGGGTGGGCCGGCCTGGAGGCCCGCCCCACTGGGCCCAAAAGCCGAGGTCCCCACGATCACCTTGCGCGCGCCCTGCGCCACCAGCGCCTCGGCCCGCGCCACCGTGCGCACTCCGCCGCCGACGCGCGTGGCGGCCTTCGAGGCCAGCATGCCGACCAGGCCGTCGTTGGAGCCGCGGCCCATGGCGGCGTCGAGATCGATCACCTGGATCTCCGGGAAAGCGGCGAACTTGCGCAGCATCTCCTCCGGGGAATCGCCTTCCAGCGCCTTCTCCCGGCCCTGAACCAACTGGACCACCTTGCCGTCCATCAAATCGATGCACGGGATAATCATGCCATCCTCACCGGGATGCCGCGCAGAGCCAGTTCCTCTTTCAACTGGTTGACGGTGTAGGTTCCGTAGTGGAAAATCGAGGCTGCCAGCGCCGCGTCCGCGCAGCCGTCGGTCAGGACGCGCACGAAGTGCTCGGCCTTGCCCGCCCCGCCGCTCGCGATCACGGGAATATGGGTGGCCCGTGAGACCGCCCGGGTGAGCGCGCAATCGAAGCCGTCCTGCACGCCGTCGGTGTCCATGGAAGTCAGCAGGATTTCGCCCGCGCCAAGTTCCTCGCCACGCGCCGCCCAGGCCACCGCGTCCATGCCCTCGTCGTCGCGCCCGCCGCGCGTGAAAACATGCCAGGCGCCGGGGCCGTGCCGCCGCGCGTCGATGGCGAGCACCACGGCTTGCGCGCCGAACTCGTTGCTCAACTCCGTGATCAGCTCCGGCCGCCGCACCGCCGCCGTGTTGACCGAGACCTTGTCGGCGCCCGACATCAAGATGCGCCGGGCGTCCGCGACCGACCGGATGCCGCCGCCCACGGCCAGCGGGATGAACACCTTGCGCGCGGTGCGGGCAACTACGTCGGCCATGATCTCGCGCGCGTCGCTGGACGCCGTGATATCGAGGAAGACCAGTTCGTCTGCGCCATCGCGGTTGTAGCGTCCGGCGAGTTCCACGGGGTCGCCCGCATCGCGCAGGTTGACGAAGTGGACGCCCTTGACCACGCGCCCGCCGGTCACGTCTAGACAGGGAATGATTCGTTTGGCCAGCATAAGAACCGCTTAGACTTGGCCGCAGACGAACACAGATGAACACGGATTCAAAGAATGTAATTTCTTATCCGTGTGCATCTGCGGCCATAACTCTTCTTAAACCTCCAGGAAATTCCGCATGATCCGCAGACCCACGGCGCCGGATTTCTCCGGATGGAACTGCACGCCGAACACGTTGCCCGCTTCGAGCGCGGCCGTGTACGGCACTTCGTAGGTACACGCCGCCGCCGTGCGACTGTTTTCCGGGACGTAGTAACTGTGCGCGAAGTATACGTACGGGCGCGCGTCCGAATTGCGCAGCAGCTTCGATTCGCGCCGCGGTTCCAGCTCGTTCCAGCCCATGTGGGGCACGCGCGCGCCCACCGGAAACCGCCTCACCGGGCCTTCGAAGATCCCCAGGCCGCGGACCTCCGGCGCTTCCTCGCTGGTCTCGAACAGCGCCTGCAAACCCAGGCAGATGCCCAGAAACGGCACGCCGGCGGCGATCCGCTCGATCAGCGCCTGGCGCACGGCGAGCGCATCGAGCGCCCGCATCATCTGCCCGAAATGACCCACGCCGGGTAGGATGATCTTGGGAGCGTTGCGCAAGCCGGCGGCATCCCGCACCAGGACGTACTCGCAGCCGAGCTCCGCCAGCGTATTCTGAACCGACCGCAGATTGCCGGCGCCGTAATCCAGGATCGCGATCATAGCAGTCCCTTGGTGGATGGCAGTTGGTCCTTCAAGCGCGCGTCCTTCGAGCAGGCGAACTTCATGGCGCGCGCGAAGCACTTGAAAATCGCTTCGATCTTGTGGTGGCTCGAACGGCCGTAGAACACCTTGGCGTGCAGGTTGGCCCCGGCGTGGTTCACGAAGCCGCCGAAGAAATCCTCCAGCAGCTCGGCTTGCAGGTCGCCCACCAGCCGTACCTTCACCAGGTCTTTGTAGACCAGCGCCGGGCGCCCGCCCAGGTCCAGCGCCACCACGGCCATGGTTTCGTCCATCGGCAGGACGAAATAACCCGCGCGGTTGATCCCCTTGCGGTCGCCCAACGCCTTGGAGAACAACTGGCCCAGCACGATGCCGGCGTCTTCCACGGTGTGGTGCTGATCCACGTCGAGATCGCCATCGGCCAGCAGCTTCAGATCGAAGCCGCCGTGCTTGGCGAACAATTCCAGCATGTGGTCGAGGAAGCGTATGCCGGTGGCGATCTCGTACGTGCCCCGGCCCTCGATGGCGATCGCGCCGGAAATGCGCGTTTCCTTGGTATCGCGCCGAATGGCCGCACGCCTCATGATGCGAACACCTCCTCCAGATAGTTGATATCGTCCACGATGGCGTACGCCTTTTCGGCCTGGAACAGAAATACCAGGTCCAGATAAGCCGGATTCGCCGGCGCGGCGATGCCGATGAACGGAACCCCTGCCTCACGCGCGCAACGCGCGTCGTCGACGCTGTCGCCGATGTAGAAGGCCGGGCATGCCTGGCCACTACTGTCGCGGTTGTCGTTCAGAATCCGGAGCAGTCCTTCCGGGTGCGGCTTGCGCTTCTCCACGTCGTACATGCCTACCACGGGATCGAACACCAGGCTGCCGGCGAAACGGTTCAGCGTGATGTCCGCCTCCTCGCGCGGACGGCCCGTGAAGATCGCAAAGCGGAAACGCTCGCTCAGCTTCTCCAGCGCGCCGGGGCGCGCGACCCACCGCTCGCGCAGAATCAACCCATCGCCCCCGTTGCCGAGAAAAACCCGTTGGAAGCACTCCCGAACGCCCTCGAACGGCGCATCCACTCCCACCTCGCGGATGATGTGGTGGGTGAGTTCCCAATCGTCGTTGAAGCCGCCCCGGTTTTTGTAGTCTTGAATTTGCGCGCGCGTGATCTCGACGCCGGTGAAGCGCGCCACCGTGCGCGCGATGGTCTCGCGGTACGACTCGGTGACGTCCACCAGTACACCGTCCATGTCGAAAACCAGCAAAGGCTCTTTCATGGTTTCCAAATCTCTTCCAGGGCCGCCATCAGCTCGCGGGTCTGCTTGCGCGTGCCCACCGTGATGCGTACGCAGCCGGGCGCTTCGTAGCTGCGGTCGCGCACCAGGATGGCCCGCTCGCGCAGCGCGTCGCGTACCTCGATGGCGCGCTTGCCAAAACGCGCCAGCACGAAATTCGCCGAGCTGGGCACATAGGGAATGCCGAGCAGCTCCAGCCCAAGGCACAGCGCCTCGCGCGCGGCCAGCACCTCGGTCACGTAGGCCCGGATGTATTCTTCGTCCGCCACCGCCGCTTGCGCCGCGATCACCGCCAGCGAATTCACGCTGTAGGGCGATTGGGCCTTGCGCAGAAACGCGATGTTGGCTTCGTGGGAGAACAGACAGCCCAGGCGCATCGCGGCCATGCCGAAGACCTTCGAAAACGTCCGGCAGACGAACAGGTTGGGGACGCGTCCGATCTCGCCAAGCGCGGTGACGCCCGAAAACTCGTAGTAAGCCTCATCCACCATCACCGCCGCCTTTCGCGCGCGGTGCAGGATGCGTTCGATGCCTAGCAGCGAGACGCCGGTGCCGGTGGGATTGTTGGGGTTGGCAAGGATCACTGCGCGCGTTTCGGGCGTGATGGCGTCGAGCACCTGCTGCAGCGGAAACGCCAGACCGGGCTGCGGGTACTCGACCTCCTGGATCTTCGCGCCCGCCACTTCGCTATAGAAGCGGTACATCGCGTAGGACGGCTTGAGCAGCAGCACTTCCTGCCCGTCGTCCACGTACGTGTTGACGAAGACCTGGATGGCCTCGTCGGTGCCGTTGGTGAACGTGAACTGCTCGGGCGCGACGTGGAAATAGCGCGCGATGGCTTCCTTGGCCTCGCCGTATTCGGGATAGATGGCCAGCCGCCCCGCCGCGAGCCGCTCCTTGAGCGCCGTGACCACCCGCGGCGAGCAGCCGACGGTATTTTCGTTGAAATCCAGGCGGAGCTTATCGGCGCGGCCGCCCGTGGGAGGCGAATAGGGCGCCATGGAGAGCACCGCGGGGCGAGGCTTGACGGCGCCTTTGGGAAGCTTCATAGATGGCCACCTTCCGGGCCTGACAGACGAAAGCGTCTGTCCCACCTCGTCGTCGATGGATCGGCAGGATTGTGGGGCAGGCGCTTTCGCCTGCCAACCGACCTTTTCACCGCTTCTGAGGGAACGGTCCCACTCCCAAGCCGCACCTCCACCGAACGCGCGTGGGCTTCCAGTCCTTCGGCGCGCGCCAGGGTGGTAATCGCCGGGGCCAGGCGCTTCAGGGCCGCTTCGTTCAACTGCTGCACCGAGATCACCTTCAGGAAATCCGCCACCGACAATCCGCCGCGCTGCCGGGCGGCGCCGCCGGTGGGCAGTACATGGTTCGGCCCGGAGGCGTAATCGCCCGCCGCTTCGGGGCTGAACGGCCCGATGAATACGCTGCCGGCGTGCTGGATTCGCGCCAGCAGGCTCTCATCGGGAATGCTCAGATGCTCCGGCGCGAACCGGTTGGCGATGTCCACGGCCTCATCCAAGGAGAGCGCCACGAGTATCGCGGAGTTCTTTTCAATCGCCTTCCCCGCCACCGCGGCGGTTGGCAAACCCTTGAGCTGCCGCTCGATTTCGCGGGCCACCGCCGCCGCCAGCTTCCGCGAGGTGGTCAGCAGGACGGCCGACGCGTCCACGTCGTGCTCGGCCTGCGCCAGCATGTCCGCCGCCAGGTGGAGCGGATCGCCTTCCTGCGCGACGATCAGGATCTCCGTGGGCCCGGCGACAAAATCGATTCCCACCTCGCCCGCCAGCAGTTTCTTGGCCGCCGCGACGTAGATGTTCCCCGGTCCCACGATGCGGTCCGCCTTGGGCACGGTTCGCGTACCGAACGCGAACGCCGCGATGGCCTGCGCCCCGCCCATTTCGAAGACGTTGGCAACGCCCAGCAGAGCCGCCGTGCCGAATACTTCCGTTACCGGCCGGGGAGACGCCACGCAGATGTGAGGCACGCCGGCCACCTGCGCCGGGATGACGGTCATGACGATGGTGGAAGGCAGCGGGTACCGGCCGGACGGAATGTACGCCGCCACGGTATCGAGCGGCCGCACGATTTGCCCCAGCCGCAAGCCGGGCTTCATTTCGCGCATCCACTCCGCGGGCATCTGCCTCTGGGCAAAAGCGCGGACGCCATCCGCGGCCGTCGCCACCGCGCGCACGAACTGCGGCGTCAGATGCTGGCGCGCTGCCAGCAGTTCCTTTTCGGGCACGCGCACGCTCTTGCGCGCCAGCCCGTCGAACTTCCGCGCGTACTCCATCAGCGCCGCGTCGCCGCGCTTCCGGACGGCCGCCAGAATCGGCGCAACCACCGCTTCCGCTTCCGCCATGCGCGCCGCCTTGCGCGTCAGCAGGCGGCCGGCTTCCTTGCTCTGCAGTATCCGGATCACAGTACGATTTTGTTCAGCGGGTATTCCACAATTCCCTCGCCGCCCGCCTGTTTCAGCCTCGGGATGATATCGCGCACGGTACACTCGTCCAGAATCGTGTTCACCGCCAGCCATTCGTCGTCGCTCAAGTGCGAGATGGTGGGCCGCTTCAGCGCCGGCAGCACGCCCAGCACCGCGGCCAAGTTGTCTTTGTGAACGTTGAGCATCAGCCCCACCTTGCCCAAGGCATTGATGGCGCCATCGAGCAACATTTTCATGTCTTCGAGCTTGCGCCGTTTCGCCGCATCCTGCCAGGACGCCTTGTTGGCGATCAACTGCGTGTTCGATTCGAGCACCGTGTCGATGATCTTAAGCTTGTTGGCGCGCAGCGACGCACCCGTCTCGGTGACTTCCACGATGGCGTCCGCCAGCACCGGCGGCTTCACCTCCGTGGCCCCCCAACTGAACTCCACTCGGGCAGTGACGCCGTGCCGGGCCAGGTAGCGCTTCGTCGTGCCTACCAGTTCCGTGGCGACGATCTTGCCCTCCAGGTCCTTCACCGAGTGGAAGCTGGAAGACTCGGGAACGGCCAGTACCCAGCGCACCTTGCCGAAGCTCTGCTTGGCGTAGATCAGGTCGGCCACGGCCACCACGTCGGCCTCGTTCTCCTCCACCCAGTCGCGGCCGGTCAGGCCCGCGTCCAGGATGCCGTCCTCCACGTACCGCGCCATCTCCTGCGCGCGGATCAGCATGCACTCGATTTCCGGATCGTCGATGCCCGGGAAATACGAGCGCGTACTGACGGTGATGGCGAAACCGGCGCGCCGGAAAAGGTCGATGGTGGCGTTCTCCAGGCTGCCCTTCGGAATGCCGAGTTTCAGCTTCATTTCTTGCTCCTCCGAGCCGCGAACGTAAGAGAGCGGTTAGCCTGCCTCGGAATGCCCGGTTTCAGCTTCATTTCTTGCTCCCGTAGACCGCGGCGGGGTCGTATGAGCGCTCGTCGGAGACCTTCCACTCGCCGTCTTCCAACCGGCGGAAGAAGCAGCTCACGTAGCCTTCATGGCACACGCCGGGGCCTAAGGCTTCCACTTTCACGAGCACGGCGTCCGAGTCGCAATCGGTCGAAATCTCCTTCACCACCAGGCGGTGGCCGGAGGTTTCGCCCTTGAGCCAGAGCTTCCGCCGCGCGCGGCTGTAGAACGTGACGAAGCCGGTCTCCACGGTCTTGCGGAAAGCTTCCTCGTTCATATAACCGAGCATGAGCACCCGCCCGGTAGCGTAGTCTTGCACGACCGCGGGCGCCAACCCATCGGCCTTTTGAAAATCCAGTGTCATCGCGTGAGCAAAAAAAAGCCCGCCTCTACTGCGGCGGGCGTCCCTTCCGATGAAGTATCTGCTTGAAGTCAGGACACGGCCCGTCGCATGTTGGCATGGATATGATGATGCCGTGCGACGGCGGGTGCCATAAACCAGGAGTATAGCACAGCGGCGACGATGACCTACAGGGAGAATTGAATGGGGTGGGGGTGCGCGACACGGCGCGTCCCGATCCTCGTGCCTGGACGCCGGACATCCGCGGCGAGATCGGAAACGAGGTGAACATCCCCTGGTTCCCCCGGAGCACGCCTCCCCTGGTTTTCCTATGGAGTCCGAGCACGCCTCCGTTCGGCGATGTTGATAAAGGTCACCGTGCCGACACCAACCAGCATCAGCCCCGCACCAAGGATTGAGATTGGGCCAATCCGCTCAAAACCGGTCGTCTCAACAACGCGCATGGCAGCCAGGATCTGTACACCCCACTCACGCGCCTGTGGCTGATTCTCACGCTCTTCACCAACGGTACGCTAATGACCGAGGCACTGGCGGCGCGCCTGGCGGCGGCCTCGCCCGGCCGCACCGAAATCACGCTCTACGGTGCCACCGCCGCGGCATATGAAGGAATCACCGGCGTCCCCGGCAGTTACGCCCGCTGTTGCACAGGCATCGAGGCGCTGGTCAAACACCGCGTCCCGCTCGGCCTCAAGACCAGCGTCACGCGGCGAAACGTGGGCGAGTTGGACGCCATGCCGCAGATGGCGCACAACTGGGGCCTGCCGTTCTCGGTGGACTGGCTGTTCTCAAAACGGCGCGCCGGCGCGGTGTCGGAGGTCGCCGATTGCCGCCTGTCCGCCTCCGAATGTGTCGCCCTCGAAGCGACCGACCGCGCCGCCGCCAGCGAATGGACCGAAGCAGCCCTGCGCGAATCGTCCCTCGGCCGGGACCGCAATTTCTACTGCCAGGCTGGCCAGGCCGCCTTTGTCGTCAATCCGCTGGGTGAGATGAACGCCTGTATTCACCTGCCGTGGCCCGGTGCCCGCCCGCTCGAAATCGGCTTTCGCACCGCCTGGGAGCGGGTTCAGCGCTTTGTGGATTCTGCCGCCGCCGGTAGTACCGCTCTGGCTGGCGTGCGACGCGCGCGCCTACTGCCTACGCTGCCCGGCGTGGTCCCAGTTGGAAGCTGGCACGCTGGCCGAACCCGTGCCCTATCTGTGTGAAATCGCCCATGCGCGAAAGGAGCGCTATGTCCAACCTGCATAATGTCCCCACACGCATTCCAGTTCCGCGATCCGTACGCGAACCAATTTCTTAGGGGAATCCCTGAGCATCCTGCCTGTACTGTGCTGAATGCATACCGGCAAAACGGCTTAACCGCAACAAACAAAAGGCCTAAATAGAGTGACACCATTGACATCACCACGGGTCTGCTGTATAAGATAATAAAGACAACACCATGCCAATACCCGTCGCGCACGCACAGGACATCGTTTTGGGCTATATCTGGCTCAAAGCGGGTGCTCCAGGAACACCGGTCCCGGTTGAGGACCTTGAGACAGACGTCGTCAGCTTCTTGAGCGAGCGCGGCGCGATTGGATTCAACGGCAATGGCAGCGGCCCATCGTCCATCGCGCGATCGCTACGGACATTGAAACGCAGCTACTACGTAGAGTACGCACCTGAAGACAACGCCGTGAAACTGACGCAGCTAGGCGCGTACGTCGCTGGACTCTACGCGCTGCCACCCGAGCTCTCGGACATCGTGCGCTCGCACAACCGGGTCTAACCCGAGTGTCTTTCCGCTCCTTGCTAGAAGGACTTTGTTGCCCAACGGAGAAGCAATTCGAACGTTCTCGCAACGCATTGCTCGCGGTCTTGGTGGTGCTTGGTGTACTGCCGGGGACCACAACGAACGCTTCGAGGAACGTCCAACAGGCACTGCACCTCGCCCAGGAATGCCGGCAGGCGCTCGGCGCGATCATCCTGCTATTGCTGCTCTTCCGGTTCGTCTTGCGCCCCATCGTGCTCCGTTACCTGCTCCTGCCGCAACTCGGGACCTTGCCACCTCCCGATAAAATCGAAACTCTCGCCCTACACGCCCAGCGCAAAGACGGCGATCTCAAACGGGTGCTGAGCCGCACGTTGCGACCGACAACCGCACAAGCCATCGTCGAGACTGTCGGCGACATGTCCCCCGCGATTCTCCGGCATTTTCTGAAGGTTCCGCAAAAGCCATGACTGACGCTCTGGACGCCACCCTCAAGAAACTCGAACGCCTGAATCAATTCTGGACACGCCAGCACACCACCATGGCTAGCGAGCCCCCCGCCGATGCTCCGCTTCAGTACGCGATCCCCATCGCGGCGGTGGGCGACTGGACGACCAGGGCACAAGCGATCAAACGACTCTCGGTGCAGCCATTCCTTTACCGGCTCAACTACATTAGGCAGCTTTCGACGACGTTCCTAGCGGTCAGTCTCGAAGCGGCACACAACCGGCTCGCCCACAGCCTTGGCACCGTCGACCTCGCAGCAGCATTTTTGGATTCCATCGCACATAAAGGACACGCTACCGAGCAGACAAAAGGTGACGCCATACTCCTATTGGCGCTCCTCCACGACGCCTTCCATGGCCCGCTAGGCCACACGCTAGACCTCGTGCGTGACGTGTTCTGGCACTGTGCCGCCGGCCGCGTCGACAAGGCATTGCTACGCGATAATATCGCGGACGCCGCACGCCTGCGAAAAGGACCGCTCTGGAAACTCGTCCTCGACCACCTGTACGCCGGCGCTGCGACACAAACAAGTCAGGTATTCGAACACCTCCACGCGTTTGTTGACGACAACACCACCCATCCCGATTTCGGCATGGATATCGTGGATGGACCCGTGGATGCCGACCGACTCGATTACCTCTGGCGCGATTCCCACCATCTGCTCGTAAGCACACCCTGGCAGGACCGCGACACCGACACCATCATCGCGTCCGCCACCGTCCTGAAAACGCCAACGGCGGAACGCCTCTTCTTTCAACGCGGGCGCGCGACAGAGGTCATTCGCCGCTTTCTCGAAGAACGCAAACGCTTCTACACCGAATACTACGAACACCCAAAGAAAACCGTGCTGGACGAAATGCTCACGCACAGTCTCGTGTACGCCACACGGTCACTAGAGATTTTCGACAACGAGAAGTACTGCAGGCAATTCGCGGCACAACTCAACCTCCTCGTTGACCATGATCTCATCCACTTCCTGACCGACATGTGCTCCCAACCGGGCAACGCAATAGCACGCTGCCTCCTGCACGATGTCCTCCTCAACCGCCCGTTTGAGATCGTCTGGGAAGACGCGATTCCCGTGAATGAGCTGCGCGAACTCGCGTGGCGCTCAAACGAATTGCGGATGCACACACCACTTACCGCACTACCGGTCGAGGGGCGGCTTGCGGACGTGCTCCGACGTCGGATCAACTGCGAGCCAGAGGACGGCCCCAAACAAGAAATCTCTCCTCCAACCAAAGAGCGATTGTTCTGGCTGCAGAAACTCTGGGGCGGCGCCTTCAAGCGACGGTTCCTGCTGGAGATCGCCCTGTGGGCAGAACTGCAGGCGCAAGGGCTCGATGACATCCTCATCGGGCTCGCCGAGGAACTCACGCCAAAGGTCGGACAAGAACAAGATCCTGAGGCAATCAAAGAAACCTTCCGCCAGTTGCAAATCACCCCGTTGGTGTTCGTCTCCCTCTCATGGATACCAAGTCTTGAGTATTACGATCTCATTGCACACGGTCGCGGGTATCGTCCATCGGACATACGATTTTGCGCCGACGCACGCCCCACCGATGAGCACCTGGAACTGCGCTTCCATGATGATGAGGTCGATTATCCCGCCATGGTATCCATACCCGCATACATCGCCAAGCACGAGAATATCAAGGATCGTGCCAACGCGTGTTTCACGCGCTTGGTGAACGACGCCGCATGGGCAGACCGCGATTTCCCGTTCAACTGGTGCTCCGACAAAGACCGACTCAGCGCGATCCTTGATGCGTGGGCGGATCTCAAGCTCACGACCTGAGGCGTGAAGGTCCGTATCAGGGCCGTAACCACTGCGCATCCAAAACTGGCCGGGATTCCGCGGCGCGCCGGCCCTATGAAGCCCGCCGCTGACCCAGTCCTTCGGCGATATGGCAGTTACCAGCGTGTTCAGGTTAACGCCCTCCTGCCGCGCCTTGGCAACGAGGCGCGCGTGAATGCACCGAGGGATGCGTTGCCGCTCGGCTTTGGAACGCACCCGTCTCGGTGACTTCCACGATGGCGTCCGCCAGCACCGGCGGCTTCAC